>OUNJ010002053.1_pt1 | contig 11132 bp, 11 predicted proteins | sample 1755361 | NCBI WGS metagenome assembly OUNJ01 (sample SAMEA3914825, study PRJEB12502) | metagenome | biome: forest; material: soil | place: USA | collected 2012-03-12 | depth 0.1 m
TGCAGGCGGTAGCACCAGCTCGGGTGGAGGTGTCACAGAAGACCCGAACACGCTCAGCTCGATTGCCACTGTCAACATTGTCGAGGCAATCGGTGAGGGTGAGATTGTTGGCCTCGTGAACAACGAGTATTCGATCTACCTCAACGGCGTCGCACTGCGTGACCTGACCGGAACGCCGAACTATTCGCCGTTCACGTGGGACACTCGCGTCGGTACTCAGGATCAGACGTTCATCCCGGGGTTCTCTGGCACGGAGCAGTTCAATGACGTGAGCACGAAGATCACGGTGTCGGCTGGCCCCATCGTTCGTCCCATCCCGGACCAGTATGCTGACGCTGTGCGCGTCACCATGACCTTCCCGTCGCTCACGTCCACCACGGATAAGGGTGAGATTCAAGGCACGTCGGTACAGTACAAGGTCGGCATCCGCCCTGTCGGCGGCTCGTGGACGTATGGTGCGGTCCAGACCATCACCGGCAAGTCGTCCGGTCAGTTTCAAGACACGGTCGAGATGGACCTCACGCAGCTTGGAGCGAGCGTGTCTGGCTATGAGGTCAGCGTCACGCGTGTGACTCCGGACGCCGCTTCCGACCTAGTCCAGAACGACTCCTACTGGTCTGATTACGTCATCGTCCACAAGGAGAAGTTCACCTATCCGAACACGGCGCTGATGGCGATTGGCATCGACTCGCGCTATTTCTCCTCGATTCCTGACCGTGCCTACCACGTCAAGGGGCGCATCATCCGCGTCCCGGCGAACTACGACCCTGTCACTCGCATTTATGCGACGACTGGCCCTGGCACGACCGCCGGCGCCTGGGACGGCACGTTCCAATGGGCCTACTCGAACAACCCGGCGTGGTGCTTCTATGACATGGTCACCAACACGCGCTTCGGCCTTGGCAAGCGCCTGAACGTCGATGACAACGGTTACTCGCCCTACGTGGACCGGTTCTCGCTGTACATGATCGGCCAATACTGCGACGAGTACGTGCCGTCTGGTGTGGGCGCGACGGTCGTCGGTGACAAGATCATCGGCGGCTACAACATGGACGGCACGGTCAACGCCCAGTTGAACATCAACTCGCAGAACTTCGAGCCACGATTCACCTTGAACGGCGTCTTCAATACGCCGCAGGACTCGTACAAGGTGCTGCAGCAGCTTGCCAGCGCCTTCCGGGGGATGACCTACTGGGCGCAGTCGCAGGTCTTCGCGACGCAAGACGCCCCTGGCGGGATTGACTTCATCGTCAACAACTCCAACGTCAAGGACGGCAAGTTCGCCTACCAGGGCACCGCGCGCTCGAAGCGCAGCACGGTCGTGACCGTGGGCTGGAACGACCCGTCGGAGAACTTCAAGCTGAAGTATGAGTACGTTCAGGACCTGACCGGGATCGCGCAGTGGGGTGTCCGTCAGACGGACATCGTCATGTTCGGCTGCACGTCACAGGGCCAAGCGCGACGCGCTGGCCTGTGGATGCTGTACACCGACAAGTACGAGTCGGACGGTGTCACCTTCGAGGCGTCGACCGACCTCGCGTATGTGGTCCCTGGAATGTTGGGAGAGGTCAATGATGCGCGAAAGGCGGGTGTTCGTTGGGGCGGTCGCTGCCTTACTGGCACTACGGCGACGGTTGTCCAGCTCGACGCCCCGGTCACCCTCACGGCAGACAACTACGTCCTCAAAGTGAAGATGCCGGACGGCAGCATTGCTGAGTCCGACCTCTCACTGGCCGCTGGGACCTACAACTCGATCACGCTTCCGGTCGCTATGCCTGCGACTCCGATCTCTGGCGCGCTCTGGATGCTTAGCTCCAGCACGGTGGCTAGTCGGATCGTGCGGGTGATCGACCGGAAAATGTCGTCGCCTGACTCGTACATTTTCACGTGCGTGACGCACAATCCGTCGAAGTACGACACTATTGAGGATGGCCTCGAACTCACGAACTACAGCTACACGACGCTGACCAATACGTCCGGCATGCCGGTGACCAACGTGGTCGCGGTCGAGAACTCCTACCGTGTGACCTCGTCGAGCCCGATCAAGGTCACGGCGCTCGTGAGCTGGGATCATGTGGACGATCCGCTGCAGCAGGGCTACATGGTCGAGATGCAGTCCAGCACGAGTGGCGCCTACGACTACAAGAGCGGCCTGATCACAGACAACTTCTACACGTTCACCGACCTCGGCCTCGACGACTACACGGTCTCGGTGGTCGCCGTCAACCAACTCAACAAGCAAGGCCCGGTCTCGACGACGACATTGACCATCACGGGCGTGGACTCCACGCCGCCCGCCGATGTCACGGGCTTCACGTACACGCAGGACAACATCAACGGCACGATCCTGAAGTGGACGCCGGTCACCGACTATATCTCGGCCTACGAGGTCCGCAAGGGATCGAGCTGGGCGTCTGGCGTCATGGTGTATCAGAGTGCTGGCGCAACCTATCAGCCCGGTGCGCTGAGCAGCGCTGCGCCCGCACAGTTCTGGCTGAAGGCCATCGACACGTCGGGCAACTACAGCGTGAACGCGGTGTCGGTCACTGTCACGTCCACGGCTCCTGGCGTGGTCGCCATCGCGCGCAGCATCACGGGCACGACGGAGAATCTGACCTGGACCACACCCACGGCGATGTATCCGATTGATCACTTCGTGATCAGCTACGGGGCAACGTATGCCGGTAGCACTGTCCTCGCTCCGAACGTGAGCGGCAACTCGTTCACCCAGGCCCTGTCTTACACCGGCTCGCGCACGTACTGGGTTGTCGCTGTTGACACGGCTGGCAACGTGGGTACGCCCGGTTCGGTGGTTGGTGGTGTGACTGTGCCGGCAGCACCGACGATCACGCAGACGTACCTGAACACGAATGAGACCCTGAGCTGGAACGTCCCGGCCTCTACGCTGCCCGTGGTGAGCTACCAGCTTTCGTATGGCGCGACGTATGCGACCTCGACGCTGATTGCCAAGCCCACGACCAACTCGTTCAATCGTGCGGTGGACTACACCGGCAATCGCACGTACTGGGTTGTCGCCGTCGACAGCATGGGCAACCTCGGCACGCCGGGCAGCTTGACCACGAGTGTCACGCTGCCGGGCACTCCGACGGCCAGCTTCAGCCTTGCATCGGTCAACGAGTACCTGAACTTCACTGCCGTCCAGGGCAGCCTGCCCATCGTCGCCTACAACATCCGCTACGGCACGAGCTATGCGGCCGGTACGGTGATCGTGTCCAACACGACTGGCAACGTCTTCAGCCGGCGCGCAGACTGGGGTGGTTCGCGCACGTACTGGATCGCTGCGGTGGACTGCGCCGGCAACGTGGGCACTGCGGTACAGGTCAACGCCGTGATCACGGTCCCGGGTGACGTGCAGAGCAAGCGCATCGACGTGGTGGACAACAACGCGCTGATCTACTGGGCTGTCCCGGTGGTCGGCAGCCTGCCCATCGACCACTACGAGGTGCGCAAGGGCACGACCTGGGCTGGCGGTACGGTCATCGGCTCGAACGCCAGCTCGACGTTCACCACTGTGTTCGAGCAGCAATCCGGCACCTACCAATACTGGATCACTGCGGTGGACAGCGCGGGCAACTTCGGCTCGAACTCCAGCGTGTCGGCGACCATCAATCAACCGCCTGACTACGTGCTGCGAACGGACATCATGTCGACGTTCAGCGGCACGCTGACCAACCTCGCGGTTGCCCCGGACGGCAAGAGCTTGATGGGTCCGCTGAATGCGACTGAGACCTTCGCACAGCACTTCACGAACAACGGCTACACCACGCCGGCTCAGCAGGTCACGGCTGGCAACGTGCTGTATCCCAATCCATCGCAGACTACCGCGAGCTATGACGAGACTATCGACTACGGCGCCACGCTGTCTTCGAGTACGGTCACTGTCACCCCGCAGGTCACGGTGCTGGAAGGCTCGGTCACCACGTCCTGCCAGATTTACGTCAAGCTCAACTCGGGTGACGCTTGGACAGCAGCGCCTGCTGGCAACCTGTCGTATCTGGCGACCAACTTCCGATACGTGCGCGTCGTCATCAGCTTCTCGTCGACCGCTGGTGCCAACCTTGCACTGCTCAATTCGTTGGAGATCAAGCTCTCCAGCAAGCGCGTGAGCGACGGCGGGTCTGGTACGATCACGAACGCGACGACCGGCCTCGTGGTGACCTTCTCGACGCCGTTCATCCAGGCCAACACCCCGGTCGTGCAGCCCACGGGCACCACACCGTTGATCCCTGTCGTTGACTTCTCAGGTGTCGCCTACCCGACGACCTTCACCGTTTATCTCTACACCCTCGCTGGAGCCAAGACGACCGGCTCCTTCTCGTGGGCTTGCACAGGATTCTGATCATGGCAATGGATTTCACCTCTCCTAAGACGACGGACAACTACAGCACGCAGTTCGTCCCGAACATCATCTCGATGTTTCTGGCCCTCGGCATGATGGGCGATCCGACGCTGGTGGGAACCTATACGGGTCTGGCGACGGGTATCAAGCGTTTCAACGAATCCACCCAGGTGTTCGAGCGCTATAGCACCACGACCAGTTCGTGGACTGCGCAGCCTACGGGTTACGCCTTGAAGGCGGGTGACAACATCACCGGCTCACTGGTGTTTGCCAACAACATCGGACTGCAGTTCAAAAACACGGGTGGTACTGCGGTCCAGTCGTTCGTGCTCAATTCGAGCAACAACTTTTACATCGGGGATGTGAACAACTCCATCTCCGGGGGCACCACTGCCCTGCGTGGCAACACCCAGATCAATTTCGATGTCAACGCTACCACCGTCGGCTACATGACCGCTGGCGGGATGACGATGTCCCAGATGATCCAGTCGACGGCTGGTGAGGTCTTTCGCATCGTCGGCAGTGCGAGCTACCTGACTGGCTATAACACGGCCAACACGACTCGCACCGGTTACCTGCAGTTCAATACCGGTGCGAGCGTCATCCTCGCTGCGGAGAATGGTGCGGTGCTCAGCTTCGCTGTGGGTGGCACGACCCGGCTGACCATTGATACGGGCGGCACGCTCAACGCTTTCGGTTCGGTCGTGGTGCCGAATGCCGACTCGTACTTTAGCAAGGACACGGGCGGTACGGTTCGTGCCCTCGTGGGCCTTAACGCGTCTAACAACGTCCAACTTGGCGCGGTAAACAACGACATCGCCGGCTCTTATACCTACGTCAACGGTGTCGCGCTGCTCGTGATGCAAGTTAACGGCTCCGCCATTGCTCAGTTCAACAGCGGTGGCCTGACTATGAATGTGGGTCAGTACGTCGCGAAGGGAACTGGTGAAGGCCTGCGCATTCAGTATGACGGCGGTTATATCAGCTTCTGGAACAGTGCCAATACAGTCCGTCAGGGCTATGTCCAAGGTACTGGCACCGGCTCGTTGGCTATCGTCGCTGAAAACGGCAACAAGCTCGCTTTCGGTGTGGGAAGCACGATCCACGGCGGCATGGACACTACCGGTGCGATCTACGCTGACAACGGCTTCGGCACGACGGCCTACGTCACCAACGGTCAGAACCCCATCTGGCGGTTCATGAACTCGACCGGGTACGGCATCAGCTACTTCCAGGGCACCTCGGGCATGAACGGGGTGGACTCCATCGGTGTTCACTTCGGGACGGCGACCAGCACTGCCGCGATGCTGAATCTTGCGACTGACCGGATGTCGCTCACGGGTTCGCTGCTCATCAACGCTGTGGGCTCCACGTGGGCGACGAGCGGCCGTGGCGTTATCGAGATCAACGGCAGCTCCAACTCGTTGCTCGGCTTCCGCGTCAATGGTATTGGTGTCGGCTACGTCTATCACGACGGCACGAACCTGCAGCTCCTCAATACGACGAGCACCGGTGTGATGAATATCGGTGCAAATGGAGCGAACCGACTGGTGATCAGTGCTGCGGGCGTGAGTACCTTCAATGGTGCTGCACTCACGGCGCCTCCGGGCAACGTCAACAGCGGCACGGCGCTCACCTTGGACTGCCGCGCGTCCAACGTCTTCCAGGTGACGATGACCGGCAACGTGCCGTCCGGTAGCGTGGCCCTGCAGAATCCGCAGGATGGTCAGACGATCAATATCTTCCTGACGCAAGACGGCACGGGCACGCGCACGATGGCGTTCTCGTCCAGCTTCAAGTGGCCCGGTGGCACTGTTGGTGTGCTGTCGACTGCAGCCAACGCGGTCGACCTGCTGTGCCTGACCTACCGTGCAGCGACCGGCTTCTGGTACTGCACCCTTGCCAAGGCGTTCGCATGACCTTCGCAGCTCGCACCTTTCAGGGCATGCCGCAGGGTGGCCCTGTCGCATTCAGCGGAAGTGGTGGCAATACGTCGGCCACCAGCGGCACTCGGTCGGTCACGTTCACTATGAACAGTGACGGCACCACGGGTGTGACGAGGTCAGGCACGGGTGGTTCCGGTGCATTGACCTCAACCTCGTGGTATCTGCCTGCGACGGGCAGCATCGGGTCGCACTACTGGGCTAAGCTCACGATCAGCAGTGGGTTCGGCACGACGTATAGTGGAAGCGCCCAGAGCACCGTACTCGCGCTGAGCAGCGCCCTTGCATGGACGTTTACGAACTCCAGCTCCGTCGCCGAAGGCACTGGCACTGCCACGATCAACGTGTATGCCGATTCTGGTGGAACGCAACTGGTCGCGACCGGCTCGTTCAACTGGGACGTGGGCGACACCGGCGCTTGACGCGCCGCGCCGCGCGACGCAGAATCACCCGCCTCCAACCAACTAGGAACGTTGCCATGTCCCAATCTCCCGGCCCGGCCCACTATGCCATCCCCGCCCAGCTCCTGCAGGCCGTCATCACGGTCGTGATGGAGCAGCCGGCCCACAAGGTGCTCAACATCGCCAACGGCCTCGTGCAGGTCGCCCACGAGCAGGAGCAGGCGTGGCTGGCGCGCGGCAAGCGCGACGTGCCCGAGCTGCCCACGCTCGACGCCATGGTGGACCGCTTCCTGGCCTGGAAGTGCCCGGCCACGGTCTCGCCCGACGGCAAGAAGGGCGAGCTGTTCGGCACCAACCTGCTGAGCGGCGCCGAGGCGCGCGAGATGCTGGCGCACGTCCTGGGGCTCGCGTGAGCAGCTTAACCTGGGGCAACGGTTCCGGGGTCGTATCGACGGCCTCCGGGACCACCACGCTCGGCGCGGCACCGCGCTGGCTGCCGGGCGGCACGGTGTCGGCCATGGTGGTCGACGACGGCACGACGGTGGTCTCGAACGTGTCGGTGAACGGTGAGCCGGATCGGGTCATGACCGATTCCGAACTGGCATCAGCTCGCGCAATGTGGGCTGACAACGAGTCGCTGCACGGTCCGACGCCCATCTACGCCGTCAACGCCGACGGCACCTTCGGCGGCATGGTCACCACCCTCGGCGAAGGCCAGACGCAGGTTCACCAGCCGCCGCCCGGCGATGGTTACCTGTTCGACGGCACGAACTGGGTGATCGCGGTCGACCTTCCGACCTTGAAGAGTGACCTGCAGAACAACGTCGACAGAGCTGCCGGCGCGGCGCGGGCGAAGTACATCACCATCGCCGCTGGTCAAGACGCGACCTACATCGTCAAGGAGCAGCAGGCTCAAGCGTTCATCGCCGATCCGACGATGACACCTGTGCCGGGCTACATCCAGGCCGAGGCGGACGCGACGGGCATGTCACCCCTTGACGCTGCCAACTTCATCAACGAGACCGCCCAGCAATGGGGAGTCCTCGGTCCGCAGATCGAGATGATCCGCAGGAAGGGTAACATCGACATCGGCGCGGCTACCACCGTCGCTGACGTGATGACGGCATACAACACGGCGATCACGAACCTCGCTGCGTGTTGATGCCGGAATGGCGCTGATTGTAGGAGGCCGCTGGTAATCAGCGGCCTTCTTCGTTAGAATCCCGCAAACCTCTGGGGATCAGACCATGGCGGCGCCTACGCCCTCTTTCACCTCCGCTGACCTCCTGCGCTTCGGCATCGGCCTCGTAGGCGCGTTCGTCAGCCTCAAGTTTCTCAAGGAAGGCACCAAGACCGAGAAGGCCCTGATGGTCCTCGGCGGTGCCGTGCTCAGCTACGTGGGCACGGGTCCTGCCGTCGCTTACCTGAAGGTCGCGAACGCTGACGGTCTCGTCGGCTTCATGGTCGGCCTTTTCGGCATGGCAATCATCGCCAAGGGCTACGAGGTCATCTCCGCAGTTGACGCCAAGTCTCTCGCCCAGTCGATCCTTGACCGCATCAGCAAGAAGTAAGGACACCGTCATGAACAGCGAAATGGTCTTCATTGGCCCTTTCTTCGCACCTCTCGTGTACGTGCTGGGCTTCATCAGCCTCATCCTTGCGATCCTGCTGATCTTCCTGCCTCGCTACCGAGACAACCTGCTCGAACGCATCGGCGCGAGCATGGTGGCTTTCGCCGTCGTCGCGATCTGGTATCACATGATCGACGGTTTCTTCATCCCTCGCGCGTACTGGATGTATGGCTGGGGCTGGGCGTTGGTCATCGTGGGGATGCTCTATAAGCTCCCACGAAAAAAGGAGTGACAGTGAACTGCATCCATGCCTACACCGAGCCGGGACACACGTACCCGGCTTACCTGTCTTTGAACACCAACGCTCAGGGAAAGCATCTGCTCACCGTGCGGTCGCCCCAGCAGGGCGGCAACATGATGGGCACCATCGAGCTGACCGAGGAACAGCTCGTGGAGTTCGCTCGCAAAATCCTCAACAACTTCTGCGGAGTCCTCTGATGGAACTGTCCAAACAAGTCAACGCGTTCTGGGACATGCTCGCCGTTTCCGAGCTGGGTCAGGCCGTCATCGACGGCAGCGACGACGGCTACAACGTGCTGGTCGGCTCGCTGCCGCATCACATTCTCACGTTCCCGAGCTACGCCGCGCACCCGATGATCCACAACTCCGAGGTCAACTCGGACGCGGCCGGGCGCGGTCAGTTCATGGGTCACTACTGGCCCGCATACCGTGACATGCTGAAGCTGCCGGACTTCGGTCCTGCCAGCCAGCGTGCGTGGTTCTTCCAGCTCTTGAAGGAGTGCCACGCCGTCGACCTCATCGAAGCGGGGCATCTGGACGATGCCCTCAAAGTCACCTCGTCGCGCTGGGCCTCGTTCCCGTATGCGACGTACAACCAGCACCGGAACACGTACCAGTTCATGGAAGACGCGTTCGTTGCAGCCGGCGGCGTGGTGTCGCAGGCCTAAACCACTTGAAGGAGAAATTGCCATGGATCGTCTGACCCCCGAACTCGTGTACTGTGCCATCGGCCTCGTGACCGTCGCGATGATCGCCGGTGCGCTGCTGCACAAGTACCTGCCGTCCTCGAAGCTGGGCGTGATCGCCGGCAACGCCGAGCACTACATCGAGGCCGAGTACAACCACCTCGCCGCGAACGTCAAGACCGACGAACCGGTGCTGGCCGCTGACGTGCAACGCGTCGTCAGCGCCGCCAAGACCGAGGTCACCAAGGCGGCGGCTGCCGTGGGCTCGTCCACGCTGTCTGGCGTCGAGTCGGCCGTCGAGAACGCGCTGGTGAGCGAGGCTGTCAGCCTGCTGACCAAGGGCATGTCGGCGCTGCTGGACACGACCTCCGAGGACAATGCCATCGCCGAGGCCAAGGCCGCGTTCGACGCCGTCGTCACGAAGGCCCAGGCGTCCAAGGACGCCAAGGCGGCGGCGCTCGCCAGCGCGAACGCCAACCTCGCTGCTGCGGCTACCACCGCAGTGCCGAAGGCGCAGGCGTGACGCCTTTCGACTGGAAGCTGATCGGCGGCGTGCTTTTGCTCGCCGCCCTTTTTGCCTTCGTCCACTGGTACGACACGGGCGAACGCAAGATCGGCGCGCAGGAGTGCACGATCAGCAACCAGACCCAGCAAATCGCGACGACTGCCGCAGTCGCTGCGAGCGTCGCTGCCGAGACCGACCGCAACACCGGCCTGTCGAAGCAGCTCGAAGTGGACAAACTCCACACACAGGTGACGTATGCTCTCATTGAAGCCCAAGCGGCGAGTGACGTACAGCGGGAGGTGTACAGTCATGTCTGCCTTGATGCTGACGGCCTGCGCCACATCAACGCCGCCCTGCTCCCTGCCAGCGACGCTGCCTCGGGCAGTGATCGGTGAAGACCTGCTGCAGGAGTGCCCGCCGCTGACCGCCCTGACGGCCGGTGACGGTGCCACCATCGAGATGAAGTTCATCGAGATCGGCAAGGTCTACAAGGACTGCCGTGACGGCAAGCACCTGTTGATCAATGCAGCGCGCCCACCGGAGGCGGCTGCACCATGACCGTGGCAACGGGACGCCTGCTCTAGGGGCAGGCTTGGTGACCCTCCCGGGTCACCTTTTTTATCGTGCAGCGCGACCCGTGCGTCCCAGGTCCGGCGCTGCCATCAGGGTCCACTGGCGCTGCAGCTCGTTCTTGAGCGCCGACATCGAGCCCTTGACCCTGACGAACTCCACGGTCGACCCCTCCAGGGCGCGAGGCTTGGCCGGCATCGTGTGGACCATCATCAGGATCAGCTTCATGCGCGACACCTTGGTGGCGAAGCCCACGTTGTTGACCTGATCCTTGTCGAAGAACTCCATGTCGAAGCATGCCGAATAGGCCTTCTTCACGGCAGCGTGGTGGCTCGGGTCGAGGCCCAGGATCGCGATAGGCGGTCTTGACCGGTTCGTGCCAACTTCGCTGTCGGTGCCAGGACCATACTGAGCACCCGCCGATAGGGCCGCAGCGCCCGCAGCAGGCGTCATGACGGCGCCTCCGACGCTCATGTCCACCACCTTCAGCATGGGCGCCGGCTTCGGCGCTGCGCCGGCAGCGTCGGCCAGCTTCTGCAGCACCTCGGGCGGCGTCTTGAGCGAGCCCAGGTCGACGGCGCCGGCCTTCACAGCGTCCTTGGCATCACCGCCGAACCGCAGCGGCTGACCCACGCCCGGGTCGCAGTTGGCGATCACCATGCGCTCCAGCTTCCCGAAACGCTCGGTCAGCATGTCCGACAGCTTGGTCAGCTCGGTGAAGATCAGCTTGTTCTGCTCCAGCAGCTTGGCCGCAGTCGCCTTGGTGTCGTCGGCTGCCGTGAACAGCTCGGCGATG
>OUNJ010000110.1_pt1 | contig 11102 bp, 3 predicted proteins | sample 1755361 | NCBI WGS metagenome assembly OUNJ01 (sample SAMEA3914825, study PRJEB12502) | metagenome | biome: forest; material: soil | place: USA | collected 2012-03-12 | depth 0.1 m
AAGGCGCCCAGGGTGAAGCTGGCCGTGGACATGACGATGTCGGTGCCGCCCTGGTCGATGCCGGCCACAGATTCGAGAACCTGGTCGCTTGAGCTGTCGACATAATAGGTGTCGTTGCCCGCGCCGCCCGACATGATGTCGTTGCCGGCGCCACCGTTCATGATGTCGTCGCCGTCGCCGCCGTTGAGGCGGTCGACGCCTTGCGAACCGTACAGGATGTCGTTGCCGCCCTTGCCGTTCAGCGTGTTGTTGTCGACAAAAGTCGAGGCGTTGCCGAAGTTGAGACCATCGGAGTTGTCGCTGGCGTCAGCGGTCAGGAAGTCGTTGCCGTCGGTGCCCGTGACAGTGTCGTTGTAGTCGCTGCCCAGCACCTTGACGTAGCCGTCCGGCTGGTTCGAGGTGAAGGTCTGGGTGCCCAGGTCGAGCGTGACGCCCGGCGAATAGGCCGTGCGGATATTCACGTCGTCATAGTTGCCGTCGAAGGTGTTGCCGGTGAAGCCCGCGAAGTTCAGGCCGGCGCCTGCGGCGATGCCGGTGCCGTTGTTCTGCAGCAGGTTACCGGTGACCGTGTCGTTGGCGCTGAGGCCGGCGAAGCCGAGGCCCGAACGGTCGCCGACGATGCTGTTGTTGGTGATGGTCAGCACGCTGGCGTCGGTTTCGGTTTCGACCGCGCGCGCCCAGGAGGCGCCGCTGAAGCTGTTGGTGCCGCCGCCGTCGATCAGGTCGTGATCGATGGTGACGTGGCCGGTCACGCCGACGCCGAGATAGACGCCGACATCGCCCCATTCACCGACGCCGAAGTTGGCATTGGTGCCGGCCGAATGGATGACCGTGTTCTCGACCGTGACATTGGCCGCGCCGGTGATGGCGACGCCGTCCTGGTGGGTATTGTTGTCGGAGCTGTTGAGGACGTAGAGGCCGTCGATGACGACGTTGCCGCTGGCCGCCGAGACCGTGATCTGGCCGTTGATGATGCTCTCGCCGGTACGGCTGGAGCTGGCGGCGACGCCGTGGTTGTTGACGCCTTCGATGGTCAGCGCCTTGTTGACGTCGGCATTGCCGGTCAGGGTGCCGTTGGCGACCATGATGGTGTCGCCGGCCGAGGCCGCGTCGATGGCGGCCTGCAGGGAGGCATAGCCGCCGTCACCGACCAGCAGGAAGTTGTGGCCGTTGCTGTCGGTCACCTTTTCGACGGTGCTGAGGGTGTCGGTGCCTTCGCCGGTCACCGTCCAGTTGCCGCCGACGATGGAGAAGGACGATCCGGTCAGGACCGCGCCGACGACCGCGGTGTCGGTGCCGCCGTTGCCGACGATCGTGTCATCGCCCGCGCCGCCATGGAAGGTGTCGTTGCCGGCGCTGCCTTCCAGGTCGTCATGCTGGTCGCTGCCGGTCAGGTTGACCGCCAGCGAGCCGGTGTCGGCGTAGTATTCGACGCCGCCCTGGTACTGGTCGGCCGTGTCCATGTGCGAGAAGGTGTTGCCCGAGACGTCGACGGCGACCGGTCCCATGGAGCCGCTGACGTCGATGCCGTCGTCGGCGTAGGAGATGGCGTTGCCGGTGATGTGGCCGTCGCTGAGGTTGGAGCCGTTGTACGATTCCGCGTCGATGGCGATCAGGTGCGCCTGGCCGTCGTGGCCGTTTCCGTTGTCACCGGTGACGGTATTGTTGGTGATGTTGAGGTTGCTGCTGCCCAGGTCGAAGATGCCGGTGGCGTAGGTGCCGTCGGCGAGGGCGTCAGAACCCATGTGGTCGACGGTGTTGCTGTCGATCGAGCCGGTCGAATAGAAGGCCTCGATGCCGTTCTGCGAGATCGCCTGGATGCCGCCGCCGCTGACATGGACGCCCGAAACCTCCAGGTTGGCATGGGAGAAGACGAGGCCGTTCTTCTGGAAGTCGTCGACCGTGCCGCCATTCATGGTGAAGGCGAGGTTGGTGTCGTTGTCGACCTGGACGCCGGAGCCGTGTTGGGCGCCCGACTGCTCGGCCATGCCGTCCGGTGTCGTGCCGCCCGGATAAGGGTCGTGCACGCCGGTGATGTTGACGTTTTCAAGGTCGCCGGAAGCATTGCGGTAATAGACGCCGACGAAGCTGGCATTGGCGCCGTCGATCGTGTTGCCGGCGCCGTTGCCGTTGACGGTGATGTTTTCGATGGTGACGTTGCTGCCGCCATTGACGGTGACCACGGCATTGACCTGCTTGCCCGAGGACGAGGTCGCGGTCTGGACCAAGTCGGCTGGGGCGCCGATAGTAACGTTGGCGCCAGTGGCCGCCTCGATGGTCAGGTTGTTGAGGCCGGTGACGGTCACCTGCTCATCGTAGGTGCCCGTGGCGATCAGGATGGTGTCGCCGTCATGGGCGGCGTTGACCGCGGCCTGGATGGTGGAGAAGCCGCCGTTGCCGCCGACCAGCAGGTAGTGATGGCCCGCGCCGTCGGAGACGGTTTCGACGCCGGTCAGGGTGTCCGTGCCTTCCGCGCCGCCGGTCGCGACGTGCCACGCCGTGCCGTCGTTGGTGATGGCCGAGGCGGCCAGGGTGGCGTCATAGGTCGAGGTGTCGGCCTCGCCGTGGCCGGTGAAGCTGTCGTCGCCGGCGCCGCCCTTGAAGACGATGGCGCCGCCGTCCGAGGTCGAGGCGGTCACGATGGTGTCGGCGCCCGAGGTGCCGTTGACGGTCAGGGTCGAGTGGGTCTCGTTGCTGATGTCGCCGAAGGTGCCGCTGTGCTGGGCGCCGGAGATGTTGACATTGGTGACGGTGACGTTCGGCTGGCTGTTGGCCTTGCCCGGTTCGCCGACCTGGATGCCGGTCGAGGTCGTGCCGTCGATGGTGCCGTCGTGGATCGAAACCGTGCCGGTGTACTGGCCGGGCGCCGAGGCGTAGCTGGGGTCATTGCGCGCCTCGATGACGATGGCGCCGCCGTTGGTCTGCGGCGAACCGAGACCGCTGGACGCACCCGTGTCGGTCAGGTGGAAGTTCTCGATGACAACGTTCTGGTACGTACCGGCCTTCAGGTTCAGGTCGATGCCGTCACCGCTGCGGCCGTTGGCGCCGTTCGACGGCACACCGCCATACTGGCCGACATTGTCCATGGTGACGCCGTCGATCGTCGAGTCGGTCAGCGTCTCGGCGTAGATGCCCTTTTCGTCGAGGTCGCTGAAGCTGGTATTCGAGATGTTGATCCCGCTGGCGATGCCGTCGCCGATACCGGACGGACCGGTCACCTTGTTGAGTTCGACGCCGATCAGGCCATCGCTGATCGAACCGCCGTTGACGGCCAGGCCGGACACATCCGAGGCGGTCGCCTTTTCGATCCCGACCAGGTCATGCGCCATGTCGACGCCGTTCAGGGTGGTGTTGCTGACGTCATTGCGGAAATGGACGCCGTATTCGAAGCCCTGAATGTTGATGTTGGTCAGGGTGGTGTTGTCGGCCGCGATGTTGACGCCGTCGGTGCCGGTGGCGGTGGCCGAATAGCCGGGCGCCGTCTGCAGCCAGGTCGCCAGGCTGCCGCTGACCCGGTTGTCGCTTTCGAAGGTCCCCTGGATGGTGACCTCGCCCTGGCCCATGATGGTCAGGCCGGCGACATTGACGTTGACGCTTTCGTTGTAGGTGCCGGCGGCGATGACGATGGTGTCGCCGGAATGGGCGGCATTGATCGCGGCCTGGATGCTGGAGAAGCCGGTGCCGTCCGGATCGACCAGCAGTACGGCGTGACCGGTCGTGCTGGTGACGCGTTCGACGTGGCTGAGCGAGTCCTTGCCTTCGGCGCTGGAGCTGACGAGCCAGGCGTGGTTCACGGCGTCGTAGCTGACTTCCTTGTCGGTGATGACCGAGGCGGTGTAGTTGGCCGTGTCGAGACCGTCGCCGCCCTGCAGAGTATCGTTGCCTGCACCGCCGGTCAGGGTGTTGTCGCCGCTGTTGCCGGTGATGGTGTTGTCGAGCTCGTTGCCCGTGCCGTCGATATTGTTGCCGCTCAGGTTGTCGAAATAGAAGCCCTGGTTGTGGCCGCCGTCGCCGTCCGTCGGCTGGCCGTTGTTGCCGGCGCGGAAGAACAGGTTGTTGGTCTGGTTGGCTTCGGCGTTGGCATCGTGCGTGCCGCCCAGCGAGTCGTGATAGTTCTCGAACGTGGTCGTGGTGCCGATCTTCACGCCGTCGGCATAGATGTCGATCGTGTCGTTGCCGGCGCCGTCGTGGTAGGTCACCTTGAGGTCGATATGGTGCCACTGCGAGGCACTGAGACCGCTGGCCAGGGTCGTCCAGTCGGTCGGGAAACTGCCGCTGTCGCCGAAATCACCCGTCGAGTCAGGGCTGGCGACGGCGATGCGCACGCCGTCGGCTGTGGTTTCGATGACCATGAAGTTGTTGCGGTCGGTATCGCTCGCATTGCCGAGATCGACTTCAAGGCGCGAATTGTCCTGCGGGTCGGCGCTGACGGGCGCGAAGTCGAAGCTGATGGTCTGTGTCGAATATTGCGCCGTCGTCGTGGTTTCGCCCGCCGTGCCGGTCAGGGCCACCGAATAGGGTCCGCCGAAGTCGCCGGAAGACGGATCGCTCGACATGCGGAACACCTTGCCATGCGTACCGCCAAGATCGACGATGCCCTGGTCATGCGTGCCGGATGTCGCCCAGCCATTCTCGCCATTGATGATCGGCCCGGTCGAGAATTCACTGAAGGTCTCGGTGGTGTTTTCGGTCAGGACCAGATTTTCGACATTCGCGCTCAGGGTATAGCTGACGCCGGTTTCGACCGTGTCGGTGCCGCCGCCCGCGCTTTCGACGACCGTGTCGGCCGTATCGACATTGTGGTAGGTGTCGTTGCCCGCGCCGCCGGTCAGGGTGTCCACCCCTGCCCCGCCGTCGAGGCTGTCGTTGCCGTCGCCGCCGTCGAGGCTGTCATTGCCCGCGCCGCCGCTGATGACGTCATCCCCCGCGCCGCCGTGGAAGGTATCCGCGCCTGTACCGCCGTAGAGGTAGTCGCCTTCGCTGGTGCCGGTGATGTTGCTGGCCAGACCGCTGGTGTCGGCCGCATAGTACATGCCGTCCGAGCCGCTGTCGGTCAGGTCGAGATGACTGACGGTGTTGTTCAGCACTTCGAAGCCGCTGGGATTCAGGGCGCCGGTGACATCGACGGCTTCATCGACATAGCTGAAGGCGTTGCCGTCGACCGTACCGCCAGCATTGCCCGTGCCGAAGTCGGCGATCGCCACGCCGATGACGTGGGCCGTGGTCGAGGCGTCATTGGCGCCGTCGATGATGTTGTTGTCGATATGCAGGTTGGTGTTGCCGTAGGCCAGGACGCCGGTCGCCCAGGTGCCGTCCGGAATGGCCGTCGAGCCCATGTGGTCGATGGTGTTGCCGGAAACATTGCCAGTCGAATTGAGGATCTGGATGCCGTTCTGGCTGATGTCCTGGATACCGCTGCCGCTGACGTGGACGCCGGTGACATCGAGGACGGCGTTGTTGAATACCGTGCCGTTCTTCTGGAAGTCGCTGATCGAGCCGTCGTGCATGAAGAAGGCGAGCTGGCTGTCGTTGTCGACCTGGACGCCGACGCCGCGCTGGTTGCCCGACTGGACCGGGAAGCCATCGGCCGTGGTGCCGCCGGGATAGGCGTCGTGAACGCCGGTGACGGCGACGCTTTCCAGGCCGCCCGAGGCGTTGCGGTAATACACACCGATGAAGTTGGCGTTGGAGCCGTCAACGCTGTTGCCGGCGCCGGCGCCGTCGACCGTGACGTTCTGCAGCACGACATTGCTGCCGTTCTCGACGGCGACGACCGAGTTGACGGCGCGGCCGGAGGAGCTTGTCAGGATCTGGCTGACATCGGACGGCGCCTTGATGGTGACGTTGGCGCCATCGGCGGCCATGATGGTCAGGTTGCTGAGGCCGTTGACCAAAACCTGTTCGGTATAGGTGCCGGCGGCCAGAACGATGGTATCGCCGCTGTGCGCCGCATTAACCGCGGCCTGGATGGACGAAAAGCCGGTGCCGTCCGGATCGACCAGCAGCACGGCATGGCCGGACGTGCCGACCACTTTTTCGACGCCCGTCAGAGTGTCGGTGCCGGCGCCCGTCGCCGTTACGTTCCAGGTGTGGTTGGTGGCGTCGTAGCTGACATTGCTGTGGTCGACGGTGGCGGCATAGCTGGCGGTGTCGATACCCAGACCACCCTTCAGAACATCGTTGCCTGCGCCGCCGGTCAGGGTGTCGTCGCCGGCCCCGCCGTCGATGTGGTCGTTGCCCGTCGTTCCGCCCAGGATATCGTTGTAGGCGCTGCCGATGACATCAACGGAGCCGGTGGTGTAGGTGTTGATCTGGCTGCCGATTGCGTAGCCGATCGGCAGGGTCGAGCCGCTGAAATCGTATTCCGTGCCTGTGTTGTCGTAGGTATTGTGGTCGAAGTGACCCATGGCGACGATGCTGCCCGTCAGAACCAGGCCATTGCCCGGCCCGGTGAAATGGTTGCGCTCAACCACATCATGGGAGTCTGCGCCATTGATGTTCATCGCCGTGTTGGCTCCGGCGATGGTGTTGCTGAGGATTGTCATCGTCGCGGCGGCGGACGCCACGTGGATGCCGGTGCCCCACGCCGTTGCCTCGGCGCCACTGATCAGGCTGCTCTGCACGGTGATGTGGCCCGTCGCGCCGGCGCCGAAGTCGATCGCCGTATCGTCAGGATTGGCGTGTTCAGCCCACAGGATGGAGTTTTCGATGCGGATATCGGCCGCGCCGCTGACATTGATGCCGTTCTGCGCCGTCGTGCCGTCCGTCGCATCGTCGATGCGCACCCCGTCGATGATGACCGTGCCCGTGGCGGCCGTGACGTTCAGCGTGCCGACAATGTTGGTTTCGTCGTTGCGATCGGCGTCCGTGCCCGCGACGCCGGCATTGCCGCCGACCAGCGTGATGGCCTGGCTGATGGTGAAGCTGCCGGAATAATCGCCGGCAACGTCGATGACAACGGTATCACCGGCTGCGGCGGCGTTGATGGCGGCCTGGAGATCGCCGGAATAATCGCTTACGTAAAACGTGGACATGTGACCGCTTCTTCCCTTAATTGGCTACCGCTTCCGGATAGCTGTGTGGCTTTTGTTATGGGAGGGATCAGCACTTGAGCGTGGCTGTACGCATTGCCCCCCCCGGGGATACGCAGCGACCGGTTTCATGATACCAGATGGTGTACGAAAAGCCGGCGCGGAATATTGATTAACTTTTGTTAACAGCTGTTAATAACATCTTTATGACGCGGACTGTCAAGCGTCCATATCGCGCCAAGCGAGTAATCGGGGCAGTCGCGAAGCACGCCAAGGGCAATTTAACCATTTGCCGCATCGCAGCATGGCTTATGAAACATAACTGGATTCAAAGCCTTGCAAAATATGGCCATGACAAATGCCACAGTCGGAAAAACTTTTTTTCTTTGAAAAGCAAAGCCGTCAGGAATTTTTCAAAAGGCTCGCATACGTCAATTTTGAGTTGTCCCGCCGCCTCTGTGGATTTCTCGGCTTCCGACAGGGGATTTTTCCTCCGCGCGCCGAGATTTTCATGGCCAAAGCCGTTAAAGAGATATCGGCCTTATAATACCTCATAACAAGATATTTCCATCTCCGGGCCTTCTTATTTTATCTGCATTATTATACCGCATCATCCTGGCAGCTTTCAAATCATATGTCATACGTTTCGTTCACGCATTATATTACCACTACCATCGCATGATGCCCCCGGTTTTCGGGAAATAAAGTGCGATCCAAAAGCGTTCCGCAGAGGCAACCGGGAAAATCCGCATCGAATCCTTATTTCCACGGGCGGATATCCTGTTGACTGCGGAAACATCGGGTCAGGCAGGCTATGGGGTTCAAATCTTTCCTGCATCTCTCCGCGCTCGCTGTGGCGGGCGCGGCCGGATTGTGCGTGGCGAGCGCCCGCGCGGGAGATGCCACTACGCCGCAGACCGTCGAGGACCTGCGCGGCCTGTCGATCGACGACCTGGCCAATCTCAAGGTGACTTCAGTGTCCAAGCGGCCAGAATCGCTGGCCGACGCTGCGGCGGCGATCTACGTCATCACCGCCGACGACATCCGCCGCTCGGGTGCGACCAGCCTGCCCGAAGCGTTGCGCCTGGCGCCCAATCTCGAGGTCGCCCGCATCAACGGCTACGCCTGGACAGTATCGGCGCGCGGGTTCAATTCGGCCGAGACGGCCAACAAGCTGCTGGTCATGGTCAACGGCCGCAGCGTCTATGAACCGATCGGCGGCGGCGTATTGTGGCAGCAGGTCGACGTCGACCTCGCCAACATCGAGCGCATCGAAGTGATCAGCGGCCCGGGCGGCACGTTGTGGGGCGCCAACGCGGTCAATGGCGTCATCAATGTCATCACCAGGGACGCGGCCTCGACACAGGGTTTCGCCGGCCAGGTGTCGGCCGGCGGTTTCGAGCGCGATGCCGGCCTGCGCTACGGCGGCAGGATCGGCGACCACATGACGCTGAAGGTCATGGCCGACACCTTCGACAACGACGCCACCCGGCCAGCCACGGCCGCTGACCACACCAGTGACGCCTTTCGCGGCACCTATGGTTCGGTCAGCCTGGGTGGCGCCTGGGACAAGGATAGGCTGACCGCCGGTCTCAGCGCCTATGACAACCGTATCGCCGATCATGGCGGCAAGCTGACAGGCCAGCTGGGACGTGTGATCTGGAACCACACGCAGGCCGGCGGCTCGGCGATCAGCTTCAACCTGGTGGTCAGCGACGACGTGCGTCGGGAGCCGACCTTGTACGAAAGCCGCGACAGTGTTTTCGTGTCGGCGCAGCAGGCGATCCAGTGGGGCGAACGCCAGCAGTTCGTATGGGGCGGCGAATATCGCTACTGGTGGGAGGATTTCGTCTCCTTCAACGACTTCCACTTCGCCAATCCCAAGACCGAAATCTCGCTGGGATCGCTGTTTGCCCAGAACGAAATCGCCCTGACGCCGAAGGTCAGGCTGACCCTGGGCATAAAGGGCGAAAACAGCAGCTATTCTGGCTTCGAATGGCTGCCCAATGTCCGCCTGGCCTGGCAGCCGGACGAGCGCAACCTGCTGTGGGCGGCAGTGTCGCGCTCGGCGCGCACGCCCAACCGCATCGAACGCGAACTGGAATATACCGACCTCCTGCTGCCGTCGCCGGATTTCCAGTCGGAAGAGGTGACGGCGCTGGAGGCTGGCTGGCGCGCCCAGCCGTCGTCGCGGCTGTCGTTTTCGCTGTCGACCTATTACAATCGCTATGATGACCTGCGTACCGACGAATACACCTTGCCGGACATCACGCCGATCGTGCTGGAAAACGGCGGACGCGGTACGACGTACGGCATCGAAGGCTGGGGCGATTTCGCCGTCACGCCGAACTGGCGTCTCAGCGCCGGCTTCAGCACCCTGCACAAGCACTTCTGGCTGAAGCCGGGCTTCAACGATCTGGCGGGCCTCGGCGTCCAGGGCCAGGATCCGCATATCCAGGCGCAGGTGCGCTCCGACTGGACGATCAACCGCCACCTTGAGCTCGATGTCGCGCTGCGTCACGTCGGCAAGGTCGACACGGCGCCTGTCCCCGCCTACAGCGAAGCCGACGCCCACCTGGAATGGCACGTCAGCGACAAGGTGTCCGTCGCGCTGGACGGACTCAACCTGCTGCACAAGCAGCACCTGGAGGTCGTCGATCCCTCCCTGGTCGCGCCACGTTATGTGCCGCGATCGGTGTTCGTGACCTTGCGGGTCGGTTTCTGACATGGAACAGGGCCCGCCGTCCGTTCGAAGTCTTGCTGTCGCGGCCGCCCTGCTGGCGCTGGCGGCCGGCTGGCTGGGCGGTGCGCGGGCCGAGGTGCCCGAAGCGGCGGTCAAGGCCGCCTATCTCTACAAGTTCGCGCCCTTCGTCACCTGGCCCGGCAACGGCGGCACAGGTCCTTTCACCCTCTGCGTGGTCGGCGACGATCCGTTCGGCGCCGATCTCGACCGGGCCGTGGCGGGCATTGCCTATAATGGCCGGCCGTTGCAGGTCGTCCGGCTCGACAGCATCGACGCCGGTTCGCCGTGCGCGGTCGCCTTCCTGGGCGGATCGCGCGGCCAGAGCGTGGCGGCGGCGCTGAAAGCCGTCCACGGCGCGCCGATCCTGACCGTCACCGACGAAGGCCAGCCCGCCGGCATCATCGCCTTCGAGATGCAGGACGACCATGTCCGCTTCCGCATCGACCAGGAAGCCGCCGATGACGGCGGTCTGGTCATCAGTTCCAAACTGCTCAGCCTGGCTCTTTCGGTGCGTACGCGCCACGTGTTGCAACCATGAACGCCCTACTGAAACTCGTTGAACGCTATCGTTCCCTGGCCGTCGTCTTCAGCCTGGCCGTGCTGTTCGTCGCCAGTCTTCTGCTGGCCGTCAACGCCGAGGCCAACCACAATGCCCAGATGCGCCAGTCGGCCGCCGTACAGGCGCATATCCTGGCCGACGCCATTTCGGCCGCCCTGCCCTTCGACGACCTGCCGACGATCCATCAGTACATTTCGGCCCTGCGCGCCAATCCCGACGTCGAGGCCGTGGCGGTCTACGACGCCGACGGCGAACTGGTGACGCACTACGGCACCGTCGATGTGCCGACGCGCGCCGAGCAGGCGGAAGCCGTCCGCCTTCCCGCCACCATTGCCGTCACGGCGCCCGTGGCCGAGAAGGGCGTGCGGCTGGGCACGGTTTTCCTGCGTGAACGCGGCGATGCCCTGGGGGCGCGCATCGCCCGCTACGCCCCGGCCGGGCTGCTGGTCGTCATGGCGTCGCTGATGCTGTCGATCATGGCGTTCGATGCCCGGGCTCTGACCCTGGGCAACCGGCGCCTGCGTGAAGAAATGCAGGAGCGCCAGCGCGCCGAGGCGGCCTTGCGCCAAAGCCAGAAGATGGAGGCGGTCGGACGGTTGACCGGCGGCATAGCCCACGATTTCAACAACATGCTGGCGGTCATCATCGGCAATCTCGACATCCTGATGCGCCGCTATCCCGAAGCCGATCCCAAGCTGCTGCGCTTCGTGTCCGGTTCCCAGGACGCCGCCAAGCGCGCCGCCGGCCTGACCCACCGCCTGCTGGCCTT
>OUNJ010000101.1_pt1 | contig 11007 bp, 12 predicted proteins | sample 1755361 | NCBI WGS metagenome assembly OUNJ01 (sample SAMEA3914825, study PRJEB12502) | metagenome | biome: forest; material: soil | place: USA | collected 2012-03-12 | depth 0.1 m
CCGACATTGGTGTTGTGGCCGGCCGCCTTCAGCGCCTTCTTCAGGCTGTGGAAGATTTCGGCGCCCATACGCAGGGCCTCGGAGAACGATTCGGCGCCCGCCGGCACGATCATGAATTCCTGGATGTCGATCGGGTTGTCGGCGTGGGCGCCGCCGTTGATGATGTTCATCAGCGGCACCGGCAGGACGCGCGCCGACAGGCCGCCGACGTACTTGTAGAGCGGCAGGCTGGTCGAGATCGCCGCCGCGCGCGCAGTGGCCAGCGACACGCCCAGGATGGCGTTGGCGCCCAGGCGGCCCTTGTTCGGCGTACCGTCGAGATTGATCAGGGTCTGGTCCAGGCGGCGCTGGTCCAGCGCCTCGAAGCCCGACACGGCCTCGAAGATCTCGCCGTTGACCGCATCGACCGCGCCCTTCACGCCCTTGCCACCGTAGCGCTTGGGGTCGGCGTCGCGGCGTTCCACCGCCTCGTGCGCGCCGGTCGAGGCGCCCGACGGCACGGCGGCGCGGCCGAAGGCGCCGTCATCGAGCGTGACGTCGACCTCGACGGTCGGGTTGCCTCGGCTGTCGAGGATTTCGCGGGCGACGATGTCGATGATTTCGGGCATGGGGAAGTCCTGCTGAAAAACGTGTCCGGGGAGAAAACAGGCGCGCTTTAGCAAGGACCGGCGGGCGAGGCAAGCTTTCGCCGTCTTAACGGTCCACCGTCCAGTGATAGGTGAAGACCGCCACCTTGTTGGCCGTGGTTTCGCCGCTCGTGTTGGTCGCCGGTACGCTGAGGTCGCCGTTGTACAGAGCCAGAACGAGCGGGCCGAAACCATATCCGACCGGATATTCGTTTTCGGGCAGACAGACGTCGATCCGGTTGCCGCCGTCGATGTAGCAGTGGATGGAGACGCTGGCATCGAGCCTCATCGCCGCGGCGTTGGGCGGATAGTAGTCCGCCATGGCCTTGGCCAGGGCGGCGATGTCGAAGGGGATGGTCCGCGTGCCCTTGTCGTCGGTGATGGTCTGTGAGATCAGGCTTGTCTTGCCATCCGCGACCTGAACGCGCTGCAGGGGGCGCCAATCCGGATGGGCAGCCACCCACCTGGCCGCGTCGGCATTGCCGCGCCGGGCGGCATTGACATAAAGCCAGCCGGCTTCGTCCGCATCCACCGCTCCACCCTGTCCGGATTCGAGCAGGGCCGCCAGATGCGCCATGCCGTCGGCCGAGCCGGCGACGACCGCCTGGCGGAACCATCTGCGCGCGCCCGATGGATTGGAGGCGTCCATGGCCTTTTCGCCGATGGCGTCCATGGCTTCGCCGCTGCCGGCCTTGATCGCCTGGCTGTAGAAGGCGATCGCCGTATCAACGTCCTTTGGTCCGCCGATGCCGTGATCGTATTCGTAGCCGGCGCTGAACAGGCCGACCGGATCCGTATCGGGCAACTTGCTGCAATAACTCATGGCCTTGGCGAGGTTGACGGGGCGGCCTTCGCCCAGCAGATAAGCCACGCACATGCGCTCCCGACCGTAGCGGTTATATTCGTCGGCGGCTTTTTCATACAGGGCAAGCGCACCCGCCAGGTCCGGCGTGCCGACGGGATAGGCCTGTTCCAGCACGCTGCCCAGATTGACCCTGGCCTCGTTGTCGCCACCGTCCGCAGCCTTGCGCAGTTTCGCGATCGATGCGGAATTATCGGGCGGAGGGTTGTCGCTGGGCTTATCCGTCTGACTGCCCGTGCCATCGTAAGGCCATACCGTCGCCTGCGCCGAGGCACCGGCCGCCGCGCTCAACAAGGCCAGTCCGAGAAAGGCCACGCACGTATTTCGCCAGATCATGAAACTCCCCTGTCTTGCCTCGTCGACACTACGCAGAGCCATACGGCATGGCAAGCGTGTCGGAGACGGTCGAAAGCCATTGAGCCGCAGGTTGATATGGGGCATGTAAGAAAGGCCGGGGGGGTGGAGGCGATGTCATGACAGGATTTCTGACGACCGGTTCGGCCATGGCCCTGGCGCTGCTGGCCTGTGGACCGGCCCTGGCGCAGACCGCGGCGGACGGCCCGACGACCGAGGTCGTCGTCCACGGCGTGGCGCGCCGGAAACCGGTCGCCGCGCCACCGCCGCTGGAGCTGTTTGTGCGGACGGCCAAGTACGAGCATGTCGCCCTGTCGCCCGACGGCGACGTCTTCGCCTTCGTCACCACGACGGACGGCGTGCATATCCTGGCCACATATCGTTTTTCCGACGGAAGCAAGCGGGCGGCCAGGCTGGTGTCGGGCAATATTTCCGCCATCGCCTTCGCCGACGACGATCATGTCCTGGTGACGACATCGCGAACCGGACCGCGCGGCACCTGCGGATCGTCCGGCGACGCCACCGACACGGACCATGCCCTGGCGTCGACACTGGTTCGCTCGAATGCTGTTACCGCCGGTGACGTGGCGGCCGCGACGGAGGCCAATATCGCCGCCACCCTGCTCGATTCGCTGAAAATCCCAGATTGCGTCTATTACGGCGTGAGATCGCAGGATTCGGTGACCTCGGTCGACATGAACGCCCAGTCCGGTGTCAATCTGGGTGAACACATGAGCGAGAACGCCAACCTGCCTCTGGGCACGCCCCAACCGGCCGGCGGCGCGCGCCTGGCCGGGCCGTTCCTGGAACTGCGCGCTCAGGCCGTCAACGACCAGCCGACCGAACGCGTTTACTGGTGGAACCTCGATCCCGCCACCGGCATCGGCAAGCTGGCCGACGACGGCGGTGGCGATCTCGACCGCGAAAGCCGCTATGTCGACGACTGGATCGCGACGCCTCAGGGCGATTTCGTCGCGCGCGCCGATTACAACCTGACCTCGACGAAGTTCGCCGTCGAAATGAAAACGAATGGGCGCTGGAAATCCGTGCTAACGCGCAGGATCGTACAGAAAGACCATACGCTGGCCCCCATGCTGGCCGGACTGGCGGCGGACGGCGCCTCGCCGGTCATTCTCGACGCCGCGCCGGACAGCCCCGACGGCCATTATTACCGGCTGTCGGCCGATGGCAGCCTTGGCACCCCGCTGGAACCCGACAATGCCGCGCTCGACCGGCCGTTGTTCGATCCCGTCACCGGCCGGTTGCAGGGTTTTGTCAGGCCGGGCGTCACGGATGTGTACACCTTCGCCGACCCGGCCCTGCAGGCGCTGTACGACAAGGCGCTCGACGCCGTGCCGGGTGAAGCCGTCCGCGTGGCCGCGACGGCGCGCGATCCGCACAGGATGATCATCTATGCCGAGGGTGGCGATGATCCTGGCGCCTACTACCTGATCGACTTCGCCACCGGCAAGAGCGAGGCGGTCGGCGAGGACTACGCCGACATGCCCAGCGAATGGGTCGCCGACCAGGCGTGGATCGACTACACCGCATCCGACGGCCTGCCCCTGCACGCCCTGGTCACCTTCCCGCCGGCCACCGATAGCCGCAACCTGCCGCTGGTCGTCCTGCCGCACGACGGACCGCGCGGCCACGATTCCCAGGGCTTCAACTGGTTGGCCCAGGCGCTGGCCTCGCGCGGCTACCTGGTCGTCCAGCCCAATTATCGCGGTTCGGACGGTTACGGCCAGGACCTGATCATCGCCGGCCAGGGCCAGATCGGCAAGGCGATGCAGTCCGACCTGGATGACGCCGTCCGCGCCGTAGTGGCCCAGGGCTGGGCCGATCCGCATCGCGCCTGCATGGTCGGCATCGGCTATGGCGGCTTCGCGGCCCTGACGGCGGCGTCGCATCCCGATACCTACCGGTGCGCCGTGTCGATCAACGGCATCAGCGACCTCGATACTTACGGCGCCTGGCTGGAGGGTCGCCAGATCGTGCCCGGACAGGACGACATGACGCCGCTGGTCCCCGATCCGCAGTGGCAACGCGCCTTCAGGGCCAACCCGGGCTCGCCGCGGGTCTTCGCCGGCTATATCGGCAGCGGCGACCGCACGGCGCTGTCTCCGGTATCGCAGGCGGCGGGAATGGCCGCACCGGTCCTGCTGGTCCACGACAGCGGCGACGGGATCGTGCCGGCCAGCCAGTCGCAGGCGATGCGCGAAGCCCTGAACAAGGCCGGCAAGGCGGTCGATTTCGTCGCGGTTCCCGGCAACGACCATGCCCTGGCCACGCCGAACAACCGCCTGGCCACCCTGAACGCCGTCATGGATTTCCTGGGCCGGCATAATCCGGCAAATTGACAGTTAGTTCGGCTTGGTGGGTGGCGGCGCGACCTTATAGCCGTCGTCGGCATAGACCCACCTGACCTCGCTGTCGGGCGGATGCGGCTGGCCGTCGAAGGTCACGGTCGCGGTCAGGTCCTTGCCGTTGTCAACATAGCTGGTGCAGATCTGGTGACCGTAGAGCGACGACATCGCCGTCTGCACCTTGCCCAGGATCGGCGCGGCGGCGTCGGCGGCATAGAGCGAGCCGTTGATGGTCAGGGTGCCGGCGGTGATGTCCTCGGGCTTGATTTCGCCACAGATGGCGCCCGGCTGGACGCTGATCGGGGTGATGGTCTGCAGGATTGCCGGCGGGGTCTGCGAGATCAGCACGGCGGCGATGTTCGACCAGGTGCCGTCGCCGTTGTCGCGGTAGGACGACAGCGAGCCGCAGGTTTTGTGCACCGTATCGGGATCGTAGCATTGCACCATGCCGAGCGACGCTTCCGCCAGGGGGTTGGCGGGATCGAAGGGCGGCGGCGCGGGGTGCTTCGGCTTGTGGGCGGCAGCGGCGGCTGGTTTGTGCGGTTTGGCTGCCGTGTGGGCTGGCTTGGCGGGCGCATGGGTGGTGATGGCGGCGGAAAACAGAAGGGCTAGGAACATCGGGCACCTCGGCAGGATGGTCGACTAAACCGCCGCCGCCCTCGCCTTGTCAACGCAAAAGGGCGCGGCCCCTTGGGCGGGGCCGCGTTTTTGGAGCATGTCTAGTGGTCGGGCGTGACGGTCGGCGTCGGCGCGCCGGAGGTCAGTTGATCGGCGCGCAGGGTGTTGCTGCCGACCCGCTCGACCACATGGCCCGTGGCGGTCACCGTGCCGTCGCTGTTGCTCGACATGGAATCGGCGGTGATATAGGCGGGCTGCAACAGGATGCTTTGCGGGTTCTGGGGCTTGCCGTCGAGCCAGATTTCAAGATGCAGGTGCGGACCCGTACTGATACCGGTGGACCCGACCGTGCCGATGTCCTGGCCGACCGTCACGGTGCTGCCCTGGGTGACCGCCTGGCTGTCCAGGTGAGCATACCGGGTCGTGAAGCCGCCGCCGTCATCGATCTCGATCATCTTGCCATAACCGGCGTCTTCGGCCACGCGCGTGACCGTACCGGCGGCCACCGCGTGCACCGGCGTGCCGATGGGCGCCGCGAAATCCACGCCCTGGTGGAATTTCATCGCGCCCGCCGGAGCGTTGTCGCGCATGCCGAACGGCTGGCTGATCGGCGCGTCGACTGGCATGATGCTGAAATCGGCCGGGGCGCCTGGCATGCCTGAAGCGGCGGATGTGGTGGATGCAACCGGCGCACCCTGCGACCAGGCCAGCTGGACGGCGGCCATGGGCAGCACAAGCCCGGCCGCCAGCAGAACAGGCCAGCGTCGCGTCTTGCGCGGTTGGGGTTGTGGATGCATAATCTCGCTAATTCTCATGCGGTAATCTCCAGATTTTGCGGGTGAGAAGGCCGCCGGAGCGTATTGCCGTACGCTTCCGGCGGCATGCTTGAGCGCCTTGACCAAGGCATGGGCATAGGCTTCACGCATATCGGGCTCGGCCGCGGTGACAACGGCGTCGCAGGCCAGTTCCGCCGCCTGGCGGCAGCGCCGTGTCTGCAGCCGGACGAAGGGATTAAACCAGAAAAGGGCGTCGATCAGGCTCAGGGCCACGAACCAGGCCGGATCACGGCGTCGCAAATGCGCGCGTTCGTGGCGTACGATCAGGGCAATGTCGCGCGCCGGCAGGCTTTCGGCCAGGCTGCGCGGCAGGATGACGGTATCGCGGCCCCAGGCCAGGGGCGGCATCGCCGGGCCCGCCAGGCGCACGCCTGAGCCCAGGCCCAGCGCGGGCACGGAGCGCGCCACGCATCCCTGCAGGCCCAGCCAGGCAAGACCCAGCCGCGCCAGCATGACCAGGGTCACGGCCGCATAGACGGCGGGCAGCAGGCGACACGCAAGGCCCATGATATCAAAGCCGGCATTGGCCGGCGCCAGCGGTCCGGCCCCGTCGCCATCGAGCGGAACGGCGCGAGGCGTGGTTATGGGAACGACGGGCAAGGCGATGTGCATCCCTGAAAACCGGGCTACGCCAAGGAGGACAAGGCCGGCCGCCACGGGCAGGAGCAGCAGGACGAGAAAGCGCTTTTCGGCACGGTCTTCGGGCGCCTCCGGCTTTATGCAGGCGCGCAAGGTGGTCAGGCCCGCGCTCCAGGCCAGGGGCAGCAGAAAGACGGAAACGAGCAGCGCCGTCATGATCCGCCCTCCTCGTCCCTGGCCAGCCGCGCCAGCAGGTCCTCCAGTTCCTCGATCTCATCGGCCGCGATCAGCTTGCTGCCGGCGAAGGCCGCCGCCGGCAAGGGGGTGTCGAGATCGAGCACGTCGCGGGCGAAATCGCTGGCCAGGGCCGCCAGGGTCTCCAGCTTGGACTGGCCGGCGACGTAGGTGTTGATGCCGTGGAAGGCCTCGACGCGGACAAGGCCCTTTTCGGCCATGCGGTCCAGCGTCTTGCGCGTCGCCGAATAGGACCAGCTGGTTTCGGCCACGCTGGCGTCGTGGATTTCGCGCGCGCTCAGGCGCGGGTGCCGCCACAGGTGGCGCAGCAGCTTCAACTCGTAGTCGGAGGGTCGGATCATCGCCAGCCTCGTCGCCTTGCGTGCGACACGTGTCGCACATGCGCGACATTTGGTCAAGTTCAGGCAGCAAAAAACGCGGCCCGTTGCCGGACCGCGTTTCCAAATCCTTGTGCCGTAAAGGCTTTAGTCCTTCTTAGGCGTGATGATCAGTCTTTTTTAGGGGTAAGAACTTGGCGGCCCTTGTACATGCCGGTCTTCAGGTCGACATGGTGCGGGCGGCGCAGTTCGCCGGTGTCCTTGTCCTCGACGAAAGCGTTCGGGCCAAGCGCGTGGTGCGAGCGGCGCATGTTGCGACGCGAGGGCGAGGTTTTCCGCTTGGGTACGGCCATGTCCGTCTCTCTTTTCTGGTCGGGCCCGGACTTGAAGCGGGCGCAAAAATGGGATCGGTTCACGCCTGCGAACCGGAAGGCGCGCCTTATGCCCCAAGATGCCGTGGCGATCAAGAGGCAAAACGGTTTTCGTCGCGCTTATCTCGGAGTGACCGTAATGCCTGGAACAGCATAGGTTTCGCATCGTTCAAGGAATCGTGCAAAGCTCGGCTGGCTCGTCCCAAGTACGAGGCGCTCCATGTGACCGCTGGCCAGCCGCAGGTCGATCATATCCGGAAGGTGGATATTGGAGTCGCTGTCATTGCCGTAGAAACTGGCAGCGAAATGTCCCGGCGACCGTATTTCGACCCATGTCGATTTTCTCCGCCCACTTGCAGCTATCAGATCGATCTGCGCGCGTTCAGAACTTTCGCTGTTCAGTTTCAGTGGCTTGCCAGCCAAATCCTTGAGAATGACGTCAAGGGTCAGCATACGACCGACAATCGTGCCGTTATCTCCAAATGAATTGTCGCACTGCATCTCAGTGTCGGCCGTGCCGCCAGGAAAGGTGAACATCTTGTCGGCATGGGGATACGGCGGCCCCTGGTCGCCGGCCATACGGTAGACCCAAGGCGTGCCCGCCACCGGCTTCGGCGAGCACCCAGCCAGCAGGCCGATGATGGCGATGGACAGGACCGCACCTTTCAAAATTCATCCACGCCGATGATGCGGCTGCCGCCGCGCAGGGTGCTGAGCGCGCGGCGGGCTTCATCGATCTCCTCGCCGTCGTAGGTGCGGGGCGACTTGTAGCGCCGCCCGTCCTGCAAGGTCATGACGATCCAGTGCGCCGTGCGGTCGCCGTTATCCTCGTAGGCATAGGATTCGACCTCGAAGGCGTGGATATCCTCGGCGCGGACCTCGACGATGCGCATCCACGAAGTCAGGCTCATCAGGCGGATGCTGAGATGGTCGCCCTCGATGCGCCATTCCTTGAAACGCCCGATCGACGACCAGATGATGATCAGCAGCGCGACGGGTATCGACAAAGCGCAGGTGGCGATCAGGCCCAGGCCCGATTCGTGGCGGGACGTCACGACAGGCCAGTCGGCATAGGCCGTCGCCACCGCCGCCACCAGCAACAATCCGCCGGTTGCGCCGAACAGCGTCCGCGCCAATGGCCCGAGGTGATCCTTCAGAGTCATAACCAAGTTATAAGAGAGTCGCCGCGCGAGCACCAGTTGGCGATGACACGGAAGTCACAGGCGTGTCCTTAAAGCCACAGCCCTGCGTTCAGGGCCGGTGTCAGGCGATCTCCGCCGACGCCTCGATCTCGACCAGCCATTCCGGATTGATCAGGCCGCTGACCTCGGCAAAGGTTGAGGCCGGTCGGATGTCGCGGAAGACCTCGCCATGGGCGCGCGCCGCGTCCTTCCAGCGGCTGATATCGGTCAGGAAGATGCGCGTGCGGATGATGTTTTCGGGTGCTCCGCCCGCATCGGCGACAGCTTTCAAGATGATGTCCAGGCAGGCCTTCGTCTGCTCATAGACGTCACCCAGGCCGGCGGTCTTGCCGTCGCGGATCGGCGCTGTGCCCGACACCTCGATGCGGTTGCCGACGCGAACGGCACGCGAAAAGCCGATTTCGGACTCGAACGGCGAGCCTGAGGAGATGAGCTGACGCATGATCTTTCCTTATTCAATAGCTTGGAGGTGTTTGTTGACGACGAATGTAAGCTATGCCTGCCCGAATGGCTGCAGAACGGTCCTTGCCAAGCCGGTCGATAGTGTCAGCATGGCTGGACCAAAGTTCGGGACGATCGATAAGGGCCTGCATGGCAACCTTGCGTACGGACGCGGAATGATCCTCCGCTCCCTGACGAATAAGCGCCTCAGGTGCCAAGGATGTGGAAACCGGCCGCGCGTCGAAAACGGGCACACGTCGGTATCTGTTCATCGATCGATCGATCCACCGCTTTTCAAAGCCGATCCGCGATTTGGCTTGGCCGGAGATCAAAGTCGTCAGAGCCAGGCCACGTATGGCGGGATGTGCGGCGCGCCGGGCCAGGTCGGGGAGCACGGCGTCGATGCGATCGTCGCGCATCAGTGCCTGCAAACTTCGGAAAATGCCGCCCGTGGCAACGGTCATCAGGCGTTCCATGACAACGGCAAATACATCAGGCCGCGATAACGCCTCATCAACAATAACCAATTCCGAAGCGCCTCTCTGCCATTGCAGTCTAAGCGCCAGGATGTCGGAAACAGCTGCCGCCACCAATGCGGCAGGGGTCTCTGCGAGCAGGCGCAAGACACTTCCGAAGGCTTCCCTGCGTACCTGTGGAACCCAATCGTTTAGTCTGTACATGACAGCCGCAATCTGGAACGTCGATGCGACCGCTTTGCCGGTCAACTGCAGTGCTGCCTGGCGAAGATAGCCGTTGCCATGGAACATGAGGATAAATTCCAGGCCGGGAGTCTGTTCCATGAGTTGCACCATCCGGCGCACGAACACGCCGCCGTCCGAGAAACCCCATTTGTCGTATTGATGGTGCGCGAACAGTTCGCCGTATATCATCATGTCTTGGGCGGCAGTCACGATAGCTGCGGCAGGAACCAGCGACAGCCCATCAAGGAGCCTCGTGATTTCGGAGACAGGCACCTTATTTACTGGCAGGTCAGCGGCCAAGCGCTTCAGACCGAGTTGAACATCGGGCGGCAGAATTGAGCGCTTTCGAGTCCCCGTGACGTCGTCATAGTCCTTGGTCCGCGCCACGTCAGGCTTCCTTGGTTTCTAGAACAGACGGCTCTTGACCTTGGCGGCGGCGATGAAGCTCTTGAACAGCGGATGCGGCGCGAACGGGCGCGATTTCAGTTCCGGGTGGTATTGCACGCCGATGAACCACGGATGGTCCGGCCGCTCGACGATCTCGGGCAGCAGGCCATCCGGCGACATGCCGCTGAACTTCAGCCCGCAGGCTTCGAGGCGCGGAATATAGTCGCGGTTGACTTCGTAACGGTGGCGGTGACGCTCGGCGATCTCTGTCGAACCGTAGATGTCGGCGACCTGGGACCCCTCGTCCAGCCGCGCCGGGAAAGCCCCCAGCCGCATGGTGCCGCCCAGGTTGCCGCCCTGCTTGCGCTGCTCCAGCTCATTGCCGTTCAGCCATTCGGTCATCAGGCCGACGACGGGCTCGCTGGTCTGGCCGAACTCGGTCGAGGACGCCTTTTCGATGCCGGCAAGGCTGCGCGCCGTTTCCAGCACCGCCATCTGCATGCCGAAACAGATGCCGAAATAGGGCACGTTTTCCTCGCGGGCGAACTTCGCCGCCGCGATCTTGCCCATGGCGCCGCGTTCGCCGAAACCGCCGGGCACCAGGATGGCGTGGACATTTTCCAGCCGTTCGATTACCGCTTCGGGCGCGCCTTCGAAAGTTTCGGACTCGACCCAGTCGATCCGCACCCGGACATTGTTGGCCATGCCGCCGTGATAAATGGCTTCGATCAACGACTTGTAGGCGTCTTTTAACACGGTGTACTTGCCGACGACGGCGATCGAAACCTCGCCGTCCGGGTGCTGGTAGAGGCGCGTCAGCTCTTCCCACTGCGCCAGGTCCGGCGCGCCGTCCGACGGCAGGCCGAAGACGTCGAGGACCTCGCGGTCAAGACCCTGGCGATGGTAGTCGATCGGCACGGCGTAGATGTTCTCGCTGTCCATCGCCTGGATGACCGCCGAGGCGCGGACGTTGCAGAACAGGCCGATCTTGCGGCGTTCCTCGGCCGGTATCTCGTGCTCGCAGCGGCACAGCAGGATGTCGGGCTGGATGCCGATGCTGCGCAGTTCCTTGACCGAGTGCTGGGTCGGCTT
>OUNJ010000045.1_pt1 | contig 10879 bp, 7 predicted proteins | sample 1755361 | NCBI WGS metagenome assembly OUNJ01 (sample SAMEA3914825, study PRJEB12502) | metagenome | biome: forest; material: soil | place: USA | collected 2012-03-12 | depth 0.1 m
GCCGCGAGGCCGATCAACATGACAAGGCCGATCTGTGCGAAAACGTTGTTCTCCATTCCGCGTAGCGTAAGCGCGCCGAAAGCGCCGAAGACAGCCACCGGCACCGTGAGCAAGACGCTGAAAGGGAGCGTCCAACTCTCATAGAGCGCCGCCAAAACGAGAAACACGAACAGCAGCGATAGTCCGAAAATCGCCATCGGCGAAACGCTTTCTTGCGCTTTCTTTTCCTGAAAGGACATCGCCATATAATCGTAGCCCATACCCGGTGGCATCGTTTCTTTAAATGTGTCTTCTAACGCCGCCATCGCCTGGGCGGAGCTAAAGCCTGGCTTAGCCGTTATATTAAGCTGCGCTGCACGATAGAGATTATAACGCATTGTGAATTCCGGACCTGGCCGTGGCACGATTTTCGCAAAGGTGGACAACGGCACCATCGCGCCGTCTTTGTTGCGCACTTGATATTGGTCGAGATCGCCGGCGTCTCGTCGATACTCACCCTCGGCCTCGAGATACACCTGCCATTGACGTCCAAAGCGGTTAAAATAATTCACGAAGATACCGCCCATGAAGCATTGCAGTGTTTTATAAACATCATCGATCGCGACACCCTGTTTAAGAACTTTGTCGCGATCAACCTCGACGAAATCCTGAGGAACTGCCGGCAAATAGGTCGTGGAAACAGAAGCCAGCTCTGGACGTTTGCGCGCAGCCGCCAAATATTTGTTGAGATTTTCCGAGAAGAACTCGGGCGACTGTCCGCTGCGATCTTCCAGCGCCATGGTTACTCCGCCCGCGGTGCCGACCCCGGGAATCGCCGGGGGCGCGAAGGAGAACGCGAGGCCTTCCGGAACTTTGCCCAACTCCTTTGCGAGATGCGCACGAATCGCCGCGTATTGTTCGTCCGGATTTTCGCGTGCGCTCCATTCTTTAAACGTCACGAAGAAAAACGCGCTGTAGGTATTGTAGACAGTGCTCAACAGACTGAAGCCAACGATGCCCGTACAGTTCTCCACGCCGGGCGTATGACTGATGATATCCTCCACCTTCTTCGCCGCCTCGTCGGTGCGCTGGAGAGACGAAGCGTTGGGTAGCTGCATACCAACATAAACGTAGCCTTGGTCCTCGTCGGGCAAAAAGGCCGAAGGCAAATCTTTGCCGAGAAATGCTGCACCTGCGGCAAAACCCGCCAGCAGCAAAAAAGAAACCAGGCTTTTGTGGATCAGCGCGCGGGAGATATTGACATATCCAGCCGAAGCGCGGCCAAACACTTTATTAAAACCGCGGTAAAACATACCGAGCGGGCCTCCCGTTTTTGCTTTCGGACGCAGAATCAGAGCGCAGAGCGCCGGCGAAAGCGAAAGCGCGTTGAATGCAGAAATCATTACCGAAATCGCGATCGTCAGCGCGAACTGTTGATACAGGCGACCCGTGATGCCGGGAATAAAGGCGGTCGGAATAAACACGGCCGCAAGAATGATCGCGATCGCTACAACCGGGCCGGCGACTTCTTCCATCGCCTTGAAGGTCGCATCGCGCGGCGACATTCCCTGCTCAATATGGTGCTCCACCGCTTCCACCACCACGATCGCATCATCGACGACCAGACCGATCGCGAGCACGAGGCCGAAGAGCGATAATGTATTAACCGAAAATCCGAAGGCCGGAAAAAAGATAAACGTACCGATCAGCGATACCGGCACCGCTAGTAAAGGAATGATTGTCGCGCGCCAGCCTTGCAGGAAAATGAACACCACCAAAATCACGAGCGCGAGCGCCTCCCAAAGCGTTTGGCCGATTTCACGAACACCTTCCGAAACCGAGCGTGTGGTATCGAGGGCAACCGTAAACGTCAGGTCGTGGGGAAAAGTGGTCCGCATTTCTTCGAGCGCTTTTTTTACGCCGTTGGCTGCGTCGAGCGCGTTAGATCCCGGCAATTGATAAATCGCCATGATGGCGGAAGACTTTCCGTTCATCCGCGAACGAATATTATAAAGCTGCGCGCCGAGTTCGACGCGTGCGACATCCCTCAGCCGCACGACAGCTCCGCCAGTCGTTTCTCGTAGAACGATATTTCCAAACTCTTCTGGAGATGCGAGACGCCCTTGCGCTCGGACTGAGTAAGTAAACTGCTGCCCTGTCGGTGAAGGCTCGGCACCGATCTGGCCCGCGGGATTAACCGTATTCTGTGTTTTAATCGCCGCGAGCACCTCGGGAACCGTCAGATTCAATTTCGCCAACTGGTCCGGCTTGATCCAAAACCGCATCGCATACTGACCAGCACCGAACACCGTTACGCTAGCGATTCCGGGCACCCGCGTCAGTTTATCGTTTATATTGATATAGGCGTAATTCGCCAAAAAGGTCCCATCGTAGGTTCCATTCGGTGAGTTCAACGCGATCAACATCAGCGGTGCGGAAAGCGATTTCTGCACCGTCACTCCATAAGCGGCGACATCCGATGGCAGCTGCGGCGACGCCTGCGTCACACGCATCTGCGACAAGATCAAGTCCGTGTTGGGATCAGTCGCTATATCGAAATTCGTCGTCAAACGGAACGAGCCATCGCTCCCGTTGATCGAGTACATATAGTTGAGATTATCGACACCGCTGAGCTGCTGCTCGATAGGCGCGGCCACGGATTGCTCGACGGTTTGAGCGTCGGCGCCGACATAACTCGAGGTGATGCGCACTTCCGGCGGTGCGATTTTTGGAAATTGCGCGATCGGCAGGCCGAGAAATGAAACAATGCCCACAATGACCGTGAGAATCGAAATGACGATCGCCACGATCGGACGGTTAATGAAGAACTTCGACATGGCGCGGAACTTAGTGAGCGACGGCGGGCTGAGCGGCAACCGGGCTGGCCGGCTTGATCGTGACCGTGGCGCCATCTTTCACCTTCAAGAGGCCTTCGACGATCACGCGGTCATTGGGCTGCAGTCCCGAAGTGATAATCCAATTTTCGCCGACGCGCTCACCGACATGCACGGAAACAAGGTGAACTTTATTTTCCTGATCGACCGTGAAAACTTGATACGTCCCTTGCAGCTCGTTCACCGCGCGTTGGGGAACCTCAAGAGCATTCTTGACGGTGCGCACCACGGCGCGAATACGTGCGTACTGACCAGGACGTAAGGTTAACTGCGAATTAGGAAACGAACCCGCGATGCGCAACGTGCCCGTGTTCGCGTCGACACCGCGATCCAGCGCAATCACTTTACCAACCTCTGGATAGACCGAACCGTCCGCGAGAATGAGATGCAGCTCGAGGCCATCAGGAAAATTGGTCGCGTTATTTCGATGCGACACGAAATCTAAATACTCGCCTTCGCTGATCGAAAAGTAGGCTTTAATCGGATCGATCGTCGAAACCGTCGTTAATATACCCGTGGACGGACCGACCAAGTCGCCGATCTGTGCGGTGGCGATGGAGGGCATGCCGTCGATCGGCGAGGTCACTTGCGTGAATTCCAGATTGAGCTTCGCGGTGTCGAGCGCTGCTTTGGCGCCGAGATGCGCGGCCTGCGCGTTGTCAAAATCCTGCTGCGAGATCGCTTCTTTTTTCAACAGATCCGCTTCCCGTTTCAGATCGAGTTCAGCCTTATTGAAATTCGCAGTTACCTGATCGACGGTCGCTTGAAAATTGCGCGGATCGATCGTGAAAAGGAGATCACCTTTTTTAACTGGCTGACCTTCAGTGTAGTTTTGTTTGAGCAAATAGCCAGTGACCTGCGCGCGGATCTGCGCGTTGACGAGTCCGTCGAGGTAACCGATCCACTCGGAAGAGATGGGCTCGTCTTTCTGAACCACCGTTGAGACGACCACGTCGGGAGGCGGAGGCGGGGCCGCCTGAGTTTTTTTCTCGCCACAGCCACTTTGGAAAATCGCAGCGGCGCAGACAATACAGGTGACTAAAGCGCGGAGGGGGTGGAAACAGTTCATCGCTCGAGCCGCAAAGGAGTCGCAAGCGAGCAGCTCGTCAAATTGGTTCAGCGATTCGGCACACGAACGGCGAAATTTTCCCGCAAAGCAGCGTCTTGTCACCAAGGTCCGCTATTCCTGAACAACAGGACGATGCGGTCGCCGAAATTTTCCCGATGGGAATGCATCGCAACTCCCCTTTGAACACGACGGATATCCGCGAAGAGACCGGGGCCAGCGCCGCTGGTCTTGCCTCGTAAACGCGCGCCCACCCTACAGGTCGCCAGTCATTTCTATCACTCACATGAAAACGATCGTCTTTGTCCACGGGATGTTCCTTAACCCGAAATCCTGGTCCAATTGGATCTCCTATTTTGAAGAGCGCGGCTACCACTGTATCGCGCCGGCCTGGCCCCTCCACGAGGGCGAGCCATCGGCATTACGCGCGAATCCTCCGGCCGGCCTTGGTAGTCTTTCCCTGAATACAGTGGTCGAGCACATCGCGTCGATCGTAGCCGATCTTCCTGAGCGTCCAATCGTGATTGGGCATTCTGTGGGTGGCTTGATCGTGCAGTTGCTCGCTGCGCGCGGGCTGATTGAAGCTGGCGTGCCGATTTCGTCGGTCGCGCCTAACGCGATGCTGTCCTTCGACTGGGGATTTTTCAAAAACAGCGCATCGATTACCAATCCTCTCAAAGGCGACGACTATTTTCCGATGTCGGCCGAGGGCTTTCACGACAGCTTCGCCAACACGATCAGCGAAGCGGCTTCCAATCTCGCTTATGAACAATATGCGACGCATGACAGCCGCAATGTGTTGCGCGATTGCATGGGCCCCGCCGGCCACATCGATCTCAAGCAGCCACACGTTCCGCTGCTCTTCGTCGCTGGCGAAGAAGATCAGATCATCCCTGCAAAATTAAATCACAAAAACGCGGCAGCGTACACCGACGAAGGGAGCTCGGCGGAATTCATGTCGTTTCCTCATCGCGGGCATTTCATCTGCACGCAAAATGGGTGGCAGGAAGTGGCGGATGGTGTGGCCGAATGGCTCGAAGAAATCGAGACCCCGATTTCGCGCTCCGCCGACATTCCCGACCGTCTAGACGACTGAGTTCAACTGGACGTGTGAGCGACGCTCGCGGGTGATGCCGCCGCGAGCGCTTGCATGAGCGCGCGGTGATCGGTTTTGCCAGTGCCAAGTTTGGGGATGCTTGTCACCACGCGCAATTCGCGCGGCGCGCTTAGGTTGGAGAGGCCCTTTGCTTTTATGGTCGTGCGCAAATCAGCGAGCGTGAGCCGCGACTCATTGGTCACCGCGATTAGCTTCTCGCCCTTGTCTTCATCGGGCACGGCAACGACCGCGACTTGGCAGCGTATTCCAAAAAGTGGATACGCGCCCGCGAGAGCATCTTCGACCGCAGTGAGGCTGACCATCTCGCCGCTGATTTTGGCGAAACGTTTCATGCGGCCTTTGATCGCGACGAAGCCTTCGTCGTCAACATCGACCACATCGCCGGTGTCGTACCAACCGCCTTGCGCGGCGAATTTTGCCTGCGGCTCGGGATTGAGATAACCTTTCATTACGTTCGGACCGCGCACCCAAAGACGGCCGCCCTCGGTGACGCCGGGAACAGGCTCTAATTTCCACTCCATGCCTGGAAGAAAACGTCCGGCTGTGCCCAGCTTCGGATTGATCCGGCTATTGATACAAATCGCTGGGCTGCACTCCGTCGCGCCGTAACCCTCGAGAATGCGCACGCCGAAACGCTTTGCCCACGTATCGAAAGTGGCGGTCTGCACTTTCTCGGCGCCCGCGACGAGAAGCTTGAGCGTGTTGAAATCGTAGGGGTTCGCTTTGCGCGCGTAACCATTGAGAAACGTGTTCGTGCCTAACATGACCGTGCAGCACTTGTCGTAAACGACGGCAGGCACGATGCGGTAGTGCAGCGGCGACGGATACAGAAACGTGTAGCAGCCGCGGAGGAGCGGAAATAAAAGTCCCCCGACGAGGCCCAGACTATGAAAGAGTGGCAGCGCGCTGAAAAAACGCTCTTCGTCCGTGATATCCATGACTGCATCGAGCTGGCGCGCGTTTGCGATCAGATTTTTATGCGTGAGTTCGACCCCTTTCGGCATGCCTTCGGAGCCGCTGGTGAAAAGCACAATCGCTGTATCGGATTCCTTGATACGCGCGGCGCGTAAGCGCGAGCCAGCGAAGAAGCGGTTGCGGATTGCCGCGCTCAGTTTAGTGCCGGCGCCAGCTTCGGCGCGAATGTCTTCCAGATAATGCAGCTGCAGGCCGGCCGTGGTTAGGGCCGGGACGTCGATTTTCGCGGCTTCGACGAATTTGCGCGCGGTGATGATGTGCTTCATCTGCGCAAGCTGTGCGCAGACTATCATGGTGGTGACGCCAGTCGAAAAGTTGAGCATGGCCGGCGTTTTTCCTGCCAGCCACAAACTCGCGATCGTCAGTGGCGCAGGATTGGCGTTAGGGAGCAGTACACCCACGCGCTCGCCGATCGGGCCGGCGAGCCGGCGGGCCCACGCCTGCGCGAGAACATCCGCGCCGACCGCAAAGCGCCGGTAGGTCAAAGCCGTGTTGGAAACATCTTCCAATGCGATGCGCGCCGGCACGCGGCGCACGATCTCGCCAATCGCAGCCGTGACCGTATTCGGACCCGTTTTTAATTCAACCTCGACCTGCTGCGCGACCATTCGATCGCGGAGCCAAGCGGTCACCCGCTGGCGCGCGACGGTGGCGGAAAGCTGCGGAAAACTTGGTGCAGGCATCGGAGCCGCGAAGTGCGCGGAAACCTGCGGCCGCCATTGCGTCCAGCCTGGATGCGATACCCAGGGCGTGCGATTTGCGCCCCGCAGATACACCGTGATCACGCGCGCGCCGCTGCGCTGAAGCAAAAACGAAATTCCGTCGTAGACTTTCATCAACCCGCCGGTCCGCGAAAGCCGACCTTCGGGAAACAGCACCAGTTTACCACCACGCTCTAAAAAATCGGCCATCTCGCGCACGCCATACGCGGAAGTCGGATCCACGGGAAAAGTGCGGCTGTTGACCATGATGCGCCGGTGAACCCAGGAAGTCGTTGCCGTCGTGCTCGAGGTCACGAATTTCCAATCTGCGTCCAGCAGCACCCCGAGAAAAAGCCAATCGAGCCAGGACACGTGGTTGGGCGCGAGGACGAGCGGACCTTTTTCCCGCAAATAGTCTTCGCCTTCCCAGCGAAAATGAAACCAAACGCGCAGCAGCCAACGCAGAATAATTTTCATCGAAAAAAGTTATCGGCTCACCGGCGCGGACTCTGAATCACTTCGCGCTGCCCCGCCGTGGTGCGACGGGTGTGCGTGCCGACATAAGCCATGGCTAATCCCAAAACGATGGCGAGGCCGAGAAAAACCGCGCTGGCAGAAAATTGCAGCAATGTGGCGATGAAGGCATATCCACCGGCCAAACACATGCCGAGATTATCAAAGAGATTTTGCACTGCGATCGTCTTGCCGAGCTTGTTCGGATCGCTCTCCGCCTGCAAAGCCGCGTTGAGCGGAATCAGAAACAAACCGGCCGCAACGCCCGCGCCGACCAGCACCGCCACGATCGGCAGCGGCACATGCACGGGTCCAAGCGCGAAGAGCGGATGCGACCACATCGGAGCTGGCGTCACTAGATACAGCAGGCCCAACACCGCCGCCAGGCCGAGTCCATAAAACGGCGTAGCCCGTAAATCGCCAACCGCGTGTATCCGTCCAGCCAGGACACTGCCGATCATCACGCCCACACTGAGCCAAAGGCCGAGCAGGGCAATGTCGGTGTTGTTGGTGAAGCCGAGCGTCTGCAGTCCCCACGGTTGAAAATTGATTTTCATGGTCGCGCCGCAAAACCAAAATAGAGCCGTGCCCATGAGGATGCTACGCAAACGCGCCTGGCTCCACAGACCACCCAAATGATGGCCAAAGGCACCGATGCTTTGGCTCAACGTGACCTGTGCGTCGCCGGGCTGTCGGCGAATTTTTAAACTGATCAACCAGGCCAATGCGTAGACCGCAGCGACCACGGTGAAAGCGACGATTGGACGCGTGTGCAACGCATCGGAAAGCGCGGCGCCACCGATCGCGCCGGTTAAAATCGCCAGCAGCGTGAGCAGCTCGACCATGCCGTTGGCGTGCACGAGACGTTCGCGTGGCAAAATTTCTGGAAGAATTCCGTATTTGGCTGGGCCATACACGCAGGCGCCAATGCCGACCACGAAGTAACCGGCGGCCTCGCCGATCGGTCCGCCCCAGAGCATGGATGCACCACAGATCAGCGTGCCGAGGAGTTTCAGCGCATTGCCACCGGCGAGCCAGGTTCCTTTGCTGTATCGATCATTTAAATACCCCGCGAAGGGCGCGAGCAGCACATAGGGAATGAAGAGCAAGCTCGTGAACAACGTGCTCATGGTGCGCAGTTGAGCGCTGGAAATAGCGCCGTCTTGCTGGAGATAAGTGAGCTGCCCGACGATAACGGCGAGCACCGCATTATCGCCAAAGGCGCTGCAGAACTGGCTCGTCAGAAGCAGGAGGTAATCGCGGCTGCGTTTCATGGTAACAGGAAAGGTTCGACGTGAAAAAGTTGGACGGCTCCATCCTATCACGACGCCCTCCGTTGGGGTGAATTGATAATACCAATGAGGCTATTGATTTCGTCAATAGTCAGGCGGGGGGGGGAACACGCAGAATCGGCTTCGCCATGGAGCGCGGCGACTCGTCGCTGCCATGACGGGCAATTTATCCGCCCGCACCGATTCACCTCAAACCGTTAATTTCACCGGTATAACCACACGCCGAAAGGCGAAATGAATTTCGCCTCTTAAGGCGGCGAGGAGGGCGGTGCACTCCAGGTCGGAAGCGCTCGTCTTTTTAAGAGTCGCCGCTCAGCACGAGCCGTCCCTTCAGCCAAAATTAATCCAAGGTCGATCGCACGTTGAAGAGGTAGTGACTCACGATCCACTCGGATCCCCCTCGGTAGCCCCAGAGTTCAGCGCAGCTCATGAAAAAGATTCGCCAGTAGGCGCGCCATTTTTTTGCGCTCCGCACGCCGTACGTCGTTTCGAAAATTTCCCGGATCTCCTCGCGGTGCGCATCCATGTTTTCCAGCCAGCACTCCGCGGTACGCTGGTAATGCACACCCGGCACCTGCCAGTCGGCGACCAGAACCATGTCGTGTTGAAATCTCTGCAGCAGATCGTGCGAAGGCATTTGGCCACCAGTGAAAAAATGCCGCGACATCCAATCGGACGGACCCTGCGACACGAAATGATACGCAAAATTTCGATGCGTGAAAATGTGCACGAACAATTTCCCGTCGGCCTTCAACCAGCGCGCGATCTTTGCGAGAAGGCGTTCATAATTCTTCATGTGCTCGAACATCTCGATCGAAATCACGCGATCGTATTGATGTGCTTCCGCTTCGAACGCGTTCATATCGGCCGTGCGAATCTCGATGTTGGCCAAGCCGCGTTCGCGCGCCTGTGACAAGATATAGTCCCGCTGTGAGTGAGAATTGGATACACCTAAAATTTGGGAGCGCGGAAATCGTTCGGCCAAATAAAGCGAGAGCGATCCCCAGCCGCAGCCGAGTTCCAGAATCGTTTGCCCGTCGGTCAACTGAGCCCGCTCCACATAGAGCGCGAGCATGGCTTCTTCCGCTTGATCGAGCGTTTCATCACCGCGGGCAAAAAATGCGCTCGAATATTTTAAATGGCGACCGAGACAGTAACGATAAAACGCAGCCGGCACTTCGTAGTGCTGTTCATTCGCGGCGGTCATCTGCTCGGCAATGGGCCGCGAACGCAACTCTTCCGCGTATGAATTCAAGTGTCTCGCCAGCGTCTCGCCGGCAAGATCACTTTCCGTGCGAAGACGATCATTAAGCAGTCGTCGAATGCCAAAACGGATCAGCGGATCAAATAATAGATTTTTTTCGAGCAGTGAATCGATCATAGAAAAGAGCCGGAGAAATCGTGAGCGGCGCTGTTAGCGCAGGGGTCAATATCAACATCCATACACAATCACGGCTGAGGCGAGGGCGCGCGCGGCGGCCATGGAAAAAAAGCCGAAGTCGAGCGCTGGTATTCGCGATAACGATCCCCTTTGCTCCGCACCGATTGCCGTTCGGCGGGCGGAATCCCGGTGATGCTCGCAAGAAAAACCAGCATCGCGATTGGAGCGATCAAACCGTATTCGCCGCGTGGAGACGGCCAGACCAGCAGCGCCACACCGACCCAGAAGAGCCATTCAAAAAAATAATTGGGATGCCGCGAATAACGCCAGAGCCCGACCGCACAGACTTGGCCCGCGTTGCTGGGCGCGCGTTTAAAGGCGGAGAGCTGACGATCTGCGATCGCCTCTCCCACCATCGCGAAAAGGCCGACCGCAAGACCAGTGAACTCGAGCGGCAAAAATCGCGACGTATCATTTTGCACAGCCAGCCAAGCCGGACCGTCCAAGAGCCAGACGAGCAGTGCTTGAAACAAAAATACCGCGGCCATCTTGGTTTTGAAAAAAGTCGGCCATCGGTCGCGCATTTCGTGGTATCGAGGGTCTTCGTGCGGATGCGCGCGAGAGACGCGGCGCAACAAATGCGTCCCTAAGCGCGCGCTCCACAGCACCATCAGTGCGCCGATCGCCAATCGGCGTGGAGGCCAGCCCGCTCCGCAAAGCGCATAAAAAACCGCGCCTAGGCCCACCGAATAACTCCACGCGACGTCGACGAAGCCGTAGTTGTTTACCCGATACGAAAGGAAAAACGTAATCGCAAAAATAATCGCCGTTCCTGCGCCAGCCCACCAAGCGATGATTTCAGCATTCACGCTAGCGCGAGATTATTCGGCCGTGAGTAACTCGCCTGCACGACCGTGATGTTGCGCAACGCGAAGGCGGCTTCGCAGTAGCAGAGATAGTA
>OUNJ010001992.1_pt4 | contig 10868 bp, 6 predicted proteins | sample 1755361 | NCBI WGS metagenome assembly OUNJ01 (sample SAMEA3914825, study PRJEB12502) | metagenome | biome: forest; material: soil | place: USA | collected 2012-03-12 | depth 0.1 m
CGTGCCGTCGATGGGGTCGATGACGAAACGCTGTTTTTTATCCGCGCCTTCGATGATGCCGGACTCCTCGGTGAGGAAGCTGAATTTGGGGCGGGCTTTTTGCAATTCCTCGATGAGGATTTTATCGGTGCGCAGATCGGCGTTGGTGACGAAATTGGCAGCGCCTTTGCGCGAGATCTGGAGCTTTTCGATCTCGCCGAAATCGCGCACGACGCCACGCGCGGCTTTGCGCACAGCGGCGATCATCACGGTCATGAGCGGGGATTGGGCCATAGCGCGCCTGTCTAATGGGAAGGTTACCCACGTGCAAGCACTATCTTGGCAACAAGGCGCTTGCCGCTCGGTGCGCGCTTTGCTACAACCCGAGCTTCCATACAACATCATCAAAAACAACTATAAAGCGCGTTATGGCACGAATCACCGCACAGACCCTCAACCTCACCCGTACGCTGCTGCTGAGCGGGGCTTGCAGCCTGGTCTGGGCGCAGCCGGTGCTGGCGCGCGACCTGCTGCCGGAGAAGCCGAGCGTCGAGGTGAATCTCGGGGCGCTCGAGGCGCTGCGGGCCGCGCCTGCGCCCGTGGTACAGCCGATGGCGGCGCCGGTTCCGGTGCGTCGGGCGGCGGTTGCGCCTGTGCCTGTACCTGCGCCGATTGCACCTGCGCCCGTGCCGATGGTTTCGCATGCCCCTATGCTCGCGCCACTGCCTGCGCCGGTTGCTCCGGCTCCCGCACCGATCGCGCCGCCTGCGCCGATGGTGCATATTGCGCCCGCGCCAGTGACGCATAGCGCGCCGTCGCCCGCGCTGTTGCCACCGCCACCGCCGCCTGCGCCGCTCCCGGCGAAAGCGGCCATCGAGAAACCGGAGCCGATGCTCGCGCCGTTGCCTGCGGAGAAACCGTTGCCGCCGAAGCCAGTCAAAGAAGTCGCACCGAAGCCGCCCGTGCCCGTCGCGTTGCCGCCAAAACCGGCGGTGGTGCACGCGCCGGTGGAGAATCCGGCGGAGAATAATGCAGAGAAACCGGTCGAGAAAGTGGCGGTGAAACCGCCGGTCGCGCCGTCTACTGTCGGGAATGCATGGCAGGCAGCGCCGCTGCCGCCGGTCGTGCCGGATGCGAAGATCGCGGCGGCCGCGAAAGCGGAGGCGAAAGCCAGCAGCCTGCCACCATTGCCTGCGGATATGCCACCGCTCCCGGCCGCGGTGCTGCCCTCGGCGAAAGCGGTGCATGCGCCAGAGCCAACGGCGGATGTCGCGCCGTTGCCGCCCAAGCTGCTCGAAGCAAAAGCGCCGGGTGCGCTGCCGCCCCTGCCGAAGCCCGCCGCGAATAATGTGCCCGCGCCGCTGCCGGATCTGCCGAAACCAGCGACGCCGAGCAAACCGATTTCCACCGCGCCGATGATGGTGCCGGTACCCGTGCCACCGCCCGCGCTGCCGCCAACGGTGACGCAACGCATCGACACGATGGTGAACGGCGCGCCGAAACCGCAAGGCATCGTGAAAGATGTGACGACGGTGAAAACGCCGATCGAGCCGGTGGTGAAAGTCGCGCCGCCGGAAGCGAAACCGGAGATCGCGAAATTCGAGCCGACGCCGGAAATGCCGCCCTTGCCGCCGCTGCCACCGAAAAACGACGTGAAACCGGCGGACGCGCCGAAAGCCGCGGCGCCGCAGCCACCCGTGCTGCCGATGCCCATGCCGCCGCTGGGCGCGAAGCCGGATGCGATGCCGAAATTACCGGAAGCTGTGAAGCCCGCCGAAAAATTGCCGCCGTCCGAATTGCCACTGCCTGCGCCGATGAAGGACGAAGCGCCGAAAGCGGAGGTGAAAGCGCCGCTGCTGCCGGATGCGAAAATCGCGACGCCGCCGAAGCTCGACGATAAATCCGCGCCCGCGCTGCCATTGCCGGAATTGCCGAAACCGCCGGTCGCGGGGGCAAAACCTGCCGAGCCGGTGAAAGCGGAGGCTGCGCCGGAAGCGAAAAAAGACATGCCGCCTGCGCTACCGAAATTGCCGGAACTGCCCGTGCCGAGCGCACCGGCGAAACCGGCTTTGCCGTCGCTGAATGCGATCACGGGCGATAAAGCGCCGAACTCGCAGGACATTTTGCAGCCGAAAGACGCCATCGACGCGAAGCCGCTCGCTGCGCCAGGCGCAAGCGCCAGTGCGGGTTTGCCCGCTTTGCCAAAATTCCCGACGGGGGATGTCGCGGCGAAACCGGCCATGCCGCCGCTGCCACCCTTGCCAGCGACGCCTGCGAAATCGGTAGACGTGAAACTGCCTGCGCCTGCCGCAGTGGCGCCGGTCGCGCCGCCCGCTTTGCCGTTGCCGCCGGTGGGCGACGCGAAGAATGCCGTGCCCGCGCTGCCGCCGATTGCGCCGCCACTTCCGCCTGCGGCCAAGCCTGCAGACGCGGCGAGCAAGCCAGTGGATAGTGCGGCATCTGCTGTCGCGAAACCGTCCGATGCAACGACGAAACCGGTGATCGAGGGCAAGCTCGCGCAGTCGCTGAGCTACACGAAGGACAAGACGGACCTCACGGACGATGCGAAAGCAGAGCTGAGTTCGGTCGCCGATACGGTGACGAAATCGCAAGGCTCGGTGCGGATCGTCGCCTATGCGGCGGGTTCGGAGGAGGAAGCGTCGGTGGCGAAACGCACCTCGCTCGCGCGGGCGCTGCAGGTGCGGGCGTACCTGATTTCCAAAGGCGTGAACCAGTTGAATATCAGCGTGCAGGCGCTCGGCAATAAAGCGCCGGACGGCAATGCCGATCGCGCGGATGTTTATGTGAAATAATGCGGCGGCGATTCGCTGCTGTTGCTACACACTCCGTCATTGCGAGCGATAGCGAAGCAATCCAGTTCTTTGCAGAGAGCATTCAGTGGCGAAGACTCGCCACGCTGGATTGCCGCGCTTCGCTCGCAATGACGCTGGTGGCGAGGATGTCCCATACCAAGTAGTGGAATTATGGGTGGCGCGATGGTTGGCTACAACGCCAGATCGTACATCACATCGGCGCGCTGGTAGCGCTGTTTTTGCTCCGCGCTCATGGCGATTTCGAGGAAGCCCTCGCTGCGATAGAGCGCGTTGGCGGGGGCGAGTTTGCTGCTGGTGAAAATTTTCAGCGTGCGCGCGCCTTTGGCTTTCGCGCGGTCGCGGCAATGGTTGAGGAGTGTACGCGCGACGCCGCGGCCGCGGGCTTTTTCATCGACGCCGAGCTTGGTGAATTCGAGTACGCCGGGGGTGAAGGGCATCAGCGCGCAGGCGGCGATGACGGCACCGTCGAGGGAGGCGAACCAGAGCTCGCCGCCGGGTTCGAGGATCATTTTTTCGGGTTGCGTCAGCACGAGGTCATCAAACGGTTCGACGGTGAAGAATTCCTCGATCCATTGGCGGTTGAGGCGGTCGAACACGGGCGCGTGCTCGGGGGCGTAGGGGAGGATGGTGATGGTCATAACTACTCGTTGAATTGCAACTCGGCCAAGCGCTTGTAGAGCGGGTTGGTTTCGAGCAATTGGGCGTGGGTGCCACTGGCTTCGATTTTGCCGTCGCTCAAGACGATGATGCGGTCGGCGTTCACCACGGTGGCGAGGCGGTGGGCGATGACGAGGGTGGTGCGCTCACGCATGATGCGCTCGAGCGCGGTTTGGATGAGGGTTTCGTTCTCGGCATCGAGCGCGCTGGTGGCCTCGTCGAGCAGCAGCACGGCGGGATCGCGCACGATGGCGCGGGCAATGGCGACGCGCTGCTTCTGGCCGCCGCTCAGGCGCACGCCTTTTTCGCCGAGATAGGTATTGAGGCCATCCGGCAGCGCTTCCAAAAAGTCGAGCGCGGAGGCGGCGCGGGCGGCGGCGATGACTTCGTCATCCGTCGCGTCGGGCTTGCCGATGCGGATGTTTTCAAAAGCGCTGGTGGAGAAGATGACGGGTTCCTGCGGCACGAGGCCGATGCGGCCGCGCCAGTCCTGCGGGTCGAGGGTGCGCACATCATGCCCGTCGATGCGGATGAGGCCGAATTGCGGGTCGTAGAAGCGCAGGAGGAGCTGGAAGATGGTGGTTTTGCCCGCACCCGAGGGGCCGACGATGGCGACGGTTTCGCCCGGCTCGATGCGGAAGGAAACATTGGCGAGCGCGGCATGGTCGGGGCGGGAAGCGTAGTGGAAGGTGACGTGTTCGAAGGAGAGGCGGCCCTCGGGGGCTTTCGCGAAACGGAAGGGCTCAGCGGGGGGTTTGATTTCGGCATCGAGCTGCATCAGTTCCATCAGCCGTTCGGTCGCGCCCGCGGCACGCTGCATTTCGCTGATGACTTCGCTGAGCGCGCCGAGGGCGCCGGCGACGATGACGGAGTAGAAGATGAAGGCGGAAAGATCGCCGGGGCTGATGCGGTGCGCGACGACGTCTTTGCCGCCGATGAACAGCACGGTGACGATGGCGCCGAAGACGAGGCAGATGGCGATGCCGGTCAGCAGTGCGCGGGTGCGGATGCGCGAGAGGGCGGTGTTGACGGTTTCATCGATCAGGCGGCCGAAGCGCTGGTTTTCTGCCGACTCCAGCGCCATGGCGTGGATGGTGCGGATGGCGCCGATGGTTTCTTCCGCGTGCGAAGAAATATCGCCGACTTTGTTCTGCGTCGCGCGGCTCAGGGCGCGCACGCGGCGGCCGAGCACGATGATGGGGATGATGACGAGCGGCAGCATGCCGAGCAGCCAGACCGAGAGGTTGACACTGGTGATGAGCAGCATGGTGAAGCCGCCGAGGAACAGCAGCGTGTTGCGCAGGAAAATCGAGATCGAGGAGCCGACGACGCTTTGCAGCAGGGTGGTGTCGGTCGTGATGCGCGAGATGAGGTCGCCGATGCGGGAAGACTCGAAATAGGCGGTGTGCATGGAGAGGACTTTGGCGAAGACGTCGCGGCGGATGTCGGCGACGACGCGCTCGCCGACGGTGGAGATAAGCAGGTAGCGCATGTAGGTCGCGACCGCGAGCATGACGACGACGCCAAGCAGGATGAGGTAGCCGTTGCCGAGCAGCTGCTGGTCGCCTTTGGCGATGCCCTGGTCGATCAGGTGGCGCAGGGCGGAGCCCATGCCGAGCACGCCGCTCGAGGTGAAGATCAGCGCGACGCCCGCGCCGATGGCCTGGGTGCGATACGGGCGGATATAGTGCAGCAGATAGCGCAGCGAACTGATGCGGCCTTTGGGCGGGAGTTGGGCGGTCATAAGGCTACCTCGATCTGTTCACCGGCGAGTTCGCCGCGGAGGATGTCGGACAAAGCGCGGCCATCGGGCAGGCGCCATTGCTCGGTGGTGGCATCGTAGCTGAAATGCAGCCCGCCGAGGATGGGCGAGGCGTACCAGAGTTGCTGGGTGGGCGCGTGCTTGGTGAGCAAATAGGTGCGGCGCGAGGGGGCGAGGATGGTGAGGATGCCGCCCTCGAGCTCGAGCTCATCCAGCGCGCCGGATTCGTAAGCGGCGTCGAGCGCGTCGAAGAGTCGCGCGAGGGTCGCATCGGCAAGGGTATGGTAGCGCTTTTCATCCATGTGGTGTGCATAGCATGCGGGGCGATGCTGGCAAGTGTTGCGGTAGTTTTGTGCAGGGGAAATGGGGAGCCGGAAGAATGATGCGGGGTGGCTTATTTTTTATCAGGACAGGTGAAAGGTTTTACGCTAACAAGCGCAGCGATGAGCGATACACCGAAGAAACCCGGAAGCAAGAAACGCAAGGCTGGCAGCGGCGCTGCGCCGAAAAATGTCAGTTATAAAGGCAACCCGGCTTACCGCGGCAAGCGCCCGAAACGGGTGAAAATGCGCCATCCATCGAACGCGGGCAGCCGCTTGCGCCGCTGGCTCGAGGAGCACCGGCTGTGGACGGCGATCATCCGGCTGTTTTTTGCAGGGTTCATTCTCGTCGGCCTCGCGCTGATTTATTTCGCGGCGCAATTGCCGGATATCCGTGCGCTCGATACGATCAAGAAGCAGCAGGGCATTACCATCGAAGCGGCGGACGGGCGGGTGATCGCCAATTACGGCGATGTGTATGGGACGTATATCCCGTATGAGCAGATCCCAAAATCCCTCGTGCTGGCGGTGATCGCGACGGAGGACCGGCGGTTTTTCGAGCATCATGGCGTTGATTTCTTCGGCATCGCGCGGGCGATGGTGACGAATATTTCGCGCGGGCATATGGTGCAGGGCGGCTCGACGGTGACGCAGCAAGTGGCGAAGAATGTGTTCCTGACGCCCGACCGCACGCTCAAGCGCAAATTGCAGGAAGTGCTGCTGGCGTTCTGGCTCGAAGCGCGCTTCAGCAAGAAAGAGATCATGGCGATTTACCTGAACCGGGTGTATCTCGGCGGCGGGTCGTTCGGCATCGATGCGGCGTCGCACCGCTATTTCAACAAGGGCGCGCGCGAGTTGAATTTGTATGAATCGGCGCAGCTTGCGGGCTTGCTGAAAGCGCCGTCGCGCTATTCCCCGGCGGCGAACCCGGAGCGGGCGCAGCAGCGGGTGCACCAGGTGCTACTCAACATGGTGGATGCGGGGTATCTCAAGGAGAAGGACGTCATCCCGACCATGACGAATTACGCGAAAGCGCCGTCGCATGTCGCCGAGGGCGGGGATATGCGCTATTTCACTGACTGGATCGTGGATGAATTGCCGAACGTGATCGGCGATATGAACGAGGATCTCGTGGTGACGACGACGATCGACCCGAAACTGCAGGCCGAGGCGCAGGATGTGCTGCAAAGCCAGGTCGCGGCGGTGGGTGAGAAGAAGAATGTAAGCCAAGGCGCGATTGTTTCCATGAAGCCGGATGGGGCGGTGCAGGTGCTGATCGGCGGGCTGGATTACGCAAAGAGCCAGTATAATCGCGCGGTGCAGGCGAAGCGCCAGCCGGGCTCGTCGTTCAAATTGTTCGTGTATCTTGCGGCGCTCGAAGCGGGGATGACGCCGGAATCGACGGTGGAGGATGCGCCGATCAGCATTCAAGTGGGCAATAAAATCTGGTCGCCGCAGAATTTCGAGAGCGAAGGCTATGCGGGTAATATTACGCTGACGGAAGCGCTGCGCTATTCGCGCAATACACCTGCGGTGCGGTTGAGCCAGTATGCGGGCATCAATAAAGTGGCGGCGATGGCGGACCGGTTGGGCGTGCCGAATATCCCGGAGCATCCGTCGATTGCGCTGGGCGCGGTCGAGGCGACGTTGCTCGAAATGACGGGGGCCTATGCGCATCTCGCGAATGGCGGCAACAAGCTGGTGCCGTATGGGATTTTGAGCATCCACACGCGCGATGGGCGGGAGCTGTATCGCCACGAGGAGCAGCAGCCCGAGCCGGTGCTGGCCAAAGGCACGGTCGAGATGATGAACTATCTGCTGCTGGATGTGGCGACGCGCGGCACGGGGAGCAAAGCGTCGATCGCGGGGCATCAATGCGCGGGGAAAACGGGGACGACGCAAGATTACAAAGATGCGTGGTTCATCGGGTATACGTCGCAACTGGTGACGGGGGTTTGGGTCGGTAACGATGACAACAAGCCGATGAAGCGCGTGCAGGGCGCGACGCTTCCGGCGCCGATCTGGCATGATTTCATGACGAAGGCGATGGAGGGGCAGAAATCCATTCCCATCCCGAGCAGTTCGGGCTCGGGCGAGGGGCTGTTGCCGTGGCTGTTCGGCTCGCACCCGGATACGGCCGCGCCCGTGCAGCCCGGCACGAGCCAGGTGCTGGGCGATGCGCCGGTGGGTGGGGTGCCGCCATCGACCGTGCCGCCGGGGAATGAAGTGCCGGTGGTTGCGCCGAATGGAAATGCCGTGCCCGCGAACGCCGCGCCGTTCGGCACGACGGGGGGGACGGTTGCGCCCGTGGCCGCGCCGACGCCGAACGCGCCTGCGCCAGCAGCGGCGCCGCCTGCGCATGACGAGGTGCTGAGCCCGCAATTCTGGAACAAGCTGATGGATAAAGTGCCGGAAAAAGCCAAAGTGCCAGTGGAGTATAAATACCCGGACGATACTACGGCGGGGCGGTACCGGCATTAGAGCTGGTCGATTCGGGTAGTGCTCCCTCTCTGCTTACGTCATTGTGAGGTCCCCTTGGACCCCGCGGCAATCCATCTTCTTCTATTTTTCTTTTCTAGATCCGGGCGCTCGCAATGACTACGAGCGGGCAGCTTACGCATTAAACCGGTACAAATCTTTCCCGTGCAGTTTCAGCCAGTCTTTCGCGGCGTCGTAGTCCGGGCAGATGGATTCGACGCAGTTCCAGAAGGAAACGGAATGGTTCATGTGGCGCAGGTGCGCGACCTCGTGGGCGACGACATATTCCATCACTTCCTTCGGTGCGAAGATGAGGCGATAGGAGAAGGACAGGCGCGCGGTGGAGGAACAACTGCCCCAGCGGCTGCGCGTGTCGCGCACGCTGACGCGGTTGATGCGGCGGCCGATTTTATCGGCGTAACGGTTGGCGAGCGTCGTGAGCGTCTGGCTCGCGATTTTGCGCAGCGCTTCGGTGACGTGCTGCGCGAAATCCGCGCGGTCGCCGGAGACATAGAGCACGTCGTCGCGGATGACCCATTTGCGTTTGAGGTCGGGGTCGTGCTTGATGCGGATGCGTTTGCCGAGCAGCGGAATGACGACGCCGGGCTTGATTTGTTTTTTCATCGGCATGTCGCGCAGCGTCTCGATCAGCCACTCGGATTTTTGCATGAGGAACATGAGCCCGTCGCCGACGCGGGTGTGGCGCGGGAGGGTGAGCGAGATCGCGTGGTCGGTCGGATTGTAGCGCAGGCAGATGCGTTTGGCGCGCTGGTGACGACGAATCACCAACGGCAGCGTCTCATCACCTACTTGTAGAAAGTCGGGCAACTCATTGTTGCTCCAAGTATTCCGCATATCTTTGCTCATCGAGGAATCCTGTTTTTGATTTTATTGTTGGTGCTTGCTGCGTTCTTCTTGCTCGTGGTTTGGCCGCGCAGTAGATTCAGCATAGGAACAGCGGAGCCCCCCGGTCAATGGCGATAAGGGCATTGCCGCAAAAAATATTTTTATCCACAGGCTACCGCGCAAGGCATTCAGTTAAAAAATGAAGTTTTCCCAGAGCTTTATCGAAGAAATACGAAACCGGGTCCGCGTGTCGGAAGTGGTGGGTAAGGCGGTGCCGCTGCGGCGGGCGGGCCGCGAATTCCACGCTTTGTGCCCGTTTCATAAGGAGAAATCGCCCTCCTTCACGGTGAATGACGAGAAGGGGTTTTTCCACTGCTTCGGCTGCGGCGCGCATGGCGATGTGATTGGTTTTACGATGGATTACGAGCATCTGGGCTACCGGGAGGCCATCGAGCGGCTGGCCGGATTGGCCGGGTTGCAGGTGCCCCGCGAGACGCGCGCGGAAGTTGAGCGCGAGGAAAAGGCGCAATCGCTGCAGCAAGTGATGGAGGCGGTGGCAAGCTGGCTCGAGGAGCAGCGCGAGCAAACGAGCGAGGGCGAGCTGGCGCGGCGCTATTTGCGCGAGCGGGGCTTAACGGAGGAAACGGTCGCGCGCTTCCGCATCGGTTACGCACCGGCGGATCGCGATGCGCTCGCGAAGGCGATGGCGAGCAAGGGCATCACGGTGCGGCAACTCGTCGAAGCGGGGATGCTGATCGAGATCGAGGGGCGGCCGCCTTATAGTCGGTTCCGTCGGCGGCTGATGTTCCCGATCCGCGATCGCAAAAGCCGCGTGATCGCGTTCGGCGGGCGCGTGCTGCCGGGCGAGCCGAATGCCGAGGCGCCGAAATATGTGAACTCGCCGGAGACGCCGTTGTTCAGCAAAGGGCGGCAGCTTTATAATATGGACATCGCACGGCGGGCGGCGTTCGACGCGAAGCAGTTGATTATCTGCGAAGGCTATATGGATGTGATCGCGATTGCGCAGGCAGGGATTGCTTACGGCGTCGCGCCGCTGGGCACCGCGATCACGGCGGAGCAGTTGCAACTCTGCTGGCAGTTGGTGGATGAGCCGACTTTGTGCCTCGATGGTGACTCGGCGGGGCAACGGGCGATGGCGCGGGCGACGGAGCTGGCGTTGCCGCTGCTGGTGCCGGGGAAAACATTGCGCGTTGCGGTGATGCCGAAGGGCGACGACCCGGATTCGCTCATTAAGAATGCGGGGCGCGCGGCGTTCGACGAGGTGATCGCGCGGGCGGAGCCGCTGGCGAGCATTTTGTGGAATCAGGCGATGGGGGTTCCGGCCTCGACACCGGAAGCGCGCGCGGCGCAGGAACAGCAATTGATGCTGAAGATCGGCCAGATCAAGCACCCGACGGTGCAGCATTATTATAAGCAGCATGTGCGCGACCGTTTGCGCGAGGTGCAGCAGGCGAGTTTCCAGAAAGGGCGCGCTGGTGGCAACTGGAACCCGGCGGAGAAGAAAAAATGGAATCCGGCTGGTAGTGGTGCGAACAATCATTATACGAATACGAGTGTGCCGCTGCCGCCGATTGCGCGCAATGCCGATACGAGTTTGCTGACCCCGGCGAATAACCTCATGGCGCTGGTGATCGCCTGCCCATCGCTGCTGATGGATGGTACGGCGGAGGAATTCTGGCTGCATGCGCCGATGCCGGCGCCGTGGCAGCAGCAAATGCATCATTTGATTACGGAATTGCACATCGCCTCGCCGGAGTTGAATTCGCCGCTGTTGTGGCAGACGCTCGGTGAGGAAGCGCCGAAGGAATCGCTCGCGCATCTGTTACGGGCGATGGAAACGCTGGGCGTGGATTTGTCGCATGACGACATCCAGCGCGACTCGCGGGCGCAGCGTTTGTGGGGCGAGGTCATCAACGATGTGGAGCGCGCGCGGCTCAAGGGCGAATGCGCGGCGGCGGAAGCGGCGCTGGC
>OUNJ011032270.1_pt1 | contig 10868 bp, 9 predicted proteins | sample 1755361 | NCBI WGS metagenome assembly OUNJ01 (sample SAMEA3914825, study PRJEB12502) | metagenome | biome: forest; material: soil | place: USA | collected 2012-03-12 | depth 0.1 m
CGCCCGCACCGCCGAGCGCGGAGGTAATGAAAGGCCCGGCGCATCCCGAAACGCAACCGGCAACCGCAACGGCTACCCAACCGCCCGCGGCGAGCCTGACGGGCGATGCCCCGGCGACCACCCCGCCTGCGGCTGCAGCGAATGAGAATACGTCCCCTGCCTCCAAACCAGCGGCACCGGCGGCTGATGCTGCGGAAGCAACGGCGAAACCGGCTGCCAAAGACAGCATGGCGCCGATTCCCAACCCGCCGTCGCACGATGGGACGCAAATGGTGCGTGACACGCAAGCGGCCATCGAAGCGCTGGGCGGCTTTACGGGCACCAACAACCACGACCATACCATCGGCAAAAACCATCGCCCCGCGACGGATAAAGACAATTTCCAGATGGATGGCGTAAACGGCAAATATACCAAGGCTGACATTAACGCCGCCGAAGCCGCGCTGAACATGACGCAAGATGGCAAAGTTTCCGCCGCGCTGCTCGCCGCGCTGCATGATGCGAACAATGCCGACAAACTGAAAGCGGCTTTTGCTGCTGTACCAGCCGCAGCAGAGCAATCGGCTCCGACGCACCACCACCATAGCGCTCCGGCGAAACCGGAAGCGCCTGCTGCCGCACCCGCTGCGGCCAAGCCCGAGACGCAGACGCCGCCGAAAGCCAGCCTGACCGGGCAATCGGCTGATGCCGCTCCGGCGACTGCGAACGATGCGCCTGCCGCCATAGCCCCGGTCGCTGCCGCGCAACCGGCCAAACCGGTGAGCGATTTGTTCCATGGCAATAGCGACTTCAACAATTATGCCTCGGTCATCAACGCGCCGTCGCTCGTATCGCAACCGGCGGTGACCCTGCCTGCAACCTATACGGCACCGACGCTTGCCTCGGCGCATTACGAATTCGGTAGTGCACCGGCAACGCCGCGCGGCAATCCTGCACTGTTGGCAGCAAATAAAAGTGGGCCGGGCCCGGCGTAACCGCCCCCTACGAACAACCAAAGGCCGGAGCGTAAACTCCGGCCTTTTTTATTGCGCGGTTGCTGTGTAAGCTGGTGCGATGACGAGCGATATTCCCGTATTGAAAATCGGCGCGGTGATCGTGCATCCCACGACACGCGCGGTGCTTATCATGCAGCCCATTCCGAAAAAAACCGGGGAAAACCCGGCCTATGTCATGCCGCGTGGCAGTCGGCAATATCAGTCACCGGATGGCAACTGGCACGATGCGCGCGACGCGGCAACCGGCATCGCCCATGCGGCGACGCTCGAACCGTTCCCGCGTGGCCTCACCCGGGAAATCGAGGAGGAGGCGGGCATCACCGAGGCGCAGCTTGCTGCCGCGAAAGTGAGCGAACTTGGCGCGCGGGCGTTCCAGTCGCGCACGAAAGGCATTTATCCCATCCATTGGTACCTCGTCGTGCCGGATGCTGCGACGGCGGAAACGGTCACGCAAAAAACGCCAGTCGATGCGCTGTCGATCCGCTGGGCGGAGGTGGCTGAGATCAAGGCAATGGCCGCGCGTGGCGATTTTTCCGCGGGCTATGTGCCGGTGATCGAGGAAGCGCTGGCGATGGTCGCGGGCGCCTAAATACTCCAGACCAGCCCGAACCCGCCACGATGCGGTTGCACGCGTGCGGTGAGTTTTCCGGCGAGCAAATCTTTCGCGGCCATGCCGAAAATTTCATAGCGCCAGCCATGGCCGAAATGCGCTTTTTCGAGCGGCATTTTCCCGCGCACCACGGCTTCGAGTTCTTCCTTATCGGCCACCAAGCGCGGCACGACGTGGAAATCTTCCGCCTTTTGCTTGAGCAGCAACTTCAACTGGTCGAGGCAGGCTTCCTGCGCGGCCGGCATTGGCTTGTCGCGCTCCTCCGGCTGCGGGAAAGTCTCTTTCGGCGCGGCGAGCGCGAGGGTGATTTCCTCGAGCAATACCGCCATCGATTCCTTGCTCAACTGGCTGCCGATACCACGCACTTCGAGTAATTCTTCCATCGTTTTTGGCATCTGCATGGCGACCTGCACCACCCAGTCATCCTTCAGGATGCGCTGGCGCGGCACGTCGCGCGTCGCGGCTTTTTCCTCGCGCCAGGCGGCGGTGGCGCGCAGGGTTTGCAGCACCATCGGCGAGCGCGATTTCACCTTGAGGCGCACCCAGGCATGGTTCGCATCCACCCGGTAATTGGTGATGCTGGTGAGGTCGTTCATCTCCTCGGCGATCCATTCGTCGCGCCCGTCTTCATGGATGCGCGCGCGCAATTTTTCGTAGATCACGCGCAGGTGGATGACATCGTCCAGCGCGTAAACCAGCTGGCGGTCGGAGAGCGGGCGGCGCGCCCAATCCGTGAAGCGCGAGGCTTTGTCGAGGCTCGCGCCAACCAAATCCATCACGAGGTTTTCGTAAGAGATCGACTCGCCGTACCCGCAGACCATGGCGGCGATTTGCGTGTCGTAAAGCGGGTAGGGCACGCGGCCGGAATGGTGCACGAAAATTTCGATGTCCTGCTTGCAGGCGTGGAACACTTTCACCAGCCGCTCATCGGCAAAGGCGGCGTAAAGCGGCTCAAGATCCATGTCCGGCCCGGCGATCGGGTCGATGGCGACGGCTTCCTTGCTGGTTGCGACCTGCATGAGGCACAATTGCGGGAAATACGTCCGTTCGCGGATGAATTCGGTATCGACGGTGATGAATTGCTCGTCGCCGAAGCTGGCGCAGAATTCGGCGAGGTCGGCGGAGGTGGTGATGGTGCGTGTTTTCATGGCAAGCGGTGTAGCGCATGCGGTGGGATGGATGCAAGTTTTATGCGCGGCAGTAGCCGCAACCACCGTCATTGCGAGCAAAGCGAAGCAATCCAGTTTTTTAAAAGAGCTTTATAGTGGCGAAGACTCGCCACGCTGGATTGCCGCGGCCCTAAAGGGCCTCGCAATGACGGAGTTTGTGGTACGGATAGTACCTGACTTATACAGCCATTTGCTTTCGCGCGGATTTGCGCTATACCGCGCGCCATGGACCTCGAATTCATCAAAAACGCCTTCGTCACCATGTTCGTCGCGCTCGACCCACCGGGGCTGATCGCGATCTTCCTCGGGTTGACTTCGCATATGACGATGGCGGATAGGAAATCCACCGCCTACCGCTCGGTCATCGTGGCGTTCAGCATTCTTGCGGCGGCGGCGATTGGCGGTGAGGCGATCCTCGACCTCATGGGCATCAGCATGCCGGCCTTCCGCATCGCGGGTGGGCTGCTGCTGTTCTACATCGCGTTCGAGATGGTGTTCGAGAAGCGCGAGCCGCGCAAATCGCACGCGGCGGAGGAAACCATCGTCTACGACCATCCAAAAAATATCGCGGTGTTCCCGCTCGCCATTCCGCTGATGGCAGGGCCTGGGGCGATTACCGCAACCATCCTGCAAGCGGGGAAAGCAGGCCATCATTTGCTCAACCAGGCTGCGCTGATTGCGGTGCTCGCCGCCGTGGTCGGCTGCTGTTTGTTCAGCTTCCTGCTCGCCAACCAGTTCGATCGCGTGCTCGGCTCGACAGGTCGCGTCGTGCTCTCGCGCCTGCTCGGCCTGCTGCTTGCGGCGCTGGCCATCCAGATCGTCGGCGATGGGGTGATGGCGTTTCGCTAGCATTTCTTGCATTTTCTGCGCGGTCCGTTATACCACGCCCAGCAAAAACTGAAGGATTACCGCCATGCATGCCTACCGCACCCATACCTGCAACGATCTGCGCGCGAACGACGCGGGCAAAGAGGTCCGCCTTTCCGGCTGGGTGCACCGCGTGCGCGATCACGGGCAGCTCGCCTTTCTCGATTTGCGCGACCATTACGGCGTGACGCAGATCGTGGCGGATAGCGCGAGTGGTCTGTTCGAGGGGTTGAGCAAACTGAAGAACGAATCGGTCGTGACCGTCACCGGCAAGGTCGTCGCGCGCGCAGCGGAGGCGATCAACAAAGATCTGCCGACAGGGGAAATCGAAATCGCAGTGAAGGAACTCCATATCGAATCGGTCGCCGACCCGCTGCCGCTGCAAGTGAATGCGGATGCGGGTGCGCCCGAGGCAACGCGCCTGACCTACCGTTTCCTCGACCTGCGCCGTGAGAAATTGCATAAGAATATCGTGCTGCGCAGTAAAGTCATCAGCGCCCTCCGTCGCAAAATGACGGAGCAGGGCTTCCTCGAATACCAGACGCCGATCCTGACGGCATCGAGCCCCGAGGGCGCGCGCGATTACCTCGTGCCGAGCCGCGTGCATCCGGGTAAATTCTACGCGCTGCCGCAAGCGCCGCAAATGTTCAAACAGCTTCTCATGGTCAGCGGCTTCGACCGTTATTTCCAGATCGCCCCGTGCTTCCGCGATGAGGATGCGCGCGCCGACCGTTCACCCGGCGAATTCTACCAGCTCGATATCGAAATGAGCTTCGTGACGCAGGAAGACGTGTTCGCGGCCATTGAGCCCGTCATGGTCAGCGTGTTCGAGGAATTCTCGGACTGGAAAGTCTCGCCCGCGCCGTTCGTGCGCATTCCGTATGAGGAAGCGATGCGCAAATACGGTTCGGATAAACCCGACCTGCGCAACCCCATCCTCATCGCGGGCGGCATTTGCAGCCTGTGGCGCGATTCGGATTTCACCATCTTCAAACAAGTGCTCGCCGCGGGCGGGAAAATCCGCGCGATTCCGGCCCCGGGCTGCGCCGACAAGCCGCGTAGCTTCTTCGATAATATGATCGAGTTCGCCAAAGCCAACGGCGCGAAGGGCCTCGCCTATATCGGCTACGACGCGAACGGCGAACCGAAAGGGCCGATTGCGAAATTCCTGACGCCCGAGAAACATGCCGAACTGAAGGAAAAAGCGGGCTTGAAACCGGGCGATGCGGTGTTTTTCTCCTCGGGGCCGAAGCTCGAAGCCGAGACCATCGCGGGCAAAGTGCGCACGGAGATTGCGAACCAGCTCGGCCTCATCAAGGAAGGCGAATTCAAATTCTGCTGGGTGGTCGATTTCCCCTATTACGAGTGGAACGAGGATGACAAGAAAATCGACTTCTCGCACAATCCGTTCTCTATGCCCCAAGGCGGGCTCGAAGCGCTCAACGCCGCGAAAACTGATGCAGAATTGCTCGCGATCAAAGCGTTCCAGTACGACATCGTGTGCAACGGTGTCGAGCTGTCGAGCGGTGCGATCCGTAACCACAAGCCCGAGATCATGATTAAAGCCTTCGAGATTGCGGGCTACACGAAGAAGGATGTCGAGGATAAATTCGCGGCTTTGTTCAATGCCTTCCATTACGGCGCGCCGCCGCATGGTGGTTTGGCGCCGGGCGTCGACCGCATGGTGATGCTGATCGCGAACGAGCCGAACATCCGCGAAGTGATTACCTTCCCGATGAACCAGCAGGCGCAGGATTTGCTGATGCAGGCACCGAACGTTGCGACAGAAAAAGCGCTGCGCGAGCTCAACATCCAGCTTTCGCCGAAAGCGAAAACCGCGCTCGAGGAAGAGCAGCAGAAAAAAACACACGCCGCTTAAAGGAGCAGAATATGTCTGAGCATATTGATCTGGAACATGCGTTCCCCGGCCTTGTAAAATTGCTGCATCAACTGCGTGAAGACGATGGCCATTTCGCGAAGCTCTATGTGCAATATATGGTGATTGAAAGCGAACTCGCCCGTATCGAAAAAGAAGTCGAAACCCCGGCGGATGATTACGTCGAAGGGCTGAAGAAAAAGCGCCTCGCCTTGAAGGACGAAATGTCCGAAATGCTGCACCAAGCAGCGGCGTAACCGAAAGTTTTCATGAACGCGTTGGCTACCATCATCGGCATCCTCGGTGTCGTCATCAACCTCGCCGCTTATGCGCTGCTCTCGTCAGGCCGCATCCGTGCGGATGAAGCGCGCTACCAACTGCTGAATATTGCGGGCACGAGCTGCCTATTAGTGTCGCTTTGCGCGCAGTGGAATTTGCCCGCGTTCCTCACCAACATCGCCTGGCTGGTGATCGGGATTGTCGGCCTCGTGCGTATCCGCCGCTTGCGGGGGGCGTGATGCATCTCACCCCCATTACCTTGCTTGGAAGCGTCGCGCCGGTGTTGTTCGTCTATGCTTATGCGATGGTGTCGCTCGGGAAATGGACGCCGGGGATGCTGCGCTTCCACGCGCTCAATCTCGTCGGCGCGCTGTTGGTCTTGCTCTCACTCAGCGAACAATGGAACCTCGCCATTTGCCTGCTCGAGGGCGCTTGGGCGTCGATCAGTGTGTATGGCATGGCAAAGGCGCTAAAGGTAAAGCGCGCCTAAGCCAATTTCCCGTGGCAATGTTTGAACTTCTTGCCGCTGCCGCAAGGGCAGGGTTCGTTGCGGCCGACATTGGCGAATTTCGCCGCATCCGCTTTCGGCGGCATTTGCAGCAATTGCGCCGAGGCTTGCGGGCCCGCTTCCGGCTTGATCTGCGACGGATCGGCATGTGTCGCCTGCATATTTTGTTGCGGCTTCAGGTTCATGATTTCGTCCGTCAACTCGACGCGGATCTGCACGCGGGCGATGCGCGAAATCACCGCTTCGCGCAGGTAATTCAGCATTTGCTCGAACAGCGTGAACGCTTCCTGCTTGTATTCGTTGAGCGGGTCTTTCTGCGCGTAAGCCCGCAGATTGATGCCCTGGCGCAAATGGTCGAGGGTCAGCAAATGGTCCTTCCAGAGCTGGTCGAGCGTTTCGAGCAGGATGCGTTTTTCGGCGAGCTGGTAGACTTCCGGCGGGAAGCTTGCGGCTTTGTCGGCGAATAACTTGTCGGTCGCTTCCGTCACGCGGTGGAGGATTTCCTCATGCGCGATGCCTTCTTCCGCGGCCCATTTCGCAATCGGCAAATCGAGGCCGTAAACGCGCAAAATTTCCGTGTGCAAGCCGGGAACGTCCCACGCCTCGGCGTAAGCTTGCGGCGGGATATGCAGGGTGACGAGGTGCTGGTTCACATCCGCACGCATATCGACGATGGTTTCGCGCACGTCGGTGACTTCCATCAGCTCGATGCGCTGCTCGTAGATCACTTTGCGCTGGTCGTTCATCACATCGTCGAACTTGAGCAGTTGTTTGCGGATTTCGTAATTGCGTTGCTCGACCTTGGTTTGCGCGCGCTCGATGGCCTTGCTCATCCATGGGTGGATGATGGCTTCGCCCTCCTGCAGGCCGAGTTTGACGAGCACGTTGTCGATGCGTTCGGAGCCGAAAATGCGCATCAAATCGTCCTGCAGCGACAGGAAGAATTTCGACGCGCCGGGATCGCCCTGACGGCCCGAACGGCCGCGCAGCTGGTTGTCGATGCGGCGGGATTCGTGCCGCTCCGTACCGATGACGAGCAGGCCGCCTGCCTCGCGCACGATCTCTTTGTCCTTCGCCACTTGCGCTTCGATTTTCGTGCGCAATGCTTTCAGCGTGTCCTCGTCCTCGCTGCCTTTGGCGGCTTCTTTCACGAGGCTTTCGATGTTGCCGCCGAGCATGATGTCCGTCCCACGGCCAGCCATGTTGGTGGCGATCGTCACCGCGCCGGGATGCCCGGCTTTGCTGATGATTTGCGCTTCCTGCTCATGGTAGCGGGCGTTGAGCACCTGGTGCGGGATTTTTTCTTTCTTGAGGCGCGCGGAGAACGCTTCCGATTTTTCGATGCTCACCGTGCCGACGAGGACCGGCTGTTTTTTCGCATGGGCCTCCTTGATGAGGGCAACGACGGCAACATCGCGCTCGGCGCTGGTGCGGTAGATTTCATCTTGGTCGTCTTTGCGGGCGACGGGGTTATGCGTCGGCACTTCGACGACGTCGAGCTTGTAGATATCATGGAATTCCCCGGCTTCCGTCATGGCGGTGCCGGTCATGCCCGCGAGCTTTTTATAGAGGCGGAAATAATTCTGGAACGTGATGCTTGCAAGCGTCTGGTTCTCGTTTTCGATGGCGACTTTTTCCTTCGCTTCGAGCGCCTGGTGCAGCCCTTCGGAATAACGGCGGCCATCCATCATGCGGCCGGTAAATTCGTCGATGATGATGACTTTGCCGTCTTTCACGATGTAGTCCGTATCGCGCTTGAACAGCGTATGCGCGCGCAGTGCCTGCGTGACATGGTGCACCACCGCGACGTTTTCGATGTCGTAAAGCCCGCTGCCCGGTTGCAGTAAGCCGCCCTCGGTCAATAATTGCTCGATATGCTGCGTGCCCTGGTCATTCAGCGTGACGTTGCGCGATTTTTCGTCGAGCTCGTAATCCGTCGGCACGAGCTGGGGGATGTAGCGGTTGATCGCGACATAGAGTTCGGAATTATCCTCGGTCGGCCCGGAGATAATCAGCGGCGTGCGCGCTTCATCGATCAGGATGGAATCGACCTCATCGACAATCGCGTAATTGAACCCGCGCTGCACCATCTGCTCGCGGCTGTATTTCATGTTGTCGCGCAGGTAATCGAAGCCGTATTCGTTGTTGGTGCCGTAGGTGATGTCGGCAGCGTAGGCGGCGCGGCGCTCCTCCTCATCGAGGTCGCTGACGATGACGCCGACGGTGAGGCCGAGGAATTCATGTACTTTGCCCATCCATGCCGAATCGCGGCGGGCGAGGTAGTCGTTCACCGTCACGATATGCACGCCTTTGCCGGACAGTGCGTTGAGGTAAGAGGGCAGCGTTGCCACCAGCGTTTTGCCTTCCCCCGTGCGCATCTCCGAAATCATGCCTTTATGCAGCACCATGCCGCCGACCAGCTGCACGTCGAAATGGCGCATGCCGAGCACGCGTTTGCTGGCCTCGCGCACCACGGCGAAAGCAGGCACGAGCAGGCTGTCGAGCTTCACGCCGTCCGCCAGTTTTTTGCGGAATTCGGCGGTGGTGGCACGCAGTTGCGCGTCGCTCATTTTCGCGATTTGCGGCTCCATCGCGTTGATCGCATCCACCTCGCGCTGGAGGGAGGCGACCAGGCGGTCGTTCGAGCTGCCGAAAATTTTCTTGGCGAAGGTGGTGAGCATACATCCATCATTTCGTAAGGGTAAATACGCGCGGATACATAGGGGCTGCCTTGCGCCATGTCAACCGACGCGCCTTAGTTTTTCCTTAATTGTACCGCTTGCGCTCCCCGGCAAATTATGGCAATCCACTGCCATCAGCTTTACCACCCCCATCAAAGGATGTTCCCATGCGTTTCCTTGCCACTGTTTCCGCCGCAGCAATCCTCGCTTTTTCGGCGCCTGCCTTTGCCGATGAATATGTGATGATGAAGGTGAATAACCAGGATGTCAGCTCGGCGGAAATCCAGCATATGTGGGAAGGGCTGTTCCCGGCGGGCCAGGCCCCGGCGTTCGATACCGTGAAGCCGGAGATGAAGGACCGCATCCTGCGCGCGGTGATGGCCGAAAAAATCCTGTACGGTGAGGCCGTGAAACAAGGCGTCGATAAATCCGACAAAGTGCAAAAAGAACTCGAGGACATCAAGAAAAAGCTGGTCGTGCGCACCTTCCTCGACAGCAAAACGGCGGACATGATTACGGATGCCGACATCAAAAAAGAATATGACGCGATGGTGGCGAGCACGAAGGACGAAAAAGAAGTCCATGCCCGCCATATCCTGCTCAACAGCGAGGCGGATGCGAAGGAAGCGAAGAAAAAACTCGATGCGGGCAAAAGCTTCGAGGATGTTGCGCGCGATTATTCGAAAGACGCGGGCAGCGCGAAGCAAGGCGGGGACCTGGGCTGGTTCACCAAGGATAAAATGGTGCCGGAATTCGCCAATGCGGCCTTCAGCATGAAAAAAGGCGAAGTGTCGGGCCCGGTGAAATCCTCTTTCGGCTGGCACATCATCAAGGTCGAAGATATCCGCAAAGTCACGCCGCCTGCGTTTGCGGACGTGAAGGACCAGATCAAGGCGAAACTGCAGGAGAAAAAGCTGAACGATTACATCGCGGGCTTGGTCAAGAGCGCGGACATCAAAGTGTATGACGCGAAAGGCAAGGAAGTGCCGTTCAACAAAAACCTGCCGGACGAAGCAAAACCAGCGACGGCAGTCGCACCCGCTCCGGCGGCGGCCAAACCGACGGACGTGAAGCCTGCTGACGCGAAACCCGCCGATAAGCCCGCCAACTAATGGGGAAAATCGCGCGCTCGCCACTGGCGCCGGAAACGCTGCCGCCTTTGCCGCCTATCGCGGGGGTTAGCATGGCGGCTGGGCAGGCGGGCATCCGCTATGCCGGGCGTACCGACCTGTTGCTCGTCACCTTGAGCGAAGGCACCGCCGTTGCGGGCGTCTTCACCCGCTCGAAAGCACCCTCTGCGCCGGTCGATTGGTGCCGCAGCATTTTGCCCTCCGGCGCGGCGCGTGCGCTCATCGTCAATTCCGGCAATGCGAATGCCTTCACCGGCAAACGCGGGGTGGCTGCCGTCGAGGGCGCGGTCGCAGCGGCGCATAGCGTGCTGGGCTGTAGCGAAAAAGAAGTCTATATTGCTTCGACCGGCGTCATTGGCGAGCCACTCGACCATACGAAAATCGAACGCGCGCTACCGCAGCTTTATGCGACCCGCAAGGCCGATAGCTGGGCGGATGCGGCGGCGGCCATCATGACCACCGATACCTTCCCGAAAGCGGCGACACGCGCGGTTAAAATCGGTGACAAAACGGTGACGATCAACGGCATCGCCAAAGGCTCGGGCATGATCGCACCGGACATGGCGACGATGCTGGCTTTCCTGTTCACGGATGCAAAAATTGCTGCACCGTTGCTGCAAACCATGCTGCAACAAAGCAATGCAAAAAGTTTCAACGCCATTACCGTGGATGGCGATACGTCGACCAGCGATAGCGCGTTGCTGTTTGCCACCGGCCAATCGGGCGTGGTGGTGGATGAAAATGCTGCAGCAA
>OUNJ010001533.1_pt2 | contig 10865 bp, 7 predicted proteins | sample 1755361 | NCBI WGS metagenome assembly OUNJ01 (sample SAMEA3914825, study PRJEB12502) | metagenome | biome: forest; material: soil | place: USA | collected 2012-03-12 | depth 0.1 m
CCAGCGGTCGTCATAGGCGTAGGCGACGACAAAGCCTGACAGCATGAAGAAGAAATCGACCGCCAGATAGCCGTGGTTGATGATCTGCTTTTGCGGGCTGCCGTCGGCATAGGCTTCGAACAGGTGGAAAATTACCACGACCAGCGACGCGACGCCCCGCAGGCCATCCAGAATGACGAAATGGCTCTTGGGCGATATAGGCCCGCCTGGCGCCGCCGCCGGGGTCGTTGAGGTCATTGATGTTTCCGCCGTATATGTTGTTGTTGCCGCGCGACTTTTGCCGCTCGGCCGTAATCGCGCGTGTCTACCCGAGTGATCGAATCGCGACAATTCGAATGAAAGCGCTTTCACTTAGATAGTCACCCAAGATCGACCGTACGCCGCGTAAAAATAATACATTACAGCGGGTTGTGAGCCGTTCCCGCGATCGGGTGTAGCAAATTTGCCGCATATAGACAGACGAAAGGGGCGAGAGCACTGGTCCCTCGCCCCTTCGACATCTCGGTTGTGCGACCGCCCGCGGCCTATTCGGCGGGCTGAGCCCCCAAATGGTCGGCTTCGACGTGCGGTACGGGCGCTTCGGTCATGCCGGGCGCGGCCGATGCGGGCTTGACCTTGTACCAGATGGCATAGAGCGCCGGCAGGAAGACCAGGATCAGGACCGAGCCGACCAGGGTGCCACCGACCAGGACGTAGGCCATGGAGCCCCAGAAGGTCGAGGTCGTCAGCTCGGCGAAGGCCAGGACCGCAGCCAGGGCGGTCAAAAGGACCGGCCGCGCCCGTTGCACGGTCGCCTCGACAACCGCGTGATAGGGATCGAGCCCGGCCTTTTGGTTGTCATGGATCTGGCCGATCAGGATCAGCGTGTTGCGCATCAGGATGCCGGCAAGGCCGATCAGGCCCAGGATGGCGTTGAAGCCGAACGGCTGGTTGAAGAGCAGCATCACAGGGACCGCGCCGATGACACCAAGGGGTGCCGTCAGGAAGACCATGCCCATCGCCGACATGGACCGTGTCTGGAAGACCAGGATGGCCAGGGTGACCAGGACCATGATCGGGAATATGGGGGCCAGGGCGGTGTTCGCCTTGGCGGACTCTTCCGCATTGCCGCCGACTTCGATGCGATAGCCGTCGGGCAGGCCGGCCATGATCGACTTGATCGCCGCCGATACCTGGGCCGTCACTTCGGGCGGTTGCACACCCTTGGCGTTGTCGGCCTGGACCGTGATGGTGGGCACGCGATCGCGACGACGCAGGATCGGATATTCCGAGCGGATTTCGACGTGGCCGATCTGGGCCACCGGAACGGGGCTGCCGTTATGGTTGGTCAAGGTCAGCGAGCCCAGTTGCGCAGGGTCCAGGCGTTGGGCGCCGGCGCTGCGGGCGATCAGGTCGACGGTGCGGATGTCCTCGCGGACCTGGGTGACCGGCACGCCCGACAGCAGGAACTGCAGCTGGGTCGAGGCTTCGGCCGGCGTCAGGCCGATCATTTGCAGGCGCTGCTGGTCAAGCACGAAGTGGGCGGTCGGGACCTTCTCGCCCCAGTCGGTATTGACCTGGCGGGTGTTCGGGTTGGCGCGCATCACGTCTTCGACCTTCGACGCGATCCGGGTGACCTGGTCGGGATCCGGCCCCATGACCCGGAACATGACCGGATATTTGGACGGTGGGCCAAAGACAAACTGGGTCACGCGGATCTGGGCATTGGGCGCCAGGCCATTGGCGATCTGTTGACGCAAGGCCAGTTCGACACGGTCGCGGGCAGCATCGTCCCTGGTATTGACGATGATCTTGGCGAAGGACGGGTCAGGCAGTTCCGGCGAGTACGGCAGGACGAAGCGCGGGGCGCCGCCGCCGACATAGGTGGCCACACTGGTCGCGTCCTTTTGGGTCTTGAGGAATGCCTCGACCTTGCCAGCCACCTTGCTGGTCGCGCCAATGCTGGCGCCTTCCGGCAACTGGACCTCGACCAGGACTTCGCTGCGGTCGCTATCGGGGAAGAACTGCTTCTTCACAAAGCCCATGCCGAAGCCGGACAGCAGGAAGGCGGCAACCGTGACCCCGGTGACCAGCCAGCGATGGGCGACCGACCAGCTGACGATCCCACGCAGGCGCTTGTAGTTGGGGGTCGAATAGATGTGTTCGTAGGCGCCGCCTTCGACACGCTTGATGTCCGGCAGCAGCTTGACGCCCAGGTACGGGGTGAAGACGACGGCGACGACCCAGGAGGTGATCAGGGCAAACCCGACGATCCAGAAGATGTTGCCGGCATATTCACCGGCCGTCGAGCGGGCGAACCCGACCGGCAGGAAGCCGGCTATGGTCACCAGGGTGCCGGCCAGCATCGGGGCCGCCGTATGGCTCCAGGCGTAGGAGGCCGCGGCGATACGGGTATAGCCCTCCTCCAGCTTCACCACCATGATCTCGATGGCGATGATGGCGTCGTCGACCAGGAGGCCCAGGGCAATGATCAGAGCGCCCAGCGTCACACGGTCCAGTTCGCGGCCGGTAATCAACATGATGAAGAAGACGATGGCCAGGGTCAGGGGCACGGCCGCGGCGACGATGATGCCGACGCGCCAGCCGAGCGTGAACAGGCTGACCCCAAGGACGATGGCCAGGGCAATGACGAACTTGGACAGGAATTCATTGGTCGCGTCGCTGATGACGGCGGCCTGGTTGGAGATCTTGGTCAGGGTGACACCGACCGGCAGTGAGGCCTGCAGCTTGGCTTCTTCGGCATTCAGCGACTTGCCGAGCGTCAGGCCGTTATAGCCGTCCTTGCGGACGACATTGACGATCAGCGCGGCCTCACCATTATGGCGGACCATGAAGCTCGGCGGATCCTGATAACCCCGGCTGACGGTGGCGATGTCGGAAAGCTTCAGCGACTTGCCGCCCGAGACGATGGGCGTGTCGCGGATCTTCTGCAGGTCGTCCAGGGCGCCATCCATGCGGACGAAGACCGACGGGCCATCGGTTTCGATCGAGCCGGCGGGGGTTACGGTATTCTGCTTGGCCAGGGCGGCAAATACGTCGGTGGGCGACACGCCGAGCGTCGTCAGCTTGGCGTAGCTGAACTCGACGAAGATCTGTTCCGGCTGTTCGCCCATGATGTTGACCTTTTGCACGCCATCGACGTGCAGCAGGCGTTCGCGCAGGGTTTCGGCGACGCGGACCAGCTGGGCCTGGGGCAGGCCCTGGCCCTTCAGGGCATAGATGGTGAAGTCGACATCGGAGAATTCGTCGTTGACGAAGGGCCCCTGTACGCCTTGCGGCAGGCTGTGGCCGGTGTCGTAGAGCTTCTTGCGGGCCTGGTAGAATTGGTCGGGCACGTCCTTCGGCGGCGTCGTGTCCTTCAGCGACAGGGTCAGGACGGCCGAACCCGGGCGGGTGAAGGTCTCGACGTGGTCGTACCATTGCAGTTCCTGAAGGCGCTTTTCCATCGGATCGGCGACCAGTTCCTGCATCTGCTGCGCGGTGGCGCCGGGCCAGGCGGCGCTGACGATCATAGTCTTGACCGTGAAGGGCGGGTCTTCGGCCCGGCCCAGGCTGAGATAGGAGAAGATCCCGATGGCCGCCAAGGCGATGATCAGGAACAGCGTGATCGATTTTTCACGCACCGCCAGGGCGGAGAGATTGAAGCCGCTCATTGCATGGACGCCTGTATGGTGGTGATGCGAACCTTTTCGCCCTGGTGCAGGTAGTGGCCACCGGTTGCCGCGATGGTCGCGCCGGCGGGGAGCGAGCCTCGAACTTCGGCGGTTTCGGCGCCCAGCGCGTGAACCTGGACCGGCACGAAGGCGACGGAGTTTTTCGCGGTATCGACCAGCCACACGCCTGGCCCCCGGCCCTCGTCGTCGACGGCGCCCAACGGCACGGTTTGCCAGCCGGCATCGGCCGCGGCGCCGACACCGACGGTCAGCGTCGAGCCGAGTGGCGCATCGGCGCCCTGCCCGTCCATGACATAGCGCGCTTCGAAGGTGCGTGTCGCCGGATCGGCGGCGTCCGAGAGCTGGCGCAGCTTCGCTGAAACCTTGACGCTGTCGCCGTAGAGATTGACCTGGGCGACCGAGCCAATCGCCGGGCGTACCGTTTCCGGCAGGTTGACGATCGCTTCGCGCGGGCCGGAATGGGCCAGGCGGATCACCGGCTGGCCGGCGGCGACCACCTGGCCCGGTTCGGCCAGGGTGGCAACCACGGTGCCGTCGGCGTCGGCGACGATCGTCGCGTATCCGGTCTGGTCTTTTGCCACCTGTTGTTGCGCCTCGGCCGCGTCGAGCAGCGCCTTGGCGCTGTCGGCGGCGGCCTTCACCTGGTCATAGGCGGATTGTGAAATGGCGCCGGTCTGGACGAGGCCGCGGCTGCGCTTTTCATCGGCGTCCGCCTGGAGGAAGCGGGCCTGGGCCGCTGCGACATTGCCCGTTTGAGCCGTCAGGGCGTGGGCGTAGTCGGAGGCGTCGATACGCATCAGCGGCTGGCCCTTTTTCACCGCCTGGCCGGTATCGACCAGGCGCTCGAGCACCTTGCCGGGAACGCGAAAGCCGAGGTCGCTCTGGACGCGGGCACCGACGATCCCAGTGTATTGGCCCTGGCCGGCGCTGGCGCCGGCCAGGGTGGTTACGGCCACGAGCGGCGTCGCGAGACGCGGATCCGGGGCGGCGGTTTGGGGGGTGCAGGCCGTCAAGCCGATCGCGGCGATTGCCGCTGCGGCCGCCAGACCCTGCGAAAGCACTTGGGGCATTGCATAGCTCCTGTGGTGAGGACGTCCGGAAAATAATCCTGAGCGCCTTTGTGTCAAGTGATGATTTTCCAATTTCATCACTTTTTACCGTGAATTCAGGCTGCGAAGCACCAGGCTTGCCAGCGCGGATGCCTGTTCTTTCAGGCTTCCGGCGCTGTCCGACCAGGCGCCGGGATTGCGAAGAGGTTCCATGACCCAGAAGATCGCCTTGACGGTTTCCTCGACCGGGGTGATGCGCTCGAACTCACCGGACCGGCGCCCCGCCTCGATCGTCAGGACGATGAGCGTGCGTAGTCGTGCATCGTGGGCTTCGAATGATCGCCACTTGCCGTCATGGGCGGCAACGACCATGTCCTTGAGCTTGCAGTCTTGCCGCACAAGCTCTTCCGCGTACGATGCAAGCATTTGAAATATAGTAATTATGCGCGCACCGGGTGACGCGCTGGACGCGGCGACCCGTTGCAGGTCGTCTTCGAGGTCAGCCAGGCACGACTGGCATACGGCCTCGCCGATCGCCTGCTTCGACTCGAAGAATTTGTAGATATAGGCGGGTGAATAGCCGACGGCCCGGGCCACATCGCCAACGGTCGTTTTCTCGTAGCCGTAGAGCCGGAAAAGGTCACGGGCGGCGGACAAGATGTCGGCATGACGGTCTTTTGGGCTGGGGGCGGGTCGGTCGAAATCCTGAATACGCATGCGCATGCACTCACCTTGTTCCGATCTGATCGCAGATATCAGGCGCGGGATGGCGTTGACAACGAGTAATGAATTACGATATTCGTCACACCAAAGTCAAGCTTCCTCGCTCCCCTTCATCTGGATTGCGCCCATGCCACACATCGAACAGCATCCGACGGCCGGCGCCGCTTCGCGCCCGCTCACCGCCTCGCGCCTGGCGCGGATCGGCTCGCCCCTTCTTTTGATCTTCGCGCTGGCCGCGTGCGCGGCCGGTCCGGACTATCATCGCCCGTCGACGTCGCTGGAAAGCTTTCACAACGCCCCGGCCATCGCCGCCCGGACCGCGCCGGCCGCACCGCCGCTCGATACCTGGTGGACCGGCTTCAACGATCCCGTGTTGAATGACCTTGTCGACAAGGCCTTGGCGCAAAACCTCGACCTTGCGACCGCCTATGCCCGTGTCGACCAGGCCCGGGCCGCGACCGAAGCCGCAACGGCCCGGCTTCTGCCGACCCTCGACGCCAGCGCCCAGGAAGCGGCCCAGCATCAATCGCTGAATAGCCCCCTGGGCAGGATCGCGGAAAGTGCCCCGGGCTATAAACGCGACTCCGGCCTTTACGATGCGGGCGCCGCGGCCAGCTGGGAGATCGACCTGGCCGGCGGGCTGCGCCGCGGCCGCAACGCCGCGGCAGATGAAATGCAGGCGGCTCGAGCCGAAGCCGTCGGCACGCGCATCTCGGTCGCGGCCGAAGTGGCCGATGCCTATTTCCAGATCCGCGGCGACCAGGCGCGCGTAGGCGTGGTCCAGGGCCAGATCGATGTCGATGCCCATACACTCGATCTGATCGAGCAACTTCACGGCCGCGGATTGGCCAATGACCGCGAACGCTCGCAGGCCGAAGCTGTGCTGAAGCAGGCCCAGGCCGCATTGCCGCCGCTGAAGGTCGCGCTGGAGGTCCAGCTCAATCGCCTCGACGTCCTCCTGGGCGCCCAACCCGGGACCTATGCGCCGGAACTGGCAGCAGCCAGGGACGTGCCCGCGGTTCCCGGCATCCCTGACGCCGGCACGACAACCGACTTCCTGCGCCGCCGGCCGGACGTCATTGCCGCCGAGCGCCGCCTGGCCGCCAGCAGCGAAAATATCGGCGTCGCCATGGCCGACTACTATCCCAAGCTGTCATTGTCGGGCCTTCTCGGCGCCGAAAGCCTGAAGGGCAGCCAGCTCTTCAAGGGCGCCTCGGCCCAGTCGCAGGTCGCCGGCGGCTTCAGCTGGCGGATCTTCGACTTCGGCAAGGTCGACGCCGAGATCAAGTCGGCCAAGGGCGCCAATGCCCAGGCCCTGGCGGCGTATCGGCAATCGGTGCTTCGCGCCGCCGAGGACGTCGAAGACGCCTTCGTCACCCTGACCCAGACCGAGGCGATGACGGCCCAGTTGCAGGACGAGGTCAATGCGCTGCAACACGCCCGGGACCTGTCGCAACAGGCCTATGCGGCGGGTTCGATCCCGCTGACGGACGTCCTGGATGCCAACCGGCAATTGCTGGCCGCCCAGGACCAGCTGGCCCAGAACAAGGCCGACGCGGCGCGCGCCGCCGTCAAATCCTTCCGCGCCCTGGGCGGTGGCTGGCAGGAATAGTCCCTGCCTTTAAGGCGCAAGGCTTCGCAGGACCAGGTTGGCCATGTTCTCGGCACGGCCAACCGGGTCATCGAGGTTTTGCTCGAGCAGGGCCGGCCGGGCAAACATCTCGAGCGTCATCTGGATCGCGGCCGTCGTTTCGGCGATCGGCGTCTTGCGCTCGAACTCGGCGCCCTCGCGGCCGCTTATCACGATGCCGCGGATCAGGTCGAACAGGTAGGCCTGGTAGTCGGTGATGACTTGCCATTTTTCTTCGCAGGCAATGACACCCAGGTCGAACATCTTGCGGTCATTGAAGCACATGCTGGTCGTTCGCTCGGCGACCGTTCGATAAACCTGGCGCAGGCGTGTTGCAGCCGGCTTCGCGGTCGCGGCAATCTGGTCGAGCTCGCCGGTAAGCGCTGAGAGCGCCTCGCGGACCACAGCCTCGCCGATCGCCTGCTTGGACTCAAAGAACTTGTAGACATAGGCCGGCGACATGTTGAGCGCCTTGGCGATATCGCCCACGGTTGTCTTGGCGTAGCCGTAGCTCTTGAAATAGCCATGCGCGGTTTCAAGGATCTGGGCGCGACGCTCGTGGTCCACGGGGCCGCGCTGGCCCGCGGCGTGGATTTCCGGCTTCGTTGACTTGGTTGCGGTGTCGGACACTTCGGGTTCCTACCTTTCGAGTCCTATATAGTGACGATTTGGTGAAAATGTCACTACCGGCGCATCAAACGACCGACAACCGCACCCGGGCGGGCACGCTGTCGATCAGGGGCACGGAGAGCCGAACCGCCTGGAAGCCCGGCACCAGGTTGAAGATGCGGTCGGCCGGCACGGGCGCAAAGCCACCGGGCGCATCGGTCGTCAGTGTCAGGCGGCCCCGCGCCCGCGTTACAATGACCGTGCCAGGCGTCGGTTGCGTCACGATATCGCCCGGCCGCATGATGACCGGTAAAACCAGCCGCCCTTTGCGCCCCGTCACCTGGGCCGTCAGATCGACTGTATGGCCGATATCGTAGCCCAGGGCGTAGCGGCCGCCGGGCGCGGCATGGTCTACGCCCTGCAGGGCGCCCTCGGCGTGAAAGCGCACCGCCGCCTCGCCGCCGGATGCGGTCACGGCCGCGGCAAAGTCATTCAGGCTGGTGACGTCCTCATCGTCCATCGCCTCGACCCGCGGGGTCAGGACCTGGTGCGCCGGCCCGACCGGTACCTGCTGGTTACCGACCTCAACGACTTTGTACTTCGTCAGGCTGGCCGCCAGCACAGGCCCGAAGGCCTGGTGATACAGCAGGGACAGGGCGCCGCCCGACGCGTGCCCGCCGCCCGTCGGCGCCAGATAATCCCAGTCATAATCCGTCACCGTGGCGCGCCAGTCGCCGACCGAGGCCAGGTGTGTGCCGATTTCCGGGAAGCTTTTCAAGCCATAGGCCTGGTCGCGCGGCAGCACCTGAACCGGCGCCTCTGCGCTGGCGCCGGCGTCGATGACCGTGGCCAGGGCCTTGGCGTGGCTGAAGGTATGATGGATGCAGGTGGCATAGCCGGCCGCCGCATAGTCGGGCCCGCCTGTCAGCAGCCCGTCGCGGGTACAACACGCCATCAGGGCCAGGTTGCGGTCGGCGACTTCGGCGAAACGCGGATCGCGGCCGGCCAGCAGGCGATAGGCGCTTTGGCAGCCGTCGCTGGTCCGACTGCCCCACCACGACCATTTGTAATTGCGCGTGCCCCAGCTGTTGTCCCATGCCCCGTCCGGCAACATGAATTCCATATGAGCCCGCATCATGTCGACTGTGCGCGCCACGACCGTCTCGTCGCCCGTGCGAAGGCCATATAGCGCCAGGGCCGGCAGGGATTCCTCGACATTGTAGCCCAGATCGACCGGCCGCCGGCCCTTGGCTGTCGTGCCGCGCTGTGGATGGCCTTCCCCGAACAGCAAGCCGTTGCCGGTGACGTAGTCGAGCGCGCCGTGGGCCAGTTGCCGGGCGCGGTCCTTATAGTCGGGCCGGCCCAGGACCTCGCTGCCCAGGGAGAAGGCATAGGCCGAGGCGACCGGATAGTTGATATTGCCGGTGTCGAAGGTGATGAAGCCTTCGAGGAAGGCATAGGCGCGCTTTAGACGTTCTTGCCAGGCCGCGCGGGTGGCGCCATCCAGCAGGTCGCCATGCCGCAGCAGGCTTTCGCAAAGCGTTACGCAGCGAAAGACAGTGATGCCCTGCCAATCGCTGAGCACCGGCTCGTTGACCCAGCTGCCGTCGGCCCGGCTGACCGTACGCTCGCTCCACCCATAAGCCGCCTTTGCCGCGGCGACATAGTCGTGGCGGCCTGTCAGGCGTGCCGCGCACAGCAAGGGATAGATGGCATCGGCGCTGCGCCCATGGACCAGGCCGCAGCCCGGGCAAAGAAAGCCGCCGTCGACCATGGGGTCGGCATGCCCCCTCGCCTGCCGCGCCACCAGTCCGTCGCACCAGGTCAGAAGCAGCCGCTCATAGGCATTGCGCCGGCGTACGGACGCCAGCGCCGGCGGGCTGATAGCGAGGCCTGCAGCCGTCGCGCCCAGAAGATGGCGCCGCAACCAAAGCCGCTGATCCGGACCCGTCATGACGCCTCCCATAGTGGCCTTACCAAGGCATTTGTATTCCCCCGCCTTCAGTCGGCCCGGGGATGCTTATGCGGTATCCGTACCTATTTTCGAAGCGGATTGCAACAATCTGAGACGGACGTCCCGAAAGGATTTGCGCGACATTGTGACTAGAATTGTAATAAATATTCATAAAATCAATGACATGAGGCAGGGCCCGCGAAGCCATTCACCAGATGTCGATGTCACTCAGATTGGCATGACCTAAAATAAAGTGGGTTGACCAATTCGCAAACATGCCCATAGATACCGGCACCTTATCCGGCTTTGATCTCCGCGCCCTCGGGTCGCGCGATCGATAACCGGGCCTTCGCATGAAAGGGGAGACAATGCGAAAGAACGGGTTTTCCGGGGAGCATGGCACGCCGCTGGAAGCGCTGCCACGGATCGCGACATGAGTCGCGGCGCCGATCCCCAGACCGTGACCTGGGTCAGCACCCAGGTCATTCCGCACGAGGCGGAGGTCCGCCGCTGGCTCTACAACGTCTATAGCGACGGCAACGATGTCGACGACGTCGTCCAGGAAATCTACTTCAAGATCTTGCGCCTGAAATCGACGGCGCACATCACCGATCCGCGCGCCTACCTGTTCCAGGCGGCCCGCAACAGCCTGGCGGGGCGCCTGCGGCGGCGGCGCATCGTCGATATCCGCAGCGTGCAGAACCTCGACGAACTCGACGTCTGCGATATCCACCCTTCGCCCGAACGCGTGACGATCGCCCGGGCCGAGTTGAAATGGGTGTTGTGCATGATCGGCAACCTGCCCGACCGTTGTCGCCAGATTTTCCGGCTGCGCAAGATCCACGGCCTGTCGCAGGCCGAGGCGGCCCGGCGGCTGGCGGTGACCGAGAACGTCATCGAAAAGGAAACCGTGCGCGGCGTGAAGTTGATTTCCGAGATGGCAAAGCGCACGGGTATTTCGAACTATACTGAAACCGGCGCCAAAGGCGCACTTCACACACCAGACCATGCCCGACATCGACGACATCGCCATTGATTGGGTCGCCCTGCACGCCAAGGGCCCGCTGTCGGACGCCGATCGCCTGGCCTTCGAAGCCTGGTACGACGCGGATTTTCGCCACCAGGGCGCCTATCTGCGCGCCCAGGGCCTGTGGGAAAGCCTCGAGCGGACACGCGTGCCGGCGGAATGGATCGCCGGCGACCTGCCGGTCGAACAGCGCCCGCCC
>OUNJ010000170.1_pt2 | contig 10720 bp, 8 predicted proteins | sample 1755361 | NCBI WGS metagenome assembly OUNJ01 (sample SAMEA3914825, study PRJEB12502) | metagenome | biome: forest; material: soil | place: USA | collected 2012-03-12 | depth 0.1 m
GCGGCGCGGGCGGCCGTGGCGGCGAAGACGAGGCCGAACCCGGCCGCGAAAAGGGCTCTGCGCGTAATCACCGACTCGCCTTCACAAAATCTGCGTGGGCCGAGCTAAACCGGCAAATGCGTAAAGATTCGTTAATGCCTGGCCGGATAGGTTAACGAAGGCGATGATTTTTTTAAGATTCGCGCCCAATTCGCTTTGCACTCCGTGAGACTCCATGCACGCTGACGACCCATGGGAAGACGATGATGCCAGGGTCGTGCCGATGCGGCGCGGGGGCGGACGCGCACATGGGACAGCGATGGCGGAAGCGCCCAGATCCGTGACGACAGGCCGGCCGCACCTGGAGCCGGGCGATATCCTCGGGCTGTTGCTGCGCGAGTTGTGGCTTATGGCCATCGTGTTCGTGGTGCTGTTCGGCATCGGCGTGGCCGTCGCGCTGAAGATGCCGTCGACCTATACCGCCAATGCCAGCCTGGTCATGCAGCTGAGCCAGGACTACGTCTACAACCCCACCACCAACGACGCGGCGCGCGGCGCCACCGCCACTATCGACAACGTGGTGCAGGCCGAAGCTTCGATCCTCAACGCCACCGAGGTCAAGCGGCGCGCCATCGACAAGGTCGGCTACAAGGTGGTGTTGCCCGGCATGCCGGCCCTTTGGGCGCCGCGCACGCCCGAACAGAAGGCGCAGGCCGATGCCGCCGCGCTGAAGGTGCTGCAATCGGGACTGTCGGTATCGACCGCGCCGCAGAACAACGTGGTGCAGCTGAGCTTCAAGCACGCCGACGCCATGTCGGCGGCGCTGATCCTCAACGCCATCATCGACGCCTACCAGGATTACCGCCGCGAGCAGGTCTACAACGACACCACCGGGCCGGCGCTCGAGAAGCAGCGCCAGAGCTTCGGCACGCAGCTGTCGGATGTCGACGGCCAGCTGCAGCAGTTCCTGGCGGCCAACGGCGTCGGCGATTTCGACGCCGCGCGGGCCACCTGGTCGAAGCTGTACGATACGGCGATGTCGAACCTCAACGACACCGAGGCGCAGATCGCCACAGACCAGTCGAAGCTGACCGAGGTCGACGCCAACCTGGCCCAGCTGGCGCCGGAAATCTCGACCGAGCGCGACCTGGACCTGACCGTGCCGAACAAGATTTCCGCCCTCCAGGAACAGCGTCAGGAACTGCTGGGGCGTTACCAGCCGACGGCGCAGCCGGTCAAGGACATCGACGCCCAGATCGCTTCTCTGCAGGCGGGCATGAAGGACGGCCAGGGCATCGGCGAGCAGTCGCACAAGATGGGCGCCAATCCGGTGTACCAGACCGTGGTCGGCCAGAAGCTGGACCTGGAGGCCGAGCTGTCGTCCCTGCACGGGCGCGAAACGGTTCTGCAGGGCCAGGTGGCCCAGGCGACGGCACGGCTGCAGGACATGACCGGCGCCGAGGCGCAGTACAACGATCTGTCGGCCCAGCGCGACGCCCTGCAGGGCAATATCAAGGCCCTGACCCAGAAGGAGCAGGAAAACGACGCCAGCCGCCAGATGGCCCAGGCCGCCGACGACACGGTGAGGGTGGTCGAGCGCGCCGTGCTGCCCGACAAGCCCAAAAGTTTCAGGCGCGTGGTGCTGGTCCTGGGCTTCCTGTTCGCCGGCTTCACCGCCCTGTGCGTCGGCCTGCTGCGCATCTACACCCGCAAGGGTTTCGCCAATGCCGACATGGCGTCGAAGGCGCTGGACCTGCCGGTGCTGGCCACGGCGCGGAAGAAGGCGGCGTGAGGTGAGCCTTGATGCCGTGCCATGGCTTTGCGACAGTGATGCCAGCGATTCGCCGCATGGGGTTCGAGTCTGACGTAAATGGTTGATCTGACGCGTGAAATGGCTGACCTGATGGCGGCGCTGGGGCGGCCGCAAAGCCCGCGCGGGCGCGTGCTGATGTTCGTCAGCGCGCTGGGTGGTGAGGGCGCGTCGACGGTGGCGCGCGAATTTGCCCGCTGCGAGGCCGCTTTCGCGCGCAAACCGGTGTGGCTGGTCGACGCCGATCTGAAGCGGCAGAGCCAGATGGTCGAACTGGGACAGGACCCGGCGCGGTTCGGCCCGCCGGGCGCCCTGACCCAGGCGACACCGGACGGCTCCATGTTCTTCGAGATCAGGCCCAGGGCGCGCGGCAGCGACGGACAGCCCGTTCCCGACGACAAGTACCTGGTGGCGCGGCCGTTTCTGGCGCAGAAGCTGTGGGTGACGCGCTTCCGCCAGCAGAACCTGGCGCCGGGGCAACGCGTCCGGATGCTGGATCGCGGCAGCTACTGGGGCGCCTTGCGCAAACACGCCCAGACCGTGGTCGTCGATGTGCCGGCGGCCGACCGGTCGGCCGCGGCGCTGCAACTGGCGCCGCTGATGGACGGGGTCATCATGGTGGTTAGCGAGGACGAAGGCGAAGTCCAGGCGCGCGTCGACCTGAAGAACGGCATCGAACGCGCCGGCGGCCGGTTGCTGGGAATGGTCTATAACCGGGCGCGCGATGCCGGCAGGGGGCCGTTGCGGCGCATGAGCCGCCACGCCGCGCTGTGAAGGCGATCGTCCAGGGCTTTATCGACGACTGGCGTGGAGCGTGGCTGTCGCTGCTGTGTGGCGTGGCGCTGATGTTCGCCTTCTCGCAGGCCTGGCAGGCGCCGATCTTCGGCTATACCACCGACCAGGTGGCGTCTGGGGCGCTGATCCGATATTTCTATTATCCCTTCTATGTCGGGGCGTTCGTGCTGGCGTGGTTCTGCTGGCGCAGGCTGCTGGACGCGACGTGGCGGACGCCGCTCATCCTGATCCTGGTCGGCATGTGCCTGGTGTCGGTGCTTTGGTCGATCGATCCCTCGGGCACGATCCGGCGCTGGATCGCGCTGTTCATGACCATTTTCTCGGCTTACGCCATGGCCGCGCGGTTTTCGTGGGCCCGCCTGAGCGAGATGCTGGCCATCGCCTTCGCCCTGATGATGGCGGGGTCCGTGGTGCTGGCGGTCGCCTTCCCGCAGCTGGGGCGGATGCAGGAACTGTTCGTCGGCGCCTGGCGCGGCATGTGGCTGGAAAAGAACAATCTGGGCGCGGCGATGGCGATCGGTTTCGTCGCCTCGGCGGCGGCGGCGTTGCACAATCCGTCGCGGCGCTGGCTGTGGGCGGCGGTGGCGGCCTGCATGATCGCGGTGACCCTTTTGTCGACATCGAAGACGGCGCTGCTGGCGATCCTGATCGGTGGCGGAGGTATCGGCTTCATCGCCCTGGCCCGGCGCGGGCCGGTGACGGGCATCGCTCTGATCTGGCTGGCGGCGTGCCTGATGCTGGGGCTGGCGGCCTTCATGCTGTTCGCGCCCGATCACATCTTCCTGCTGCTGGGCAAGGACCCGACCCTGACCGGGCGGACCTTCATCTGGGACGGCATCGCGCGCGTCATGCGGGCACGGCCCCTGCTGGGCTACGGCTATGGCGTGGTGTGGACCGATGAGGACGCCTATGCGCCGCTGGCCAAGATCACCCAGGTGGCGGGGTTTCGCGCCTATCACGCCCATTCGTGCTGGTACGAGGTGTGGCTGGCCCTGGGGCAGGTGGGGATCGTCATCTGGGCGTGTGTGTTCTGCGAGATCTGGGCCAAGGGCCTGTGGCGGACCGCGCGCGGCGACGGCGGCTATTTCGCCCTGCCGATGATCGGCATCTACAGTTTGTCGTCGTTGACCGAGAGCATGGCGCTGGGCTGGAACGACATGCGCTGGTGCCTGTTCGTTATGGTGCTGGTCAAGCTGTCGTTGAAGGACGATGTCGACGCGGTTGGCTAAGCGGCCCGGGCGTGGGACAGGGCCTGGGCGCGACGGGCGCCTTCGGCGAAGGTGACGACATCGAAGCCCATGGCCAGAGCCTGGGCCACGATACGCTCCAGGGTTTCGGGCGTGCAGCCCCAGTCGGACGGATTGAGGCGGACGTCATGGGTATAGAGCACCAGCCAAGCTTTCGCCTTCGCTGCGCGGTCGAGCCAGTGCAGCGCCGTCTGTTCGCCGTGGGCGCCTTCGATGCCGACGGCGGGGGCCTGGTTGAGGTCCGTGCCGGTCTCGACCAGGCCGTGATGCAGGGCGCGGGCGGCCAGGTAGCGGCTGTTGAGCAAGGTCTTGGCCTGGGGCGAAACGTCGCCGTAGGGGTAGGCGAAGGTCAACGGCGCGGGGATGCCCATGTGCTTCAGCACGCGCAGGTTCTGCTCGATATTGCCGGCGATGAGGACGCCCGGCGCCTTGCCGCAGTCGAGGTGCGAGAAGGTGTGGTCGGCGATCTCGTGGCCCGAGGCGTGCAGGCGCTTGACCTCGTCGACGCGGGCGAAAAGACCGAGGTGGCTGTCGCGGCCCATCAGGCCGGCAGAGATGAAATAGGTGCCCTTGACGCCATGGCGATCGAGGATGGCCGCGCCCGTTTCGGCCGCCGAGGCCGGGGCATCGTCGAAGGATATCGTCAGCAGGGGCCGGGCAAGATCGAGATGCGCCGGCTTGCGCGTCATGGCGCGCGCCAGGCGGCGGCGCAGCTTGCCGATCAGCGAACGGTCGGCGGAATAGGGCGTGTTGTCCGGCAATCCGGTCATCAAACCACCTGCGAATAGAGCGCGGCGCGGTAAAGGCGTAGCGCGAACGCCCGCATACTGGCGGGCGCGGCATCAGTTAGCGCCACGATTTTGAACGCGCTGCGTAAAGTTGACGTAAACGGCAGTTTTTTCAGCAGGCAGGCGGCCTTGTAGCTGGGGTATTGCGTCACGACATCGGCGTGGCGGGCGACGACGCGGGCGAAGTTGCCGACCGACTGTTCGTACTTGCGCGCCAGGATCGCCGGTGTGTCGAGACCCATGTGGGTGGCAGTGTTGTCGATGTGGGCAACGCCGAAGCGGGCGGCGACGCGCATGCCCCATTCGGTGTCTTCCCAGCCCCAGCCGGTGAAGCCCGGGTCGAAGGCCTCGGCAGCGAAGACGTCGCGGCGGACCAGGAGGTTGGAGGTGAAGACGTACTTTTCCGGTGTCAAGGCGCGGGTGGCGGCGTCGAGGCAGTCGCTTTTGGCGGCCATCAGGCGATGGACGGCGTGGGCGCGGCTATGCGGCGCCTGGTGCAACGAAAAGCCGCCGAAGACGACGGCCGGATTATGTGTGGCGGTATCGAGCCAGCGGTCGAGGAAGCCGGCATCGTCGGGCAGCATGTCGGCGTCGAGGAAGAGGAAGTAGTCGCCGCGCGCTGCCTGGGTCAGCCGGTTGCGGCCGCGCGCCCGGCCTTCGTTGCTGGCCAGGGTGATCAGCTCGCAGGGCATCTCGCTATGGGTTAGGAAGCCCGAGACCTCGGCCGACAGGTCGACGCTGCCCGAACCATCGTCGATCAGGATAATCTCGACCGCGTGCGGATCGCGAGTCCGCAGGGCGCGCAGCAGGGCGACGGGCGATTCCCTGTAGAACGGGATCAGCACCGACAGGCGCGGCACGGCAGCCGAGAAGGCGGCGTTGCGGAGCGGAGACGGGTGGCTCATGCTGCCACCCTTGCCCGGAACCGGGCGGCCAGGACGCGGATATCGTTGAGGTCGAGCGCCAGGGCGAGGGCGCCATAGACGGCGACGCCGGTGACAGCCTTGGCGGCCAGTTCCAGGATGCCACCCCAGCCTGGGACGAGGGCAACGACGGCCATCATGGCGGCGACGCAGGCGGCGGTCTTCAGCAGCTCCAGCGGCGTGACCGGCAGGGCCAGGGTGCCCAGACCGAGGAGCCAGGACCCGAGGAGGCCGATGGCGAAGCTGAGGCACGAGGCGAGAGCCGCGCCCTGCAGGCCCATCAGCGGGATGAGGATGAGGTTCAGCGCGATGTTGCCGACCGCCGGTATGGCCATGGCGACGACCAGCCGGCGCGTCTTCTTGGCCAGGGTGAAGGCTTGGAGGAAGTAGTAGGTGTTGAAGCCCGAGAACAGCGCGCCCAGGGTGATCAGCGGGGCGACGCCGATGGCCTGGTCGCGCAGGGCTGGCCCGATCAGCAAGGCGCCGAGGCTGGGGGCGACCATGATCAGGCCGCCGACGGCCGGGAACAGGACGAAGGCCATGGTGCGGATCTGGCGCCTGGCATTGTCGCGCAGGGCCGCTTCGCCGCCGTGCTCCAGCGCGTTGACCATGGCCGGACCTCCGGCGGCGCCGAACCAGACGAACAGCACGTCGAGGATGCGCGAGGCCAGGCTGAAACCGGCATGGTAGGCGCCGGCGTCGGCTTCGCTGAGGAAATGCGCGATCAGGAAACGATCGGCGGTATAGAGGGCCAGGGTCAGGATCAGGCTGGCCGATACCGGGAAGCCGTAGTGGGCGTAGAGGCGGGCGCGTTCGGGGTCGAAGCGGCCTTTCAGGGCGCGGCCCCAGTCCTCGCGTACGAACAGCGGCAGGCAGAGGGCGGCGATGACGCCGGCGCCCAGCACGGGCGAACCGCCGCCGAAGCCGGCGAGGGCGCAGGCGACGCCGATGGCGAAACCGCCGGCGGTCTGGAGCATGTCGATGGCCGAGGCGGCGCCGACGCGGCCTTCGGACTTGCGCTGTTCCTGGACCAGCTTTGCCAACGAGCGGAAAACGACGGAGCCCAGTCCGAGCCCGATGGCCAGCTTGAGCGGGCCCGAACCCGGCCACAGCCACAGGCCGAGCGCGCAGACGAGGCCGAAGCCGATGAAGACTACGGCGAACAGGCGGTAGAGCGTGCCGTAGAGCGCCGGGGCTTCGACATCGTCGCGCGATTCGGACGGATAGAAGCGCGCCATCGACGCCTCGATCCAGGTGAAGACCAGGGTCTGGGTCAGGGACGAGATGCCGAAGGTCAGGGCGTAGTCGCCATATTGCTGTGGCGTCAGGATACGCGTGAACACCATTAGGGTGGCGAAGCCTACGATGCCCTGAAGGATGTTGGCGGGGAGGTAGCCGAGGAGGCCTTTACCGTACATGGCGGACCTCTGGTGTGGTGGGAAAGCCCCCCTCATCCGGCCCTTCGGGCCACCTTCTCCCCCCTATTGGGGAGAAGTGGGAAAATGTGGAGTACCGGAGCCGGGGCATCAGCGAACCGTTTTCGCGTCGCCGAGGAGGCACGGAATGGTCAGGGCCATGATGTAAAGGTCCAGCCACAGCGAATGGCGCTCGATATATTCGACGTCGAGCGCGATGCGGCGGCGCACCGATTCCGGCGTGTCGAGCGCGCCGCGCGAGCCCTTGATCGCCGCCCAGCCGGTCATGCCGGGCTTCATGCGGTGACGCCAGGCGTATTCGGCGACCAGGCGCGCGCTTTCGTCGGGGCCGGTCTTCATGCCGATGGCATGTGGGCGCGGGCCGACCAGCGACATCTCGCCGGCCAGGACGTTGAACAGTTGCGGCAGTTCGTCGATCGAAGTCTTGCGGATGAAGCGGCCGATGCGGGTGACGCGCGGGTCGTTCTTCTGCACCTGCTGGGCGGCGGTATGGTCGGTCATGTCGGTGCGCATGGAGCGGAACTTCCACACCATGATGGCTTCGTTATTGAAGCCGTGGCGGCGCTGGCGGAAGAAGACGGGGCCCGGGCTGTCGAGCTTGATGGCCACGGCGACGATTACCATGGGAATGGCGAAGACGGCCAGGGCGACGGTGCCGATGACCAGGTCCTCGATGCGCTTGAACAACTCCTTGCGTTCGTCGTCAGATACGCCCGAGACGCGGGCCAGCGGCATGTCGGCCATACGCGACAGGGCGGCGCGGCGGTCCTGGTCGGTTTCGACGTCGACCAGCAGCGAGACCTGGTTGGGCAGGCTGCGCAGGCGTTCGACCACGTCCTTGACGCGGGCCTTGGCCGAGGTATCGATGGCGACGACGATCTGGTCGACATAGGGCGTGATCTTGTGGCCGAGCAGCGACTGCACGTCGCCCAGCACCGGCACGCCGGACAGGGCGTCGGGGCTGCGCGCCAGACGGTCGTCGAAGACGCCCAGCACGTTGATGTCGCGGCGCTGGATGGCGGTCTCGATCAGGGTGCGGGCATGGCGGGTGGCGCCGACGATGACCACGTTGGGGGTCAGCTTGCCCTGCTTGCGCCAGCGCTGGACCAGGCTCCACCACAGAAGGTGCAGGGTCAGAAAGAAGCTCGACGCGCTGAAGAACCAGAAGCGCAGGGCAGTGGTGACGGCGGCGGTATCGGGCGCCAGGCGCGCGCTCAGGAGCCCGACGCCGAAGGCCAGACACAGCACGCAAACCAGCTTGATCATGTGCTTAAGGACGTGCTCGTTGCGGCCGAAGCGGTAGAGGCTGAAGGTATTGAGCAGATAATAGCCGAGGGCGGTGGTCAGGAGGAAGGGCAGGCTGTCGCCCAGCGGGGCTTCCAGCGCGCCGCCGGGAATGGCGGGGGCGGCGCACAGCGTGCCGAAATAGATCAGGGCCAGCAGGTCGCAGGTACGAAAGAGGCGGACGAACATGTCGCCGGCCTTGCGTTCGCGCGCCGAGATCAGCTTTTCTGGGCGGAACGGGCCGCGGCGCTCCTTGGCGTCGGCGGCGACGGCGTCTTTCAGGGCGTCGGGAGCGAGGGCGGCGTTCATGACCTGATATGGCACCTTGGCCGGGTTTTCCGGCTTTCCGCTGCAAGCTTTACGCCATCGGGCTTAGGTCGCGGTTAACGCATGGCGCTTTTTGTTGAAAAATCGCCCGGGCGGGCGGACGGGCCGTTTGGAGGCGTTGCCTTTTGATTTTGAACCGGTTATGGACGCGGTAACGGAGACGTGGCCGAGAGGCTGAAGGCACTCGTTTGCTAAATGAGCATACCCCTAAAAGGGTATCATGGGTTCGAATCCCATCGTCTCCGCCACCAACCCCTTGAATATATTGATTTAAATATATTCTCGGGGCTAAGTGGCTCAGGACAAGGTCTCCAGAGGCAACTTTGGTACACCACCCTGTGCCACTTGCCCTGCTCCGAGGCGAAAAATCGGGCCGTTCCGACGAGATGTCGGATGCGTCGGGGTTCGCCGGAATGACCGGAGTACGTCCCCAACATCTTCAACGTCGGGCCGGCACGTATTACCTGCGTGTGCGAGTGCCACCCGACTTAAAGGCGTTGGTTGGCATGTGCGAGGTCCGCCGAACTCTCGGTGTTCATACCCTCTCAAAAGCAAGGCCGCTGGCGCTCAAATTCGCATCACGCGTATTGGAGACCTTTGCCATGTTGCAAAATCAGGAATTTTCTAAAGACGAAGCGCGTCGGCTGGTTATCGCCTGTTTTCGGGAGTTGGAGACTAATCTGGAGCACGGTTTCGTGCCGGAAACGGATGATCCCGAATACGAGTTGGCGGAACAGGTTGCCGCATGGAGTGAAGTTAATTGCACCGTCCGCAGCCAGTTACAAAATAAGGCGTTCGATCAACCTGTCATAGGCATGGCGAAAAGCCTCGTTGGCCGTAACGGACACTCTTGGAAGGAATTACCGGCAGCCAATCGCCAAGACATGCTCGTTGGTGTATCGCAAGCCCTCCTTGAAGCGCATCGACTATTCCTCTTCCGACTGGAAAGCCAGCTTCAGCCCTATCACCCCGCTAATGAGCTGTTCGCGGAAAGTCGCGATGCCCCAATTGCCGAGGCTTTCCCCCCAGCCGCCTCAAAAGTCGGTATGCCCGTAGGCCCGTCTGTGAAAGTCGTGGTCGAGCACTTTCTACAATCCATGAAGTCAGGATGGACACCCAAGACCTACAGGTCTCGGCAGACGAGGTTGAATTACCTGATCGAATTTCTTGGCCCGGATCGCATTCTATCGACCGTGAATGCCGCCGACTTGCGCGAGTACAGCGAAGGCCTCTTGAAGTTCCGCAATCGTAACACCTGTCACGTGGGCAAAACTTTCAGCGAAAAACAAACCAACAATCCCGAACACCGCATCTCGCCTTACACGGCCAACCTCATCTTCATCACCACGAAAGTGTTTTTCGCATGGGCCAAATCCAAGAAGGGCTACATCGAACACAATCCAGCATCGGATTTAACAATCGACGTTCCGAAAAAAGCGAAAAAAGCTCTGAAGGTGCGACGCCCATTTTCGCCCGAAGAGCTAAAGGTCCTGTTCAGTGCCCCGTTGTTCACTGGTTGCCTTGCGGTTCATCGTCGCTTCCAGCCAGGCAAACACATCATCAAGGACGATAAATATTGGATACCGCTGGTTGGATTTTTCACAGGTATGCGCCTTGGTGAAATCGTTCAATTGCACGTAGACGACGTCATATTGGACGGCGCTATTCCGTACATCGCAGTCACGGATATGGACAGTGGAGAACTCGGTTCGGACACGCACAAGTCCATCAAATCGGACGCGGGCGTTCGAAAGGTCCCCTTACATCCGGATTTGATGGACCTCGGCTTTGCGAACTTCATAGCGCACCGCCGTAAGGAGAAGCACGCGCCGAACAAGCGTGTATTCTGGAAGACAGCCTTCGGCAAGGATGGGCAGGCTTCGACTGTGTTCTCCAAATGGTTCGGGCGATTATTGGACAAGACCGGCCTGACCGATCCTGCGTTGGTATTTCACAGCTTCAGACACAGCGCCGAGGACGCGTTCCGCAATGCGATGCTACTGACCCAGCCCCCTGAAATCCGGCCAGTAATTTGCAGAGTCCTCGATGAAGAGGATGATGAATGCGCAAGAGCAGATTTTCGGAAGAGCAGATCATAGGGATCATACGGGAGCACGACGCGGGCGTGGCG
>OUNJ010140388.1_pt1 | contig 10669 bp, 12 predicted proteins | sample 1755361 | NCBI WGS metagenome assembly OUNJ01 (sample SAMEA3914825, study PRJEB12502) | metagenome | biome: forest; material: soil | place: USA | collected 2012-03-12 | depth 0.1 m
GTCGAGCGCGGCGGCAAGCTGTTTTTGCGTGGCGTCGCCGAGCGCCCTGGCGCGGGCGTCGCGCAGCCGCCGGGTCAGGGCCTGGCGGCCGGCATGGTCGTCGAGGTAGAGCGGCTGGACATCGGGCGCGGCGGACAGGACGTCGCCGGCGGTCGGATGGACGCGGTGGCCCGAGGACAGGCCGAGCGCCGGAGCGGCCAGGCCGGACAGCAGGGTGGCTTCGATGGCTTCGGCGAAGTCGGCGGCTTCGGCCGGGCTGGTGAAATGGCCCAGGCGCAGGCCCCACTGGCCAAGGCGATGGGCGTAATCGGCCGTGGCGCCGCCGAAGGCGTCAGTGTCGGCGTCGCCGCTGCGCGCCCAGGTGCCGGACGGCAGGTCGCGGGCCAGCGAATCGGACCAGTCGAGCCACGCCTCGACCTGGGCCGAGGTCAGGGCGCGCGGGCAGATGACCTCGGTAAAGGCGTCCAGCCGTTCGATCACCCGTGATTCGAGATCACCGGCGGCGATGAGTTGACTTAGCGGGCGGGACAGGAAGGCCATGGCGGTGCGGTCCGGGTGGGCGCGGAAACAAGGGGCCAACCTAACGCTGAAAACCGTTTCCGGCAATAAATCTGGTGGAGCAGCGGCAATTCATCCACAATATGTTGATGAAGACTTAATGTGGGGTGTGCTGTTGCGACGCACAGATTTTCCGGCGCGCCGCCTTTACCTTGCCAGCGGCGGTCAGTATAGTCGCGCCCGGTATTTGAGGACGAAACCATGGGCTTGTTTGATTGGTGGAGCGGTCCGACGCTCGGCACGCTGTGGACGGTGGGTTCGCGCGGCCGCCTGGTCGGCAGCGATGAGTTCGGCAACAAATATTACGAGGACCGCACCGCCCGGCAATCCTACGACACCGGCCGCAAGCGCCGCTGGGTGATCTACAAAGGCTATGCCGACGCCTCGAAGATACCGCCCGACTGGCATGGCTGGATGCACTACACCTACGACGAGCCGCCGTCGGTTCAGCCCCTGCCGCGCAAGGCGTGGGAAAAGCCGCACCTGCCGAATTTCAGCGGCACGCCGTTCGCGCGTTTCCCGTCGGGATCGCTGAACGCCGAAGCCGAGCGTCCGAAGACGACCGGCGACTACGAGGCGTGGAAGCCGTAACCATGGCCAGATCGCGCCTGTCCGTCAAAACGCTGCGCACCGCCGGCCTGATCGCGGCGGCCGCCGTGGTGACGACCGCGGTCATTCCGGCCTGGGGCCAGGTGGCGCCGCCCAGCCGAGACCAGGACAGCGGCGGGCGTACGCCCAACTATGTCGACAACCGCGACTACGATCCGCAGCCCTATTATGTCGACGGCGTGCAGTACAAACCGTACGTGCCGACGCAGAAGAAGGCCAAGAGCGCGGACACGGCCGGCCGGCCGGCGGCGGCTAAAGTCAGCCAGACGACCGAGTCCGCCGATGCCGATCCGGGTGAACTGCATCCGTTCGTGCCGCAGCAGGCTGCGGACCAGTCGTCCTCGGCTGCCAGCCTGGCGTCGAAATCCTCGGCTTCGGCCAGTGCGCGCGCCGCGTCCCAGGCGGCGGCCGAAGCCTCGTCGGCCTCATCGTCCGCCGCGGCCTATGTGCCGCAGAAGCGCACGCGCTATGCCGCCGCCATCATCCAGGCGCTGGACAAGGTGACGGCCGAAAGCGTGCGGTTCGAGGCGCCGATCAACCAGCCCATCCGGTACAAGGGGCTGATCTACACCGTGCGGTCGTGCGAGACGACGGCGCCGGACGAGCCGGCGCCGGATGTGGTCGCCTACATGCAGGTGGTCACCAATCCGCAACCGGCGACCAACACTTCGGCCGAGATCAAGTCGCATGAGGTTTTTCATGGCTGGACCTTTGCCAGCGCGCCCAGCCTGAACCCGATGCAGCACCCTGTGTATGATGCGTGGGTGATCGGCTGCCGGCGGCCGTTGCCGGGGCAGACGGGATAACGCTGTCGCGTTACGGGGTTTGGGGCCCGCGGCCCCCCGCCCTTGGGCGGCTTTTTTATTGGGTAGAAGAAGATGTGGGGACACAGCCCCCCATGCCCCGTTACCGGACAGCGCATATCCGCATGGCCGTCTTCCCATCCGTCATCCGCGGCAAGGCATAAAAATCCGCTCGCGCATCGACCGCCACTGCCAGCTTTTCCAAATACTCAGCCTTGGGGATTTCAACGACGCCGAACTGGCGCAGATGGTCGGTCTGGAACTGGCAGTCGAGCAGGGTAAAGCCGCCGGCCTTCAGACGCGCCACCAGGTGGACCAGCGCCACCTTGCTCATGTCATCCCTGCGCGACACCATGCTTTCACCGAAAAAGGCCGCCCCAATGGCCACGCCGTAAAGGCCGCCGACCATCTCCGCGCCCTGCCAGACCTCGACGCTGTGCGCCAGGCCGCGCGCGAACAGGGCCTCGTACATCGCCTGGATGCCGTGGCTGATCCAGGTCGAGGGGCGGTCCGAAGCCGCCTCGGCGCACAGTTCGATGACACCGGTAAAAGCCGTATCGACCCGAACGCTGTAGTCGTCACGGCGCACGCGGCGGCCCAGGCGCTGCGGCACATGGAAACCGTCGAGCGGCAGGACGCCGCGCAGGGGCGGATCGACCAGGAACAGATAGTCGTCGTCGCGCGCGTCCGACATCGGAAAGACGCCACGACGGTAACAGGCGATCAGGTCATCGAGGGTAAAGTCGGTCACACCCCCTGAATAGCGCCGCGCCGCCGCGACTTCAACGCGCGGCAGGTCGCGGTGACACTTTCGTCGGCTGGCCGATTATGATCTTTGCGTATCGGCAAAAGCAGATCATCCTGCCGGCGAACAGGAGACGCAAGGATGGACATTTACTGGATCCGCGCCCAGGCGCCACGGCGCGTTCTGGCAGTGGCGAAGCACCTCGGCACCCCGGCGCAGTTCATCGAAATGGGCGGTGAAGGCCGCAGCATGAAGACGGCCGATTATGCCCGCCTCAATCCCAACATGCAGGCGCCGGCGCTGGTTGACGGTGATGTCACGCTTTGGGAATCGGCGGCCATCAATGCCTATCTCAGCCTGAAGGCGGGCTCGGACCTGTGGCCGTCCGATCCCATGGAGCAGGTCGACGTGCTGCGCTGGATCGCGTGGAACAACCGCCATTGGGAAGAGGCAGTGTCGCCCTACTATTTCGAGTATGTCGTCAAGCCGACCTTCGGTTTCGCCGAACCCGATCCGTCGGCCCTGGACGGCAAGGCGGCCTTGGTGATGCGGCACGGCAAGGTTCTGGATGATCACTTGCAAAGCAAAAGTCATGTCGCTTGCGGTCGCCTGACCATCGCCGATTTTCAGGCGGCGTCGATGGCCTGCTACTGGCGGATGGCGAAGATGCCTTTCGAGAATTTCGGAAATATCGCGCGGTGGCTGGACGGCCTGGCGCAACTGCCGGCGTGGGCCGATCCGTGGCCGGACGGAACACCGGACCGTTTCCTGACCTAAAACTCGACGTCCTCGCACGTGGCGAGGCGCACCTCGTTCATACCGGCGTCGAAGCCGTCGAGCGTCAGATTGTGGTGAGCGATGATCTGTTCGAACGACAACTCACCCTGATCGCCCGTCGTGTGGCCATCGCTGAGCAGGGTGACATCATAGCCGCGCGCCACGGTGCTCCTGACCGTTGTGTCGACGCAGAACTGCGTCATGCAGCCGCCGATGACCAGGCGCTGCGTGCCCCAGCGCGACAGGAACATGCCGAGGCTGGTCTCGAAGAAGGCGTCGGAGGCTTCCTTGTGGATTACCGTTTCCGAACTCAGCGGCGCAAATTCCGGCCGCAGTTCCCAGCCGTCCGTACCGGTCTCAAGGCGATGGCCTTCGCCGCCGTCGTGCTGAACGATGACGACCTTGGCGTCGCTGTTGCGGGCCTTGTAGAGCACGCGCGCCAGGCGTTTGATGCAGGCTTCGAAGGCGGCATCGACCTCGGGCTGGCGGGCGGCGGACGCCTTGCCGGCGACGACGTCACGTTGCATGTCGATGATCAGCAGGGCAGTGGGGACGGACATGGCAACTTTCCGAGCGTGAGAAAGTAAGAACCCCCACCACCACATCTCATTCGCCATCTTGGCGATGGCTCATTCGTGCGGTCCCCCTCCCCGGCGAGCCGGGGAGGTACAGGAGGAAGAAACGCGCACTACAGCGATCCGGGGACCAGGGTGCTAAGCGCCCGGGTCCTGCGCCTTGATCCAGTTAAGCCTCTTGGGCTTTAATCCAGTTTTCCAACCAATGAATGTTGTAGTTGCCGTCCTGTATGTCCTTTTCGTTCAGGAGATCGAGGAACAGCGGAATGGTGGTGTCGATGCCGGACACGACCGTTTCCTGTAGCGAGCGCTTCAGGCGCGCCAGGGCTTCGGGCCGGTCGCGGCCGTGGACGATCAGCTTGCCGACCATCGAGTCGTAATAGGGCGGGATGGCATAGCCGTTGTAGATCGCCGAATCCATGCGCACGCCCAGGCCGCCGGGAGCGTGAAAATCGGTCACCGTGCCGGGCGACGGCGTGAATGTGCGGGCGTTTTCGGCGTTGATGCGCACCTCGATGGCGTGGCCCTTGAGCTTGATATCGTCCTGGGTGAACGACAACGGGTAGCCTTCGGCGATGCGAATCTGCTCGCGCACCAGGTCGATGCCGGTGACGTATTCGGTGACCGGGTGCTCGACCTGGAGACGGGTGTTCATTTCGATGAAGAAGAACTCACCGTCCTCGTACAGGAACTCAATGGTGCCGACGCCGAGGTAACCGATCTTTTTGATCGCGTTGACGACGATCATCCCGATCTTGTCGCGCGCCGCGTCGTCGATGACGGGAGAGGGGGCTTCTTCCAGCACCTTCTGGTGGCGGCGCTGCAGCGAGCAGTCACGTTCGCCAAGGTGGCAGACATTGCCGTGGCTGTCGGCGATGACCTGGATTTCGATGTGGCGCGGACGCTGGAGATAGCGCTCCATGTAGACCGCGCCGTTGCCGAAGGCAGCCTGAGCCTCGGACTGGGCGCTCATCACCGCCTCGCCCAGGGCATCGCGGTCCTTGGCGACCTTCATGCCGCGTCCGCCGCCGCCGGCCGCCGCCTTGATGATCAGCGGGAAGCCGATGCTCTCGGCGGCCTCGAAAGCCTGTTCGACAGTCTCGACCTCGCCGGCCGAGCCGGGAACAACGGGGATGCCCGAATCGATCGCAGCCTGCTTGGCTGTAATCTTGTCGCCCATCATGCGGATATGTTCCGGGCGCGGACCGATGAAGGTCAGGCCGTGAGCGGCGACGATGTCGGCGAATTTGGCGTTTTCCGACAGGAAGCCGTAGCCGGGATGGATCGCCTGCGCGCCGGTGATCTCGGCGGCGGCGATGATGGACGGGATGTTGAGATAGGACTTCGACGCCGGGGCCGGGCCGATGCAGACGCTCTCGTCGGCCAGGTGGACGTGCATGGCGTTGCGGTCGGCCTCGGAATGGACCGCCACGGTGGCGATGCCCATTTCCTTGGCGCAGCGGATGACGCGCAGGGCGATCTCGCCGCGGTTGGCGATCAGGATCTTGTCGAAGGTCTTCATCTTACTCGAACACCACGAGCGGCGCGCCGAACTCGACCGGGGTGCCGTCGCTGGCCAGGATCTGCGCCACCACGCCTTCGCGCGGGGAAGGGATCGGGTTCATGGTCTTCATGGCTTCGATGATCAGCAGGGTCTGGCCCTGCTTGACGCGATCGCCGATCTTGATGAACGCAGCCGCGCCCGGCTGGGGCGACAGATAGACCGTGCCGACCATGGGCGACTTGATGGCGTCGGCGGCAACGGCGGCCGGCGCCGAGGCGGTGGTCGGCGCCGATTCGACCGGAGCGGCCGCAACCGGCGCTGCCGCCATGGGGGCCGGGGGCGCGGCATAGGTGACGGTCGCCGCGGCTGTCAGCTGGCGCGCGACGCGGATTTTCAACCCGCCTTGTTCGACCTCGATCTCGGACAGCTCGGTTTCACGCAGGATGTCGGCCAGCTTGCGCACCAGCTTCGGATCGATGGGCTCGGGGGAGGAGGGTTTACCAGTCGTCATGTAAAAACCTTGGACAATGTCTTGCTAGATCAAGACTTTATATTTGTTTCAGCAGACTTTGCGCCGCACGGATGGCCAGTTCATAGCCAAAGCCGCCAAAACCTGCAACAATCCCTTTTGCCGCCAGCGACACATAAGAGTGATGCCGGAACGGCTCGCGGGTCTGCGGGTTGGAGAGGTGGCACTCGATGACCGGGATGCTCAGGGCCTTGAGCGCGTCGAGCAGGGCGACCGAGGTGTGGCCGTAGCCCGCCGGGTTGATGATCAGCGCCGCGCCGTCCGTCCGGGCCTCGTGAATCCATTCGATCAGTTCGCCTTCGTGGTTGCTCTGGCGAAAGACGAGAGCGATGCCGGAGCCGTCGAGCAGGGCCCGGCAGCGTGATTCGATGTCGGCCAGGGTGTCGCGGCCATAAATTTCCGGCTCGCGCTGCCCTAACAGGTTGAGGTTCGGGCCGTTGAGGACATATATGGGCTTGGTCATGGAATCCCGGATGACGGCGGCGATGAGCGGTTCTTGTAGTCGTTCCCGCGCCTGCGAACAAGCCGAACCCGACTCCTGAGCGGTGATGCGAGAAAAACTGACGAAAAACATGGTGAAAATTCTGTTGAATGGCGAAGCGCGCGAGGTCGGCGCCGCGAATCTGTCGGCCCTGATCGACGAAATCGGCCTGGACGGGCGCAAGGTGGCCGTGGAACGCAACCTTGCCATCGTGCCGCGATCCGCCTATCTCGCCACGGCGCTGGAAGAGGACGACCGGCTGGAAATCGTGCATTTTGTCGGAGGCGGGTGATGGATGATCAAAGCGTGAAAGCCGATACCTGGTCGGTGGCGGGGCGGACGTTCGCGTCACGGCTGATCGTCGGCACCGGCAAATATGCCGATTATGCCCTCAACGCGGCCGCCGCCGAGGCCGCCGGCGCGGAGATCGTCACCGTGGCCCTGCGCCGCGTCAATCTGAGTGATCCGACCCAGCCTATGCTGAGCGACTTCGTCAGGCCGGACCGGTTCACCTACCTGCCCAACACCGCCGGCTGCTTTACCGGCGAGGACGCCGTGCGCACGCTGCGGCTGGCACGCGAGGCCGGCGGCTGGAACCTGGTCAAGCTGGAGGTGCTGTCGAACAGCGTCCACCTCTATCCCGACATGCCCGAAACGCTGCGGGCGCTGGAGATGCTGGTCAAGGACGGCTTCGATGTCATGGTCTACTGTACCGACGATGTCGTCTACGCCAGGCGCTTGGAAGAGGCGGGGGCGGCCGCCATCATGCCGGCCGCCGCACCCATCGGTTCGGGTCTGGGCATCCAGAACAAGGTCAATGTCCGCCTGATCGTCGAGCAGGCCAAGGTGCCGGTGCTGGTCGACGCCGGGGTCGGCACGGCGTCTGACGCGACCATCGCCATGGAACTGGGCTGCGACGCCGTGCTGATGAATACGGCGATCGCCGGCGCGAAGGATCCGGTCCGCATGGCGCGCGCCATGAAGCACGCCGTCATCGCCGGACGCGAGGCCTACCTGGCCGGGCGGATGGCGAAGAAGATGTACGCCGATCCATCGTCACCGCTGGCCGGGCTGATCTAGCGGCTATTTCCCGGTCCGCGCCGCCTGGACGGCGGCCTGGAGGCCGGCCATGTCGGCGCCGGCGACCATGCGGTTGCCGACGATGAAGGTCGGCGTGCCGTCGATATTGAGCTGGGTGCCCAACGCCATGGTGCGGTTGATCTGGCTGTTGTCGGCCTGGTCGTTCATGCCGGCGGCCACCTTGGCCGGGTCGAGGCCGTTGGCTTTCAGGATGGCGGCCAGGTCGGCGTCGATGGGGCCGGAGACTTCCGGGTGGAAATTGTGTTCCAGGAAAGCGTAATGGACGGCCTCGTAATGTCCTTGTTTCCAGGCCTCTATGCCTGCCGCCGCCAGGACCTGCGAATTGGGTGGATGGACGACGGGATATTCCTTGACCACCAGTTGCACGTCGGGATTGTCGGCCAGGAACTGCTTCACGCCCGGCGTGGCGGCGCGGCAGTAGGCGCACTGGTAATCGAGAAACTCGACCACCTTGATCGGGCCTTTGCCTATGACCGGATCGGCCGGATCGTTGAAGATTTCGTTGTAATGCGCCTTGATCAGGGCCGGCGCCGCCGCCGCCGCACGGGCCACCGCCTTCTGGCGTTCGGCATATTCCTGCTGCTGCAGGGCGTCGCTGGCCTGGGCCAGGATCACCGGCTGGTTCAGCAGGCCTTTGGATACCTGGTAGGCGGCCACTTTAGGCATGACATAGGGCGCCGCCGCCAGGACCACGGCCAGCACCGCCAGACCCGTGGTGATATTGGCCTGTGAAAACACCTCCCACAGCGGATTGGCAGGGCTTGGGGACGGCTGGTCCGTCGTCGGCGTCTCGGGTTCGGGCATGGAGGCTTTCGGGTCAGTAGCTATGGCGGCGCTTGGTTTCGCCTTCGACCGCCGGCACGCCCAGTTCGGACGAGGTGGCCATGACGATGTCGCGGGCGCGGCGGAATTCCGGTGAATTGGGGTCGAGGTATTTCTGCGACCAGACGGCGGACGTGCGGGCGTCGTCGTAGTCGTCGTCGTAGAACTGCGCCTCGGCGGTGGCCAGCCGGGCCGGGCCGGGCTGGTTCAGCGCGTCATAGGCCTCGGCCAACTGCATCCAGGCGAAGCTGTCGTCGTCCTCGTACTTGATCGATTCGTTGAGGTGGGTGACGGCCTCATTGAGATCGTCCTTGTCGCCGAGTGCGATCAGGGTCTGGCCCAGGTTAAGCTGCAGCAGGGCCGCCTGCGGCATCAGCTCGACCGATTTTTCGTGCGCCGGCTTGGCCAGGGCGGGCCGGCCGGTCTCGAAATATATCTGGCCTTTCAGCTCATAAAGATAGGGATTGTCAGGCTGCTCCGCGATCAGGCCGTCGAGTTGCTTGAGCGCGTCGTCCCACTTGCCTTCCTTGTAGGTGGCGATGACACGGGCGTAACGCGCCGGATAGCTGGTGTCGGTGAGGGGATAGTCCTGGAAGGTCTTGATCGGGTCCTGGAGGAAGCCTTCCAGCTTGGCCTTGACGATGGCGAACTGCGCCACGACCTCAGGCGAGTCGGTGACGCCGTAATGCGGCTGCTTTTGCGCGAAGTTGGTCAGGGCCTGGATGCGTTCGCGCGACAGGGGATGGGTGCGGAAAAATTCGAACCGGTCGGCATGGCTGTACATCTCCACGTCACGGAACTTGTAGAAGAAGTCGACCAGGCCCTTGCCCGACATGCCGGCGGCTTCCATAGCCTTGACGCCGGCGACGTCGGCGGCGGATTCCTCGGTCTGCATGTAGTGCAAAGAGCCCAGCGCGCCGAATTCCTGCGAACTGGCCATCATGGCGGCGCCGGCGTCGGGCGCCCCGGCCAGGGCGGCGATGATGCCGAGGCCCAGCGAAATCGCCATCGGCGCCCGCCCGGCACGCTCGATCTCGTCGGTGCGCATCATGTGGCCGCCGCTGAGGTGGCCGGTTTCGTGGGCGATGACACCGAACAGTTGGTTCGGCGTGTCGGCCTGCATGATGGTGCCGGTATTGATGCCGATGACCAGGTGGAAGGTCGAAAAGGCGTTGAGATCGTCGCTGGCGATCAGCAGGTAGTGGACCTTGTCCGGATCGAGACCGGCAGCGGCCAGGACCGGTCGCGTCTGGGTTTTGAGAAAGCTTTCGACCTCGGTGTCGCGAATGACCTGTTGCGAGTTGGCGTCGATATCCTGGGCGTGGGCGTGGGCCGTAAACGTCAGGCCAAGCCCCAGGGCCAAGACCGCCGTGGCAACCGTCCCGCGCCACATCCGGCGCCATCCTGTCATCTGCAGGGAAGGAAGCATGTTTCGACCTAGCTCAGCCCGTCCTTCGGTCTATGCGGCAAGCGTGACAAATCTAAGGCGCAGGCGGCCCATGGGAGATCCCGGAAGCGGCGGCCGCTTCCGGGACCGCGTCCTCAGCGCCGCCACCAGCCGCGCTTGGGCTTTTCCGGGGCACCTGAAATCTCGTTCGGATCGGGTACGTCGGCCACCGTTTCCAGAACCTTCGGTTCGGGCGCGGCGGCAGGCTCAGGCTGTGCGGCCGGCTCGTCGGCTTCCGGCGCCTCGGCGGCTGGCGCGGCCTTCTTGCGGCTGCGTGTTTTCCTGGCCTCGGGCTGTGGTGGCAGCGGATCGATGACGTGCACCGCTGGCGCCGTTTCCGGTTCCAGGTCGGGGGTCACGCCTGAGTCGACGTCGGTCGAGGTCGGCATGGGCGCGGTGGTCAGCGATTCCGAATGATCGGGCTCGACCGGATTGCGGGCGTCGACACCGCCACGCGACCGGCGGGGCGGACGCTGGCGTTTCGGCGCGGGCTGGTTCTGCAACGCTTCCGGCACCAGCGAGGTCGGGGCCGTGCCGGCCGCGCCCAGGGGGCTTTCGGACGCGATTTCAGTGGTGACGGCCGCGGCGGGCCGTTCGGGGCGGCGATCGCGTTGCGGCTGGGCGTCCTGGTCGAAGCGCTTCTGCTGTTCCTCGAACGGATCGATCCACACATAGGGCGCGTCCAGCGATGGCGTGCGGGCGCGGACCCAGCCATAGG
>OUNJ010977476.1_pt1 | contig 10665 bp, 8 predicted proteins | sample 1755361 | NCBI WGS metagenome assembly OUNJ01 (sample SAMEA3914825, study PRJEB12502) | metagenome | biome: forest; material: soil | place: USA | collected 2012-03-12 | depth 0.1 m
GCGGCACAGGGTTCGGACGTCATCGAATTCTTGCGCTTGCGCTCGCAGCGTCAGCAAGAAGCACGCGAAGCGATTCGCTTCGCGCTTGAAGCCTACAATGTTGGCGCCGTGGACACGTTAATCGGCGACATCGTGCCGCCCGAGGAGCTTATGAAAACGTTGACCGATCGAAAAATCGCCGAGCAGGAAAAGGTTACTTACGAGACGCAACGTCTGGCGGAAACCGTCCGTAAAGAATTGGAGCAGGCGCGCGCCGTAGCTGCGACGCAGGCAAAAGTTGTCGACTCCGAACGAAGTGTCGCCATCGCGGAATTTGCAGCGCAAGCAGCGATCAAGCGCGCGGAAGGTGAAGCGCGTTCGAAGACGGCCATCGCAGAAGCGGATGCGACCGTGCTCAAAACCGTTGGTGGCGCCGAAGCCGAGAAGACGTTGAAAATCGGTTCGGCGGAAGCGCAGGTCATCGAGCAGAAAGTGAAGGCAACTAACGCCGAGAGTTTCGTCGCGATCGAAGTGGCGAGATCGCTGGCCTCGAGCGGTCAAAAGCTCGTGCCGGATATTGTCGCTGGCGGCGGCCAAAACGGCCCGTCGACCCTAGTCGAAATGTTGATGGCGAATATGTTCAAGGACATCGCGCTGAAGCAGACCACGCCGGTAAAGGCACTCTCTTCGTCGTAATCAGAAGCTGAATACGACGGTAATTCCTAGAAGTCGCCCGGATTTTCCGGGCGACTTTTTTTTCATCCTAATGTGAAGCCATCGCTTGCGAGAAGAAATAGCGGAGGACCGAATCCGCGCTCCCCAGTTAAAGAATTCTCAGTGCCGAAATTTCATAAGCAAAAAAAAGGCGCCTCGCGGTGAAGCGAGACGCCGAAAAGAAAAGGCTAGGTCAACCTTGCGATGAAGCGAAGGCGCTCGGGCGCGGCTGAGCGGTGTGGCGACCGCGGGACAAACCGCCGTGGGTGCGTTGCGGTGCATGGCCTTGCGGCGCTGCGTGCGCGCGCTGGCCGTGTTGGCCGCTCGGTCCGTGCCCTTGCGAGCGTTGACCGTGTTGGCCCGGGCCCGGCGAATGCGCGCGTTGCGCTTGAGCGGCGGTGTGAGAGCGCGGCCCTCCCTGCGAGCGGCCCATGCCGCTTTGGTGCGAACGCACCGGGTTAACCGGCAGAGCAAAGGCGTGCGTCGTGTTGACCGGAATCGATTTCCGAATCAGACGCTCAATGTCGCGAAGCTTGTCGCGTTCTTCGTAGTCACAGAAAGAAACCGCTCTGCCTTCCGCGCCCGCGCGAGCGGTCCGGCCGATGCGATGGACATAAGCCTCGGGTTCGTCGGGCAGATCATAATTCACAACGAGTGAAATACCTTTCACGTCAATGCCGCGAGCGGCGATGTCGGTCGCCACAAGCACACGGGAAATGCCTTCACGAAACGCGTCGAGTGCACGCTCACGTGCGCCCTGCGACTTGTCGCCGTGAATGGCGTCGGCGCGAACGCCGTCGCGAGCCAAATTCTTAACGATGCGATCGGCGCCATGTTTCGTGCGCGAGAAAATCAATGTGAGGCCTTCGCGGTTTTCCGTGATCAATTGCACCAACAAGCGTTGCTTGTTTTCGCGAGACACGTGGCAAAGGCTTTGGTCAATGCGTTCGACGGTCGAAGCTACCGGCGTCACTTCGACGCGAACCGGATCGCGCAACACGCTTTCTGCGAGTTGACGAATCGAGCCCGGCATGGTGGCTGAAAAAAGGAGCGACTGGCGCTTCTGTGGCACCTTCGCAATGATGCGTTTCACGGAAGGAGCGAAACCCATATCAAGCATGCGGTCTGCCTCGTCGAGCACGAGGATCTCGACTTTACCCAGATGCACGTGGCGCTGTTCCATCAAGTCGAGCAAGCGACCTGGCGTAGCGATGACGATGTCCGTGCCTGCCGCAAGACTGCGGATTTGCGGGTGTTCACCGACGCCCCCGAAGACGAGCGTTTGGCGAATCGAAAGATAGCGGCCATAAAGGGCGATGTTGTCGGCGATTTGGCCGGCGAGTTCACGTGTCGGCGTGAGAATCAAAGCGCGCGGGAAACGCGGCTGCCGCTCGACCGGTTTGGTCGAGAGCAAGTGGAGAATCGGCAGTGCGAACGCGGCGGTTTTACCCGTGCCGGTCTGCGCGATACCAATAAGATCGCGGCCTTCCAGCAGCGGCGGAATCGCCTGCGCCTGGATGGGCGATGGATGCGTGTAGGCTTTGTCGGTCAAAGCACGTTGAATAGGCGCAGCCAGAGGCAGCGCGGAAAAAAGAATTCCGGAATCAGTCATAAGAGACGTTCGCTCAAGGCGAACGGCGGGCGCATCGCGGCCGAAAAAAGAGGCGGCTCAGCGCAATTTTCGATGATTTAAGTGACCCCTGACGGTCCTTCATCGAAGAGAGACGCCCGAAGGAACCGAAGTCGCATCACGCTAAGCGTGAGAGTCGAACCAGTTCGAAGTCCGGCACAATTACACAATGCGCGAAGTTGGCAAGCGGAATTGTAAATAGTCCAGCCAGGCCTGTCTCAAAGCGTGCGTCGGAAGAGCAGTGTGGCTAACGTCATCGCGGCTAAAGTGAAGCCCACCAGGAACAGCATATCGTTCGTCACGGCGCCGATGCCGGTGCCCTTGAGAATGATTTCCTTGAAGCCATGCACGGCATATGTGAACGGATCAATTTTCGTGATTACGCGCATCCACGCGGGGAATCCATTAATCGGATACACCGCTCCGCTCGGAAAATAGAGCACCGTATTCAACATGCCGAAGAGCGCGCGCGGCAGCAGCGGGTCGTTCACGCGGACGACCAGCAAAAACATCATGCTGATCAAGGCCATCGCAGTCAGCACGACCATGACGAAGAGCCGTGCGAGTCGAAAGACGTTGAGCGGATCTGGTATGCCGGCGATGAGCGAGCCGACCGTGACGAGTACGACGCCCGAAATAATCGCCTTGATCACCCCGGCCGCGGTGAAGCCGAGGATTAACTCGAGCTTGCGGATCGGGGTCACGAGATACCCTTCGTGTAATCCCCGAGCTTTGTCATCGATGAAGATGATGCCTCCGCCAATCATGGCGGAGACAAAAATCGAAAGCGTGATCGTGCCGGGCAGGAGATATTGGATGTAAGGGACGTATGGGTACACCTCAACGGCGGACAACGTCGCCTTCGTCTGGATCCGGGTTGGCGCGCTGGAGGCGTTGTACGCACCCACCATTTGCTGCAACGAAGCGCCCAGCGCGGCGCTGGAAAATTGGTCAGTGTTGTCTTCGATGTAGGCGATTTCCGGATTTAAACCGGCGAGAACTTTTCGAGAAAATTGCGGCGGGATGTTCAGCACGGCGCTCAAGTGGCCGTTGCGTAAATCGTGCATCGCATCGGCCTCGTCGCTGTAGTTGACGAGATCGAACGTGGCGGCGTTGGCCGCCACCGCTTGGCACATTTCTCTCAATTTCAGTGCGGGCACTCCGTGGTCTTGATCAACCACGCCGACGTGAAGGTGCTTCACGTTTCCACCAAACGCATAACCAAGAACCACGAGCTGCACAATCGGCATTAACGTGGACATGAACATGAGCACAGGGCTGCTCCGGAATCGGCGCAGGTCGCGCTCAATGATGGCCCAAATCCGAATCATATCAGGAGCGGGTGGGGAAGGCGGCGCGCGGCGCTGGCGTTTGCAGCGCGTCACGCAACTGGCGACCGGTGTAGTGAACGAAGACGTCGTCGAGCGTGGTGCTCTGAACGGAAAGTGAAATGACCGGCACCCGCGCGGCGCGGGCGGCCGTCATCAGTTCAACCGTCGTGAGCGGACCGTTGTGTGAAGAAAGTCGATACACATTATCCACCGCCTTCACTTCAATCACCTCGGGTAATTTGCGCAGCGTTTCGATCCAATCCGTCGGTGCCGCGGAAAAACTTACTTCTAAAATATTTTTTCCCGGAATCGAGGTTTTCAATTTTAACGGAGAATCCAGCGCCACGAGATTGCCGTGATCGACGATGGCGATCCGGTCACAAAGTTTGTCCGCCTCATCCATGTAGTGCGTCGTCATTACAATCGTGAGATCGCGCTCGCGTTTGAGCTTCGACAACATTTCCCAAACCGAGACGCGCGAGATTGGATCGAGGCCCGTCGTCGGTTCATCGAGAAAGAAAATTTTCGGTTCGTGCACGAGTCCACGCGCGATTTCAAGCCGGCGGCGCATCCCGCCGGAAAAAGTTTTCAATGGCTTGTCGCGCCACTGCGTCAGATCCACGGCGGCGAGCAACCCGTCAATTCGCGCGCGATGTTTTTCTCGCGGGATGCCGTACAGCTTCGCGTAGATGCTCATGTTTTCGTCCGCAGTCAGATCGAGATCGGACGTCATCGCTTGCGGAATCACACCGATCGATTGGCGCACGCCATTTGGATCTTTGACGATGTCGAAGCCATTGATGCGCGCGCCGCCGCTGGTCGGGGGGACCAGCGTCGTGAGCATGCGAAAAAGAGTGGACTTGCCCGCGCCATTCGGTCCGAGCAGCCCGAAGACTTCGCCGTGGTTGACGTTGAAATTCAGGCCGTTGACGGCGGTGAAATCGCCGAAGCGTTTCGTGATGTTGAGAACCTCGACGTCGAGCATGGCGCTACTTCGTAAGCGAAAGCGTGACGTAAGCGGTCATGCCGAGGGCGAGACTGCGATCTTGGTTATCGCAGCGGAGGCGGATCTCGAAGGTTTTGATATCGCGCTTGGTCCGACTAACGTCCCGCTGAGTCGCGTAGTCGGCGTCGATGCCGCGGAAATAAACCGTGCCAATGTGTTCCGCGCCCGAAGGCAAACGCACGGTCATTTTGTCACCGAGATGAATGCGGTCGATATAGCTTTCTTCCACGTCTGCGCGAACCCAGAGATCATCCGGGTTGACGAGCGTGATGATAGGCTGACCTGGATTGACGACTTCGCCTTGCAAGGCAGCGCGGATGTCGACGACGCCATCGATCGGCGCGCGCACCTCGGTATAATCGAGATGAACCTTGGCTTTGCTGCTTTGCGCGGATGCGGCCGCGAATTGTTGACGCATACCCTCAAGCGCCGCGCGGCGCACGGCGACTTGGCTAAGGGAAGCCTTCGCAAGATCGAGGGCAGCTTCCGCGGCGGCGATTTGTTGGTGCAGGGCGTGCGCGTGCGCTTGCGCGGCGTCGTGAGTAGCATGCGCTTGATCGAACGCTTGCGTGGAGTCGGCGCCTTTCGCATGAAGATCACGCTCGCGTTCGAAGTTAAGACGAGCGTTTTCTAGATCGGCTTCTGCTTCTTCCGTTTGCGCTTGGACCGATGCAAGCGTGGCTTCCGCTTGCTTGATCTGGCTCTCGCTGGACGCTTCCTGCAGTTTTAATTCTGCGACGCTCTCATCGACTTGAGCGGAAAGACTCTTCTCCGTGTTTTCGAAAAAGGCCAAATCGGCTTTCTGCTCGAGCGGATCGATGACCGCCAGCAGTGCGTCACGTTTGACGACATCGCCTTGATTGACGAGCAGCTTGGCGAGGCGACCCTGGATCTGGGGACTGACGATGACGGAATCGGTCGTGACGATTCCCGTCAGCACCAACCGATTTTTGTGCAATTGGCTGATCCAAATAATGGATACAACCACGATAAGCAGTGCAGCGACAAAGAAGAGGCGACGACGTTTCATAGCACCGATAGCTGGCCAGCCAAGGGTGCTACGGTCAGAGCGTCAATCCGCCCGTAAAGAAGAACCCATTCGTGGGGTGCAGCGCTTCTTAGCTTTCGCGAGGGTCAATGAGCCGGCTCGGCGGGAGTCCAAGTCACCTTCTCGACCGAGACGCCGGGAGGGATCGGGAAGGAAATTTTCAGCGTGCTTGTGCCTCGAGCGGGAATTTCTTGCGAGGCCGCCAACGTACCGTGGATGTTGCCCTCTTCGTCGGTTTCGATCCAGTGGCGTCCTGCGACAGTCTTCCCATTGTCTAATTGAGCCTGCAATGATGCCGGCTCGATATGCGAGGCTTCGCCATTTTCGTTATAAATTTCGGTCTGCATGTAGCCCGTGCCGGAGCCCGCGGAAAACGAGGTTAACGTCAGCCCATTCTGACGATCGCCGACCAGACGGTCGGGCAACTCCTTTTTCTTTTTTTCAACCGTTTTGATTTCTGCTTTGGAGTCCGATTTCGCTTCCGTCATTACCGTCGATTTCGGGGTAACGCTTACGTGTGGTGCGGGTTTACGCGCGAGAACGAGCGTTTTATATTCCGCTGGGAAGAGGTCGTAGTTGACGGTTTTCGCCCCCTCGCTGAAGCGAACCAGCACGGAGGTGCTGTTGAATCCTTTCGCGACAACGTTGTGGAGAACTTCTCCGTTAGTCAGATGAAGTTCGGGCAGGGGTTCATCGAACAGTGGAGCGGCGTTGGCCAAAGCCATCGCTGCGAGAAACGAAAACGGCGCCAAGAGTCTTTTGCACATAGGGTAGAGGGCGATGGCTTCCAGCATCGGACGAGTGCAAGCGGGCTCAATGACGATACGGTTAGAAATCTTTAAAAATAGGCGGAAATGTTGCCAAAAGGTCCACTCGCCTGGGTTGCGCCCTTTCTCCGATGAGATTTTTAGGCCGGCTTGTCTCGAAGTCTGCGCGCGGCCCGGTTTCTTCTCTTTAACGTTTTGTTAACACAGTTGCGCCCGGGCGTATCGCCTGTTCGTTTCTCCGCATGAGCGAGACAGTCGAGTTTGATGAGTCGCCAACGATGTTTTGTACGCACCCGTTTTGGTTTCTCTTTTGGTGTCTGTTAGCCCCGGTGCTGATCGGATTGCTCGTGCTGCTCTTCTGGCACCTCGACCTGCGCAGGACCCGCCTGACGATTGCAGGACAGCGCATTCTCTATCGCACCGGCGCGCTCGCCACGCGTGAAAGCGAATTGCGCGTGAACGATATCCGCGATGTTGAGATCACGCGGACTTTATTTCAAAGGATGATTGGCACCGGCACGCTCGCGCTATCGACCGCTGGGGAAAGCGGCATGGAAATTGTCATCGCCGGACTGAAGCAACCCGAACGCGTTCGGGAAATCATCAACGCGCTCCGCACTTAATTCGGCCGATGAGTCCGCAAGAGGTTCAAAAACGCATCGAACAACTGCGCGCGCAGATCGCACATCACGACGAACTCTATTATCGGCAGGCGAAGCCTGAAATAAACGATTTCGATTACGATCGACTCAAGCAGGTCCTCTCCGAGCTAGAGGAGCAATATCCCGAGTTCGCATCGTCATCCTCGCCCACCGCGCAAGTCGGCGACGATCGCATGGAGGGCTTTGCAACGTATCGCCACCGCGAGCGGATGATGAGTTTGGATAACACCTACTCGGAAGCGGAGCTCCGCGAATTTCACGAGCGACTGGTGCGCGTGCTGGGCCGCGAAGAATTGAATTACGTGATCGAGCCGAAAATAGACGGGCTCGCGGTCAGCGTCACCTACGAGAAAGGTAAACTTGTCCGCGCGGTCACGCGAGGAAATGGCATCGAAGGCGACGACATCACCGTCAATGCAAAGACCATCAAGTCACTTCCGAAATTGCTCCATGCGCACGCCGACTCGCCGATTCCCGACGTCATCGAGATCCGCGGAGAAATTTATCTGACGCTGGCGGAGTTTAACCGGATTAATCAACAGCGCGAAGAAGCGGGTGAAGCGCTTTACGCGAATCCGCGAAATTTAGCTGCTGGCACAATTAAGCAGCTCGATCCGCGGGAAGTGGCGCAGCGAAAACTGGAGATCGTGCTCTACGGTTTGGGTTATTGCGAACCGTCCGGCATGCTGCCCCAGCGGCAGAGCGCATATCACGAGCTGGTTAAACAATGGGGGCTGCCGACGGTAGAAAAATATTGGACGGCGATTGGCCCCGATGAAATGTGGACACGTGTCCAAGAATTGGATACGATAAGAAACCGCTTCGCCTACGCAACTGACGGCGCGGTCGTGAAACTAGATTCACTCGCTGGGCAGCGCGAAGCAGGAGCGACCTCGAAGGCTCCGCGTTGGGCTATTGCCTACAAGTTTGCGCCGGAACGCGCTGAAACGCGGCTCAACGCGATCACGATTCAAGTCGGACGCACCGGCGTGTTGACGCCGGTGGCGGAACTTTCTCCGGTCAAGCTCGGCGGCACCACCGTATCCAGGGCGACATTACACAACAGCGACGAGATTGCGCGCAAAGACATCCGGGTGGGCGATTACGTTTTCGTGGAGAAAGCCGGCGAGATCATCCCGGCGGTGATCAGCGTGAACCTGGGGCGCCGGGCGCCGGAGTGTGTTCCCTACGTTTTTCCAGCGGAATGTCCGGCCTGCCATACGCCGGTGATTCGTCTCGAAGGCGAGGTGGCCGTGCGCTGTCCGAATTTCGATTGTCCTGTAAAAGTTCGCCGTCGGGTTGCACACTTCGCCTCGAAGGGCTGCGTCGACATCGATGGTCTCGGTATCGCGATGGTGGACGTGCTGGTGGAAAAAGGCTGGATCAAAAGCGTCGCGGATATTTATCGGCTTCGCCGTGAAGACTTGTTGACCCTCGGCAAAAGTGTCGGGAAATCGACGGATAATTTATTGGCCGGCATCGAGCGCAGCAAAACCGCAGAGCTTTGGCGCTTCATCCATGGACTCGGCATCCCACACGTGGGTACCGCCGCGGCAAAAGATTTGGCGGCGCGCTTTCGTTCTCTCGATGCGCTGGCTGACAGTCGCTTCGAAAACTACCTCGCGGAGAAGCGCAGTGTGATCGAAGGCATCGGTGAAACGATGGCACGTGCGATCATCGAGCACTTTAACGATCCGCGAAATCGCACGCTGGTCGGCGAACTGATCTCCCTCGGGGTAGCGCCGAGTTTGCCGGCGGCGCGCACCGCCACGAGCAACGCGTTTGCCGGGAAGACTTTTGTATTGACTGGAACACTACCGACATTGAGCCGCGAAGAAGCGACGTCTTTGATCGAAGGAGCGGGCGGAAAAGTCAGCGGCAGTGTGAGCAAAAAAACTAGTTATGTACTAGCCGGCGAGGAAGCTGGTTCAAAACTAGAGAAGGCCCAATCCCTCGGCGTCGCCATCCTCGACGAAGCGCAATTCCGGCAGTTGTTGAGCAGCAGCTAGGAAGGTCCGCCGTACAGGGAACGCGGGCGCCCGGCTCACCTTTTTTTTAAAAAACGAGCGAAGACTCGCGCGGCTAATGTAGAGTCAGTCTCGGTGCGGGTTGAACGCAGCTCCCATCGTGAGGAATGCGAGCTTTGCTGCGAAACCTCGGAAGCGCGCGGATCGACTGCGCTGTCAGCAAATGCTACTCCGGGCTCAAGGCGGCTGCTTAGCGGGCTGCTCAGAATCCCCGCCGTTGCAGCGCGAGATTGAGTTCTTGCATAAAAGCTTGCGCGTCAGCTGGGCTGGGACGATACCCCGGCTGGCTGACCTCGGTGAAACCCGGGCGTCCGTAGTTGTCGACGATCCATTTGCCGGTGACACCGTCGCTGAAGGTCACCGTGCCACTGGCGACCGCGCCGGGGAGCAGGGTTACTTTGTCGACCGCCACCGAAACGGAGCCGCCAGTTTGGCCAAAATCGCCGCCGTCTAAATTTTCGTCCTCGGCAAATTCAGCGTCAGGATTTTCCGGATCGTCGGAATAGCCGCCAGCACTCGTCTCCGGCGCGACCTCGCCCTCAGTTTTGCCAAGGCCAAGCTTCTCTTTGGCACGGCCCAAAAATCCTTTTTTCTCTTCCGGTTTTACAGGCGTCGGCGCATTTGTGCGCTGAGGCGGGGTCTTCGAAACATCACTCGCGTCGACTTTTGGTGCCCGGTCTTTCAGCGCGAGGTTCAAGTCGTCGACCAAAAAACGCACGTCCATGTACGTCATCGAAATTTGAAACTGCTCAGCCAGTTTCTTCTGGATCTGAGAAAGCGAGTCGCCGGCGGCGACCCAGTTGGAGACAGCTTGTTTCTGGTCGGGCGTAAGAGTCATGGAAGAACGAAGCAGGTCGCTCACCGTCCACGTTTGTCGGCTCACGTCAAGAACCACGCGTGGTTAGACCGTCCCACGTGCCTGGCTTCTGGACGCCAAGCACGCTTACCGCGATAGTTGGACCTTTAGAAAATCCACCGTCCCGCGAACCGACGAATCTTGCTCCATCATGTTGTCCACCGCTTTGCAGGCGTGGATAACAGTTCCGTGGTCGCGACCGCCGAAGGCATCGCCAATTTCTTGGAGCGAGTGCTTAGTCAACGTGCGGGTGATGTACATCGCGATTTGGCGAGGAATCGCGATGTTGTTCGGACGCCGCTTACTCGTCATGTCGCTGTGGCGAATCTGATAGTGATCGGCGACGCGCTTTTGAATCATCTCGATCGTGAGCTGATTCTGCGCCTGCTCCATCAGCACGTCTTGGAGCAACATTTCTGTCGTCGGCAGATCAATCGGCTTGCCGGTTAGCGTCGAATAGCTGGCGACTTTGATCAGCGCGCCTTCGAGGCGGCGGATATTCTTGGAGATGTTTTGCGCGATGAAATTGGCGACCGTCGGCGGAATATCGAATTTGAGGGACGACGCTTTTGTGCGCAGAATCGCCACGCGCGTTTCGAAGTCCGGCGCTTGCACGTCGGCCGGCAGACCCCACTCGAAGCGGGA
>OUNJ011009782.1_pt1 | contig 10664 bp, 9 predicted proteins | sample 1755361 | NCBI WGS metagenome assembly OUNJ01 (sample SAMEA3914825, study PRJEB12502) | metagenome | biome: forest; material: soil | place: USA | collected 2012-03-12 | depth 0.1 m
TCGGCCAGGTCGGCAAGCTCCTCGTCCGTGTAGTCCATGCGGGGCAGTGTGACACGGGTTTGAGGGGAGGGGATAATTTGGGGGTGAGGAGCGCCGGTTTGCCGCAGAGGCAAATCAGATGCCATCGTGACTGAATGTCACGATGGCTGCGACGAACGCCCGGAGCCTGCGGAGGGCGGGGTGTTACCAAGTGCACCGGGCCCCTTCGGCGGCTGCGGTTTCAGATTTGGGGATTTGATATCCTGTCACCGTAATCTGTCACCGTAATCCGCGTAATTCCGGTGTCACCGTAATCCGGTAATCCGGGACCGTAATCCGGGAAGAGTGTTGTCTCATAGGAAGGGAAAAATTTGCAGCCAAAGCGGGAAGCTATTTTTACGCGCAATCAATCATTGAGCTAAATTACAATAAGCATTACGCCAAGAGGCATGAAATCTCCTAGATTCGACATACGAGCCGCAAAACTCCGCGATATTTTTTCGCCAGCGAACATCGAGCGAATTTGGAAAGAGAAAGTTCGAGCCTCAATGAGGGACCAATTCCTTAATGATGGCATTGAGAACTTTGATTTTCACGTCGCACGTAGTATTGAATGTAAAAAATTGTCTCAAAGTATCTTATTCGGTGACTATGCACCAGACAAGGGTCAAAGAGTTCTGGTGGAGAAAAGTAAAGGTCTTTGCAGGCAGCTAGTTATACCATCTGTAAAGGATGCTATAGTTCTTCAATGCTTATCGGATGCTTTGTATATGGATATAAAAGGCAAGGCTCCAACAGATAAATCCTATTTTGAGCCTAAAGATCATAAGTTTTCAAGCGCGCCAAGCGAATATGGTAATTTCGCTTCGTGGTTAAATTTTCAAAAAGCGCTATTTAATTTTTCAAAAACTAGAAATATAATAGCTGTTACAGATATAGCAAATTATTATGACAGCATTTCGTACGTGCATCTGAGAAATGCACTTTCATCAATAGCTGGAGTCGACGAATGCATTTTGGATATGCTGATATTTGTACTTAGTGATCTCCTTTGGCAGCCAGATTACACTCCGCGTATTGAGGTGGGCCTTCCGCAAATAAATTTGGATGCCCCTAGATTGCTTGCTCATTGTTTTCTCTATGAGCTGGATGCTTTTCTTAATAGCGACCCTAACCGAGACTTTGTCCGTTATATGGACGATATAGATGTTGGTGTTGATACTGTCGCTCAGGCAAAATGTGTCCTCAAGGAAATAGATTTAGTATTGCAAGCTAAGCAAGTGCGACTTAATAGCGGAAAAACACTTATATTAACACGTCGCGATGCGTTAAAGCATTTTAGGGTATTTGAAAATGCTAGGATAGATATAGTAAAAAATAGAATTGAATATAAGAAAAAATCTAATCTGCCATTTTTTCGAGAGAAGAAGCTTGTAGAAGCTAGACTTAAAAAAGGGATTAAACAAAAGGCTTTTGATGCTGGGAATGGGGAGAAAATCCTTAAACGCTGGTTGGGCTTGGCTGCGCAGGTTGATGCAAATATAAAGCCGGACTTACTAGAGCATATCATTAAATTAAGACCATCTGTTCGAGAAAATGTCTATGCCTTTATAAGAAGTCGACCTCTTAAGCCTTCTAACGCAGAAATGCTTGCTAAAGTATCAGTATCTGGAATGCTTATTGATGACGCTGCAATGGTAGAAATGTCAAATAACCTAGTCGAGACAATGGTTATTACGAGGAACTGCCATGCTCATATTCAAAATATTATTGCAAGTAATGATAAAAATTCATTTTTTGGGCTGTACTGTAAGCTGTGGCTGCAATCAAAATACGATAAAACTAGTGAATTAATACGGACATTGATGGATTCTCAGAGTATTTGGTGGCCCAGCGATCGAATGGGACGCTTGGTTGCGTCCTTCTTACCCTTATTCCACAATTCTCCGGAGGAGGTTGCTTATAGGGAACTTTTGGGGAAAACGTTGAATCCGGGGGTCCGTGAAGCCTATAAGTTTCATATGAATCTTTCTAGCGATCCGAAAATTTTCGGGCGCATGTTTGATGCATTGAAAGCTCCAAATGTGTCTCGTGGAACCGGCATAACTCACGCGAAATTTTTATGCCTTTTATCTGCTCTTCGTAATCCCAATGCGCCTCCCGCCAGCCTCGCAAAATTAAAATTAAACAATGCCCATGCGTTTTCCGACACATATTACAAAAGCATCGGAAAGCGACTGGGAGTAATTTAGGCTGATAAATTGATAAAGTAGCGTCTCTTCCCTTTCTCCCGATTGTCCTTCCCGCTATATCCCTCCGTATGACAAACGATCTCGACATCCGTCCCGCCGACTCCGCCAAATTCATCAAGGGCCGCACCGGCCCGTGGGAACTGATCATCGGGCTGGAAGTCCACGCCCAGGTGGCTTCCAACACCAAGCTGTTTTCCGGCGCGCGCGTCGGCTTCGGCGCGGGGCCGAATGAGCAGGTATCGCTGGTCGACGCGGCCATGCCCGGCATGCTGCCGGTGCTGAACCGGTTCTGTGTCGAGCAGGCGGTGAAGACGGGGCTTGGCCTCAAGGCGCAGATCAACCGGACCTCGCGCTTCGACCGCAAGAACTATTTCTATCCCGACCTGCCGCAGGGCTATCAGATTTCGCAGCTGTTCCATCCCATCGTCGGCGAGGGCGAGGTGCTGGTCGAACGCGACGACGGGTCGGCGTTCACCGTGCGCATCGAGCGGCTGCACCTGGAGCAGGATGCCGGCAAGTCGATCCACGACCTGGACCCCAATGCGACCTATGTCGACCTGAACCGGGCGGGGACGGCGCTGATGGAAATCGTGTCGAAGCCCGACATGCGGTCTTCGGATGAGGCGGTCAGCTATTTCAAGAAGCTGCGGACGATCCTGGTTTATCTGGGGACGTGCGACGGCGACATGGAAAAGGGCAATATGCGCGCCGACTGCAATGTCAGCGTACGCCGGCCGGGCGAGCCGCTGGGGACGCGCTGCGAGATCAAGAACGTCAACTCGTTCCGCTTCATGCAGCAGGCGATCGAGTTCGAGGCGCGGCGGCAGATCGAGATCCTGGAGGACGGCGGGTCGATCGTGCAGGAGACGCGCCTGTTCGACGCCGCCAAGGTCGAGACGCGATCGATGCGCAGCAAGGAAGAGGCGCACGATTACCGCTATTTCCCCGATCCGGACCTGCTGCCGCTGGAGATCGAAGAGGCGTGGATCGAGGATATCAGCCGGCATCTGGTCGAGCTGCCCGACGACAAGAAGGCGCGGTTCATTTCACAGTATGGCCTTAGCGCCTATGACGCGGGGGTGCTGATTTCCGAGCAGTCGCGGGCGGATTATTTCGAGGCGGCTGCGAAGGGGCGCGATGCTAAGCTGGTCGCCAACTGGACGACCAATGCGCTGATGGCCAAGCTGACCGAAGGCGGGATCGAGATCGGGGATTCGCCGCTGCCGCCCGTGCAGATCGCGGGCTTGGTCGAGCTGATCGAGAACGGGACCGTGTCGTCGAAGATCGCCAAGGAGGTCTTCGAGCACATGTGGGCCGAGAAGGGGGCTTTGTCTCCGGCGCAGATCGTCGAGAAGCACGGGCTGAAGCAGGTGACCGATACCGGCGCCATCGAGAAGGCGGTGGATGAAATCGTGGCGGCCAATCCGGACAAGGCGGCCGAGGTCCTGACCAAGCCGCAGGCGCTGGGCTGGTTCGTCGGCCAGGTCATGAAGGCGACCGGCGGCAAGGCCAATCCGGCGGCGGTCAATGAACTGCTGAAGAAGAAGCTGGGGGTTTAGGGGCTTACCCTCACCCGATCGGCTGCGCTTCTGCGAATCTTGCCTCTCGTCCTCTCCCCTTGAAAGGGGAGAGGTGGAAGCGAAGGAAGTCGTCCCTCCGGCGCTGCGCGCCACCTCCCCATTTGGGAAATAGGGAGGAGAGATGAAAAGGCCCCGGTTTCCGGGGCCTTTTGTCATTGCGCTTTCGGCTGGATCATGCCGGTGGAGTCGCCATCGGGCGGGACGGCCTGGCCGTGGTCGATATAGGGCGTGTCCGACGACGGCGTGCCGGTCGACTGCGGGTTGGTATCCGGCGGCGGGGAGGCCTCTGTCACGTCGTGGGTCGGCCCGGCGACGACGACGGTGGTGTTGCTGTCGTCGCTGTAGCCAGCGGTGTTGTAGGTCTGGTCGCTGCTGTAGTCGGCGCCGGTGGAGGCCATCGGCTGAGCCGCCGGCATGGGCTGGCTGCTGAGCGGGTAGGGACCACCGGCGGCCTGGGCGGCGTCGAGCTGCTGGCGGTTAAGGTCGTCGCTGCTGCGTGAATTGTAGGGATCGTTGGCCCAGTCGTGGGCGGCGACGGCGCGGTTGTGCTCGCGCTGCAGCTGGGCGGGGTCGTTCAGCCGGGCGCCGTCCTGGGCGTGGGCCAGCGGGACCAGGCCAAACATCAGGGCGGCGGCGGAAATCGCTAGGGTCTTCATGGTCGTGCTCCTTCGCCCCCGTGATGAACCGGGGAAGTATGGAGCACTGACGGTAAGGACGACAGCCGGAAAGACCGCGCGCCGTGTGTGGATTCGGTAAGCGGCCTTACTGCGACTGGGAGGCGTCGGCCGCGGCCTGGGAAACGCCGGCCGATGACGCGGCGTCCGTGGCGAAGGCGCCGCCCGGCGCGTCGTCGGCGACGATGCACATCAGGAGGCCGAGCGCCAGGACGATGAACGCCCAGTACTTGGTGTTGATGAAGAACAGCGAGCCGGCGTCGCGACGGATCAGGACCTCGCGGCCGGTGGCCTGGTCGATCAGGCGGCGCGTCGGCCGGCCGGCGATGGCCTTGGCCATGAACCAGATGGCGGCGGCGCTGGCCAGGGTGGCGATGGCGTAGCCCAGGCGCAGTCCGACATGGCCTGACAGGCCGGCGGATTCAAACACGCCGCCCAGGAAAGCACCAAGCACGAACGCCACGACCAGGATGGGGATCACCAGTATGCCCCAGGTCCGCCAGATCAGAAGAAACATGTACCCTCCCCGAGCCCTCTTGAATGCGGACAGGGGAAGATGGCGAGCGGCGATGTGCCAAACCCGGCCGCCGCAACATGATCCCCCATGCCCCGCCGCTATTCAGCATCGAACGGCAAGACTGTCAACCGGACCGGGCCGGCGGCGCGAGTTCGCGTTATCCGTCGGGGCATGCAAAAACCCCTGGACCGGCGAGATCCAGGGGTTTTCCGCAAGCCCGGAGGGTCGGGGGGATGACGTCGGGACTTGACGGCCTGCGGCAGCGTAACGTGCTGCGTCGGGGTCGGTATGATGCCGCAACGGGGCGGAATTACGACCGAAAACACGATCAAAAGCCTTGAAAACAAGGGATTCTGCATCGCGGGTGCAACAGTATGTCGGCCCTGACATGAAAAGCCCCTCCCCGCAGACGGGAAGGGGCCGGAAAGGGCGAAGGCGCCGGAATCAGCTGCTGCTCGACGAGGAATCGCTCGACGACGAGTCGCTGGAGGTGGCCATGGCGTCGCTGGAGGACGAGTCGCTGGACGTCGCCATGGCGTCGCTGGACGAGGAATCGCTGCTGGTGGCCGCCGTGGCGTCGGTTGGGTCGGTCGGCGGCGGGGTCACCATGCTGCTGCTGCTGTCGCTCCACGACGAGGACGACGAGGCGCTGCTGGTCGTCTGCTGGGCGTGATGCTTGTGATGGTGGCTGCGCGCCTGGCTGATGGCGGGGGCCAGGGCGAGGAGGGCGGTCAGGGCGCACGCGGCGCCGAGACGCATCTGGGTGGGGGTCATGGAGCAATCCTTGATTGTGGTTTTGCGCAAATCAGCAAGGCGTGGCGCCCAAACGCGGCACTTGCGCCACAGTTGCGACTCTTGGGCTGTTATCGTGGCTGAAACCGGGCGTCTTTGTGTCGCCGCAGCATAACCACATTATTTTTTTATTTTCCTGAAAATACCTTTTCTTTCAATTGCTTGATGGCTGTTGGCGCGACGTGTGGCGGGATTGCGGCGCTGCATTGCAACAATTGCCGTAATTGCCATGACGCCTGGCGTCCGTTTTCCAGTTCCTAAGGTTTCGATGTCAGGCTATGGTCTCCACGCGAAGAGGGGAAAAGGCGACATGACGGGCGAACCCGCGCTGGTCCTGGAGGGGGTATCCAAGACCTACGGCGATTTCCGGGCGGTGCAGGACCTGAGTTTCTCGGTCCGGCGCGGCTCGATCTGCGGCTTCCTGGGCCCCAACGGCGCGGGCAAGACCTCGACCGTGCGCATGATCCTGGGGCTGTCGGAGCCGACGGCCGGGAAAATCACCGTACTGGGCGGGCCTGGGGTGAAGGCGCTCGACCGCATCGGCTTCCTGCCCGAGGAGCGCGGGCTTTACCGCAAGATGACCCCGATCGACGTCATCGTCTTCCTGGCCGGGCTGAAGGGCGTGCCGGCAGGCGTGGCGCGGCGGCGGGCGAAGGAACTGATGGAGGCGCAGGGCCTGGGCGAGTTCATGACCAAGCAGATCCGCGCGCTCAGCAAGGGCATGTCGCAGAAGGTGCAACTGATCGCCTGCCTGGTCCATGAGCCGGAGCTGGTCATTCTCGACGAGCCGTTCTCGGGCCTCGATCCCGTCAACCAGCAAGGACTGGAGGACGTCATCCGCGGCCTGGCCAAACGCGGGGCGACGGTGCTGTTCTCCACCCACGTCATGCAGCACGCCGAACGGCTGTGCGAGCAGGTGGTGCTGCTGACGCGCGGCCAGAAGGTGTTCGAGGGCTCGCTGAAGGAAGCGCGCGCCGCCGCGCCGCGCTTCCTCGACCTGGAGGGCCATCTCAGCGAGGACGAGGTCCGCGCCTTGCCGGGTTTGAAGGCCGTTACTCACATGGGGGTTGGCGACCTGGGCCAGATGTGGCGCTGCGAGCTGGAGGCCGGGCAGGGCGCGCAGGGGCCGCTGAAGGCGGCGTTCCAGCGCGGGCTCGACATCCAGCGTTTCGAGGCGCGCGAGCCCAGCCTGCACGAGGCGTTCATCGTGCTTACCAGTTCCTTGGCCGGGGGGCGGCATGTCTAAGGTTTTCCTGATCGCCCGGCGCGAATACCTGGCCTTCGTGCGCACCGTCGGCTTCTGGCTGTCGCTGGTCACCCTGCCGCTGCTGATCACCGCCATCATCTTCGTGCCGCTGATGCTGGAGCGCACCGGGCCGCCGGAAACGGTGGCGGTGCTGGACCTGTCGGGCGGGCAACTGGAGGCGCCGGTCAGCGACCTGATCCGCGCGCACGAGCCGGCGCCTGAGGCGGCCGCCCCGCCGGTGGGCGGCGACGCGCGCACGGCGATGATGCGGCAGATGGCGCGCAGCATGGTGCACGACGACGGCGTGCGGCTGGAAGCGCTGCCGGCCGGGCTCGATACCGGCATGACGGTCGCCCAGGCCGAGGCGAAGATTCCCGAGGTGCTGAATGCGCCGGGGGCGCGAGTGACGACCGTGGTCGTGGCCTATGACGACGGTGGCGTGCTGCATTTCCATATCTGGGCAGCCGGCGGCAACAAGGATCACCTGAAGGACCTGATCGGGGGTGACCTCGATGCCCTGCAATCGTACAAGCTGGCCGCCACGAACGGCATCGACCCGGCGCTGGCGCACCAGCTGCACGACGCCCGCGCCGATGTCGAGACGCTGTCGGCGTCCGAGGGCAAGCACGAGGGCGGAGTCAGCGAGATGCTGCGCGAGCGTGCGCCGACCCTGATCGGGGCGGCCATGGGCTATATTTCGTGGATGGCCATCTTCTCGTCGTCGATGATCCTGCTGGGCGGGGTGATCGAGGAGAAGGCGTCGAAGGTGCTGGAAGTGCTGCTGGCCTCGGCGCCGACCGAAGCGCTGCTGGTCGGCAAGGTGCTGGGCGTGGCCATGGTGTTGCTGACGGTAGGCGCGATCTGGACGTGCACGGGGCTGGTGCTGGGTAGTTTCGGCGTCGGCCTGGTGCCGCCGGATGTGGTGCGCGGGCTTGGGGCGGCGCTGTCGGGCCTGTTCTCGCCGGCGCATATCGCGCTGCTGCTGTGCTACTTCATCGGCGGCTACCTGATGTTCGGTGTCACCTTCGCCGCCATCGGGGCGTTCTGTGAGACGCAGAAGGACGCCCAGGCGATCATGGGGCCGACGATGATCGTGCTGATGATCCCCATGCTGACCATGCAGGCGGCCTTCGTCGCACCGGATTCGCCGATCCTGCGCTACCTGTCGTGGGTGCCGATCTTCTCGCCGTTCCTGATGCCGCTGCGCCTGGCCGGGCCCCTGCCGTGGTGGGAGATCGCCGGGACGCTGCTGGGCATGGCGGTGGTGGCGCTGTTCATGATCGGGCTGGGACGCCGGGCGTTCAAGCAGGGCGCGCTGACCGGCGGCAAGCTGACCTGGGGCGTAGTGTTCAGGATCGCCACGAAGAAGGCGGAGATTTAGGCAAGAGATTCTTCAGCCCCATTCGAAAATGCGGGAGGAGACAAACAAAAAACCCCCGGAGTGATCCGGGGGTTTTTTGCTGTCGCAGCGAGGTTTATTGCTGCGGCGTGGTGTCGTTGCCGCTGGTTGTCTGCTGCGGCGTCGTGGTGTCCGACGAGGTCGGCAGGCTGCCTGATGGCATCGAGGTCGAGGACGTCGGCATGTCGGACGACGGCATGCTGGTCGACGGGACGGTCGCGGTGCCATTGTCCTGCTGCGGCGTGGAGGTCGCCGGCTGGTCGGACGGCGACGGCGTCGTGGTGTCCGTGTCGGTCGAGGCGTTGTTGTTGGTGTTGTCGTTGGTCGTCGCCGTCGAGGTGTCGACGCCGGTGTTACCGGTGCTGGACGTGTCGGCGGCGGTCGTGTCGCTGGTCATGCCGGTCGCGGCCGAGGTGTCGCTCGAAATACCGGTATTGGCGTCGGTCATCGGGGCGGAGGCCATCGACGGCGCCGTGCCGTTGAGCTGCTGCTGGTTGAGGGTATCGCTGCTGGCCGAGTTGTACGGATCATTGGCGCTGTCGCCGGCCTTGACGGCGCGATTGTGTTCGCGCTTGAGCTGGGCCGGACTGGCCAGCTGGCCGACGGTCTTGGGATGGTGGATCCTGGCCGAGGCCTGGGTGGCGCCCAGAGTCAGGGTCAGGGCGGCGGCGGTAAGCAAAGCGGTCTTGAACATGGGATTGGCCTTTCAGTGGGAGGAATGCCCTGCGGGGATACCGGAGGACGGGGGTACGCGGACTTAATGGATGTTGGCTGAACCGCTCGCGGAACCAGAAGCGGTGGCGTCGGCGCTGACGCCGGGCGAGGTGGCGGTATCGGCGGCGCCGTTGACGGCGTTGCGGCCCTGGGACGCGGCGGTGCCGGCGTCTGCGCGGGCGTCACCGGCCGCTTGGCCGGCGGCGGAAGTCACGGCGCCCGGGTTGACGCTGGTCGAGGCGCTGCCATTGACGGACGCGCCGCCGTCATTGGCCGAGACGCCGAGCGAACCGTCGGCATCGGCGGCGCCGTCCGTGGTGGAAGCGATGCTGTCGGCCTGGCGGTGAGCCTTGCGGGCATCGCTGCGGGCGGCATCTGTGTCGTTGCGGGTCTGGTCGCGCAGGTCGTTATAGACGCTGTCGCTGCCGTTGACGGAGCCAGACACGTCACCGGACGCGGAACCGCCGAGGCTGCCGGTCGCGCTACCCATGGTGCTGCCGAGGCCACCGCCCAGGGAGCCGCCGGCGGACCCGCCGAGCGACCCCCCGAGTCCGCCGCCGCCGAGGATCTGCGCCGAGGCGAAGGCCGGCGCCAGGCACAGGCCCGCGGCGGCAGCGAAGGCGGCGGTGGTGCGAAGAAGAGCTTTCATGACAATCCTCGTTGTGTTGTGGCCACCCCCGGTAAGGACCCGGGAGCGGAGCGTGGTCGACTGCGAAAAGGCGCGCCGGGTGCAGGGAGAGGGAAATGAAATCCGGACCGCGCGGGTGGATGCTGGAATTGTCGGGACAGAAAAAGGCGGAAGGTGGGCGAAAAAATAGGGGTCTTGGCGGCGAAAAATAAGTAAAGCGTATGGATGGAGGCTGTCTTTACGGCCTCTTTATTATCAGAACGCCCGGCTTGACTCACCGGCAACAAAAAAGTCCCCCGGTGTTGCCGGGGGACTCGCTTGGCGTGATGTGGCGGGTATCACCAAACGTCGTAGATGACGTCGAGCACTTCGCCGGTCGACAGGTCGATGAGGACGGCGTCCTCGCCGACCCAGACCCAGCCGCAACCCCACGGCGGGGCGGGCAGGTCGTAGAAATCCCAGTCGTAGATGCGGTAGCCGAAGAAGAAGTTCGGCAGGTATTCACCGACGCCCCAGCGGTGGCCGTACCACTGATCCGGCACCTGGTAGTAGCCGCGCCCGGGGTAGAAGTAGAAGCCCCAGCGCACGCCGGAATAGCTGTTCCAGCGATGGTCGCCGTGCCAGTCGAAGCGATGGCCGCCGCCACGGTCACCGCCGCGATCCCAGTCGTGATCGCCGCCGCGGCCACTGTTGTTCCAGCCACCGCCGTTGCCGCCATTACCGCTCCAGCCGCCATTGTGGCGGTCGTCGCCACGGCCGCGGCCGTTGCCGTTCCACTGATGGTTGTTGCCGGCATTGCCGCCGCGATTGTCAACGCTGCCGTTGCCGCCGCCGCGGTCGCCGCCGTTCCACTGATGATCACTGCCGCCGCCGTTCCAGGCGC
>OUNJ010956433.1_pt1 | contig 10657 bp, 10 predicted proteins | sample 1755361 | NCBI WGS metagenome assembly OUNJ01 (sample SAMEA3914825, study PRJEB12502) | metagenome | biome: forest; material: soil | place: USA | collected 2012-03-12 | depth 0.1 m
GGTGCCGATTTATCAAGCGCTCGAAAAAGTCGGCGGTCGCCCGGAAGAACTCACTTGGGAAATTTTTCGCGACACGCTGATCGAACAAGCGGAGCAGGGCGTCGACTATTTCACCATCCACGCCGGTGTATTGCTACGATACATACCGACGACGGCGCGCCGCATGACAGGCATCGTTAGCCGTGGCGGTTCCATCATGGCAAAGTGGTGTCTCTCGCATCACCAAGAAAATTTTCTCTACACCAAGTGGGACGAGATTTGCGAAATCATGGCGGCGTATGATGTCTCGTTCTCGATTGGTGACGGCCTGCGTCCGGGCTCGATCGCCGACGCCAACGACGATGCACAATTCGGCGAACTCTTCACGCAGGGAGAGTTGACCAAGCGTGCTTGGAAACACGGCGTGCAGACGATGTGCGAGGGCCCCGGTCACGTGCCGATGCATTTGATCAAGGAAAACATGGAGAAGCAGCTCGAGTGGTGTCACGAAGCACCCTTCTATACACTCGGGCCGCTCACGACGGACATCGCACCGGGCTACGATCATATTACAAGTGGTATCGGTGCTGCGATGATCGGCTGGTACGGCACGGCGATGCTTTGCTACGTGACGCCGAAAGAACATCTCGGTTTGCCCGATAAAGACGATGTCCGCACCGGCGTGATCACCTACAAGATTGCGGCTCACGCAGCAGATCTCGCGAAAGGACATCCGGCCGCGCAATATCGCGATAACGCTCTCTCGAAAGCGCGTTTCGAATTTCGCTGGGAAGATCAGTTCAATCTCGCGCTCGATCCGGAGCGCGCTCGCGAATATCACGACGCCCTCTTGCCGCAAGACAGTGCGAAGACAGCTCACTTCTGCTCGATGTGCGGACCACAGTTTTGCTCGATGAAAATCACTGAGGACGTGCGCCGTTTTGCCGACGAGCAGGGCTTAAACACACCTGAGGCAATCGAAGCCGGCATGCGCGAAAAGTCGGACGAGTTTCGCCGCACCGGTGGTGAACTCTATCAAGAGCAAAAGCCGTGAAGGCCACTTCCATCAGCGTACGCGTGAACGACGCGCCGCGCACCTTCGCTAGTCCACTAACGTTGCAAGAGGCCTTGCAACAGATCGGCATAGCTGAGCGCAAGGGCGTCGCAGTTGCGATTAACGACAGTGTTGTACCACGCCGGGAGTGGTCCGCGCGTCCGTTGAACGACGGCGAACGCGTGCTGATTATCCAAGCCACGCAAGGTGGTTGAGCAGCTCATCGCCCTTAGTTTTATTCGTACGCGCGCCATGTTGCTTGTCGTCATTTCTCCCGAGTCTTTCGATCCGAAGGAAAAATTGGTGGTGCGTGAGATGCTGAAGGGAGGCCTGGCGCGTTATCACGTGCGGAAACCCCAATGGAATGAAACCGAGGTGGTGCAATGGGCGGAGGGTTTTTCGACCGACGAGCGCAGTCACTTTGTTTTGCACGGCTCTGCCGTTTTAGCGCGCCGGTTAGGGTTCGGCGGCGTGCACGAGCGCGACGCAAAAAAATCGGCGGTCATCCCACAAAACGATGACGCGTTGCCTCGCCTTTGGCGCAGCCGTTCGTGTCATTCTCCGCAACAGGTGCAGGCCTCGTTTGGGGTTTATGATTCGGTTTTTCTGAGCCCCGTTTTCCCCTCGATTTCGAAGGCTGGCTATGGGCCGTCGAAATCGTGGAATGATCGGGATCTGCAGGAATTGCTTTCCCGCAGATCTGCGGCCGATCATCGGACCCGCGTGATCGCGCTCGGTGGTATTCAGAAATCCACGACATCGCAGTGCCGCGAACTCGGTTTCGACGGGGTGGCTGCACTCGGCGCGATTTGGGAAACGGCCGATCCGGTTTCGGCCTTTATCGAATTGCGAGATGCCTGCAGCGCCTTCGCCGGGCTGCCTTTGCTCGCTAGAGCCTAGATCAACGTATTCATTTTTCCCGCACAACGCCGTGAGCCTCGTTTCAACATCCCGACACCCGATCATGTGCCTCACACAGGACGGACTGCCGTGGTCGCACGCAGAACAGGCGCGTCGCCTTTGTGCCGGCGGGGCTCGTTGGGTCCAACTGCGGATGAAAGACGCTGAGCCGACTGAATGGCTGGAAACCGCGCGTGCGGTCGTTGGCATTTGCCACCGCACTTCGGCCATTTGCGTCATCAACGATAGTGTAGAAATCGCGCTGGAAGCGGGAGCAGACGGCGTTCATCTCGGTAAACTAGATCAAGCTTGGCGCTCCGCACGCGAACGGCTTGGGCCGAGCAAAATTCTCGGTGGGACGATCAATAATTTAGAAGACGTCGAGCGTGCGAAGTCCGCGGGCTGTTTGGATTATGTCGGCGTCGGGCCGTGGCGTTTTACCTCGAATAAAAAGAACCTTGCCTCATTGCTGGGCCAAGACGGGGTCCAAGGGCTGATCGATGCACTAAATGGTTTACCGGCCTGGATCATCGGCGGAGTTGAGCGCACCGATCTGGCGCATGTGCGCAGCACGGGCGCGACTGGCGTGGCCATTTCCTCGGCGCTTTACCGCGGTGGGGCGATCGAAGAAAATGTGCGGGCTTTCATTGCCGACTGGCAGGAGGATTCTCAAGCGACGTTTCCTAACGGCTTTGTTGCGCCACGAATTTTATGAAGACAACACCGCTTACCATTGCGGGCGTCACGCTCAACTCCCGCCTTTTTTTGGGCACTGGCAAATACGCGTCAGGTTCCATTATGGCGGAAAGTTTAGCGGCGACGGGGACCGAACTCGTCACGGTCGCGCTGCGGCGCGTGCGCACCGATGGTCCTACCGACGAGATTTTGAGTCATCTCGATCGCCAGCGCTTTCGCTTGTTGCCGAACACATCGGGCGTGCGCGACGCGAAAGAAGCGATCCTCGCGGCGGAACTCGCGCGCGATGCGTTGGAAACCAATTGGGTGAAACTCGAAATTCACCCAGATCCGAAATACCTCATGCCCGACGCCGTCGAGACGCTCAAGGCGACGGAGGCGTTAGTGAAGCGGGGATTCATCGTTCTTCCCTACATCCACGCGGATCCAGTTCTCTGTAAACAGCTCGAAGAAGCCGGCGCCGCTGCGGTCATGCCGCTGGGCGCTCCCATCGGCAGCAACCACGGTTTGGAGACGCGCGCGTTTTTGGAAATCATCATCGCCCAGTCGAACATTCCGGTCGTGGTCGATGCAGGCTTGGGCGCACCTTCGCATGCAGCGGCTGCTCTCGAGATGGGCGCCGACGCGGTCCTCGTGAACACGGCCATCGCGGCCGCGGGTGATCCCGTCGCGATGGGCTATGCGTTTAAACTCGCGGTGGAGGCCGGCCGTTTCGCTTATGAAGCAGGCTTGGCCGCGCGCGCGAGCAAATCAGTCGCGCGAGCGACATCGCCGCTAACGGATTTTCTCAGCGAAGTGGCAGTCTGATTTTTTGCGATGAGTTTTGTCGATGTTTGGAAACAGCATGAGTTCGCGGACATAACCGCGTCCATGCACGCGCGCACCAGCGCGGACGTGCGCCGCGTGCTCACGCGCGCCAGCACCGGTGCGAAGCAGTCGCTCGATGATTTGCAAGCGCTGTTGTCACCTGCGGCCACGCCTTTTCTCGAGGAAATGGCCCAACTGAGCCACCGGCTAACGGTCGAACGATTCGGGCGCACGATGCAGCTGTACGCGCCACTGTACCTTTCGAACGTCTGCGCGAACGTCTGCACTTACTGCGGCTTCAGCGCGCAAAATCGCATTCCGCGAAAAATTCTCAATGACGTCGAGATTCGCCAAGAAGCCGCCGTGCTGCGTGGATTTGGTTTTCAACATGTCCTCCTTGTCACCGGCGAGTCGTCGCGCGTCGGGGTGAAATATTTGGCCAACTCCCTCCGCGTGCTGCGTCCCGAGTTCGCGAATTTGTCGATCGAAGTGCAACCGCTCGACGAAGGCGAATATCGCGAGCTGATCGATGCTGGTTTGAGCGCGGTGCTGGTGTATCAAGAAACTTACGACGCGGATGCTTATCGCCGCCATCATCTCTCGGGCCCGAAATCCGATATCTCCTACCGCCTGGAAACACCGGATCGCTTGGGGCGCGCAGGTGTGAAGAAGATCGGCTTAGGCGCGCTTTTCGGTCTCAGCGATTGGCGAACCGAAGCCTGGTACGTGGGACTGCAGCTTCGTTATTTAGAGAAACAGTATTGGCGGACCAAATACAGCATTTCCTTTCCGCGTCTGCGCCCGCATGAGGGCAAAGACATCGCGGTCACGCATTTCGACGAGCGCAGTCTGGTTCAAGTGGCGTGTGCTTTCCGCCTCTTTAGCCAAGAAGTGGAACTTTCACTTTCGACGCGCGAGAATGAAGCGTTTCGGAACCGTGCGTTTCCCCTCGGTTTCACCTCGATGAGCGCCGGTTCTCGCACCAATCCTGGCGGCTACGCGAGCGCGCCGGAATCGCTCGAACAGTTTGCGATCGACGACGATCGCACGCCAGCTGAGGTCGCCGCATTTTTGCGCGAAAAAGGTTACGAGCCGGTTTGGAAAGATTGGGATTCGACGTATGATGGCGCCGTCGCCACCGCCGGTGCGTTGGTCGGCAGCGTCCAATCTAAATCTGTCTTGGCATGAGTTTGACTGCAGCGGAGATCGCCCGGTATCAGCGTCATTTGTCGCTGGAAGGATTTGGCTTAGAGAAACAGGAGCAGTTGAAAAAAGGCCGCGTGCTGGTGATCGGGGCGGGCGGACTGGGCTGCCCGGCGTTATTATATTTAGCGGCCGCCGGCGTCGGCAAAATCGTGATCGTTGACGCGGATCGTGTCGACGTATCCAATCTTCAGCGACAAGTGCTTTTCTTGGGCGAAGATGCCGGACGTCTGAAAGTCGAAGCGGCGGCGCAACGATTAAAGGCGCTCAATCCGCTGGTGGAAATCCTGACCCGGGCGGAATTGTTCACGCGGATAAACGCACTGAGTTTGCTGGCCGAGGTGGATCTGGTGATCGACGGCTCAGATAATTTTCCCACTCGCTATTTGGTCAACGATGCCTGTGTGATCGCAAACAAGCCTTTCGTCTACGGCGCGATTCACGGCTTTGAAGGCCAGGTGAGTGTGTTCAACTTTAAGGGCGGACCGACCTACCGGTGTCTCTTTCCCGAGCCGCCCGATCCGGGGACGGTTCCGAATTGCGCGGAAGCGGGAGTGTTGGGCGTGCTGCCGGGACTGGTGGGAACGATGCAGGCTTGCGAAGCCATCAAAATTCTAACCGATCTTGGTGAGTCACTCAGCGGTCGCCTTTGGCTTTGGAACGCGTTGACGATGACGACGCAGACCCTGCGAATTTCCGTTGATCCCAAGAACCGAGAAATCCGCGAGCTTCCCCCGGAGGGTTATGGCATCACTTGCGCGGTCACGCCGACGAATCCGGAAATCGATGCGGAGACCCTGCGTAAGATGATTCATCCCGCGCCAGAGAAACCGGTGCAACTCCTCGACGTGCGCGAAGGATGGGAGCGCGATCAGGGCGCGATTTATCCCTCAGTGCACATTCCGCTCGGAGCTTTGGAAAAAGAGTCGAACGCCGATCCCATCGCGGGCTGGGACCGCACGGCGCCGACGGTGGTTTATTGTGCTTCGGGACGGCGTAGTTTGCGCGGGGCGGCATTGCTGCGCGAGAAGTTCGCTTTTGAAGATGCGGTCAGCTTGAGCGGGGGGTATAAAGGTTGGTCGGCGCAGGTGCCTGCGTGAAAAAAAATACTCGCAGGCATCGGTCATCCGCGCTGCCACGAAAGGCGGCGGCTTTCGATGTGGAAACTGATTTACTCGCAGCGAAGCCGTCACGTGCGGTGCGTAATCGCAGCGATCCACCGGCATGCGTACTAACGATCGCCGGTTCGGACAGCAGCGGCGGCGCTGGCGTGCAAGCGGATGTGCGCGCGATTCATTCCCTCGGCGGATATGCTGCGACCGCCATCACCGCGCTCACGGCGCAAAACACGCGCGGCGTTTGGGCGGTCGAACCGATGTCGCCGAAGATGCTGGCGCGTCAGATTGAAGCTGTGCTCGCTGATTTGCCGATCCACGCGATCAAGATCGGCTTGTTGCCAAACGCGAATGCGGTCGAGGTGATTTCCCAGGTGTTGATGGATCTCGAAGGCGCGATCGGGCACGTGGTGATCGATCCGGTTCTGGCTTCGACCAGCGGAACACGTTTTCTCACCAAAGCCGGAATACGGCTGATGAAAAAACAATTATTTCCTGGCGCGGCGCTGATCACGCCGAATTGGCCAGAGGCGATTGAATTGAGCGGCGTGCCGATAGCCTCTCCGAGCGATGCGGAAAAAGCGGCCCGCAAAATGATTGAGCGAACGGGCTGCTTGGCCGTTTTGGTCAAAGGCGGTCATGCTCCCGGGAGAAAATTCGTCGATGTTTTGGTGAAGGCGGATGGCGCCCCGGCGATTCGATTCGAGCATCCGCGTATTAAGTCTTCCAATACGCACGGAACCGGTTGCGTGCTGAGCGCGGCGATCGCCACGCGACTCGCGCAAGGATGGACGGTCGAAAACGCGGTCGGCAACGCGATCGATTTCCTACAAGCCGCGCTCGCAAAAAGCGCCCCCGCGCTGTGGAATGGTCGCGGTCCGTGCTTGCTTTAACGTCTGAAAACTCTGGCGCAGAAGCTCTCTGCCGCGCGGGGGCGACTGGCCCGCATTTTCTTTGTAGCCGCGCGTCTTTACGCGCGGTTCACCTGGGGTCCGCGGCACTACGCTTGATGCCGCGGCACTGACGTGACCGGCAGCAAATAACGCTGGTTCGGCTTTCCTGGGTTGCTGAATTCAAAAACTAAATACGCGCGATTCACCTCGCGGCCCAAAACCAGAAATGTTGAATCCGTTTTATCGGATGAATTGCGCCGCGCCGCTTTCTCGATGAGGTCCGGCGAAGCGTCCGCGGTCGCGATGTCCTTCATGTCGGCCTCATCTCGCAGGACGACACATTCCACTTGGACAAACTGGCCCGCGTTCGAAGAGTTCTCCACCGTCACTTCAAAGGACATGCTCGCACCCGGGGTGTCATAACGCGTCCGATACACCTGCACTCCGATCGCCGCGAGGTCCGTATGCGTCGCGAGCGTCGAGGTCGGTGCGGGCGTGGGGGCCGTCCCAGTCGCAGGTGCGGGAGGAGAAGCGAGCGTTTCCGCACGAGCGACAGATGAAACATCGTCGCCAGCAGACCTGGACGGCGCCGCGCATGCAAGAATCGTACTACCGAAAATCATTCGCGCCAGTGTGCGTCGAAGGAATACTCCTCGAGCTGGCCTCCTAAGAGGCCGGGCCGGCCACTGCGCCGACGCCCCTTCACATGAAGGGTTGGGGCGAGGCGAATTCAACCGAAAGGGATGGCGCATGATCAGGCGTTAGAAAAAAACCAACGACTCAGATGACCCAGTCGCTGAATTCTTCGAGCAGCGCTTCTTTGCGTTTGCGCGGACGAATGATCGAAGCGGAGTCGCCTTGGTAGTAGGCGATGCTGTTGGGCGGCATCGACTGCATCAGCCAAACGTTTGAGCCAACAATCGAATTTTCTCCAATCACGGTATCGCCACCCAAAATTGTGGCGCCTGGATAAACGATGACGTGACTGCGCAATTCAGGATGACGCTTTACGCCTTTAACGGGATGTCCTTGTTCGTCGATGACGAAGGATTTCGCGCCGAGCGTGACGCCCTGATAAATTTTAACGTGGTCGCCGATACGCGCCGTTTCGCCGATGACGACGCCGGTGCCGTGATCGATGAAGAAGTGCGTGCCGATTTGCGCGCCGGGGTGAATATCTGTGCCGGTTCGCTCGTGCGCGTACTCGGTCAGCATCCGCGGAAGGAGCGGGACATCTTGCAGATAAAGAACGTGAGCAACACGCTGCAGCGAAATTGCCAAGACGCACGGGTAGGCGACGATAATTTCCTCAATGCTTCGCGCTGCCGGATCGCCATGAAAGGCCGCGACCGCATCGGTCTGGAGAATCTTTCGCACCGCGGGAAGCTCGGTGAGCATGTATTCAGTGAGCTCAGCTGCGCGCTCCTTGGGGCTCGGATGGACTCCAAAGCGCAGGCACTTTTCAAGTTCGGTGGTGAGTCGGTTTTCGAGCTCGCGGAGCAGCCGATCGACCATCTTTGGCACTTCGTCTTTATTCAGCGCGGTGTCCTCAAAATACCCGGGAAAAAGCAGGTGCATGAAGTCCCGAGCCAGTTGGTTAACCGATTCCTGCGATGGCAGATTCACGCCATCGAGGTGATTAATCCCTCCATCGACTTCGTAGGACTTGAGCAGCGCTTTTTTAATTTGTTCGTGCTTCATGGGAGGCGGGCAGCGAGGAGAGATGGCACCCTGGCTAGGGTGGTCAAAGCCGATTTTAAGAAAACCTAATTTCCGGGCTTTACATGAGTTTGGTGATGTCTCTTAGTCCGCCTTCCCAAACGGAAAGCGCTCAGGTGGTGGAATTGGTAGACACACACGTTTGAGGGGCGTGTGCCGTAAGGCGTGCGGGTTCGAGTCCCGCCCTGAGCACCAAAACAGGTGCGGCGATCTAGCCAGACTGGCGTATTTTCCAACTGAAGGTTTTTCCCCGGGAAAACACGCTTGCCACAAGGTCTTGCGCGTGAAGACTTCGCCACTCGCGTTGACTTTGGCCCACACTGCCTCACATCCCCATCGTGGGCTGACCGCCCGCTCGCACTCGTGAACATGGAAGACCCTGCTACACCCGAAAATCCGAAGGATTTTAACAAAATTGATCTGACGCAGCTCCACGGTTTCAGTTTCGGAACCCAGTGGACTCAGGATAAGTCTTCGGGTCGTGATTCACGTCGCGATGATCAGCCGCGACGCGAAGGTGAAGGCGGAGAGGTGCGGCGAGATCGCCGCAACTTCAAACGTCCCGCGGGCTCAGGTCCCGATCAAGGCAGCGCAGCTTCGCGCGAAAATCGCAATTTCTCCGGTCCTAGCGGCGGCGCAGCTCCAAGCGGAGGTGCCGGTGCGGGATCTGGTGGTGGCGGCGATCGCCGTGGTGATCCGCGCGGTCCTCGTCGCGATAATCGCGGTGGCCCTGGCGGCGACCGGTTCTCTCGGGGCGGCCCACGTGGCGGACAGGATGCTCCTCAATTCGACCGCGGTCCTTATATTAGTCCGTTCTTCAACGTCACTTTTTATCCCGAGGACGTCGGCTTCACGGCGCTAGCAAAGGCGATTCGCACATCGTGCCGGACTTACGAGCTATTCGAGATCGCACGTGTTATCATCGGCAAGAACGACCGTTTCGTCGCTGTGATCCAGCGCAAGCCGGCCGAGAGTGCGCCCTCTGCGGATGCAGCAAATGCCGCCGCGAGCAAGCCCGCTCCGCTGGCGATTTCCACGCCGGACGGTCTGCCCTTCGAGAACGAAGAAACCGCCATCGCTCACGTATTAAGTCATCACCTGGGTCAATTTTTTGACTCGGCCGAGGCTGAAATAGAAGCGCCGAAAGGTAATTTCCAGGTCGTTAATAAATGCACGGTGACAGGTGAGTTGCTCGGGCCGCCGAACTACCACCGGTATAACCAGATTGTTCAGCAGCATTTCAACGCGCGCATTTCGCGGATGCCGTTCGATGTTTATCGCACGCGCATTGAGAGCGTACGTGATCCCGAAGCCGTCAATCAGTGGCTCGAGAAAATGAAGAAGGTGACTCGCTACACTTGGAAGCATCCAGCTGAAGGCGAGACGGCTACAATCTTCGACAGCCTCGAGGAAGCTCGCACGTTCCTGCTTTCTAAAGCGCGTGACAAGGTGGTCAAGCCGGTCGAGTCCGCCCGCTTTCACGGTAAGAATCTTGAGCAACTGCCGCCGGGTGAAATTCGCCGCGCAATTGAAGGCACGCTCGAGCGTCAGCGTCGTTTCCCGTTGGATACAGCGAACGCACTTCGCGGCCGTCTTCGCCGCGAAGGTTTCACGATTTTCAAGAAGGGCTCGAAGGGCGTGTCGTACGTCTGCTCCGTCAAGCGCAAGTTCCGAGTGCCTGGCCAGACCTTCTCGGACTCGATTGGCGCGCTAATTAACTTCATCGAGGCGAACCCGATGGTGAAAGCCAGTGAGTTGCCGACGAAGCTCCTCGGTATCCAAGCTCCGGTTACACCGGCAGCAGCGCCCGCTCCCGCTGGTACGACGCAATCGCCGATCCCGACGAGTGGTTCGATGCCTCCGATGAGCGTGCCCGCAGCAACCTCGCTAACTCCAGAAGAGCAATCACGTCTTACGCGTCTAAATGGTGATTTGCGTTGGTTGGTGACCGAAGGGTATGTGACCGAGTTTATCGACGGATGTTTGTTCGCGCCGCCAGCGATGACCGAAGCGCGCAAACAAGAAGTCGAACACGACGAGCACGATCCGGAAAATTTCCCGGAAGCGCCCGCAAAGCCTGCGATCGCCCATCCTGCTAGTGAAGACTCGAGCAGCGCGGCGGCCCCGGTTCCTGAGAGCGCCGCTCCTTCCGATGCCGCACCCGAGAGTGGCAGCGCCGCCCCCATCACCGAACCCGCTGAAGGCGCTGCGAACGCGTAGGCATTCAGAGAAAGGTGGGCGTTCCTTCGAGACGCCGCATTCCTCAACGAAGCGAGCTCTGGCTCGCTTTT
>OUNJ010000034.1_pt1 | contig 10652 bp, 12 predicted proteins | sample 1755361 | NCBI WGS metagenome assembly OUNJ01 (sample SAMEA3914825, study PRJEB12502) | metagenome | biome: forest; material: soil | place: USA | collected 2012-03-12 | depth 0.1 m
CCGACGATGTGATTATCGAGACCATTGCCAAAAAATACATCGTTCTGGGTGCTCCCAATAGCCGCTTCGATATTCGCACCCGGCCCAATCCAGAAATACGAATCACCAATATGCGAACCGTGCGATAGCACCTTGTCGACCACCGTATCGTTATCGCGCATGTCGATCATATTATTGTTGCTGGTCGATGTAGCGACAATCGTGTCATATCCGCCGCCATCCCAGATCGTGAATAGCTTTGCCGAACCATCGATATTGATGGTCGTATCCCCGGAATTGTAATCGTGATTGACACCGTATTTATCTTGCACTGCTTGAATGTCGAAATACATCGGCGTCGAAGCAGAGAGCGAAATCGCTGCTGCTGGATGATAGAGATTGTATGACATCACGGTCATACTCTGGTTGTAGTCTGAATCGGTTCCATCCCCATTAAGTGGATGCTGCAAACCTAGAGCGTGGCCTATTTCGTGAATGCTGGCCCATGTTCTATCAATGTCTTGGTCTGTAATAAAAATTTTTGCATTATTGATAAATGTAAAAGGTGCGGTAACAATTGTTTCACCCTCATGGATGCCATTGGGAACTGGCGCTAATGTTGCGGTAAGAAATAGTATATCTGGCGATGTATTGTTCTCTACAAACTGGATATTTGCTACATCGCTCCAAAGTGAAGAAGATTGAACAAATAACGCGGTATCACCATCTACAACATTTGTAATCCCACTGGGATTAAAGGGATTCAGGTTAGAATGCGTGCTATAGTCGAGTGTTGTTGTACCTGTGTGAAGCCAATCGTCACCTGAATCGATATCGGAGCTAGTTGGCATAATCTCTCCTATTTGGGTATATTGGGGGTATTTTGTTTGGGTACTACGTCATCATAGACTTTTGTCCATTTAGGCGACGTAATTTCATGTTGAAACCATATATAGCCAAGACATGCGATAATAAGAACGCTGGCAATAAAAACTTTTTTCCTTTGTTTCATATTTCCCCCGTTCACTCACCCGTAGCATATTTTTCTGCGCCGCACCATTGCATTTTGCGCATGGGTCGTATCCGCCTAGTGGATAGTACTTTGCGGCGGCAAAGCTGCGATGCTATTCACCAAAAACGTATCGCCAACCGAAAGGTGCGCACCACTTCCATCCGCATAATGCGTTTCTTGCGCGATGATTCCATTCTCCTGGTCCGCCGTCGAAACGCTCCCCCACGACGACGTAGAGCCCGCCACCGCCGTGTCGTGGAACTGATACGTGTAGTGCACCCACGCGTCGTTCACTGCCGTCGCCGCATTCATGGGTCGATGCGGGGCGTGGATGCCATGGTGCGGCGGTGTCGTGGCGTCCCCATCTCTCGGGTAGCCATCACAATCATTTGCAAATACTATTATAATGTTATAAAATGGCATTTACTAAGAAGAAATTAGGTCAAAAACATAGTGGGATGTGTGTTTGAATGATTACCATGGAGCAAATTCGGGCCGCGCGGGCGATGCTGGGTCTAAGCCAGCGCGAGCTCGCGCAGCAAGCGGGCCTGTCGACGGGCACACTCAACAACATCGAACGGGGCGTGCAGACGGATCCGAAAATCAGCACGCTGCGCGCCATCCAGCAGGCGCTCGAGGCCGAGGGCATCGAATTCACCAGACAGGGCACGGGCAGTTACGGGGTGCAGCTCGCGGCGCGCCGGAAGACGGCGAAAACGATCAAGCTCCTCATCATCGATGACAGCAAAACGGACCGCAAATTGTACAAAGCCTGGCTGACCAAACAGGCGGATAAAAACTACAGCATCATCGAAGCGGACAATGCCAAAGCGGGCTACGATGCGTTCCTCAAGCACAAGCCCGCCTGCATCCTGCTCGATTTCATGATGTACGGCAAAGACGGGTTCCAGCTGATGGTCGAAATGAAGAAGGATCATCCCCTCATCCCGCCGATTATTTTCATGACGGCAATGCATGGCGACACGATCCGCAAGAACGCGCTGGCGCTCGGGGTGCATAGTTTCCTCGACAAGAAAAAGCTCACCAGAGAACGGCTGTGCGACGCCGTCAGCGAAGCTTTAGCATGAACCCCTCACCGCCCCCATGGCCGCAATGAAGCGATTGCTCTACAGCGCCTGCGCCCTGCTGATGACGCTGCCCGTGGGCGCGCGCGCGACGGAGCTGGCGGATGTGAATGCCGGCCTCAACACCCTCTCGCAGCTGATGAATAAAATAACCGGCGATACGATCATGGCGGTCGTCTACGACCCGGCGAATGCGACCTCCGTGGCGGATGCGCAGGAGATCAAAAAAATCGTCGCGGGCGGTATACGCATGCCCGATGGCAGCAAGCTCAGCGCGCAGTTGGTCGGCATCAACGAACTGGGGAAATTATCGCGCGCGCGCATTGCTTTCCTGACACCGGGATTGCAGGCGGATTTCACCGATATCGGCACGGCGACCTCGGCCGCGAGCATCCTGACCATCAGCACGGATATCGAATGCGTGCGGGCGGGCAAATGCATTATCGGCGTCGAGGCGAAGCCAGTGCTTACGATCTATTACAGCAAGCAGGCCGCCGATAATGCGAAGATCGAATTCACGCAGGCCTTCTCGATGTTGGTGAAACAGCCATGAGGAATATTCCAATGAAAAAACGCAGCGATTTTTTAGGGGAACAGGCGATGGCAAAATCTCGGTCGTGCTTGCACGGATTATGCATGGTGGCAATGCTTCTCGAGGCCGGTGCGGCGCGCGCGCAAACAGTCGATTACGGCGCGCTCGAAACCGTGGTCGGCCAACCGGTGACGACCAGCGCGACGGGCACGCCGCAGCGCGTGCAGGATGTCGCGGCGAACATGACCATCATCACCGCCGATGAAATCCGCCAGTCCGGCAGCCGCGATATTCCCGAGATATTGAGCCGCGTTCCGGGGCTCGATATCGTGCATGAGGGCGTGCACACGTTCGATGTCGGCGTGCGCGGCTACCAGCAGGCAATGCAGCCGCGCCTGCTCGTGCTGATCGACGGGCGCCAGGTTTTCTCCGACGATTATTCGCGCACGATCTGGGAAAATCTGCCGATCAATATCGACGATATCCGCCAGATTGAAGTGGTGAAAGGCCCAAGCTCCGCCCTGTTCGGCAGCAACGCGGCGGGCGGCGTCATCAACATCATCACCTACAATCCGCTGTTCGACCACAACAATGTCGCAACCGTCACGGCGGGCACGCAAAGCAGCCTCACGGGTGACACCACGGTGACGCGCAAAATCAGCGACGATACCGGCATCAAACTCTCCGCCGGTGGGCTGATGGGCGACGAATTCGATACGCCGCGCCGCACGGGGCCGAATACCGAAGGCAGCGTGACGACCGACCCGATGCACCGTTATTTCACCGCCAGCTCCGTCTCGCAGGTTACGCCGGATTTATTGACGGATGCGGAGCTGACCTATGCTAAAAGCAATGGCACCGAAGCCTATTATAACGGCCAGTTTGCGGGCGTTGACGCAGAAACATGGTCGGCGCGCGGCGGCCTCGCCTGGCAGACCGATTACGGCACGATCCGCAGCAATAATTACATCAACCACGCGGCCATTGATAACAACGAGATCAGCACTTCATTGCCGCATTATAACGATGTTTCGACCCTCGTTACCAGCCAGCTCGAGGACCAGTTCAAACTGGGCAAAGACCACACCTTCCGCCTGTTCGGCGAATACCAGCACAAGGAATTCAGCTTGAGCGCGCCGGAATCCGCCGCGGTTAATACAACCGTCGAGGAAAATAATTTCGCGCTCGGCGGCATGTGGATGTGGCAGATGACCGACAAGCTTTCCTGGACGAACGCGCTGCGCGAAGACCATCTCGGCCTCGAGCTAAACGGCCAGCTTTTTGCCGACGATCCCTACACCAATAACTCCTTCGACCGTTCGCTCGACGAGTTGAGCGCCAATTCCGGCTTCGTGTACCAGGCCACCGCGAACGATACGTTCCGCGCCACTTACGGCCGCGGCGTCGAGATGCCGAGCCTGCTCGATTACGGCTTCAACAGCATCAACCTTGCTGGCGCCGGGCCGAACGCCATCGAACGCGAGGGCAACCCGAACCTCGCCGCAACGATCGTCAGCAATTACGAACTCGGCTACGACCGCGCGCTGCACGACATCCTTTCCACCGCGAAATTTTCGGTCTTCTACCAAACGAATGACGACATCATCGCGCCCTTCCCGCTGGTTTCGACACGCGCGACCACCGTTTCGGCGACGACCCGCCTGCGTTCGCCGTTGAACGTGGGCGATAGCGATGGGCTCGGCGGCGAGTTGCAACTGGTTGGCAAGGACCCGCAGGGCTTCCGCTGGGATGCGAGCTACAGTTACGCGAAAGTGAATGACGACGCGCTGGTGTTGCAGGATTTCGGCTATGAGAATTCCACGCCGCTGCACCATTTCCGGCTGCTGCTGGGCTATACAAGTGGGCCGTGGGAATTCGACACCAACACGCAATACCTAACCTCGCGCACGCTGTTTCGCCTCAACACGGCGCGCGCGGAATCGGACGATTATGTCAGCGTTGGCGGGCGCATCGGCTACCAACTCGTGCCCGGCACGACGCTCGCTTTATCCGGCACCGACTTGACCAGCGCCACGACCGAAGAATCCCCTTACCCGAAAGTGGAGCGCCAGCTCATGCTCAGTTTGACCTCGAACTTCTAGGATTTATGGAACATATCCGCAAAACCAGCGACCTGTTCGTGACGCACGCCACCGCCATCGCGATCACGGCGCTCAGCTTGTTCATGGCCGTCGCCGCGACGCTGTTCTACCTGCAGGGCGAAGCAAGCGACCATGACGAAGTGATGGTCATGCATACTTACGAAGTCACGGGGCATATCCAGCTGCTGTTCAACCGCATCAAGGATGTCGAGCTGGGCCAGCGCGGCTACATCATCGCTGGCAACGAGGATTACCTCGCCCCTTACCGCGATGCGCTGAAAGACTCCCTCGGCGAGGATGCCGCGAGCAGCCAGTTGCAGCAGCACCATTCCGTTTCCGAGGAGCTGGCCATCCTGCGCAAGCTGACGCAGGACAACCCCGTCCAGCAGCAAAACCTCGATGAAATGGATAACTACATCAAGGAACTGCTCGATTACTGGGGCTCCACCATCAAAGCGCGCCACGACCATGGCAAAGCGATGGCCGCGCAGTTCGACTTCCATCACGGCAACCAGTTGATGGATGATTTGCGTCGGCTGGTGAGCATCATGATGGCGGAGGAAAACCGCCTGCTATCCGCACGGATTGTCGCCGATGCGGCGAGCACGCGCGAGCACGACAACCTCGCCTTCTCTGGCTTCGCGCTGTTTTATGTCGTCATGGTGGTGTCGATCTGCTTTTACCAGAAGCGCCGCAAAGCCGCGAACACGACGCAGCGCCAGCTGATCGAAAAGCTCGCCGACTCGAACACGGAACTCGAGCGCTTCGCCTATGTCGCCTCGCACGATATGCAGGAACCGCTGCGCATGATCGCAAGTTTCGGCGCGCTCCTGCGCAGCGAATACAGCAGCAAGCTGGATGCGAACGGGCAGGAATACGTGCATCTCGTCACCGAATCCGCCATTCGTATGCAGAACATGGTCGCCGATCTGCTCGAATATGCGCGCGTCGGCAACGATGCGGTGCGGCTGGTGGTGATCGACGCGACGGAGGAGCTGCAGCATGTGCTCGAAAACCTCTCCGCCGCCATTCACGAGCGCCGCGCACGCGTCACCTGCGATCCTTTGCCGCAAGTGCGCGTCAACCCGGTGCAGTTCATGCGCCTGCTGCAAAACCTCGTCGGCAACGGGCTGAAATACCAGCCGGAGGGCGCGCTGCCGCAAGTGCATATCGCGGCCGAGGACCAAGGCGATCACTGGCGTTTTTGCGTGCGCGACAATGGCATCGGCATGCCGGAGGAATATTTGAACCAGATTTTCGAGCCGTACAAACGCCTGCACACGTGGGACGAATATAAGGGCACGGGCATCGGCCTGGCGCTGTGCAAACGCATTGTCGAAAACCATGGCGGAAAAATCTGGGCCACCTCGGAAACGGGCAAAGGCAGCGCGTTTTACTTTACCTTACCGAAGATCAAACAGGGGGAATGATGTTAGTCGATACCATCCAACATAAAGGCAGACCGGCGCAGATTCTGCTGGTCGAGGATAATCCCGGCGATGTGCTGCTGACCAAGAAAGCGTTCCAGCAAAGCAAGATCACCAACCAGATCCTGGTCGCAAAAAACGGCGAAGAAGCGCTGGACATGCTGCACCGCCGCGGCGCCCATGCCAACGCCGCCCTCCCCGATCTGATCCTGCTCGACCTCAACCTGCCGAAGAAACCCGGGCAGGAAGTGCTGCGGGAAATCAAAAGCAGCGAGGCGCTGAAACATATTCCTGTCGTCATCCTCACCAGTTCGCGCGCGGAACTGGACGTGGTCAAAACCTACGGCCTGCACGCCAACAGCTACATCATCAAGCCGGTGAACCTCGAGAAATTCACCGAAATCGTTTCCGCCATCGAGCGCTACTGGTTCACCATCGTCGTGCTGCCGGACGAGCAATAAACCATGAGGAAAACCACGCCGCCATCCACCGATACACAAGCGATCGCCGAGCAATTCCAGGAATTCGCTTACATGGTGTCGCACGATCTCAGCGCGCCTTTGCGCGCCATCGTCGAATTCTCGAAATTGCTGGAGGCCGAGCAGCGCGACGTGCTAAATGCCGACGGCAAGGAATACCTCGCGCTGGTCGTCGAAAGCGGCAAGAAAATGCAGCAGATGCTCGCAGGGATGCTGGACCTTTCGCGGATCACCACTGCGCCCAAAACCTTCTCGCCGGTGCATTGCAACGACGTGCTGAATGATTGCCGCATTCAGTTGCAAGATACTATCGACGCCACCCACGCCACGCTTGAAATCGCGCCGCTGCCAACCGTCACAGCAGATGCGGGACAACTGACGCAGTTATTTCTATTGCTGCTCGAGAACGCGCTGAAATTCCATGCGCCGGACGCGAAACCGCAGGTCCATGTGTCCGCCGAAAAAAGCAAAACAGCATGGGTGTTCACCGTGCGCGATAATGGTATCGGCATCGCCCCGGAATTTCACGAACGGGTCTTCAAACCTTTCCAGCGCCTGCACGGGGACGACGATTATCCCGGTATCGGCATGGGTTTGACATTGGCCAGAAGAATCGTTGTACACCATGGCGGCACGCTGCGTATCGCCTCCTTCGCCGGAGAGGGCTGCAGCCTCGTCTTCACGCTGCCGCTACAGGAAGCGGGCGCATGACCGTGAGGCGGTTCAGCCTGCCGCGAAGGTCATGCTTTGAATAAGCCGCTATACGCAGTGGCCGATGCGCTTTCCGGGAAAATGGTTTGATCGAGCACTTGCTGGTTCACAGCAAGATGGCCAGCCAGCGTGCCTTTCAGCAGCGCGCGTAAATCATTCGCCGGGGTGAGGTCGCGGTCCTGGTACAAGGTGGCAAGGCCCGGCCAGTCGCCGATGACACGCCCACCCGCGACATTGCCGCCCAGCAGGAAGGCGACGGTCCCCGTGCCGTGATCGGTGCCGTTGGTGCCGTTGCCACGCACGGTGCGGCCAAATTCCGTCACGACCAGCACCGCCGTGTTCGCCCAAGCCGCGCCCAGGCCGGTGCGCAAGCTGTTCAGCCCATCCGCCAGAATGCGCAGGTTGTTCGGCAGCCTTCCTTTGTCGGTTCCCTGGTTCACATGCGTATCCCATCCGGTGACATCGATGGTTGCGAGGCGCGGGCCCGTCGGTGCCGCCATCAGCTTCGCCGCTTGCGCCATCATGTTGGGAAAGCTGCGCGCATTTTTCGGCTCGGCCTCGGTGCCGACCAGTTGCTGCATCAGCGTGCTTTGGCTCAACGCGTGCGAAAGTACCGGGTCATGTTCGTACATATGGGCGACGCGGCTGAGGAAATCCGCATCCACTTCCGGCAGCGGCGACGGATCCCACGAAGTCACATTGCCGCCGCCGCGCAGGATGAGGGGAATATCGGGACCGAGCGCGAGGGCCTGCGCACTGCCGCCGAGCGCGCCCAGCGTACGGTTGAGCCAGCCGGTCGAGAGCCCATGCGGGGTGGCACCGCCATTTTCCAGCACATCCTGCGCATCGAAATGCGAGCGTTCGCGGTAGGGCGTTGCGGTGGCGTGCAGGACCAACAATTCCTTCGCGGTGTAGAGCGGCACCAATGCTTCCAGCGCTTTGGGAAAAGCAAAATAGCCGTTCAGATCGATCAGCGCATCCGCCGAGAGGGGCGTTGCGATGCTGCCGCGCGCATCCATGTAATGCGGATCACGGTAAGGGATAACGGCGCCGAGCCCATCCAGCGCGCCGCGCAGGATCACCACGATCAGGCGCTGATCGCCCGGTAAAGAGGCGAAGGCGAAACGCGCGGGCAGCGTTGTCGAGAGCGCAAGCAGCGCACTCGCCTGCAAAAAGCGACGCCGCGAAATGAGATGATCCAGGAACGATGCCATATCAACGCCTCAAAAATTCAGGGCTGGACATGAGTAACGCCAAACCATCCCTGCCCGTGGCGGCGCGGTGAATGGTCTCGGACGTTTCTTGCGACAGGAATGGGCCAAGCGTGCTCGCGGCAAGCTGCATGGGGTCGAGCGTGTTGGGCAGGCGCTGCGCGAAACGGTAAGCCAGCTCGATGCGCTTGTTCACGCTGTCGGGCGCTGCCCAGCTTTCGACCGTGTCCGGATAGCCTGCCGGGGAGGTGGCGTTGAACACGCGGTAATCGAGGGCGTCGAGCATCCCGAAAAGCTGTTTCTGCTCGGGCACGGCACCGATCATGCGCCAAAGCGAGAGCGTGTAATCATACGGGTCCTTGAATTTCGCGAGCGGCTGCGCCCATGCTTCCGGCAACCCGACCAGCGTTTCCGCCATCGCGCCGAGATGGCCGTTCGATTGCGTGTAGCTGTTTGCCAGCGCGTCGATCGAGGCTGCCGATGGCTGGTCGGAGATAAAATACTGTGCGAATTTCGTCGCCAGGTGACGCGCCGTCGCCGGATGCGCTGCAAGGAAATTCAGCGCATTGATGCCCTCCTGCTCGCCCGCTTCATCGATGCGGTAGCCGAGCCATGTTTTGGCGCCCGGCTCGTGAAAGCGCGGCTGGAACGCGTATTCCAGCACACGGATGCCGGGCTCGCCCTTGGTGAGCGACCAGCCGGTCAGGATATGCGCGAGCGCTGTCACGTCCGCCTGGGTATAGCCGCCATCGACACCGAGCGTGTGCAGCTCCATCACTTCGCGCGCGTAATTCTCGTTGAGCCCTTTGCCGCGCCGCTCGCCCGCGATCGAGTTAGGGCCGATGGATTGCGCGTTGTCGAGGTAAAGCAACATGGCAGGATGCCGCGCCGTCGCCAGCAGCATATCGCGAAAATAGCCGGTGACATAAGGGCGAATCGCCTCGACCTCGAAGCGATTGACTATGCCCGCGATGATCGGTTTTTGGATCGAGACCGTGAAATGGTTGCTCCAGAACATGGTCAGTCGCTCGATGAATGGCTGGCGCGTATGCAGCTGCGCCTGAAAGCGCGCGTAGGCCGTATCGAGGTAAGCCTGCCGGATCGGCACGCCGTTGCCTTGGGCATCCAGCAGCATTTTCTTCTTTTTCTCATCGCCCGTGTCGGTACTGAGGCGGTCACCGGGCTGTGCCGTCACTTCGGGCGGAATCGAAGGGCTGCGCAGTTGCGCCTTTAACCAGCCTTGCGGATCGCTGACGCTTGACAGGTCATTGCCGCTGGGGCCAAGCCCGAAGCGCGTGAGGGCATGCAAACTGTCTTTGTCATGGGTCATGCAACCATACGAACGATCACTTCCAGTGTGGTGATCTATTGGTCCGCCTTTTGACCGCGAAATTCAAGTAAATTCTAGCCCGGTGGATGGATGATATTACGGTCCTGCCGTCACGACGATCTTGCCGGTCATCATCGGGTGCAGGGTGCAGAAATAATCGTAAGTGCCGGGTTCGGTGAAGGTGAAGGAATAGCTGTCGTTCGTATCGAGTGCGGCGGAGTGGAAGCGCTTCTTCGCCCCGCTTTCGGCGACCGTATGCGGGTCTTCGTCATGGTTGGTCCATGTCACTTTACTGCCAGCGGAAATCGTCAATGTCGCGGGCGTGAACTGATGGTCCTTGATGCCGATCTGGCTATCCGCAGCGTAAGCCGGTGCTGCAAACAGCGCAGCGCAAACAGCGAGCAGAGTCAGGTAGTGTTTCATGATGATCTCCGTGAGGGAAGGGTTATGCCAGCGTCGCATCGACGAGGGCGAATTGGTGACTGCCTTGCCGCGCCGTCACCTCCGTGAGGCCGAGGTAACTGCGCAACTGGTCGGCGGGCACCGTCATCGGCCCCGGCGCGGCGGCGGCACCGGGTGCGGGTTGCGGATAGGCCGTGCCCCGCGCCGTATGAAACGTGATGTTGCCCTCGACCTTCTGGATGACCTGATGGATATGGCCATTCAAAATCGTCACCGAGCCATAGTTGCGCAGCAACGCCAGCGCCTGCGCGCCATCCGCCGTGCCCCAACCCCAGGGCTCGTAAATCGTCCAGAGCGGGATATGCGCGAACACCACAATCGG
>OUNJ010000889.1_pt1 | contig 10633 bp, 6 predicted proteins | sample 1755361 | NCBI WGS metagenome assembly OUNJ01 (sample SAMEA3914825, study PRJEB12502) | metagenome | biome: forest; material: soil | place: USA | collected 2012-03-12 | depth 0.1 m
TCCGCCATAGCCGGCGACCAGTCGCTGAGTGTCGGCGGGGCGAAAATCTTCGCCTTGGGATACCAGGGATAGTTTTCGGCGCCCATGCGCAGCCAGGTCCTGGGGGGCGACAGCAGCCAGACATTGGCGCCGCAGGCGGCGGCGATGTTGGTGGTGGCGTTCGACGGTCCGATGACCACGTCGCAGGCGCAGCACAGCGCGGCCAGATCATCGAGATCCTGCTTCAGGTCGATGCCTTGCGGCGTCGTGACGTCGAAGCCCCGCGCACGCGCTTCGGCCATTTCGGCATCGGTGTCGCCATATTGCAGATTGACGAAGCGCAGCCCGGGCAGGGACAAAACCTCGCGCCATTGATCGAATGGCGAGAAGAAACGGTCGCGCAGGGCGCTCGATTTCAGACTCTTCCACAGGATACCGACGGACGGACCGTCACCCAAGGTGCGGCGCCAATGATCGACGCGGGCCGGATCGGGCTTGAGGAAGGCGTTTTCGGGGGGGAAGGCGTCAAGCGACGGCCGCAGCGTCGCCAGGAAATCCCCCATCAAGGCCCAATGGTCGAACCCGGACCAGTCGACATCGCCAAAGCTGCGATGCGGGCGGCCGCCGAGTGTTTGGGTACGGTGGGCGACCACCATGGCGTCCGGAAAGCTGCGCTGGAACAGACTGACCAGCCTGGGCTCGACCCCGATGCCGAGATGCGAAACGCTGTTCTTAATTTCCGGAATAAGGGAAGCGTATAGAACTTCATCGCCCAGGCCCTGTTCGGCGCTGATGAACAGGCGGCCTTCCGGCTTGCCGGCCAGGTGGGGCAGGGGGATGTCGTAGACGACCTCCTGGGGCGTGCCGCGCTTGTGCCGGCCTTCGTACCAGCGCCAGCCGGCGGCGAGGTCGCCCAGTGCCAGGGCGGCGTGAGCCGAGGTCAGTTCGGCCGAGGCGCGGTTGCCGGGATCGGCAAAGGCGCGGGCACAGGCGGCGGTGTCTTCCAGGCCGGCCGCGACGTCGCCGAGTTCGAGCAGGGCACAGCCACGGTGAAAGCGGGCATTGAGGTGATCGGGCTTCAGGCGCAGGGCTTCGTTGAAAAAGACCAGGGCGGTGTCGTTGTCGCCTTTCGCCGCCATGACGGCGCCCAACGCCTCCCACAGCCCGGCTTCTTCCGGCGAGGCGCCCAGCACCGATTTCAGCAGGTCGATCGCGTCGTCATACCGTCCCTGTTCGCGCAGGCAGGCGGCATAGGCGGCGATCACCTCGCCGCGGACGCCGCGGTTGATCAGGTGGGCGTAGAACTGCTCCGCCATGTCGAAAAAGGCAAGGCGAAACGCCAGGTCGGCCAGGCGGGCGACGATGTCGAGCGATTGGGGCTCAGCCGCCAGGGCTTCCTGCCAGGCGTCGAGTGCCCCCGCCAGGTCGCCCGAGGCTTCGCAGGCCAGCGCCCGCTTGGCGGCTGGATCAGGCAACGTTCTGGCTCGATTGGGCCGGACGGACATAGTCCTCGATCAGCGCCGTTTTGATTTCGCCCATCACCTGGGACCAGTCCATCAGGCTGGGCGAGAAGAAGACGCGCGTGTTGGGATACCAGGGATAATAGGTCGTCCCCAGCGAGTTCCACGACATGTCCGGGCTGATCATCCACACCCGCGCGCCGGCGGCGCCGGCGATGTTCGAGGTGGCGTTCGACGGGCAGATCATGCCATCCATGGCGACGCACAGCGCCGACAGGTCGTCCAGGTCGTTCTTCAGGTCGATGCCCGGCGGCGTCCAGATGTCGAGACCCATCGCCTTGGCCTCGGCCAGTTCGGCCTCGGTGTCGCCGTACTGCAGATTGACGAACTGCACGCCTTCGGTTTTGAGCACGTCGGCCCATTGCTCGAACGGCGAGTAATAGCGGTCGCGCCGCGAATGCTTGATCAGCGACTTCCACAGGATGCCGATCTTCGGCTTCGGGTTCAGGCCGTCCAGCACGGATTTCCAGTAGGCGATACGCTCGGGAGCGGGGTGGAAGAAGGTGTTCGGCTTGGGGAATGAGGCCTCGTTCGGCCGATAACGGCTGAGGAAGTCGCCCATGAGCGCCCAGGCGTCGAACGCATCCCAATCGGCGACATCGGGGAACAGCCGCACCGGCATGTTGTTGTGCTTGGTGGTGTGGTGGCGGACGATCTTCGCGTCGGGGAAACCCTTTTCGAACAGGGGCACCAGGCGCGGCTCGACGCCGATGGTCAGGCTGCCCCCGGGGCCGATCTCGCGCTGCAGGTCCGGCAGTACCGAAGCGAACATGATTTCGTCGCCCAGGCCCTGCTCGGCCGAAACGAACAGGTGTTTGCCCGCGATGGACTCGTCTTTTTGCCAGCGCGGCCGCGGGACGAGATAGGTCATCGCCTCGGCGGTGTTTTCCTTGGTCCGCGCCTCGTACCATTCCCAACCGTTCTTGTAGTCGCCCATCACCAGGTAGCAGAAGGCGATGGAAAGCCGGCAGGTGTAGATATTCATCGGATCGGTGAAGAGGGGCAGGGCCTTCATCAGGTCCTGCAAGCCCGCCTTCGGATCGCCAAGGACCGAGCGCGCATTGCCGAGATTGTAGCGCGCGTGGACGTGCTTTGGATCGAAGCGCAGCGCCTCCTCGTAGAAGATCGCCGAAGTGGCGATATCGCCCTTGGCATTGACCACGGTGCCCAGCGCGTTCCACAGTTGCGGATCGGTCTGGTTTTCGGTGATCGCCGCTTTCAGCAGGTCGACCGCTTCGTCGAGCCGGCCCAGTTCGCGCAGCGTGCTGGCCAGGTTGTTGATGGCTTCGACGTGGCCCGGGCATTTGTTGAGGAAGAAGCGGAAGAATTTTTCCGCCATGTCGTTGATGCCCAGCTTGTAGGCGAGGCGGCCCAGGTCGTTGGCGATGGCCGGGTTTTCCGGCATCAGCTTCAGCGCCGTTTCGTAGCAGGTCAGCGCGGTTTGGAAATCGTTGCACTTGTCGCGGGCGATGCCCAGGATGTGCCAGGCCTCGCCGCTCTTTTCGTCGACGTGCAGCGCCTTCAGCGCCGAGTCGCCGCCGCCTTGCCAGTCGCCGTCGCGGAACTTTTCCAGGGCCTCACGCAAGGCCAGCAGAGTGTCGCGGCGCTTGACGTGTTCGGTGACTTCGAGCAAGGCCCGCAACGCGTCGCTGGACCCGGCGTCGCCCATCAGTTGCGACGCGAAGTCGACCTGGGGCGCCGGCTGGGCGAAGAGGACGCCGGGGGCGGCCGCCGCGGCTTGCGGGGCCGCGAAATAGGGGGCGACCGGTTGGGCGACCGGCTTCAGGGCGGGTTTGCGGGGGAACTGTTTGGTGGCCATGACTAGCTCAACGCGGGGCTTTTGTGCCATCTTGATAGGCAGGGATTCGTTTAATACTCCCTAATGAATGTTAACGATCCGCCGGAAGAATATTAACAGTGTGGCGCCGATTCCCCGACTTTTCGCCTCGGATTGGGCGAGGGAAACCTGGCGTTAACCGGGCTCGGGTTAAGACGGACGGATCGCGTCCGCCATGGTCCCGGCAGATGTGAAGGAAAAACAATGCCTTTGAAATTGTCTTTGAAGCCCGGGGAACGCTTTGTCCTCAACGGTGCGGTTGTGCAGAACGGCGATCGCCGCTGCTCGCTGGTGCTGCAGAACAAAGCCTCCGTGCTGCGTGAAAAGGACATCATGCAGGCCGAGGAAGTGACCTCGCCGGCGCGTCACGTCTACTTCCCCGTCATGATGATGTATCTCGACGAGGGGGCTGCGGACAAATACTACGACGAATTTCTGCGTCGCATGACCGAGTTCATGAACGTGATCGCCAACCCGACTGTGTTGGTCGAATGCGTCGGGATCTCCAAGGGCATCATGGCGCGTGAATACTACAAGGCGCTCATGGGCTGCCGCAAATTGATCGACTACGAAGACGAACGTCTCGGTCGAAAAGCGTAATCGTTTAAAGAGGAATCTTCGGGTCATGTCCTTAAAGGCGTATCAGACCACCGCCCAACGCACGGAAAATCCGCGCCTGACCGAGTACCGCCTGTTCGGTCAAGTCACGCGGGCCCTGCTGGATGCGGAAAAGCTCGATCGCTCGAAGATCGTCGAGCGTATGGAAGCGCTCGACTGGAACCGTCGCATGTGGTCGGCCCTGGCGGCCGATTGCTCGGTCGAAGGCAATGGCCTGCCGGACATGGTGCGCGCCAACATCATTTCGCTGTCGATCTGGGTCAACAAGCACACCTCGGCGGTGATGCGTAACACCGAAGAGATCGGGCCGCTGATCGAGGTCAACCGCATCATCATGCAGGGCCTGGCGCCGACCGGCGCCGACGCCACCGCGGACACCTCCGCCCAGGCCAGCGCGCCGATCATCCGCCACTCGGTCGGCTGATCCCGCCGTCCCCAGAATCAAGCAAGACCTGAACCGCGGTCCGCCTTCGCCAGGCGGGCCGCGTTAACGTTTGGGTAGCCATACCCTTGTCATTTGCAATCGGTAGCCGTAGTCTCTTCGGACACGGGCGGGCGTTTGGGGCCAGGGTCGCTTCGTGGTGGGGGCGGGAATGGCGTGGCACAAACATGTGGCCATTGGATTTGCGGGCTTTGCGCGCGCATCAAGACATCATCTTTTAGGCTCTGCGGCCCTGGTCGTCCTGGCGACGGCGGCCGGAACGGCCCATGCCGATGAAAAGCTGAACTACGGCCCGGCCGGCGACTGGGTCAAGCCGGCGGCCCTGGCGCCACTGAACAAGGCCCAACTCAACGCGCCCGTCCAGTTCCAGCTCTACGACACCCAACTGCATTTCGGCGCCGACGGCGATTCCCGCTATAGCGAATACGCCGTGCACATCCAGACGCCGGCCGGCCTGCAGGGCATCCAGCCCGTCGCCGTCTGGGATCCGGAAAAGGACACGGTCACCATCCACAAGGTGCAGATCGTGCGCGGCGACCAGGTCATCGACCTGCTGAAGACGCTGAACTTCACCGTGCTGCGCCGTGAGACCAATCTCGAAAAATCCATGCTGGACGGCGCCCTGACCGCGGTCATGCCGCCGGAAGGGCTGCAGGTCGGCGACACCCTGGTCTTCGCCATGACCATCCGCCACAACGACCCGGTGTTGAAAGGGCGGTCCGAAGCCGTGCTGGGCGCGTCGGGCAGTTTCCCGATCGGCCACACCGAGGTGCGCGTGCTGTGGGACGGCACGAAACCCATCCGCACGCAGCAAAGCGACGACCTGCCGCCGGCCAGGACGGTGAAAACGGCCACGGGCCAGGCCTATGTGCTGGACCTGCACGACGTCGTCCGCCCTGATCCGCCGCTCAATGCGCCCAGCCGTTTCGGCGCCCTGGGCGAGGTCGAATTCACCCAGTTTTCCGGTTGGGACGAGGTCTCGACCTTGCTGGCGCCGCTCTATGCCAAGGCGGCCACCCTGGCGCCAACCTCGCCGCTGAAGGCGGAGGCGGCCAGGATCCGCGCCGCCAGTGCCGATCCCAAGGTGCGCGCCGCCATGGCCCTGCACCTGGTCCAGGACCAGGTCCGTTACCTGTTCCTCGGCATGAACCTCGGTGGCTACGTGCCGGCCGACGCGGACCTGACCTGGACGCGCCGGTTCGGCGACTGCAAGGGCAAGACGGTCTTGCTGCTGGCCCTGCTGCACGAACTGGACATCAAGGCCGAGCCGGCCCTGGTCAGCACGACCAATGGCGACGGCCTGGACGGGCATCTGCCGATGCTGGAATGGTTCGACCACGTCATGGTCCGCGCCGAAATCGGCGGCAAAACCTACTGGCTGGACGGCACGCGCCTCGACGACCGCGACGTCGACAGCATCCAGGTGCCCAATTTCGGCTTCGCCCTGCCGTTGCGCGACAAGGGCGGCGCCCTGGAGGCACTCAAGCCCGCGCCGCTCGACGTGCCCAATGAAGAGATCCTGATGACGCTCGATGCCTCGGCCGGACTCGACGTGCCGGCCAAGGCGCACTTCGTCGAGATCGACCGCGGCGACGAAGCGATCGACGTGCACGAAAGCCTGGATGCCATGGCGGGGCCCGCCCAGGAAAAGGCGCTGCGCGACTACTGGGCCAAGAGCTATGGCTGGATTGCCATCCAGAAGGTCTCGGCCACCTACGACAAGAAAACCGGCATCGAGACCATGACCATGGACGGCGCCGCCAACATGGAATGGAACTGGGACGACGCCACCCGGACCTGGCGTTACGAGACCGATAATACGCGGCTGGGCTGGGAGTCGGTCAAGGCGCGCCAACCCGGCCCGCACTCGGACGCCCCGTTCAAGCTGCTGTATCCGGTCTATTATCATAACCACGAAGACATCCTGCTGCCCAAGGGCGGCAAGGGTTTCGCCGTCGACGGCGAGACGGTCGACAAGGCGCTGGGCGGTTCGACCTTCAAGCGCACCATCGGTATCCATGACGGCGTCCTCAGCATCGACGCCTCCAAGCGTTCGCTGGTGCCGGAAATCACGGCGGCGGAAGAGGCCAGTGACCTGGCCGTGCTGAACGCCATGTACCAGAAGGGCGTCTTCCTGGTGGCGCCGGAAGGCTACAAGGCCGGTGCCGGCGAGAACGCCAAACTGGCCGGCGATACGACGCGCAGCGCCGCCGACATGGTCAATGAGGGCGACGAACTGGCCCAGCAGGGCAAGATAGACCAGGCGCAGGGCCGCTATAACCAGGCTCTGGCGCTTGACCCGGGCAATGCCCGCGCCCTGGTCGGCCGCGCCTATGTCTTCTATCGCCGTAACGCCTATGCCGCCGCCCTGGCCGACCTTCAACAGGCGCTGAAGCGCGACCCGGCGATGTGGCAGGCCTACGACCTGATGGCGGCGATCTATGTCGACCAGGACAAGCCGGCCGAGGCGATCGACGCCTATAGCCAGGCGCTCAGGCTCTATCCCAACGACACCGACGCCATGGCCGGCCGCGCGGCGCTCTACGGCGCCGCCGGCGACTATGCCCGTGCCGGGGCCGACGCCCAGGCCGCCTTGCAGATCGACCCGGGCAACAGCGCCGCGGTCCGCGTCATGTTCGCCGTCGAGACGATCGCGGGCAAGACCGAAGAGGCGCGTGCCCTGGTCCGCAAGGCGTTGGACATCAATCCCGACGATGCCGACCTGCACATGTTGATGGCCCAGGCGGATGAGGATTGCAGCGACCGGACCGAAGCCCAGTGCGAGGTCTCCCGCGCCGATGCCGTTGTCGAATACGGCAAGGTCATCGCCATCGCCCCCAGTGCCGAAGCCTATGCGGCGCGCGCCCAGGTCCGGCCGGAGGACGAACTCCAGGCGCGCCTCGACGATATCAACCAGGCGATCAAGATGGCGCCGCAATGGAACATCGGCTACCTGGAGCGAGCGGCCCATTACCTCTATGTCGGCGATACCGACAAGGCGCTGGCCGACGCCAACCAGGCGATCGCGCTCGATCCCAAGGAAGCTCAAGGCTATTCCATCCGCGAACAGGTCTATTTCGCCCAGGGCAAGACGGCCCTGGCCCTGGCCGACGTCGACAGGCTGGTCGCCGATCACCCGGACGAGGCGCAGTACCTGAACGAAAGCTGCTGGGCCCGCGCGACGCACGGCGTCGAACTCGACAAGGCCCTGGCGGCGTGTAACGCGGCGGTCAAGCTGGCGCCCAAAAGCGCGGCCATTCTCGACAGCCGCGGTTTCGTGCAATTGCGCCTGGGCCATTATGACGAGGCCATAGCCGACTACGACGCCGTCCTGGCCCTGGCGCCCGACCAGGTGGGATCCTTGTATTGCCGCGGCATCGCCAAGCTGCGCAAGGGTATGAAGACCCAGGGGCAGGCCGATATCGATGCCGCGCGCAAACTCTATCCCAAGATCGATGAGGTCTTCGCCGGCTATGGTGTAAAACCGTAGCCGCGTGATCAGCCGGCGTCGGGCGCTGTAACGTTTCGCCGCCGGTTGCCGCGGCGGATAAGCCAGACGATCGGCAAGACGACCAGGGCGAATGGCGCCAGGACCGCGGTGACGGTGATCAGCATAGCTACGACCTGCATCGTCAGGCCCATGCTTGACTTCATGGCCCCGGTCACCGGAGCGAAAACGCTGTCGCCGTCCGGGGCGCTTTCGCTCTGGTAGGCGAGGGTGACATGGATCATGGCGGTGCGTGAACGCATGACGGCCAGGGATGACTTGGTGGCGTCGATATCGGTCTGGACCTGTGACAGCTGGCTTTCCACGTCGATCAGGTCCGACAGCTTGCCGTGGGCCGTGCGGACGATGCCCTGCATGCGGTCGCGCAGCGCTTCCTTGTTTTTCAGGTGGGCCTCGGTATCCACGACCTGCAGGCTCAGGTCCTCACTGGACACCTTGTGGTCGCGCAGTTTTCCATGGCCTTCGGCCAGCCGGGCGTCCAGCCCGCCTTGCCAGCGTACCACCCAATCCGGTGTGGCGCGCAATTCAAGGATTTTTTCCGCGTGGCCGGCGGCGGTGTCGGTGTCGTCGTTCAGCGACAAGACCTGGCATTGGTCGGGCCCGGCGCCTTCGCACGCCGCCTGGTCTTCGTTCATCAGGGCGTCGGTATTGGCCGCCGATCCGGAGATGTCATAGCGATAGTCGTAGGCCAGTTGCGGCACCGATATCGCTTTGGTGGCGGCGGTTTTGTCGCTGGACGCCTTGTCGCTAAAGGCTTCGTCGGCGGGCGGGATTGAATGGCTGTTGGTTGCGGGCTTGCTGCACGCCGCCAGGCTGAGGAGGGCGCAGGTTGTCAGGAGGAGGCATTTCGACTTGGTCATTGTGTTCACCGTATGATCACGAGATTATCACGAACGCGTGATCAAGGTGCGCGCCTTGGGCTGCGATGTCGAATGACAAATCGGCAATCTTTCCTCCCCTGCGAGCCTCTTGGCGAAGCGGGGGAGGTGGCGGACAGCGCGCAAGCGCTGGATGACGGAGGGGCCTCGGCACACTCCGAGCCTTTCTTTGCGGGAATGAGAACAGGGTAAACAACCCGTCAATTTTTGCCTGGTGCCCCGGGCAAGGTTTGCCACACGCGTTTCGGCGGGATTTGATTCGGCCGTGTGCAACCGCAAAATAATAATACAAAACAGGGCTTTATTATTAATTTGGTCGCGCCTTCCGCTGGCCCGTGGCTTGCTATGGTTAATGCAGGCCAAAATGGCCGATCGGCATAATGCTGTTTCTCCCCGACCAGAATGGAAGGACCTGACCATGACTCTTTCGGTCAACACCAACGTGGGCGCGATGATCGCGCTGCAAAACCTCAACACGACGAGCACGACCCTACAGCAAACCCAGCAGATCATCAGCACCGGCCTGAAGGTCGCGAGCGCGAAGGACGACGGCGCCACCTACGCCATTGCCCAGAGCCAGCGCGCGACTGTCGCGTCGCTCGATTCGGTGAAAGATTCGCTGAATCGCGCGTCGTCTTCCGTGGACGTTGCCATGTCGGCCGGGGACAGCATCACGGACATGCTCACGCAAATGAAGGAGAAGGCGCTCGCCGCTTCGGACACTTCGCTCGACACCACCAGCCGGGCGGCCCTGAACACCGACTTCGCGTCGCTGCGTGACCAGATCACCAAGACGATCTCGAACGCTTCGTTCAACGGCATCAACCTGCTGGACGGTTCGCTGCCCGACCTGGAAGCCCTGGCCAATGCGCAAGGCACCTCGCGGATCACCGTGGGCGCCGAGAACATGAGCCTGGGTGGTGCTATCGTGACTCTCGCCACCACGGCGGCTTTCGCGACGGCCACGTCGGCTTCGAACCTGCTGACCACGCTCGACACGTCGATCAACAACGTGTCGGCCGCGCTGGCCCAGCTGGGCACGTCGTCCAAGGCGATCACCAACCACGGAACTTTTATCGGCAAGCTTCAGGATTCGCTGAACGCCGGCATCGGCAACCTCGTCGACGCCGACATGGCTCAGGAAAGCGCCAAGCTCCAGGCTCTGCAAACCAAGCAGCAGCTCGGCGTCCAGGCCCTGTCCATCGCCAACCAGGCGCCGCAGGTGGCGCTCAGCCTGTTCAAGTAAGTCGAGTAACGCGCCGGGACCTGTGTCCCGGCGTTTCTTTTTGTCTTTCAAACGCCCGGCGCCGCCTATCGCGGCGCCGGGCGTTTGCATATATAAAGTGTCGTGACTGATGGATTTTGAAACTTAAAGTTGCGCGCGGTAATTTTTGCCCGGTGGGCAATTATTGCCGGCCTCAGCCACGCTCTCGGCAATTATTGCCGCTGCGCGAGGGGCGTGCATAAGTTCTAAATCATTTAAAATCAATGATTTGAAAATATTTCCCAGTACAGCCCGTGTGGCCTTTATCTTGCATCGAGTGACGCGGGCAAAATGCCTGCCGGCCGACAAAAAGTCGCCGGACTTTCCTAGAATATTGGAAACATAAAGATGCAAAGCGTCAATACCAATGTCGGGGCGATGATCGCCCTGCAAAACCTGAACTCCACCAGCTCGCAACTGCAAGCCACTCAGCAGATCATCTCGACCGGTCTGAAGGTGGCGAGCGCCAAGGACGACGGCGCCACCTACGCCATCGCCCAAAGCCAGCGCGCAACCGTGGCCTCTCTCGACTCGGTCAAGGATTCGCTTTCGCGCGGATCGTCCGTCGTCGACGTCGCCATGTCGGC
>OUNJ010970379.1_pt1 | contig 10507 bp, 9 predicted proteins | sample 1755361 | NCBI WGS metagenome assembly OUNJ01 (sample SAMEA3914825, study PRJEB12502) | metagenome | biome: forest; material: soil | place: USA | collected 2012-03-12 | depth 0.1 m
CCGAACTTGGCTTTGTACTTGTAAAAGGTCGCCTCCGACAGACCATGACGGCGGCATAAATCCGCCGTCGCCACGCCCGCGTCGTGCTCCCGTATGATCCCTATGATCTGCTCTTCCGAAAATCTGCTCTTGCGCATTCATCATCCTCTTCATCGAGGACTCTGCAAATTACTGGCCGGATTTCAGGGGGCTGGGTCACAGGTAGTCGTCAGCACCGCTTTCAAGCGCCGTGATCTTCTCGCTTTCCTGGCCCCGAGCCGAAACCACGATGATCGGCGTGTTTGACCATTCGCGCACCTCGCGCACAAAAGTCTGGCCGTCCTGGTCGGGCAGGCCCAGATCGAGAAGCACCAGATCAGGTTGCCGGGTGATCAGGCTCTGCAAGCCTTCGCGCGCCGTCGGTGCTTCAAAGGCAGTCAATCCATTGGCAGACAACGTTACTCGCAGGAAGCGGCGAATTTCGGTTTCATCCTCGATGATCAGGATGGAGGCGGTTGTCATCTCCCTGTCTCCTCTTTCATGGCGGGCAGGGTGAAGATGAAGCTGGCTCCGCCGCCTTCGCGTGCCGGATTAGTCTTGGCGTAGATCAAGCTGCTGTGCGCCTGGATAATACCCTTGCAGATGGCCAGGCCGAGGCCGCTGCCGCCGTGGCTGCGGTCGGATGTCTCGCCGCCGCGCGTATGGAATATCTCGAAGATTTGCGCCTCCTCGCCGGTAGGCAGGCCTTCGCCATTGTCCGAAACGCGCACGCGGACGCGGTCGGCGTCACGCTCGACCGAGATGATGATGACGCCCGTGTCGACGGTATGATGGATGGCGTTTTCCAGCAGGTTGATCAGCACCTGCTCGATCAGCGCGCCGTCGATCCACACTATCGGGATTTGCCCGTCGAGGCGCGTGCGAACCTGCCGCGCGCCCTTCTGTGGCTCGATGCGCGCCACGGCCGCGCCGACAATCTCCTGGATCAGGTAAGGCTCGAAATTAAGCTTCAACCTTCCCGACGTAATCGCTGCCATGTTGAGTAGGTTGCCGACGAACTTCTGCAGGCGCGCCAGTTGCGACCACAGGCTGGTCATTTCGTCGACCACGCCGCGCGGCAGGGTTTTGCGCTGGCGCAGGATGGTGGAGATGCTGTTGGTCATGACGGTCAGCGGCGTGCGCAGGTCGTGCGACAGCGAGGCCAGCAGGACGTTGCGCAGCTTTTCGTTTTTGGTATCGACGCGCGCCCGTTCGGCGTCATCGGCACGTTGCGCACGTTGCAGGGCGCTGGCGATCAGACTGGCGACGGTCTCGAAAATCAGGATGTCCGCGCCGGTGAATTCGTGCTGGCCCCGAGGGACCAGGCCGAGCACGCCCAGAATATCGTCGCCGGCCTGAAGGGGCAGGTAAAGACCACGCGCCGACGGCAGGGTGTCGGTGTCGCGGCCAGCGATCTGGCCGTTATGAGCGACCCACTGCACAGCGGCGGCTTCCCTGGGATCGGGTGTTTCGGTTTCGGCGGGGTACCTTTGCAGGCCCGTCTCCTGGCGCAGCCACAGCAGGGTATCGGCTTCAAAGGCGGGCGAAAGGCTGCGCGCAACGACCCCGGCCATGGCGTCGATGCCCCGCACCGACGCCAGGCCACGCGACAGGTCGTAGAGCAGGCGCGTCTCCTGCTCGCTCTTGCGGGCGACGCGGGCGTGCAGCGACAGCCGCGCCGTCAGGGAGCCGACGATCAGCGAGGTTGCCGCCATGAAGGCGAAGGTGAAATAGAAGTGCGGATCGTAGAAGCTGAATGTGTAGTAGGGCTGGGTATAGAACCAGTTGAAGGCAGCGATGCTGACGGCGGTGGCGAACAGCGACGGACCGATGCCGTAGCGGGCAGCGATGATGACCACGGCGGTCAGGTACAACAGGGTCAATGTGTCGGCGGTGGCCAGACTGCGCACCGGTAGGCCGACAGCCGTGACCGCACAGATAATGCCAAAAGCCAACAGATAGGACAGAGGCTGATTGACATAGGCACGCAGGCGACCGGCTTCGCGGGGTTCTGGCGTGGCGTCACTGTCGCTTAATGTGGTGATCTCGATGCCGCCAGCCTGTTCGACCAGCTTTTGCAACAATGACTTGCCCGACCAGGCCTGCCACCATGGGCGACTGCGATGGCCGACGAGGATGCGGGTAAAGCCATTCTTGCGTGCGTAGGTAACGATCTGGGTGGCGGCATGACTGCCTTGCAAACGGATGACCTGAGCCCCCATCTTTTCAGCCAGGCGAAGATTGTGCTCGACCCGGCGGCGGGAGGCTTCGCCGAGAATTTCATGGCGGTCGGTTTGCAGGTAGAGCGCCGTCCATGGCGCGCGCGCGCGACTAGCCATGCGTCGCGCGTGCCGGAGCAGTCTTGCAGACAAACCATCATGGCCCACCAGCACCAGGATTTTCTCGGACAGCGCCGCTTCGTCGCGGCCCATGGCGGCATTGAGCTGGTCGTTCTGGGCGTCGACCCGCTCGGCGGTGCGGCGCAAGGCCAACTCGCGCAACGCGCCGAGATTGTTCTTCTTGAAGAAGTTGTCGGCCGCGCGCTGCTGGGCGCTTTCGGCGACATAGACCTTGCCTTCGGCCAGGCGACGCAGCAGTTCGTCGGACGGGATGTCGATCAGGGCAATGTCGTCGGCGTCATCAAACACCCGGTCGGGCACCGTCTCGCGTACCGAGACACCGGTCAGTCGCGCCACCTGGTCATTGACGCTTTCCAGGTGCTGGACATTGAGCGTGGTGAAGACATCGATGCCGTTATCGAGCAGTTCCTCGACATCCTGCCAGCGCTTGGGGTGCCGCGAGCCGGGCGCATTGGTGTGGGCGAACTCATCAATCAGGATCAGGGATGGCCGGCTGGCCAGCGCCGCATCGAGGTCGAATTCATGAAGCGCCACGCCGCGATGATCGATGTCGATCAGGGGCAGGAGAGGCAAGCCTTCGATCAGCGCCCTGGTCTCAGGGCGGCCATGATGCTCGACGACGCCGACCAGAACGTCGCGGCCCTCGCCGGACAGCCGCCGGGCTTCGGACAGCATGGCGTAGGTCTTGCCGACTCCGGCCGAGGCGCCAAAGAAGATCTTCAGGCGGCCGCGCCCGGACGCAAGCCCGCCCTGATCGTTGCCGATCAGGGCCAGCAGCTTATCCGGATCTGGACGAGACGCGTTCACGTGAGCTTGCCGTCGAGGCGGAGATTGACCTCAAGCACATTGACGCGCGGTTCGCCCAGGAAGCCGAAGGTCCGGCCGCGCGTCGATCGGGCGATGACATCGCGGACGCCGGCTGGGTCCATGTGGCGCGCGGCGGCGATGCGGGCGACTTGGTACTCCGCCGCCGCAGGGCTGATGTCGGGATCGAGGCCTGACGCCGAAGCGGTGACCAGATCGACCGGATAAGGGCCGGAACCACCGAGCGCCGCCTCGCGTGCCTTGACGTTATCGAGCAGGGCCGGATTGTTGACGCCAAGATTGGAACCCGACGACGCGCCGCCGTTATAGGGCGTGGGCGAGGTCGCTGACAGCCGCCCCCACAGATAGCCGGGCTGGGTGAAATTCTGCCCGATCAATTTTGAGCCAATCACCTGGCCATGGTCGCGGATCAGGCTGCCATTGGCCTGGCTGGCGAAGGCGGTCTGGACGATACCTGTGGTGATCAGCGGATAGACGCCACCCAGAAGGAGGGTGAAGAGGGCAAGCGCCACGGCGGTGGCCTGGATTTGACGGAAAAAGTGGACCATGTCCGGAGTTCCTTAAGCTAAAGCAATCGCGGCGAGGCTCATGTCGATCAGCTTGATGCCGATAAACGGGGTGACGATGCCGCCGAGGCCATAGATCAGCACGTTGCGGGTCAGCAGGCTGGACGCGTTGGCCGGCCGGTACTTCACGCCCTTCAAGGCCAACGGCACCAGGGCGATGATGATCAGGGCGTTGAAGATGACCGCCGCCAGGATGGCGCTTTGCGGGCTTTTCAACCCCATGACGTTGAGCGCGCCCAGTGCCGGATAAGTCGAGGCAAAGGCCGCCGGGATGATGGCGAAGTACTTGGCCAGGTCATTGGCGATGGAAAAGGTCGTCAGCGCGCCGCGCGTCATGAGGAGTTGTTTGCCGATGGCGACGATCTCGATCAGCTTGGTGGGATCTGAGTCGAGATCGACCATGTTGCCGGCCTCCTTGGCGGCCTGGGTGCCGGAATTCATCGCCACGGCCACGTCGGACTGGGCCAGGGCCGGCGCGTCATTGGTGCCGTCGCCGACCATGGCCACCATTTCGCCGCCTTGCTGCATTTTACGAATATAGGCCAGCTTGGTTTCAGGCGTGGCCTGGGCGACGAAATCGTCAACCCCGGCTTCCGAAGCAATGGCGGCCGCCGTCAGCGGGTTGTCGCCGGTAATCATCACCGACTTGATGCCCATGCGGCGCAGGTCGGCCAGGCGCGCCTTGATGTCCGGCTTGACGATGTCCTTGAGATAGACGACGCCCAGCACCTGCGGGCCTTCCGCCACCAGCAGCGGCGTGCCGCCCTGGCGAGCTATATCGTCGACCTGGGCGAAGACTTCGGGTGGAACAGTTCCGCCTTTCATGCCGATCAGCCTGGCGATGGCGTCGTCCGCGCCTTTCATGATGTGGCGTTCCTGGATGACGATGCCGGAAACGCGCTGTTCGGCGCTGAACGGAATGAAGGTGGCGTCTAGCGCAGACGCGTCCTTTTCCGGCAGGTTGAACAGCTTGCGCGCCAGGATGACGATGGAGCGGCCCTCCGGCGTTTCGTCGGCCAGGGACGACAGTTCAGCGGCTTCGGCCAGTTGCTGAGCCGTGACGCCAGGTGCTGGGAAGAACTCGCTGGCCTGGCGATTGCCGAAAGTGATGGTGCCGGTCTTGTCGAGCAGCAGGACATTGACATCGCCGGCAGCTTCGACCGCGCGGCCGGAAGTAGCGATGACATTGGCCCGTATCAGGCGCTGCATGCCCGAAATCCCGATAGCCGACAGAAGCCCGCCGATGGTGGTCGGGATCAGGCAGACCAGCAGAGCGATCAGCACGGTTACGGTGATGACCGTGCCCGATCCGGCGCGCGCCACGCTGAATAGCGAGTAGGGCAGGAGCGTCGCCGTCGCCATCAGGAAGATCAGGGTCATGGCCGCCAGCAGGATCGACAGGGCGATCTCGTTGGGCGTCTTCTGGCGCTTGGCCGATTCGACCAGGGCAATCATCCGGTCAAGGAAGCTTTCGCCCGGATCGGAGGTGACGCGCACCTTGATCCAGTCGCTGAGCACCCGCGTGCCGCCGGTCACCGCGTCGCGGTCACCGCCAGATTCGCGGATGACGGGCGCGCTTTCGCCGGTGACCGCGCTTTCATCGACGGAGGCAATGCCTTCGATGATCTGGCCATCGGCCGGCACGGCATCGCCGGCTTCGATCAGGACAAGGTCGCCCTTGCGCAGGGTGTTGGCGGCGACCACCGTGGTCTTGCCGTCCTTGCCGAGTTTCCTGGCGGAAACGTCGCGTCGGGCCGACCTCAGACTGTCGGCCTGGGCCTTGCCTTTACCTTCGGCGATGGCCTCGGCGAAGTTGGCGAACAGCAGGGTGAACCACAGCCAGAAGGTGACGAAGCCGACGAACCAGACCGGCTCATGGCTGCCGGCCAGCCATCCCGGTGCGACCAGCATGACGGCGAAGATGAGCGTGGTGATGACCGAGCCGATGAAGACGACGAACATCACCGGATTGCGGATTTGATGCGACGGGTTGAGGCGGGTGAAGGTCTGGGCGAGGACGGACGCCATATTGGCTCCCTCGAACAGGCCCTGTTTTTGAGCGATGGCGGACATGAGGTTAGCCCTTGATCATGTGCAGATGTTCGATGACGGGACCTAGTGCGAGTGAGGGCGCATAGGTCAGGACGCCGACCAGGACGATGACGCCGATCAGCACCGCAACGAACAGCGGGGTATGGGTGGGAAGCGTTCCGGCTGAGTCGGGCACGGCCTTCTTGGCCGCCAGCGAACCGGCAATGGCCAGGACCGGAATGATGACGAAGAAACGCCCGATCAGCATGCAGACCCCAAGAGCCGTGTTGTAAAACGGCGTATTGGCCGACAGTCCGGCAAAGGCGGAGCCATTGTTGTTCGACGCCGAGGTGAAGGCGTAGAGCACCTCGGAAAAGCCCTGGGCGCCCGGATTGAACATGCCCGCCAGGCCATCCTTGCAGACAACGGCAATGGCCGTGGCGATCAGGACGCAGGCGCACGGCGCCAGGATGGCGATGGACGCCATCTTGACCTCGAAGCTCTGGATTTTCTTGCCGAGATATTCCGGCGTGCGACCGACCATCAGCCCGGCGATGAACACGGTGACGATGACGAAGATCAACATGCCGTAGAGACCTGAACCGACGCCGCCGTAGATGACTTCACCGAACTTCATCAGGATCAGCGGCACCAGCCCGCCGAGCGGCGTGAAGCTGTCGTGCATGGCGTTGACGCTGCCGTTGGACGCGGCGGTGGTCGCCGAGGCCCACAGGGCGGAATTGACGATACCGAAGCGCGTCTCCTTGCCTTCCATGTTGCCACCGCTTTGAAGGGCAGATGCTGACTGATCGACGTGCAGGGCGGTAAGGTGTAGGTTGTCGCCCTGCTCCGCCGCGACGCAGGCCAGGGTCATGGGGGAAAAGACCACGGTCATGGCCGCAAGGATGGCGATACCCTGGCGCTTGTCACCGACCATCTCACCGAAGGTGAAGCAGCACGCCGCCGGGATCAGCAGGATGGCCAGCACTTCGAGGAAGTTGGACAACGGCGTCGGGTTCTCAAAAGGATGGGCGGAATTGACGTTGAAGAAGCCGCCACCGTTGGTGCCGAGCATTTTGATCGCTTCCTGCGACGCCACAGGGCCGAGGGCGAGGGTTTGCGGGCCTTCCAGGCCGTGGATGGTGGCATAGGCATTGAAAGTCTGGATGACCCCTTGCGATGCCAGCAGGATCGCCCACAGCAGGGACAGCGGCAGCAGGATGTAGAGCGTCGAACGCACCATGTCCTGCCAGAAGTTGCCGAGACCGGATGTCTCCTTGCGCGCCAAGCCGCGGATAAGGGCTGCCATGGCGGCCAGGCCGACCGCCGCCGACAGGAAGTTCTGCACGGTCAGGCCAGCCATCTGGCTGAAATAGCTCATGGTCGTTTCGCCGGCATAGGATTGCCAGTTGGTATTGGTGATGAAGCTGACGGCGGTGTTGAACGCCAGGTCGGGCGTCAAATTGGCGAACCCTTGTGGATCGAGGGTGATGCCGTGCTGGAACAGCAGGATCAGGTACAGCAGGACGAAGCCACCGAAGGAAAAGATGATGACGGCGGTGGCGTAGTCGCGCCAGCTCATCTCCTTGTCGGCCGCGCCACCCAGCATGGCGTAGATGCCGGTTTCAAGTGGGCCTAGGACGGGCGACAGGAAGGTGCGTTTGCCGTCCAGTACGCGGGCCATGAACAGGCCGAGCGGATAGCTGAGGGCAATAAGCACGACAAGATAGACGGCAAGCTGAAGCCAGCCGTTACCCGTGATCAGGGATGACATGGGAGACCTCAGTGAAAGAGTTCGGGCTTGACGAGGGCGGCGACCAGATAGCCGGCGATGGCGAGGGTCACGAGGCCGGCCAGGGTATAGAGAACGATCACTGGCCGCTCTCCTTCAGCATGTCGCACAGGGGCGCGAAGCTTTGGCAGATGGCGAAGAACAGAGCCGCGCCGAGGAAATAGATGATGGTCATGGCAGATACCTCCATGGCGGAGGTGTTACGCCTGAATGCATATGCCGTGTGTATAGAGTACGTCGGCCGCCATATAGCTTTCGTATAGGCTAGACGCTAGGCGACGCTACGACGGAGAAGTAGGCATTTCCTATCATAACCCGACATCGGCGAAGCGTTCGCTTCAAGGCATGAGCCGTTCGGCTCTGGGCGGATCGTTCGACCCTAGTTGTCTGGGCTCGTGCGAGCCGCGAGGCTATGAGTACAAAAGGTGAATTTTGCACATTCCCTACACATAGCACTTTTCCATAGAAATAAAAGTGAATAATATCAATAATTTAACCGATCTTGACTCGCACTTAAAAAATCCGTCGGGGTAACCCGTGCCGGTTCGAGTCCGGCTGCCCGCACCAGAGCGGCTGGGCGTCAGAGAACGCCCAGCATCTGCGCCACCAGAGGATGGCGAACGATGTCCCGGTCCTTGAGCCGGACGACCTTGATGGTTTCGACCGCCTCGAAGCGGTCGGCGACATCCGCCAGGCCGGACAGCCCGGGCAGCAGGTCCGACTGGTTCGGATCGCCGGTGACCACCATGGTCGAGTTCCAGCCCAGGCGGGTCAGCAGCATCTTGAGCTGGGTATAGGTGCAGTTCTGCGCCTCGTCGATGACGACGAAGGCGTTGTTGAGCGTGCGACCGCGCATGTAGCCGACCGGGGCGATCTCGATCAGGCCTTCCTGCATCAGCGCCTTCAGCCGCTTCATCGACAGACGGTCGGAAAGGGCGTCGTAGAGCGGGCGCAGGTAGGGGGCCAGCTTGTCTTCCATGTCGCCGGGCAGGTAGCCCAGCGATTCGCCTGCCTCGACCGCCGGGCGGGACAGCACGATGCGGCCGACCTTGCCGGCTTCCAGCGCCTCGACGGCCTTGGCGATGGCCAGGTAGGTCTTGCCCGTACCGGCAGGCCCCAGGGCCAGGACGAGGTTCTTTTCGTCGACGGCGGCGATCAGTTCAGCCTGGCCTTCCGATTTCGGCTTGATCGTCTTGACGTAGCTCTGTTCGCGGTCCGCCGGAGCCTGGGAAGCCGGCGCCCAGGGCGTGATATTGGCGCCGTAGCCGCCGCCATGGCCATTGCCGTGACTACCCCCATGTCCGCCCGTATGCACGTTGAGCCGGCGCACCTTGGCGTCGGGCTGGTATTGCTCGGCGTCGAGGGTACCTTCGCGCAGGAAACGCTTGGCGGATCGCTTGGTCATGGAGGCTCCTTGTGCTCTACGGGAGGGCGTCCGTTTTCACGGACGCCGGAAAACAGGCATGAAAAAAGGCGAGGCCGGCAACGGGCTCGCCTTGACTGGACAGGGGAGAAGAAAGCAATTCGCAGGGGCTGCCGCCGGAGCCCGTATCGGGCGGGGCGGAGGGCTTTAGGCTGTAGGACGCTCGCCTTAATGCCACCTGGAACCTCAGGAAAGATGCCGGAAGAAATTCTGGTATCTGTCGTTACGCGGGGCTGTGATTCCCCGGTAACAACGCTAACAAGATTCGACCCTTAGGGTTGCCGAAATCTTAAAATGGCGATCACGGTTTGTAATTTCATCGAAACGTCATGGAGCGTGGTATGGCTGTCTATCGTCTCGGGGATGTCGAGCCGCAGGTGCCGTCGGCCGGCTGGATCGCGCCGGACGCGCAGGTGATCGGAAACGTCCGCATGGGCGAGGACGCCAGCATCTGGTTCGGCGCGGTGGTGCGCGGGGACAACGAGCCGATCGTCATCGGCGCGCGCAGCAATATCCAGGACGCAAGCGTGTTGCACTCCGACCCCGGATCGCCGCTGACGATCGGGGAGGGGGTGACGGTCGGGCACAAGGTGGTGCTGCACGGGTGCACCATCGGAGACAACAGCCTGATCGGCATAGGGTCGGTGATCCTGAACCGCGCCGTCATCGGACGCGATTCGATCGTCGGCGCGGGATCGCTGGTGCCGGAAGGCAAGGTTTATCCGGATGGCGTGCTGGTGCTGGGGTCGCCGGCGCGGGTGGTGCGCGAACTGACGCCGGAGCAGATCGAGAGGCTGCAGGCTTCGGCGGAGCACTATGTCGGTAATGCGCAGAGGTTCGCACGCCAGTTGGCAGCTTTATAGCCGTGCATCACGGCGGCGGTTTTTTGTGGACGATCCACCAGGGCAGGCCGGGCGGACCGGGCTGTTCATCCGGGGCGCGGCGGTTGGCGCCGGTGCCGAAATTGGCCGATTTCGTCCAGTAGTCGGGATCGCTCTCGGCGTAGTTGCTCAGGTCGTACCAGATGCCGAGGAAGCGCGCCGAGTGGCGGGCGATGGCGTTGACGCGGTCGAGGACTTCGCTTTGCAGCCAGGCTTCCGGGTCGGCGTCGGCGCCAAGGGGAACGGTGAGGTGGGCGGCTCCGACGTGGCTGCGCCAGTCGGCCTGCGTGTCCTGGAACAGCGTGCCGTCGGGCCACATCCAGCTCCATTCAGCGCAGCGGCGGGTGACTTCGTTGACGGTCTCGATGGCCTGGTGCGTGACGGCGGCCACGTCGGTGTCGGAGGGCTCGGCGGCGCTCGCAACGGGCGTCTCCGCCAGGGCCGGCGAAGCGACGTGAAGGCCGGCCGATTTGGCTTCGTTCATCGGCTTCGCCGGGGCTTCCCTCGGAACGGAGGTTCTGTTGGCATGGAGAGGCGGCAGGCGCTTGCGGCGCTTTGGCAGCGGGCTGTAGAGGCGGACGACCATGTGGTCGGCGGCTTCGATGGCGCGG
>OUNJ010000229.1_pt2 | contig 10447 bp, 9 predicted proteins | sample 1755361 | NCBI WGS metagenome assembly OUNJ01 (sample SAMEA3914825, study PRJEB12502) | metagenome | biome: forest; material: soil | place: USA | collected 2012-03-12 | depth 0.1 m
GAGGCGGTGCGGCGCCGGCCCTATCAGGTGATCCTGTTCGACGAGGTGGAGAAAGCCCACCCGGATGTGTTCAACATTTTGCTACAGGTGCTGGACGATGGCCGCCTGACGGACGGGCAGGGCCGCACGGTCGATTTCCGCAACACGATTATTGTCCTCACCAGCAATCTCGGTGCGCAGCATTTGATCGAGCTGAAGGACAACGAGCCGGTCGAAAAAGCCCGCATGGCGGTGATGGATGCGGTGCGCGCCGCTTTCCGCCCGGAATTCCTTAACCGGCTGGATGAGATCATCCTCTTCCACCGCCTCGGCCGCTCGCAGATGGGCGCGATCGTCGATATCCAGATCCAGCAGCTCGAGAAATTGTTGCGCGACCGCGAGATCACGCTATCGCTCGACGAGGCGGCGCGCGAATGGCTGGCGGATAAAGGCTACGACCCGATTTACGGCGCCCGTCCGCTCAAGCGCGTGATCCAGAAACAGGTGCAGGACCGCCTCGCCAACCTTATCCTCGAGGGCACGGTGCTGGACGGGTCGCATGTCGGTATTACGGGCACGGATCTGGGCCTGCATATCGGCACGGACGAAGTGCCGCCGGTCGCGAAATCCGCCACCAAAGGCGTGCGCAGCAAGCAGGTGCATTGAGGCTAGATGTTTAATCCGCCTTTGCGGTCGGCTTCGCGTTCCTCGGCTTTATCCAGCAGCCTTTGCGCTATGGCAACGCCTTCACGGTTGCCATGCGCAGCTGGATTTTTTTCATGGCGAAGCCGGTCGCGGATTGTGTCAATCGCCGGTTGGTCGTTTGCCAGCATAGCGCCGACAAGTGGCTCGAAACATTGTCGAAAGCGCGCAGCATCCCAATTGCGCGCAAATGGATTGTCGAGCAATTGCATGGGCGATGGTTGCAGATTATCGGCATAATCACAGATAGCTTGGGCCAACACTGCACCGTTACGGTTGTTCAGTGCATGTGTGTTGAGAAACGTGAAAAATCGGCTCATGGCGACGGGCGGCGATTCGATATCGTGGCAGGTCAGCTCGAAAAAATCGCGGGTGCAACCGGTCGGCCCTTTTTCGTCGAACAGGATAAAGCAGCCGCTTTTATTCGGTAGCAACTGCGAAGCCAGTAGCGGTACGTCGTCGTGATTGAAATAGAGACGGCCTTCCGTTAAGGAAAATGCATGGTGCATCAGATGATGCAATGTGTTGACAGCAAGCGATCTATCACCATGAAAAGCTTTAAGAAATTGCTTCCATAGTTCAACTTCCAATTTCCAGGGTTCTTGGGGAAACCGATCCATTTCCGCCACAAAACCGACATTTTTTATGGGCTGTTCGTCCATTGCTATCCCCGTCACTTGGGCATGATTAAAGCAGTTTTTGCGGCAGAAAAGCATGACATTTTGATGAAGATTGCGCCATTCTGCCGATATGACCGAAGAACGCGACATCCAAGGTAACCTGACCAACAAAGACGTGCAGGGCAACCCGCAGGACAAGAACATCCAAGGCAACCGGCCCGAGGATGTGCAAGGCAATCCGCCGAAGGATTTTTACGGCAACGAGACGAGCGGCGATAAAGCTTAGGCGCTCATGGCCTCGTCCGGCGCGGGTTCCGGCGTATCGATGGTAATCAATCCCTGTTTAATCAATTCCGCGCGGATCGAGCCGCGCGTGCGCCCATGTTCGATGGCGAGCTGCTTCATCGCTACCCCCTGATTGAACGCTTCGGCGAGGCGGGCGCGCTCCTCGTCGTTCCACGCTTTGCCGTGGTTCGGGGCATCTGCCCGCGGCTCGCGGCGGGCTTTTTCTTTCGGCGGGAAGGGCGCACTATGGCCCGCATTTTCCAGCAGCGCGATCAGCGCACCGACAATATGCGGATGGCGGTAGGGCGCATCTTCCGGGAACGCCTCGCCGGTGAGCGGGTTGATGCCCTCGGCCAGTTGGCGGATGGTTTCGCGCGCTTTGTCGAGTGTGCTGGTTCTGGTGGGCGGCAAAGCGACGGCTTCCTGTAGCATCGCATCATCCGGCGCAAGCATTTCGGCGGGCGGTTCGTAAGCATAGGCCGCGAGGAATTCCACGATGCGCCCATCCGTGCGGATATGGTGCGGGGCGATGCGCGACCGCAGCACGATGCCCTCGAACGTGGTGCAGCGCGACAGCGCGACATACATCTGCCCGGCCGCGAACGTGCCGCGGTCGATATCGATCATCACATGGTCGAAGGTTTTGCCCTGGCTTTTATGGATGGTCACCGCCCAGGCGAGGCGGAAGGGAAATTGCGTGAAGGTGCCCGCCGGAATGGCGTTGATGTCGCCGTCCTCCAGCGTGTAGCGGTGCACTTCCCACTGGTGCGGATAGACCTGCACCAACGCGTGTCCGCCTTCGAGCCGCACTTCGATGAAGGCGCGGTCGTCCTCGTCGCGTTTGAGGGCTTCGATCACGCCGATGCTGCCATTCACCCAGCGCCCTGCCGTGTCGTTGGTGGTGAGCATGATCTGCGCGCCGAGTTTGAACTGGAGTTCCGTCGCGGTCGGGTAATATTCCTTGCCGAAATCCCCCGCGATCACCGCGCGTGCCATTTGCATGCGCCCGGGCAGCGCTTCGAGGTGGTGCTGGTTGATCTCGTCCGCCTTGCGGTTGGTGGTGGTGAGGTTGATGAAAAACCCCTTGCCGCTGGGCTGGTAATGCGGGTCGAAGCGCGTGTTGAGCCAGGCGAGGTCCGCTTCCTCCGCACTGTCGGTGCGGATGCGGTTGAGCAGCTCGACGAATTCTGCGTCTTTCTGGCGGTAGATCTGCTCCAGCTCGATCACCGAAAAATCGGCGGATTTCAGGCAATGCGCACTGAAGAAATACGGCGTTTCGTAGAGCTCGCCGAAGATTGCTTCCGTTTCGCGGTTGACGACCGGCGGCAGCTGGTACAGATCGCCGACGAAAATCATCTGCACGCCGCCGAACGGCTTGCTTTCCTCCGGCCCGTAGAGCCGCAAATATTCGTCGATGCAATCGAGGATGTCGGCGCGCACCATCGACACTTCATCGATGATGATTGTCTTCAGTTTCTTGAACAGTTTGGGGTTCCTCGGCTTCACTTTGCGGCGGCGTATTTTTTCGACCGTCACATCGATCGGGAAATGGAAGAATTTATGGATGGTCTGCCCGCCGACATTCAGCGCCGCCACCCCCGTCGGCGCGACCACCACCGGGTGCTTTTTCGTGCGCGCACAAAAATGCGAGAGCAGGGTGGATTTGCCCGTGCCCGCGCGGCCCGTGATGAACAGCGAGCGGTCGCTATATTCCATCAGCTGCAGCGCATGGCGGAAGCGGTCGTTCAGTTCAATGCTGCGTGCAGTCGTGCCCATGCGCGGCCTTTCTTGTCCCAAAAATCAAGATGGCGGAAGCGGGCGCCCGCGTCAAGCCCCGTGTAAAAAGATCGGCTTAAGCGAGGGCTTTTCCGCCTACGCGTGGCAGGCTTTGTACGGCGCTTGCCGGCAGGTTGAGGCCCGCCAGTTCTTCAAGCAGCAGGGATTGCAGCATCACGGCTTCGTCCTTATCGCCCGCATGCCAGCTTTGCATCACCTGGGCGCGGTCCTTTTGCAGCTTATGTACCGTGCTGATGATCGCGTTGCGCGCGTCGTAAGGCACATCGGCGAAATAATCGCGTGTGCCTGCAGCGCCGGTGTTGCGATGGATGGTTTTGCCACACTTGCCCGCCAGCGGTTTGAGCAGCTCGAGCAGCATGGTTTCTTCCGCGAGGGAATGCGCGCCGAGCTTGAACGAACCGTTGGTGCGATGGCCGTCGCCCTGCTTGGCGTCGGGGTGCTCCAGCCGTCCGGCGAGGGCGATGAGCGCGTCCATCTCGGCGAAAGGCTTCTCGAAATCGGCGCATTCCCGTGCAGCGCGGTCTTCGCCTGTGCGCTGCGAGAAGCTACCAACTGGCTCTTGCAGGCGAAGCGCTCTGCGCTCTGCACGCGCGGCAGCGCGGGTTTCACGCTGTTCTTCCTGCGCGACCCATTGCGATGTTTTTGCAGCGGATTGGTAGCCCTGCAAATCGGTGGCGGCTTCGGCGTACTGCCCATCATGCATCTTCATCAATAAGGCATCGGTGCGCTGGAAGAAGAGTGCAAATTCGGTAGGTGGCAGGCTGATCGTATTGTTCTTTCGGTCGATCGAAAGCTTTGTGTCGGGGAACCTGTCGCCGATCAGGCTACGCACGGCTTGCAGGTGTTGTGCCGTGACCGGCCCGACCGTGCTGCTTATGGCGAAATTGCCCTCGGCATCCTGTCTGGCACCGCGATTAAATGTATGGTGCCGCGATATATCGCCAACCTGGGTAGCTATCGCTTTTAACGCGCTATACTCCCGCGGAATATGGTGAATGAGTTCCGCCAGGCGCAGCGATAACAGATAAGTGATCGCTCCATAAGATTGGGCAGATTCCAATGCAGCCTTATGCGCTCGCAGTGCCGGTTCCAGGCTTTTGGCGGTATATTGTAACATGCCATTTTCTGTTGGTTTTAAATCGGCAGCGAGGTCGTAATTCAACATGCTGGAAATCTTGGCTACTTCCTGCTTTGTCATGTAGCGGGTTTGTGTACCCGTTCTGATATAGGTTTCTTTAAGCAGATTGAATCCATATAACGTAGTGCTCGCGTCATGCTGCAACTTGTGGTCCATGCGAAACGCTGGTTCTTTATCTATAGCGTTTCCACGCAAGTCATGCACCATGCGGGCAATGGCAGCCCGAGCGCGAGCTTGATTGAAGTCCTCGCTAAGATGCGCTTCCAAGCAATAGCTTTCGCTAAGGTCGGGCTTGCATGTGATGTTAAACTTCTGGCCGCCCAGATCGTAATGCTGTTCCAGATAATCCAGCGCAGACTGAATAAAACGAACTTCTTCTTTTGTGATTACATTATAACTTCCGGGGAAGCCGCTTTTCGAAGGAAGTAGGGACTGGCACGCCGTGCCGATAGCGTCGGCGCATTCAATCTGTAATGCATCGGTTTGGATTTGCTTTGTATCAAGACCCAGCCGTTGCGCATTGCCAGGAAGTTTAGCATAGGCGATATAAAGCGCCTGAAGTTGCGGGTTGGCGACCGGTGCGTTGGGGTTGAGCAAGGGAGCAGAGCTAAACATATATTTCCTTCAATATAATCGTTTCAACGCCGCCTATACCCCAATCCAGCCATGCTGAATGTGAAGAATTAATGACAATTAACGATTGGAAGAAGGGGCGCAGTTAGCGGCTAGCGACTTGGTCGCCGGATTTGGCGAGGCTCGCCAGTTCGCTCAGCGCCTGTTTCTTGTTGGCATTGAACGCCGCGAGCGATTTGCCGGTGAGGCCCGACGCCATGTTGAACTGCTTGGCGATGGGGTTCACCTGGATTTCGTTTTCATGCACTTCGTAATGCAGATGCGGGCCGGTCGCCATGCCCGTCATGCCCACGTAAGCGATGACCTGCCCCTGTTTCACGCGCCCGCCGACATTGATATTGCCAAAGCGCGAGCAATGGCCGTAAGCCGTCTCGTATTTCGCGTTATGCTTGATGACGACGAAATTGCCGTAGCCGTTTTTCCAGCCTTTGAAGGTCACGACGCCATCCCCCGCCGCCATGATGGGGGTGCCCGTCGGCGCGCCGAAATCCACGCCTTTATGGAATTTAGTGTAGCCCAAAATCGGGTGCGTGCGCATGCCGAAGCTGCTAGTGATGTGCACCGCATCGACCGGTGTGCGCAGCAGCGATTTCTTGATGCTGTTGCCCTTGCCGTCGAACCATGCGTAATCGCCATAGCTATCTTTCGCGCGGAAGATTTCATGCTTCTTGCCTTTGAGCGTCAGCGCGGCGTAGCGGATGCCGCCAAAGCCGCTATAGCCCTTGCCGCTGGTCGCGGGTTTGCGGTCCATCAGCACTTCGATCGTGTCGCCGGGGTGGATTTCGCGCTGGAAATCGACATCGTACGCATAGGCTTTCAACAGCTCCGCCATCGCCGCCGCGGGGATATGGCCGTCATTCATCGCCTGACTGAGGCTCGAGCGCACTTTGCCGTAGCCGCGGAAGCTTTTTTGCATCGAGCTATCTTCCATCGCCGCGACGTTGAACCCGCCATTTTGCAGGCGTTGCAGCTCGATCGTCGAGAGGTTCGGCAGCTTGATCGCCAGTTCTTTCACCGCCGCCGCGTCGCCGATTTTCTCATGGCGGTCGAGCGTCACCGAAATTTTCTGGCCGACGCTCAAATGCTGTGGGTTGATCTTCGATTTCAGCGCCGTCACCACCGCCTGCGCCTCGCCGTTTTGCACGCGGTGCGCGACGAGCATGTCGAGCAGCGTATCGCCTTTTTCAACCTGCAGGGCGAGGGTGACGGGGTAGGTGGGGGCTGCGCCAGCCGCCGCTTGCGCCGCGATCACGTTATTGGCGGTGGCGACTGCCGTTGCGCCCACGGCAGGCAGGGGCGGCAGCGGCGGCATCACCGCTTCGGCGACCGGCGGTTCCGCCGGGGTCATGCTCGCCAGTTCGACGGCATTGGCTTTATCCGCCGCGGCGAGGCGGTCCGGTTCGGTGATGGTGACCTCGTGCAACTGCGCGACGACGGCGCTATAGCCCGGCATCACCACCGTGCCGATGACGAAATTCATGAAAAACGAAATGCCGACGCCGAACACCGAGCCGATGACGAACCAGTTCAGTCGCAGGCGGGACAGGCGCTTCACGCTCATCGCCCGCGCGGACGGCGCCGGAAGGCTCGACGGAACGGGCGAGATCATGATCGGTTTCACCGACGGTTTGCGCATTGTGTGTCGCACCTTAAGGAATTGGCGGATCTATATGTAGGGAACGTGATTGCCCGATAATGTACGTGGATCGCAAGGATTTGCAATGCGTTTTTAACAAAAATCACGATTTTTTGTATGGCATTTTTATCTAGGGATTGTGTTGTTTTGGCACTGTCCAGATACTGTAGCGTAGCCTTAGGGCTTAAAATGCTAGTAGCGGCTGCCGCTTCGCTGTCAATTTTTATGGATTCTGCATTAGGCAAACAAACCGTAAAAAATCTGCAAAAAGGTGCTTGACGGCGAGCGATTCCCTCCTTATAAGGCCGACTCCCGACGGCAACGTCGCAAAAAATACTCGGCAAGTTAACTAGAAAAACTCCAGTGTTTCAGCGCCTTTCCTCGGGTTGATCGCAACCTAATTATCGTGGCTCGGGCCCATTAACCCGAATACCCGCGGATAAGAAAGAGGATTACACATGCCAACAATCAACCAGTTGGTTCGCAAAGGCCGTCACCCGCAAAAGTCGCGTGATAAGGTTCCTGCGATGGAAGCATGCCCGCAAAAGCGTGGCGTTTGCACCCGCGTTTATACCACGACCCCGAAAAAACCGAACTCCGCACTTCGTAAAGTGGCGAAAATCCGCCTGACGAATGGCTTCGAGGTGATCGGCTACATCCCGGGTGAAGGCCACAACCTGCAGGAGCACTCGGTGGTGCTCATCCGCGGTGGCCGCGTAAAAGATTTGCCCGGCGTTCGCTACCACATCATTCGCGGTACGCTCGATACGCAGGGTGTTGCCAAACGTAAAAAGCGTCGTTCGCATTACGGCGCGAAACGTCCGAAATAGGAGTCAGAAGCATGTCACGTCGTCACGCCGCTAAAGAGCGGGTTACCCTGCCGGATGCAAAATTCCACAACCTCGTGGTTGCCAAGTTCATGAGCACCCTCATGTATGATGGCAAGCGCTCGGCTGCCGAAGAAATCGTTTACGGTGCCTTCGACATCATCGCGCAGAAAACCGGTAAGGATCCGATCGGGGTATTCAACGAAGCCCTCGATAACGTGAAGCCGACCGTCGAAGTGCGTTCGCGCCGCGTCGGTGGTGCGACCTACCAGGTGCCGACCGAAGTACGCAGCAAGCGCCAGCAGGCGCTCGCGATCCGTTGGCTCATCATCGCCCTGCGCAAGCGCGGCGAGAAAACGACGCGCCAGCGCATGGCCGGTGAGCTGCTCGATGCAGCGGCGGGCCGCGGCAACGCTGTGAAGAAACGCGAAGACACCCACCGGATGGCGGAAGCGAACAAAGCCTTCAGCCACTACCGCTGGTAAGAACAGAACAATACAGGGATTTCAGAGAGAATTATGCCACGTACAACACCACTCGATCGCTACCGTAACATTGGGATTTGCGCGCATATTGATGCGGGCAAGACCACGACGACCGAGCGTATCCTCTATTACACCGGCAAAAGCCACAAAATCGGTGAAGTGCACGAAGGTGCCGCCACGATGGACTGGATGGAGCAGGAGCAAGAGCGCGGCATCACGATTACCTCGGCGGCGACGACCTGCTTTTGGAACATGCATGGCCAGCAATACCGCATCAACATCATCGATACACCGGGCCACGTAGACTTCACCATCGAAGTCGAACGCTCGATGCGCGTGCTCGATGGCGCCGTCACCGTGTTCGACTCCGTTGCGGGCGTTGAGCCGCAATCCGAAACCGTCTGGCGCCAGGCCGATAAATACGGCGTGCCGCGCATTTGCTTCGTGAACAAAATGGACCGTATCGGTGCGGACTTCTACCGTTGCGTCGATATGATCATCGACCGCCTCGGCGCGACCCCGCTCGTCATCCAACTGCCGATCGGTTCGGAGGAGCATTTCCAGGGCGTGATCGACCTCGTGAAAATGAAAGCCCTCGTCTGGGGTGGGGAAGAACTCGGCGCGAAATTCGACGAAGTGGAAATCCCGGCGGAATATGCTGCGAAGGCTAAAGAATACCGCGAGAAGCTCGTGGAAACTGCGGTCGAACAGGACGATGCGCTGCTTGAGAAATACCTCGATTCGGGCGAAGAGCCGTCGATCGACGACCTCAAGAAATGTATCCGCAAAGGCACCGTGAAATTCGCGTTCGTGCCGATCCTGTGCGGTTCAGCGTTCAAGAACAAAGGCGTCCAGCCGCTGCTCGATGCGGTCGTGGACTACCTGCCGACCCCGCTCGATCGCGGCGCGCTCGACGGGATCGACCCGAACGCCAAGGAAGACGCGACGGAAGAACAAAAAACCATCCAGCGCAAGCCGGACGATAGCGAGCCGCTCTCGATGCTCGCCTTCAAAATCATGGACGATCCGTTCGTTGGCTCCATCACCTTCTGCCGCATCTATTCTGGCAAAGTGGAATCGGGCACGGCCGTCAGCAACTCGTCGAAAGACCGCAAAGAGCGCGTCGGCCGTATGTTGCTGATGCATGCGAACAGCCGTGAGGACATCAAAGAAGCCTACGCGGGCGACATCGTTGCCCTCGCTGGCCTCAAAGAAACCCGCACCGGCGACACGCTCTGCAGCCCGGACAAGCCCGTGATCCTCGAGAAAATGGAATTCCCGGAGCCGGTGATCGAGCTCGCCATCGAGCCGAAATCGAAAGCGGACCAGGAGAAACTGGGCATTGCGCTGTCGAAGCTCGCGTCGGAGGATCCGTCCTTCCGCGTCAGCACCGACCACGAAACCGGCCAGACCATCCTGAAGGGCATGGGCGAGCTTCACTTGGATATTAAAGTCGATATCCTGCGCCGTACCTACAAAGTCGATGCAAACGTGGGCGAGCCGCAAGTGGCGTACCGCGAGACCATCAGCAAAAAATACCAGGAAGATTACACCCACAAAAAGCAATCGGGTGGTTCGGGTCAGTTCGCCCGCGTCATCATCGATTTCGAACCGCTGGAGCCGGGTTCGGGCTTCGTGTTCGAGAACGAAACGGTGGGCGGTTCGGTACCGAAAGAATATATCCCGGGCGTGGAAAAAGGCCTGAACTCGATGCTCAATTCCGGCGTGCTCGCTGGCTTCCCGACCATCGATTTCAAAGCCACCCTCGTCGATGGCGCGTTCCACGATGTGGATTCGTCGGCCCTCGCGTTCGAGATCGCGGCGCGCGCTGCCTTCCGTGAAGGCATGGCGAAAGCCGGTCCGAAACTGCTCGAGCCGATGATGAAAGTCGAAGTCGTCACCCCGGAAGATTACATGGGCGACGTGATCGGCGATCTCAGCAGCCGCCGTGGTTCGGTACAGGGCATGGATCAGCGCGGCAATGCCCGCGTGGTCAACGCTACCGTGCCGCTGGGTCAAATGTTTGGGTATGTGAACAAGCTGCGCGGCATGTCGCAAGGGCGCGCCAGCTACAGCATGGTCTTCAGCCACTACGCAGAAGTGCCGTCGCATATCGCCGATGAAATCAAGAAAAAAGCAGCCGCTTAACATAGAAATTAGGAATTAGAGGAGTCTACAATGGCGAAGGAAAAGTTCAACCGTTCGAAGCCGCATTGCAACATTGGTACGATCGGTCACGTGGATCACGGGAAGACGTCGCTGACGGCGGCGATCACGAAAGTGCTGGCGAAAACCGGCGGGGCGACGTTCCGCGATTACGGTTCGATCGACGCGGCGCCGGAAGA
>OUNJ010001394.1_pt2 | contig 10443 bp, 5 predicted proteins | sample 1755361 | NCBI WGS metagenome assembly OUNJ01 (sample SAMEA3914825, study PRJEB12502) | metagenome | biome: forest; material: soil | place: USA | collected 2012-03-12 | depth 0.1 m
CTTCTTCTTCTCTTCTTCCTCGGCGTCGGCGGCTTCCTTGGCCTTCTTCTTGGCCTCGTCGTCTTCGTCGGGGTCGCCGGCTTCGTCCATCACCGCACGCAGCGCGGTCAGGTGGGCCTTGCGTTCCGCAGCGGTTGCGGTTTTCAGGTGCTTGAGGGCTTCGTCCAGCGAATTGCCGGAGCCGCCCCCGTTTTGGTCAGCCATGGGAGGCTCCTTGTCGGTGGTGTTGGTGGTGGATTGATCGATCGAGTCCAGGACTGCCACGTCCGGCCCCATGCGCCCCGAATGAACGAGCGCCAAGTGATTGCCGCGAATCGTTCGCTGCACGCAGTCGTAGGCCTCACCCCGGAAAGTCCCCGGTGTGAAGTCGTAGACGCAGCGATAGCCGCACGACAATTCCCGCTTCCCGGCTTCGATCAGTCCGGCCATGGATTGGGAGAAAACTTTCAGATTCCCGTAGAGGGTGTCGCCCTCGAAGAACACGTCCTCGCCGATGACGCCTTGCACGCCCTTGCGTTCGGCGGGCATGAGGCCTTCCTCTTCGGAGCCCAACATCACGTGGTTGTCGATCCACGGGATCAGGCAGAAGGACGCGATGCACTCGGGGTCGCTGAGTTCTTCAGCAGGCCGGTACACGCGGTAAGGCTTGTCGGGGTTCTCGGAATCGCCGACCTGACGGCCCGAGTAGGTGAAGACGCCGACCTTCGACAGCGGGTTGCGCGGGACCAGAGCCCAGCCATTCGTGTCGAGCTCGCGGACGCTGGCCTTGTCCATCGCGAAGGCGGCGTCAAGGCCGTCCATGGCAATGGAGCCGTCAGCGGCGACCATGGGCTTGGCGCGCTCTTGCGTCTTGGCCCAGGCCATCGCGACCTGCTCGGCGATGCCTGGGTGGCAGGGCTCTGGCAGGCTGGCGATGGAGGCCCACAGGTAGCCCGTGTGTTCCTCGTTCAGCACGGGCGCGAACGCATCAGCGCACAGGAACGACGCGAAGGTTTCATCGGCCGCGAGCGGGATTAGTTCGCTCGGCGCGTGGCCCGTCTCTTCGACGGATTCGCGTGTGGCGGCCTGCTCGTTCGACTCGCCCTCTTCCGTGCGCCCCGCAGGCAGACCCCATGTCGACGGATTCGAGTCAGCGTTCGGCGAGCGCATCAGAAGTAGCACTCGCCCATCCGTCAGGTAGACGATGCCAGCAGCCTTGGCGGGAACGGTGGGTTCAGTGGTCATGGCTGCGGAAAGAGAAAGGCCCTCGCGCGGAGGGCCTTGTTCGGAGCGGTAGCGGTCAGGCGAACCCGACGCCCGTGATGGGTACGGCGGAAATCATCGAAGAGCCGGCCCAGTGGAAATACAGCGGCTGGGTCGCGGCGGCGCTGAATGTGTGCAGCAGCGTGTAGGTCGAGCCGCTGTTCTGCGAGACGTAGATCGTCACGACACCGCTGGACGACACGCGGAACTGGAGCCAGTCGCCCGGCGCTGCGTTCTCGTGCGTGCCGTTCATCGTTCCGTAGACGCCGCGGTAGTCGAAGTAGCCGACGGCATCGAACACCGCGCCGCCGTAGTCCAGATAGGCGTAGCTCGTCGCGCTGCTGTCACCACTGTTGCCGGACTGATGCGACAGGCCGCAGTTCATGTCCCAGTGGTTGTTCATGTCGCCCGGCCGCGAGAGCGTGCCCACGACGATGGTCACGCTGCCGCCGACCGTCGGATCGATCTTGGTGCTCGAGACGCCGAACTCGGTGCCGGCCGGGTCGACCGCATACAGGCCGTTGACGTCGGTCGGAACGGCGTATTGCCAGCCGCTCGTGCCATTGCCGGACTCCACGACACCACCGCCGATGGTCGCCAGACGCAGCGTCGTGCCCGGTGGCGGCGGCGGAGGCGGAGAAGGCGTGGGAGGCGGCGGGCTCGGGGTTGGCGTTGGAGTCGGGGCCGGCGACGGGGGAGTCGGCGAAGGGCTAGGCGACGGAGTGGGTGTCGGACTGGGGCTGGGGCTGGGGGACGGGCTTGGCGCAGACACGCCGCCCGACGTCTTCAAAAACGACATGGGCACCGAGCCGCCGGGCATGCAGACGAATCCACCGAGCGCGGGCACGTAACGCCAGCGGGAGAGCGAGTTGATCGTCGCGGCCGGGGGCGTGCCGGTCACGGAAAGGACGCTGAGATCCCAGACCGTCGTGGAGTTCGGCGTGACCTTGTAGACGGTCGTTCCGCCATTGCCCAGCCAACCGTCGGTGGCATTGATCGGCGGGTAGACCAGGAAGCAATCGTTGATCGGGTCGTAGTCCACGCCCTGGTACTGGGCTTGGAGGGCGAGCCACGCCGAGTAGGCTGAGCTCGCGTTGAACGTGATGTTCGTCGGGCCAGGCGTCGGGTTGTTCGGATCGAACGTGAAGCACGTCAGGCCTGGGGTGCCGGTGCCCTGCCCGTCGCCATAGCAGAACGTGAAGATCTTCTTGCGCTTGCTGTCCCAGGCCTGCGGGTAGGACTTGAGGTCGTTGCTGCCGTGGAAGATCGTCGACCAGGTGTTGGTCGAGGGGACGTACTTCAGGATGTCGAAGTAGTTGTGGCCGACGACGTATTGATTGCCGTCGCCGTCCTGCACCTGCGGCTGGTCTGGGGCATCCGCCCACGCTCCAGCGATGTCCCAGGTGTTCGATGTCATGTCGAAGCCATTGCTCGACGGGTAGCTGTCGGCGCTCGGATCGGTGAAGCGCGTGTACATCCGCAGGAGCTTGTTGGTCTCCTTGGAGAACAGCAGCGAGTTGTAGACGTGCTCCGCAGCCGGCTGGCCGTCCGCCTCATAGGCACCGCTGGCCGAGATGACTGGCGATGACGCGTGCAGAAGGGACCACGCCGGGCTGTCGACACCCAAGTCAATCGCCGTCGTCTGGTTCTTGCCGTAGGTGTCGTGACCGCCGGGCGCAGCGAGAACGACCCTGGTGCCGACCAGGCCAAAGCCGGAGTATTCGAGGCGCAGATCGACAGTCCCGCCGCCATCGGGATCGCCTGCGGTGCCGGTCTGCGTGCTGTTCGGAATGGTGACCCACTGGTCGACGTTGGCCGTGCGTACCCACGAAGGCGGAGGCAGCGTCAGCGGACGAACGCTCCACACCGGCGTGTCGGCGTTGAACGACGTCGTCATGTTCGACCAGTTCGACGCGCTGAGCAGCCGGTTGTAGGCTGCGGTCGCGCCGTTGGCGCCGAGCCGCACGGCGTACGACAGCGCCGGCATCATGTTGGCGAAGTAGCCCTCGGCCTCGGGGATGGAGATCTGGTGCAGCGTGGTGGTCGACTCGAAGAACGGCAACTGCTGCGGGCCGCTCGTCGGGTAGAACGACATCACCGTCTTGGTGAGCTGATAGGCCGCGTTCCAGCTCGCGAGCCACGGGCCCGTGCCGCCCGTCCAGTCCGGCGAGTGGCTGGCCGCCATGGCGATGTTGTAGGGTGCGCCTTCGGTGAAGAGGAAGTCCGTGCCGGCGTTCGTGGCGCCGAGGCGGCCAACGACCGATTGCGCGCAGTAGTCGAACAAGGCCTCGAGTTGGCCGAGTGCCGTGTTCGTGATCGACGGGTCGGCGGCGATGGTCCAACCGAGCACCGCAGTGAAGAAGTCCTGCTGCCAGCCCGGGCCCATCCAGCCGGTCGCGGCGGCTTGCTGGCCGGGGACGCTGTATTCGTTGGTGTAGTCGACGTCGCTTTGGATGAATCCGAGCGGGTTGTTCGACTGCGCGACGTAAATGGCGTTGTAGTGGGCCGCGAACGCTTCGAGCGAGTTCAGGAACTCGGCCTGCAGAACGTCGGCGTCCGGCGTGATCGAGCACGCCGCCAGCAGGTTGCGCAGAATCCACGCGACCGCGCGGACTTGAATGCCGGCGATCTTCGGGTAAGGGTAGCCGCTGGCGTAGCCGCGGTCTTGGTCCACCAGGAACAGGTAGTTCGCAGTCGCGGCGAACTGCACCTCGTCTAGGAAGTAGTAGCGGCCCGTGATGAGATAGGCCAGCATGCCGACCTGCGGCTGGTGGGCGATCTCCCACGACGGGGCTGCAGTGCCCGTGGCGACGACAGGCACATCGCCAGTCGAAGACGAGTTCTGCGACAGGTTCGGGTGCTGCGAGAAGCGCAGCGGGCGGTTCGTCGCCTCGTCGCGATAGTGGATGGGGTATCGGCCGGCGCTGTAGCCGTTGCGCTGCACCGCGGTGTAGATGCTCGGGGCCGTCGAGGTCAGGTACAGCACGTCGTGCTGGGGCAGCAAGCCGATCGGCGTGGCGAAACCCGTGCCGCCCATGTTGTCGCCCGAGTAGGCGTAGGAGCCCTGCTGCAGCGGCGTGTATGTCGAAGGCAGGCTCGTGACGAGGCTGCTGGTCGGCGAGACCACGGCGCTATAGGACGGGACGATCTCCGTGCTCTGGAGGTACGCCGTGTTGTGCTGGACGACGACGCCCGGATCGGAGCCAAGCCAGTAGGACACGGCCGTGCCAGAGACTAGCGGCGTGCGGCAGCGCGAAGGTAGGTCGATCGCCTGCGAGCTGCGCTGCGTGCCCGCACCGGTACCCAGCGTGAACACGTAGGTCGCGGACTTGTCCGTCTCGCCGGCCACATGGATGTAGCCGTTCTCGATCCACGGCAGGACTTCGACCGCACCCGAGGCGTAGAGCCGAACCTCGAGCCATGCGACGAGGTGCGTGTCCGAACCCACCGGCTTGCGGTAGATCCATGACGACATCTGCGCACCGCTGACGTGGGTCGCGAACGGCGAATCCCAATCGGTGGTGGCCCAGGATGCAGTGCCGAACGAACCGCAGCCTATCGACGCCGTGATGGACGTTGCCTTGAGGTTCGTCGTCGTCAGCGCGGTGCCAGTCGAGGACGTGCCCGACGACAGCGTGATGGTCTTGGCGGTGTTGGCAGTCAGCGCGACGAAGCCTGACAGGATCGCGAACTTCAGCGACCCGTCGGGCCACACGTTCATCGGCGTGACCTGCAGAGGCGAGACCACGTCGGCCACGACACCCGAACCGCTTGGGATGTCGCCCTGCACGAACGCGAAGCCGAGGGTGAATGGCGCGGTGGCCGTGTTCGGGCTGGTGAGGGTGAACTGCTTAGCGCCCGAGGTCGTGACGAACACGCCATCCGACGTGCCACCACCAGACGGCGGGGGCGCTGGGGTGGGCGCCGGCGGGGCCATGGTCGCCACCGTAGTGCCCGTCGTGGTGTAGACGAGGCCGGACGCCGACACGCTCACGACATGGCCCGCGTCAGCCGACTGCAGCGTGTAGCTGGAGAGGATGGCGCCGCTGATCGACGAGCCGTCACGCAGCCACTGATAGCCTGTGGCCGAGTAACCCGTTGCCAGACTCGCGACCAGCGTGTTGCCGACGACGCCCGAGCCGAGGATGGTCACCGGCGTGCCGCCTCCGGCCCCGACTGCGGTCAGCACCTCGGCGCCGCTGGCGTCGTGCGTGTGCAGCGTCGGCGCGCCCGATGAGTCGAACGAGATCCCACTGCGTAGCGGCGTCGAGTTTGCATCGACGAGGAACGCAGTAGCCGCCATCGCCCAGATCTCAGCTGCGCTGCTGCCCCATCATCGCGAGCGCCTCTTCGGCTGCCTCGCGGTTGTAGAAGGCAGCGACATCCTCATAGCGCAGGGTGTCGAACAACTTCCAGCGGCCGTTGTTCTGGCGGATTTCGTATCGCATTGGCTCTCTCAATCGTCGGTAAAGTTCAGTACCGGGCGCATCCTGCAGCGGCAGTTCTTGCTTATCACTTCTGCCGTTGCTACCATGTACCAACCACAGCAACTTTCCATGGTGTACACATGACACGCCGATACGCGGACGACTTTCTTCTGAACCTGAAGGAACGCCTTGATGGGGGCGCGACTGTTCGCGCGCTCGTGAAGGAGTTCAGGTTTAGTCCGGCTAAAGTCATCGCCGCTCTGAAGGAGAGGTTCGACTACGACTTGCCCAGCGTCGTGCGCTTGCAAACTGCGCGCGATCGCGCCGCCGAGATCGTCCGGGACTACGACGCAGGCATCAGCGCCCTGGCGCTGAGCCGAAGGTTCGACGTCTCGCGCGCCATGATCTACAGCATCCTGCAAGACAACGGAGTCGTGACGCGTGGAGGGAGTGCCTCGATGCGCGTGCGACTCGGGAAGCTCAGTCGCAGCGACTTGGCCGCCCTCTCTCGCAACGCCCGCGCCGCGCGACTCGAAAACCTCGGCAAAGCTGCCCAGGTCAACGCCAAGCATCAAGCCATCGGACAAGGCGAGCGCGAACTCTTCGACTTGCTCAACGCCCACGGTTTCCGGCCGGAGCGTCAAGTCTCCATGGACGGCAACGCAATCGACATCGTGTTCGGGTCGGTCACCGTGGAAGTCAAATTCAGCAGCAGCCTTACATTTCAGCGACGACCTGGAGAGTTCGACAAACAGCTCATCGAAGGTGGGCGCACTCTCGTCTACTTCGGCATCAACTCCGCGACGGTGATCGCCGCCGCCGCTGGCGAGATAGTCGCCCTCTTCGATTTCATTCGCGGGCAGCCAGCCCCTCTGGGTCAGTATTGGGTGATTCGGTGTGCACTCGATAGTCGACGCACCCACAGTCAGGCAGACGATGTCTCCCTCATACCAGAATCGCCACAGGTGACGACATCCATTAGCAAGCGATACCTTGGTTGAACCCACAAAGCAGTTCGGCATGTCGCCGGGCTTGCCGTAGACATCCTGTCCGTACATCTCACCAATGAACGGCGGGTCCTTGAGGTCAAACACCTTGCCGTTGTAGGAGACGTGGAGCGCGCGCGGCTCCTTTGGCCCTGCCGAGTGGATCCACTCGTACTGCGTCACGCCGATGGATTCCATCCGCGCCGCAGTCGTGTTGTTGTAGGCCTTGCGCGTCTGGTCATGCGCCACGTTTCGCGCATGGCGGATGTTCCCAGCGTATTGTTTCTCGAGATACGGCACGAGGTCTTGCATCCCGTTGCCCGTTGTGATCGAGCGCGAGACGGCGCCTTGCACGTTGGTCAGGTACTTGGCCGGGATCAGCTTGATGAGGCTGACGGCCTCGGTCGTACTGGCGTTGATGATCTCCAGCAGCGCCGGGCTCATCTTCGAGGCGTCAAGTTGAACCGCCGTCGACATCTGACGCAGGCTCATGCCGAGCGTGACGCCAGAGTTCTTGACCGTGCGGTCCATCATCCGCTTGGTCGCCTTCTTGGCCCAGCGGTTGAACAGCGGCTCGTACTTGTCCATCAGCGCGTTGAGCGCGATGCGGGCCTGCGTGCTGGTGCCAGGGTCGGCCGCATCCATCGCGGCGTCGGGCTCGTGCGGGGCGATCTCAGGCTTCTCGCCGGCGAAGACCTGTTGCATGGCCTTCTTGGTGTCGTCGCACATCCGGCGAACGAGGGTGAGGATGACTGCGGCGTATTCCTGTTCGATCGCCGCGTTCGGGGTCAGTACCGACCCGCGCAGGGCCTCAGGCCTTAGATCCCGGGTCTTGGGCGGATTCATCGTCGAGGTCGGCCATCAGCTCCGGGTCAGGCGGCGGCGTGAGCTCCAAGGCTGCGTAGCCGCTGGCCGGGTCGCGCTTCAGGCGCTCTTGCTCGTTCTCGGCGGAGATGGCGCCGGACTGGATCAGTGCCGCGCCGGTCTGGGCCTTGGTCAGGTTCATCGTCGCCTGCTCTTCGGCCGTCGGCGTGTCGAGCGGGCGCCATTCGACGGTGAGGTCGATGCCCTTCAACTCGGGCACTTCCGACCGACTCACCAGCAACAGGTGGCGCTCGACCAGCGGCGTCAGGTCGTGAGTCTGGATGCTTTCCAGCGACTCGTGGTAGCTCGCCTCTTCGTACTCGCCGGTGGAGTTGAAGCCCTTCGGAACCGTGCCCAGCAGTTTCGTCGCAGGCATTTCGGCTTGGGCGGCGACGATCTGATACTGCGTCATGATGACGTTGTCCAGGTCGGCGAGACCGGTGTCGAACTGCTCGAACGACTCGTCCTGCTTGTCGCCCATCTTGACGGCGTAGTTGTCGCGCAGGGCAACCCACTCAGCCATGCGCTCGGCAGACTGGTCGCCGCCCGCGATGAATTTCGGCATGTCGGTGAGCCAGACGGTCGTGCGCTTGGTCTGCACCAGTTGCGGCGCTTCGTTGGCCGTGCGCTCCGCACCGTAGACGCGCTCCATGATCCGCTGCGGAAGCGGAACGCCCCCGTACATGTATTGCGGCTTGAGCAGGTCCGGCAGGTCGCCGTTGCGGAAGATGATGAGGTGCGAGCGGTGGTAGCGCGTGCCGTTGATGAGCCAGTGGGTCGGCTCGTAGAAGTGCTCGGTGTCTGGCCGCGACGAAGCCGCGATGTCCATCTGCGGCGAGCACCAGTACGGGTCAACCTGCACCATGCCCTTGTATGACCCGGGCGTCACGCCATCGGGGTTGAAGGGGTTCGTGTAGTAGTCCGGATCGGTCGAGTCGACCTTGAATAGCACGATCCGCACGCCGAAGATCCGACCCTTGCGCAGGAATTCGAACATGTTGGCGTTGAGCCGCATCTTGCGGTTCGCCTTGTGGATCTTCTTGAGCGCTTCCGGCTTGATGTCGTCGCCGTCCACGTTGACGACGTCGAAGCCCTGCCGGATCGCATCGCGCGCCGGCATCGTGCAGGCCTTGTCGATCAGCCAGTGCTGCGCCAGGATCGCGGCCAACTGATAGCCGATGAACGTCTGCGAGGCGTACCACATCGCCAGGACTTCTGGGATGTTCATCGCCGTGGCCTGAAGCTTCAGGGCGATGCCACCGATCCCAGCGTCGTCCATGGCGTGTTCGGCCGTGGCGAAGCGCGGGAGCTTGGCGACCAGTTGTCGGCTGACTTCCGCGATGGCCTCCAGCCCACGCTTGCGGTCACGCGATGCGGCGTGCGTGCTCCAGATCGATGCGCTGTCGTCGTCCGACTTCTCGGCTTGCGTCTCGCGCCGGCCGCGCACCCAGTCGAAGAACCCCATCAGCCCCACCAGCTCCCGCGCTTCATGACGCTGGGCAGGAAGGCCATGATGAAGGCGTCTGCTAGGTTGGGCGACGGGATGCCGCGGTCTGCCAGATCCTGTTTGCTCTCGACCATGACCTTGCCGTTCTTGTCGTAGTCGCGCAGCGGCGTGCAGAGTTCTTCCATGAGCTTATCCAGGTTCGGCATCGCGCTGTCGATGAAGATCATTTCGTCAGCGTCGAACTGCTGGCCGTTGCGCACGGCGTTGTAGGTGTTGCGCAGGCGGTCGGCGACGAGCCACCACGCCTGAGCCTTGATGTTCGAGAAGAAGTTCTTGTTCAGAACCTGCGTGTCGCCGTACTTCGAGTCCGGCTTGTAGACCGCGCCGCCTGCGAAGAACTTCTCGTGCTCGACACGGTGCTCAGTCTCGGCATTGATCTCGTTGAACTTCGCGCCAGCCGTTGCGCCCACGCCAATCGCGTCGTAGATGACGCTGGCGCCGCGCGCTCGAGCTTCACCGTGCACGCGAGCGCAGGACTTGAGGAGTTCGTCTTCCTTGGCCTTCCACTCTTCGCACCATGTGGCGAGCGGGCCGCGGGATTCCACCATCGCGCACTTGTCGTCGCCGGCATCGGCAATGTCGAAACCCAGACGGGTCGCGCCGGTACAGTCGGTGCCGAGTTTCTTGTGGGCATCAAGTGCAGCCATCAACCATGAGCGCTTGATGACGGCCTTCTCGTCGTTTTCGTCCGGGTTCCCACCGTAGATCAGCAGGTACTTCTCGTGGTCCTTGAGCTTCAGCGCCTCGATGATTTTCCGCATCGTCTCCGACAAGAACGGGTTCTCGTCGTAGTTGATCTTGCGGATCAGCGTGTCAGGCGGCGGGTCGATGACGAAATGCTTGTAGGCAAAGTCTGTCGCCAACTTCGGGTTGAAGATCAGCCAGACCTGCGACCCCTGCTTGCGGATCGTGGCCTCGAGGATGTCCCACTGCTCCTCGGTGAGGTAGTGGCCCTCCTCGATCCAGAGGATGTCGATGCCCTCTAGGGACTTCACCTCGGCGATGTTTCGCGCCAGGCCGTAGAACAGGAACTCGGTGCCGGTGTGCCGGTTCGTGATCTTGTTGTTCAGGATTTCGAAGCGGCTCGTGAGGCCGAAGCGCTCGATCTGGATCTTGAGCAGCGCGTAGACCGATTCCTCGATCTTGTTCTGGAACTGACGGGTGCAGAGGATGCGCAGCTTGGCCGAGTTCGCCAGGAACGTCGCGAAGCCCGCAGCGTCCCATGACTTCGAACTGGCCCGGCCACCGTACAGCACGCGATTGCGATAGCCCTTGGCAGTCCAGAAGTCCCGGAGTGCGGGATTCAGCTGAGGGCGCGCGGCGACGAGCTCAGTTGCCTCCATAGAAGAAGTCCAGCCCCTGCGGCACGCTCGGCGCGTCGTCGCCCACCTTGCCCTTGTTGGCGGCCAGCAGGCTC
>OUNJ010003450.1_pt1 | contig 10441 bp, 5 predicted proteins | sample 1755361 | NCBI WGS metagenome assembly OUNJ01 (sample SAMEA3914825, study PRJEB12502) | metagenome | biome: forest; material: soil | place: USA | collected 2012-03-12 | depth 0.1 m
GCGCGTGAGGCCGCCGAGGCGACGCTGGCTGAAGCCGATGCCTACGACGCGTTCCTCGAAGCCACGCGCGAGCTCGACGCCGTCCTGGCCAACGAGCAGGCCGCTCAGTTGGCGCTTGCCGAGGCGAAGGCGGAACAGGCCGAGAGCGATCGACTGGCGATCATCCAGATCAACGCCTCGTTCGAGGCGCGGCGCCAGGGCGTGCTGGCGCTGCAGGCCGAACTGGCGGCGATCAACGAGGTTGCAGCGGCCGACGCCGTGCTGGCCGAGCAACAGGCCGCCAGTGCAGCCGCGCTAGAGCGCACCGCGGCGGCCGCGCGCGCCGCGGGCACGGCGCTGAACGATGCGTTCTCGGGGGTCGGCGTGCGGTCGCTGGCCGAGATCCAGGCCGAGGTGGCGGGCGTCGAGCAATCGATGGTGGTGCTGCGCGCCAACTTCGAGGCCGGCGCGATCTCGTCGCAAGACATGGCGCGCGCGATCGGCGCGGCGACGGTGCAGCTCGAAGCCCTGCACGCCGAGGCGGCGAACATCCCGCAGGTCGACGGCGTGTTCAAGACGCTGAGCGGCACGATCAACGGCATCATCAGTGACTTCGGCGCGCTGGGTGCAGCCGTCGCGACGATCGGGTTCGCGGTCAAGCCGATCCTCGACGCGAACATCCAGCTCGAGACGACGCGCCGCACGCTGACGCAGGTGCTGGGCTCGGTCGACGCGGCGAACGCCGAGATCGACAAGCTCGCAACGGCCGCGAACCGTACAGGCGTGGCCGTCGGCGGCCTCAACACCTCGTTCTCGACGTTCGCGGCCGCGGCGAAGACGGCCGGGCTGAACACGGCGCAGATCGAGCAGATTTTCAACAGCACCGTCGGCGCGGCCGGCACGCTGGGCCTGTCCGGCGAAAAGGTGACGCTGATCCTCGAAGCGCTCGGCCAGATGGCGTCGAAGGGCGTCGTGTCGATGGAAGAACTGCGCCGGCAGCTGGGCAACTCGCTGCCTGGTGCGCTCGCGCTCATGGCGCAGTCGCTGGGCATCACGACCGCGCAGCTGGACAAGCTGGTGTCCTCGGGCCAGTTGCTGGCCTCGGACGCGCTGCCGGCACTGGCGACGGCCATGGCGAAGATCGGCGACCAGACGAAGCCGGTCGAGGGCCTGCAGCAGTCGTTCGCACGTCTAGGCAACGCGGTGACGGAGACCTACCAGAAGTTCTCGAACACCGCGGTCTACGCGGGTCTGAACGCGGCGATCTCGTCGCTCGCGAAGAACTTCCAATCGGTGCTCACCGTCGTGACGTCGCTGGGCGAGCTTTGGGCGGCCAAAGCGATCCTCGGCTATCTGGACAACATCACGCGTCTGAACGCCAGCACCGCGGCGCTCACGACCACCACGACGGCGGCCACGGTTGCCACGGCGGCCAACACAGCAGCGGAAGAGACCTCGTCGACCGCGATTGCCGCCAACAGCGCTGCGCGGGTGGCGAACGCCGAGGCCACCGTCGCCCAGACCACGGCGCAGGAAGCCCAGAACGCGTCGATAGGCACCAGCGGCGGCTTGTTCAAAGCGAATGCCACCGTGCTGCAGCAGGCCGCCAGCGTGGCCGCTGGAGGCTTCAACCTGCTGCGTAGTGGCGTGAGCAGCGTCTTCGGCCTGCTGGGGGGCATCCCGGGCATCGCGCTGCTGGTGGGCACCAACGCAAAGGCGATCGGCACGGCCATCGGCGAGACGGCCGCGTCGTGGACGCGCTGGGGCGACGAGCTTCGCAAGAACGAAGCCGCGCTCGACGCGCAGACCGCGAAGGAAAAAGCGAACTTCGAGGCATCGCAGACGCTGGGGGTCTCGATCGTCAAGCTGACCGCCCAGTACAACGACCTGACGGCGCCGCTGCAAAAGGCCATCATCGCGGCCGAGAAGCACGCCGAGGCCCAGAAGCTCGAGGGCGACGCCACGCGCGAGATCGCCTCGCTCAACGGCCAGCAGACGGTGATCGTCGAAGCGGCCGCGAAGGCGACGAACTTGCAGGCGCAGGCGTCCCAAGCCGTGGCCGACAAGATGAACGCGCAGGTCGCGGCGACGGCCAATCTGGTCGCGCAGATCGAGTCGCAAGTCGCGAGCGGCGTCAAACTGAACGACGCCGAGCAAAAGAAGCTGACGACGCTCCAGCAGACGCTGGTCGTCCAGCAGGCGGCCGCCGACAAGGCGCAGGCGCAGGCCGATGCGGACAACGTCGCGGCCACGGCGGCGTTTAATCATGCCGTCGCGCTGAAAGACCAATCGGGGTCGCTGGTGGATCTGCAGGCGGCACTGGCCGAGGCCACCAACCGCGTCACGGCGCTGGAGACCGCGCAAGCGCTCGGTGTCGACGTCAGCAAGCAACTGACGAAGGCAACGAGCGACCAGGCGCAAGCGCAAGCGCTGGTGACGAAGGCATATCAGGACACCGTCGACAACGCGAATCGCGCGGCCGCTTCGGTCAAGAACGGTGCTTCCGTCACCACGGCCGCGACCAACGCCAATATCGCGTTCCTCAACTCGGAGAAGCAACAGGCGCTCGCCATCGGCGACACGTACCGCGCGCGCACGATCGACGTCGAGATCCAGCGCGAGCAGATCACGGTCATCGAGCAGCAGGTCTCGGTCAAGAACGCGGAGATCGCCGCCGACAAGGCGCAGCTCGCCGTGCTGCAGGCGAAGATCAGCCCGGCCGATGCCAACTACCGGCAAGAGCTCGCCGACATCGAAGCGCTGAAGGCAAAGATCCAAGTCGAGCAGTCGGAATCCGATGCGCTGCGCTCGAACATCAGCGGCTTGGAGACGCAGACCGACGCACTCGAGCGCAACACCAACGCGACGAACAGCAACGCCGCGGCGAAGGCGGCCGCGGCGAAGGAAGCTTACGTAGACCCCATCGCGTCGAAGGGCCCGACCGCCGTCGACAACACGGGATATTCCGCGCTGCTGGCGAAGATCAACGCGGGCACGCTGACGAAGGACGACGCTGGCGCGCTGCAGGCCGTCATCGCGCAGCTGCGCCAGAACCAGCAGGAAAACGTCATCGGCAACCAGCTTAATCCGGGCTTGGTGAGCCAGGACGCGATCAACTCGGTCAACGCCGAGCTGAAGGCGCTGCAGGACGCCTACGACCGGCTCGCCGGGCCCACGCTGAACCTCGGGGGCAACGGCAAGGGCTCGGGCGCGTTCGGCGGCTCAGGCACGGCCCCCAGCACCACCGACAGCACCACGACGGCGCCAACCACCACGCCCTCGTCGACCTCGCACACCGTCACGATCAACCTGAACGGCCAGCAGACGACCATCAACGCCGCGAGCGCTGACGATGCCACTGCGCTGGCGACGCTCATGCAACAATTGGCCGCAGCAGCGACGAGGGCACAGTGAGCAAAACCATCACGTTGAGCGACGGGACGACGACCATCACGCTGTCGCCCGACCTGCAATGGCAGGAAGAATTCAAGTTCGCGCCGGTGCAGCAGCAGGTCGATCGATCCATCACGGGCGCGGTCATCGTGCAGGCATCGGCCACGGTCAAGGGCAACCCGGTGACGCTCGCACCCATCGACGATTCGTCAGCGTGGATGCCGCTGTCGACGGTGCAGCAGGTGCTGGCGTGGGCTGCGATCCCGCTCAAGACGATGACGCTGGCGATCAGCGGCTACGCGAACAAAACGGTGATCTTTCGACATCAGGACGGCGCACACGAGGCCGAACCTGTCGTGTTCTACGCTGACCCCGACGTCACCGACAACTTCCTCGTGACTTTGCGATTCATGGAGATCTAACGATGCCGATCACTACCGGCGACATCCGCCTCGTCAAAAGCCAAGTCATGACCGACGCGGACAACGGCGGCGGCGCAGCAACCGGCGTCGAGGTCATCGACGGTCAGTCGAACAACGTGTTCCCCGACACGTCGGAACTCGATCATGTCGTGGGCCGCGTGCAGTTGCGCAAGGTCTTCATCCAGATCAACACGACCGACACCGACACCTACCTCGGCGCCAACGTCATCATCAGCAAGCCGCCCGGCAATCCGGAGATCAGCGGCGTGCTGTTCTCGACGGCCGATGACTTCGACACGCGCGACGCCGCGGCCGTGCGGATCGAGTCCTACCTTGCCGCGGGCCCGTCGTATCCCGGCTACCTGTTCGGCGATCACATCGAAGGGCAGATGACGGTCTCGATCCAGCAGCGCACGACGGTGCCCCTGCCGTCGAACGGCGACACGCTGGTGCTGGTGAAGTTCCCCAACACGTCGAGCGAATACAGGCAGTTCTTCCGCATCACCGACGTGTCGAGCATCAACCGCGAGTTCACGACGACCGACGGCGTGAACTTCACGCGGGCCATCGTCTCGCTGACGATCAGCCAGGCGCTCACGGCCGACTTCCCGGGCTTCGACGCGGTCTATGCGGACGCGAGCGTCAGCTACAGCGGCAAGACCGAGCTGCTGGGAAGCGTGGTCGCCGACGCGGCGCGCTACTACGGCGTGGTGCCACTCACCGCAGCCGCATCGTTCGGCGACTTCGGCGTGCTGGGCGACGGGATCTACTCGCAGCTCGTGCCCTCGTCGCGCAGCGAGATCCCCATCACCGACTCGCGGATGAACCAGCAGGTGACGACGCTGGTGGCGACGGGCGTCAACGTGAACCAGACCTACGCGTTCGCGCTCGACTCGACGCACCCGGCGTTCGTCGGTGGCGGCATCCTGCCCGGCACGCTGAGCGTGACGCTCGACGGCGTGTCGACCGGCGTGGCCGACAAGGGCGGCAACCTCGTCGACAGCATCGGAACCGTCGTCGGCGCGGTCGACTACGCGAACGGCGAGCTGACCCTGGCCACCGACGTGCTGGGCACGGGCGCGACGTCGAAGCACGTCGTGTACTCGCGCGCCGCGCAGTCGCAGATGGTGAGCAACTCGATCGGCCTGGACGTGACGGAGTCGAACCGGCGCACGACCTGGGTCGTCACGCTCGACCCGATCCCTGCGAAGGGTTCGATGACGGCGTCCTACCTGTCGCAAGGCCACTGGTACGAGCTGACCGACGACGGCTCGGGCGCCTTGCGCGGCTCCGACTCGTCGTTCGGCGTGGGTGTGCTGAACTTCACCACGGGCACGCTGTCGCTGACGCTCGGCGCGCTGCCGGACGCGCCTTCGTCGATCATCCTGCAGTGGGCCGAGAGCGTGCAGTCGCAGGCCGTGCAGCCGACCACCCGTGTGACGGCCGGCCCGGTCGCCATGCAGACGATCAACACGAGCGTCGCGATCATCCCGGGCGCGCTGTCGATCTCGTGGGCGGGCGGCCACGTCGCAACCGACAACGGTTCCGGCGTGCTGACGGGCGACGCGAGCGGCACGGTCAGCTACACCGCGGGCATCGTGCAGATCGCGCCGACCGTGCTGCCTGCGCCGGGTACGACGATGACCGTCACGGTGACGCCGGGCAACTTCCAGACGCACGACGTGACGGCTTTCACCAGCTCGGGCTCGACGTGGACGTTCAACGTGCCGCCGGGCGGCTCCGGCATCCTGCCGCACTCGGTGAACTTCTCGGTGAACATCAACTGGCCGGCGCGGGCCTATCCGGGCACCGACCAGAACGTGGAGACCGTGAAGGCGTTCACCGACGACGGGTCGGGCAATCTCGTCTACGCCGGCATCCTGAGCGACGGCACGTCGTTCTCGGCCAACGTGGGCACCATCAACTACAGCACGGGCAACTGCGTGCTGCAGAAGACGTTCACGCTGCACACGGTGCAGCCGGTCTTCGACACGGTCTACCCGCTGGGCACCGCCAGCGCGCACACCGACGGCTACATCAAGATCGTGGACAACACGCCGCGCGACGTGACGGCGACGATCGAGAACGGCTCTCTCGGTGGCGGCCCGGCGCTGCAGTCGACCTACCAGTTCCCCGGCACCGGCGTCACGGTCGCGACGCAGGCGTTCGACTCGCCGCAGATCACGACGCAGATCAGTGACGGCGTGCTGGCGCCTGGCGCCTCGTGGGGCTACGGCGGCAAGCAGTACTTGACGCTCGCTGACGGCACCGTCACGACGGACATTTCGAGCGCCACCGGTGTCGGCACGCCGGCAGGCACCTGGGTGTCGTCGACGGGCACCATCACGATGACGACCTGGAACACCGGCAGCACGTCGACGCTCGTCTCGTTCTCGGCGCAGAGCTCGCCCACGACCAGCGTCGCCAACGACACGACGCAGATCACCGACGGCGTGACGTTCCGCACGGCCAGCGCGCCGATTGCGCCGAACGGCTTCGAGATCATCGGCACGAACATCGTCAGCGGCGACTTCAACGTGACGGCCGACGTGAACGGGAAGATCTCCGGCGGCAACGTCGTGGGCACGATCGACTACGACACGGGTGTGGTGCGCCTGCGCTTCGGCACGCCCAGCACCGCGGCGCTCAGCGACACCGTGCAGGACGTCTCCGCGTACGGCGTGACGGGCTTCGACAAGATCCTGCTGCAAGGCGTGGCGCTCGACTCGCTGCGCTACAACGCGGTCGCCTACAGCTACCTCCCGCTCGACCCCGCGATCCTCGGCCTCGACCCGGTGCGCCTGCCGTCCGACGGCCGCGTGCCGATCTTCAAAAAGGGAGGCGTGGCCGTCGTCCACTACACGAAGACGCTCACGGCGGCCACGCATTCGAATGGCGACATCATCAACCTCGGGCAAGTGCGGGTCAGCGCCGTGGAGATCGTCGACAGCGCCGGCGTGCCGATCAATGGCGGCTACACCTCGGACATGGACGCCGGCACCGTCACGATTGTGAACACCACCGGCTGGGCGCAGCCCGTCGTCGTGAGCTCGCGTATCGAGGACATGGCGCTGATCACCGACGCGCAGATCAGCGGTCAGATCAGCCTGTCGCGCGCGCTGTCGCACGCCTATCCTCTCGGCAGCTACGTGTCGAGCGCGTTCCTGATCGGCGACATGCAGGCCGCGGTTGCGACGATGTTCGAGCAACAGACGTGGACGTTCGTGTGGCAAGACACCCCCATCGGCAATCCGATCCTGGCGGCCTACGACCAGATCAACCATCCGCCCGAGGTGACGAACGCCGCGGCCGAGACGGAGAGCTGGGCGCTGATCTTCACGAACTCGACCAACTTCACCATCGTGGGCGAGCACCTCGGGACGATCGGCACCGGAACGACGTCGAGCGATTGCGCGCCGCTGAACCCCAACACCGGCACGCCCTACTTCAAGCTGCATCAGGCGGGCTTCGGAACGGGATGGGCGGCGGGCAACGTGATCCGCATCGACACGGTTGGCGCGCTCGAGCCGCTCTGGTTGGCGCGCGTCGTCCAGCAAGGCGACAATGTTTCGACCGAGGACAACTTCTCGCTGCTGATCCGCGGCGACGTCAACACGTAAAGGCAGGGCCATGAGCGAAGTCATCTACTACAGCAGCGACGAGGCCGGCGCGCCGTCGTTGAACAACGCGGCGGGCTCGCTCGTCGCCGTGCTCGACGCGTGCCTGATCAACGGCTTCAACCAGAAGAACGTCACGGCGCTGTCGGTCTCGAGCGGCGTTGCCACGGCGACGATCAGCGCGCACGGCTATCTGACGAACCGCAAAGTGGTGATCGCCGGCGCCGCGACGACCGCCATCAACGGCCTCAAAAAGGTGACGGTCGTCGACGCCAACACGATCTCGTTCGATGCGACCGGCGTGGCCGACGGCGTCATCAGCGGCACGATCACCGCCAAGCGCGCGCCGCTGGGCTGGTCGAAGGCGTTCAGCGGCACGAATCAGGCGATGTACCAGCGCACCGATCCGGCGGCCACGGGTTCGCTGCTGCGCATCGACGACTCGGCCGGCGGTGTGCATGCGAATGCGATCATGGTCGAGACCGCGACCGGTATCAACACGTACACCAACAACACGAACAACTACACCTGGGCGAAGGGTGCCAACTCCGCGTCGCCGCAGAACTGGATTCTGGTGGGCGACAGCACGGCTTTCCACCTGTTCTGCGACAGCACGACTTCGGCGGGCGCCAACGGCATGCGCGCGTACACGTTCGGCGACCTCGTGTCCTATCGCGCCGGCGACGCGTACTGCAGCATCATCGGTGGCTCGGACGCTGACGACACGCTGCTGCTCTGGTTCCGTACGGCCGATTGGCGGGTTCCCAGCAACGCACTGTTCGTCCAGCGACCAGCCTCGCAATTCGGCGGGTTCCAGACCGTCAGCGTGATCGGAGCACCGACCGATGGAACCTTCACTCCGTTCGGAGGTGGCACCAGCGGGCCGACCTACCCGAGCAGCGTGGACGGCGGCCTGATCTTCCAGGGCAACACGATCGTCTACGATGGCGTGTCGATTCGCGGCTACGTCAAGGGCCTGAAGGAACCTCTCGCGATCGTGCCGAGCTTCATGCACAAGGCCGAAATGACCGGCATCCATGGGACGACGTCGACCTACCTAATCGTGATGATCAAGGGCGCAAACTCCACGCAGGGCGCGGTGGCGATCGACATCACGGGCCCGTGGATCTGACATGGCGACGGGTCGATTCTTCAAGCTCGCGTTCGTCGGCTTCGGGTCGTCGACCTACGCCATCCAGGGCGCGGAGCTGTACGACGTCTCGGGCGGCGTCGACCTGGCGCACAGCAGCGGATCGGCCACGAGCAACACCGGCACGCCGGCGAACGCCTTCGACCACAACGCCGGCACCGCATGGAACGCCGACGGCCTGTCGTACCTGCAAGTCGACTTCGGCACGAGCGTGTCGATCGACGAGGTCATCGTGCGCGAGGACACCGCCAACCCCTTCGCGTTCGTCACGATCCTGGCGAGCGACGACAGCGTGCTCTGGCGCGTGGTCGCCGCAGCGACGGCGCCGGCGGGTGCGGCGACGACGTTCAACACGACGTCCGAGCTGGTGCATCCGCAGATGGGCGTCGTAGGCCGCCAGGAATGCCCGGGCGTGCGCTTCTCGCTGACTCCGGGCCACCTGCTGATCGGCCGTCAGAACATGCCCAACCTCGGGTTCAAGGGCAATGGCGTGATCGAGGGCGAGGTCGACGTGCTGAACGTACCGTTGAACACGCCGCTCTCGCGCAAGGTGCGCGTGCACCTCGTCTCGAACGGCATGCTGCTGCGCGAGGGCTGGAGCGACCCCATCACGGGCGCCTATCGCTTTGACGGCCTGCCGCTGCTGCCGTGCTACGTGATGACGTTCGACTGGACGTTGAACTACAACGCCGTCGTCAAGGACGGCATCATGCCGGTGCTGCAATGACGATGACGATCTCCGACACGGTGCGTTTCGCGCGCCTGGCCGCGCTGACGAACGAGTTCAACGGCGGCTCGCTCGAGTTCTGGTCGGGTCTGCGTCCGGCCAGCGGCGACACGCCGGCGGGCACACTGCAGGCCACCGCACCGCTGCCGTCGACCGCAGGCAGCATCAACTCGTCGTTCACGTTCACATTCGCAGCGATCGGGGACGCCTTGCGCGTGGCCGCCGACACCATCACCTGGGCGCGCTTCAAGTCGTCGTCGGGTAGCTTCGTGTCGGATGTCGACGTCGGCCTCGCGCTCACCCCGTCGACGCCGCCAGAAGAGATCCTACTCGGGGCCACGACCGGCATGGTGGGCGCCTACATCCACATCGTCGCCGGCATCGTCCAGGGCTGACGATGAACGTCGAGCTCACTTTCGCCGAGCCGTTCGGTTCGCCGGATGGGAGCTTCGTCGAGCTGACGTTCGGTGCCGGCCCGACGGGCGGCAACATCGGCGCGAAGATCGCTATTTCGTTCGCGGGCCTGCCGACGATGCTGCTCGGCGCGGCACCGGCCACGTCGGCACAGATTTCGATGGCGCTCACCGATCTGCCGATGGTGACGATCAGCGGCACCTACGACCCGGCGCAGTACCGCGGCCCGCGACACTCGGTGCGCATGCCGTGGCAAGACGCGACACCGACGCGCGTCGACGCGGCGATGCCGTGGGAAAACGCATCACGGGCCGAGGTCGAGGTTAGTCTGCCGATCATCGACGCGACGCCGCTGCTCGACGCCGAGTTCCGGCTGCTCTGGGCGCAGGCCGCACGCACCGAGATCCAGCGCTCGGCCGCGTGGGAGCAAGCCACGCCGCTGCGGCCGCGCCCGACGACGTTTGAGACGAGCGAAGCCACGCGCACGCGGCTCGAGCGCGAGATCCGCTGGCAGCAAGGCACGCTCTCGCGGCCGCCGGGCACGACGTTCGAGTGGGAGGAAACCACGCGGACGAAGCGCCGCTATGAGGCGCCCTGGCAGGAAGCAACGCCGACGCGCAAGACCGTCACCAGCGTGGCCGCCGATGCCGCGGGGCTGCTGCGCAGCTGGGTGATCCCGTGGGAGGAAGCGCGCCACCCGCCGCTGGGCAAAACGATCATCATTCCGCCGCCGGCGCCC
>OUNJ011013793.1_pt1 | contig 10426 bp, 4 predicted proteins | sample 1755361 | NCBI WGS metagenome assembly OUNJ01 (sample SAMEA3914825, study PRJEB12502) | metagenome | biome: forest; material: soil | place: USA | collected 2012-03-12 | depth 0.1 m
TGCCGGTGGTGGTCACCGACAGGGCGCCGTTGCTGGCCACGACCTTGGTCAGGCTGAGGCCTGCCGTAGGGGCATCGTCGAGCGTGAAGCTGGTGCCAGCGGTGAAGCCATTGACCGCGGCGATCTGGTTGGTCGAACTGTCGAGCGTCGTCGCTCCGGTCGACGAGCCGCTAAGCGTGCCGGTCTGGATGGCGGTGCCGCCGGTCTGACTGATGGTGGTGGCTGAGCTCAGCGCCGTATTGCCCGAGGTCGCGGTGATGTTGGCCAGGGACAGACCGCCCGTCGTCGTGGTCAGGCTGACATTGCCGCCGGTCGAAGTAATATCACCCAGCGCCAGATTGGCCTGGCTCAGGGTATAGTCGCTGCCCGAGGTGCCGCCGACCATGCCGGAGAGCGTGCCCGCCGTCTGATTGACCTTGCCGCCGGCATTCAGGGTGATGGTGCCCGTGCCGCCATTGGCCGAGACATTGTGCGCGAGGTTGACGTCGCCGCTGGTCGTCGTCGAGAGCGTCACGTTTCCGGTCGTGGAGGTGACATCGCCGCTCAGCGCCAGATCGTGGCCGGTATTGTTGATGAGGATGGCCGTGTCGGCCGTCAGGGCGGCCACATGCGCAATGTCGTTGGCGCCGGTCAGTGACACGCCATCGCCGCCGCCGACCGACGCGCTCAGCGTATCGGTGGTGATCGTGCCCGCCGATTGGTGGATATTGCCGGCCGAGGTCAGGGTCAGGGTCTTGCCTGAGGTCGGCGTCCCCGACGTGCCGAGCGTGATATTGCCGGCGACGGCGATGTTGCCGGATGTCGCCGTCGTAAGGGTGATGTTGCCGTTGGTTGAGGCGACAGTGCCCGAGATATTCAGCGATTGACCCGTGTTTTTCACGGCGATGTCGCCGTCGGCGCTCGAAGTCCCGAGCGTACCGATGGCATTGTTAGTCTGGGTCAGGTCAATCGTTGATCCGGTGCCCGAGGCGTCGGCGGTAAGCGTGCCCGCATCGATTACACCGCCGGTCTGCGAGATATTGCCCGCGCCCGCCTTCAGCGTCGCGGTGGTGGTGGGGATGATCGCGTCGAGCGTCAGGTTCTGACCGGCCTCGAAGTCCATGGCCACGGTGTCGGTGACCGTGCCGTTGATGGTCAGATCGTGGCCGGCTGTCGTCGTCAGCTTCAAGGTGCCCGAGGTCGACGCCGTCGTGCCGGAAGTTGCCAGGTCGTGGTCGGAGTTGACGCTGAGGCCGGATGAGGCGGATGAACTGGCCAGTGTGGTGATGACATTGGCGTCGTTGAGCGCGATCGAGCCCGAGCTGGCGGTCGCGGTCAGGGTCGGGGCGGTGACGATGCCCGCCGACTGGCTGATATTGCCACCCGAGGTCAGGGTCGTGGTCGTGCCGGTATCGGTCAGGTCGCCGCCGAGCGCGATATCGCCCGATGAATTGAGGCCGATGGTCGTGGTGGCGCTGCTGGCATTGGCGCCCGTTCCGCTGGTCGAAATAGCGCCGTGGGTGCCGGTGGTGGTCACCGACAGGGCGCCGCTGGTGACGACGACGTGGCTCAGGCTGAGCCCGGCGGTCGGCGCGTCCTGAAGCGTGAAATCGCTGCCGGAGGTGAAATTGCTGACCGCAGCAATGGCGTTGGCACCGTCAAGCGTCGTGGTCGTACCCGACGAGCCCGACAATGTCGTTGTCGTCACGGTGTCGGTATTGGCCGTCTGAGCGATCGCGCCGGTGCCGGCGATCAGTGTCGCGGTGCCGGTTGAGATCGGCGTACCGAGGATCAGGTTTTGCCCGGCTTCGAAGTCCATTGCGGACGTGTCGGTGACGGTGCCGTTGACGGTCAGGTCGTGACCGGCCGTCGTCGTCAGCTTCAGCGTGCCCGATGTGGAGCTATTCGTGCCCGAGGTCGCCAGGTCGTGGTTGGCATTGACGCTCAAACCGGTCGAGGCCGACGATCCCGAAAGCGTCGAGATGACGTTGGCATTATTGAGCGTGATCGAACCCGAACTGGCGGTCGCTGTCAGAGTTGGCGCCGTGATGATGCCGAAGGGCTGGCTGATGTTGCCGCCCGAGGTCAGGGTCGTGGTCGTGCCGGTATTCGTCAGGTCGCCGTGGAAGGCGATATTGCCCGATGAATTGAGGCTGATTGTCGTCGTGGCGCTGCTGGCACTGGCACCCGCGCCGTTGACGCCGATCGCACCCGCCGTTGCGGTGCCGGTCGTGGTCACCGACAAGGCCCCACTGGTGACAACGACCGTGTTCAGGTTGAGGCCGGCCGTCGGCGCATCCTGAAGCGTGAAGTCGTTTCCGGACGTGAAGGTGTCGACCGTGCCAATCTGGTTGGTGGTGTTGGTCAGCGTCGTCGTCGTGCTCGACGAGCCGCTGAGCGTGCCGGTCTGGACAGCGGTGCCGGTGTTTTGGGTGATGCTTCCGGCCGAGGTCAAGGTGGTCTTGCCCGAGGTCGCGGTGATATTGGCCAGGGCCAGGCCACCCACGGTCGTGGTCAGATTGACATTGCCGCCGGTCGAGGTGATGTCGCCAAGGGAGAGATTGGCCTGGCTGAGAGTGAAATCCGCGCCCGAAGTGCCTCCGACCGTGCCGGTGAGGGTGCCTCCGGTTTGGTTGACCTGCCCGCCCGCGTCCAGGGTCAATGTATTGCCGCTGGCGTTACCTTGCAGGATCAGGTCGCCATGCGCGTTAAAGGTCAAGGCCGCGGCGGGATCGGTGGCGGTGACGCCATCGATCGTCAAATCGCCGGTCGTCGTCTTGATGGTGCCGCCATTGACCGAGGTTATGTTCGTCGCGGTCAGCGTCTTGTCGTTGGTCAGATTGAAGCTGCCGAAGCTCGACCCGCCGGTGACGTTGTCGATTTTGTTGGCTTGGTTGAGATTGGTGTCGTTGACCGAATTGGCGGTCAACGATGCGGTGGTGATGACGCCACCACTCTGGTTCAACGTGTCGCCGGTCGAATTCAGGGTAATGTTCGGCGAGGTGATGTTGTCGGTCAGGGTAATGGCCGCGATGGCATTGAGCGAAATGCTGCCATCGGTTGAGCCGGTCGTCATCGGTCCGGCCGAGACGCTTGTGAAATTCGAACTGGGGCTGAATGTATTGGCGGCGCCGCTGACGATATCGCCGTCGGCCGACAAGACGATATTGCCGCCGACCGAAGTCGCGGAGGTCGCGGTGATCTGGCCGGTTGTGCTGATCAGGGCATCGACGGCATTGTTGACCGACGAAATATAGACATTGCCGGCGCTGGTGGTGCCATTAAGCGTGATCGGCGTCGCCGAGCCCGAGCCGTCGGTGTAGGCGGGGACGACGAAGCTGACGAGGCTGAAGTCGCTGCCATCATCGGCAAAGGTGATGTTGTAGGCATTGGCCGCGCCATAGAGCACGGCGGCCTTGCCAGCGTCGGTGCTGACGCTGCTGCCGGCATCGGAGGTAATGATCGGCGCGACAAAAGCGATCGGGCTGGTGCCGTGACCAATGATCGACGCGCCGTTATTGATGTTGATATAGCCGGTACCTGACCCCGCCCCGAAATTGTAGGTAGCGCTGCCTGAACTGGCGAGGAAGGTCGCGTCGCTGGTCGACATCGGCGAGGTTGTTGCCAGCAAGCCGCCGACGTTGACGGCGGCATTGGCGCCGAAAACCACGCCGGTATCCGAATAGATCCAAACATTGCCGCCATAATTGCTGCCGGTGCAGGTGCCCAGGCAGCCGTTCAGAATGCCGTCGATACTGGCGGCGCCCGTCACCTTGTTGAGCACGATGTCGTTCTTGTTGGCGAAGATGTAATCGACCTCGCCGCCGCCCGAAATGGTGTAACCGCTGCCCCAGGTCAGGATGGTGCGGCCATTGCCTTGCAGATTAATGGTCTCAACATTGCCCGACGTGCCAACGGTCGGCACTGTGGCCGTGCTCTGCTGTACCGTCGTCGGCGTCCCTGGCAGGGTCTGCGCCATCGCCGAATGCGCGGCGAGACCGGCGACGAGCACCGCGCCGACGGCGGATCCCAATCGCAACCCGCGGCGGCGCGAGACGGCCTTGACGAAGAGGGCGGGCGAAAGCGGGGAAGCGGAATGGGACATGAAAGTCGCCTTAAATGGGGCTTTGGTCGTTACGCGATCGGTCGGTCACTTGGTCGAAAATAGGCGGTCGGAAATAAGCACTCAGAAATGCGCGGTCAGGGATACCAGCACGCGATCGTCCGGCTTCGGCGCGGTTGAGATCGGATTGGCCTTGTCCTGTGGGTGGGCGTAGGTCACTTCGAGCTGGTAGGCGCGGCCGAAATAGAGGCGGATGCCGCCGCCGGTCGAATGGACGGTGTGATCAACCGACGTGTTGACCTTGCCGGAAACCGGATCGACATTCTGAGTCCGGTCGGCGCTCTCGACGTGGGCGATGTCGTAGAAGGCGAACACCGATGCCGCCGTGCCGTAACCCTGCTTGGGGCGATAAAGCACGAACTGACCCAGGCCGATTTCGGTCGCTACGCCATAGCCCTTGTCGCCTTCCAGCGCCGAGGGATCGTAGCCGCGGCCGATGGTCAGATTGCCGACGACAAAGTCTTCATAGGTCAGCAGCACCTTGTCGGTGCTCTGGAACTGGCCCAGCACATCGAGATAGGCCGAGGGGCCGCCGGCGACAAAGGGCTGGGAGCGGACATCGGCGCGCAGGTTCAGGCGTTCGACCGTGGCGTCGGGGCGACCGTTGAAGCGCGACAGATAGGGGCTGCCGACCTTGCTGGCGCCAAACCCGCTCAGGCCCTTGCGAATTTCCAGGCCGCCATTGAAGCTGGCGCTGGGACCATCCAGGCCGAATGGCGTCCAGTTGGCATTGCCGGACAGGGCGGCGTGCAGCACGCGCAGCTTGTCGTCGGACAGGGTGGCGCCGGTGACGTTCAGCCGCTGCGAAATGGCGTCGAAACCGATGGCCAGGTTGAGGTTTTTGCGGCGGGCGCGAATGATCGGATAGTCGGCTTCGATGGAGCCCACCAGCGACTTGCCCTCCAGACCCAGTTGTTTTAGGGCCGCGCCGGGCTTGCTTTCGCCGTAGGACAGCGTGCCGCGGGCCAGCCAGCCATCATTGCCGAGGCGGACTTCTTCCAAGCCCTGCAACACGGTCTGCTCACGCAGGTCGGTCGTGGTGTAGAGGATCAGCGACGTCTTGTCGCCCCACGGCGTCAGGCCGTTGAAATCGACGCGGCCGAGCATTGAATCGGGACCAAGGGCGTCGGAACCGGTGTTTTGCGCCGCCAGCGTGACGTCGATCGGCTTATAGGTGACGTAGACGTAGAAATCGACGGCGCCGGGTTCGGTGCCGGGCGACGGCCGCAGCGTCGCCTGAACGTGTACGCCTGGCACGTCCGAGGCCAGCAGCAGATAGCGCTGGGCGGCGCGCAGGTCGAAAGGCTTCATGCCGCGCAGCTTTTCAATATAGTCGGCGACCTTGTCCTTGGCCTCGCCGCCATCGCCTTTGACATAGACCGAGACGACGTGGGCGGTGGTCACCGCCAGCGTCAGCTCGCCATTGGCGATGGTTTGCTCGGGGATGTCGACGCGGGCCAGCACGCCGGCGCGGAACAACAGATCGGCGGCGCGATCGCGGATGTCGCAGACGTCCTGCAACGACAGGGTCTTGCCGATCATGCCGCGATAGGCCTGGGCGAGGTCGAGATTCTTGACGCCGTCGGCGCCGGTGAACTTGACCGAGTTCAGGGTGAATTTCAGCGCCGACGACGCCATCGGGCATGGGCCAGGCGAGGGGGCCGAAAAGACGTCATCGCCCTGGCGCGGCTTGGGGCGCGTCAATTGCGACGGATTGAGCTGCTGGGCATTGGGCAGGGCGGCTTGCGGCGGCGGGGACGACTGCGCCTGGGCCAGGGCATCGACGGGCACCACGGCGGCACTCAGCATCAGGACGGACAGGAGTGACGCGGCCGGCATCGCAGTGGACGGAAGGTGGCGCCGGGCTCCGCTACGGCCATGCGTCGGCGCAGCGGCGACAGTCGTCGTGTCGGACGTCGAAAGACCGGTCATAGGCCTTTTCCCCCATCTTTTATATGGAGCGGCGAGCGCCCCTGTTTAAAAACAAGACTTTAGAATGGTAGAACGTCCGCAAAAATCCCGCGCCGGACGTTTCTTGATCTAGGCAATCAGTCGGTACGCAATAGGGAACTTAAATGAGTCTCCGGAGAGCGAGGCTCTCCGGAGTAGAAAGTCAGAAACGTGCGGCTGCTCCGCGGCCTTGTGCCCACCGCGCGGTCAGCCCGGTCCGGATATCAGTTCAGCAACGACGCTTCGACGCGGCGGTTGTTGGGGTCGGTAGCGGCGTGCGCCGGCAGCGGACGATCGAAGCCGTAACCGTGGGCATCGAGGCGCGAGGCATCGACGCCCTGCGACACCAGATAGCCCTTGACCGCTTCGGCGCGCTTTTCGGACAGGGCGACGTTCAGGCTACGCGAGCCCTTCTTGTCGGTATGGCCGCTGATCAGCAGGTGCTTGGTCTTGAGCTGGTCGGAATTCAGCGCCTGGGCGAAGGTCTGGGCGTTGGCCTGGGCCTGCGGTGTCAGGGTGTAGGAGTTCTTCTCGAAGCTGATCAGCATGTCGAACTTGGGCGTGTCGGCGGCGGGCGCCTGGGTCGAAGCCGCGGCCGGCGTCGGGTTCGACGCATAAGCCGGAGTAGGTGCCGTTGCCTTGTGTGCAGCGACGGCCTTGGTCTTGGCCGGCGCATTGGTCATGGTGTTGACCGGCTGCGACTTGGTTGTCGTGGTGCCGCCCATGCCGGCGATGTTGAAGCCCTGGACCGAAGTGACCTTGGCCGAGGGGCAATCGCCGTCGGGCGTGCGGCCGGCCGGGCAATCGGAGGTCGGCGGCGCGGAGGTGGAATCGGCGGAGGCGGACGTCATCGATTTGATGACGCTGTCGACGCTGTATTGGGATTTGACGGTTTGGGCGTGGACCTGACCGGCCATGAAGGCGAGGGTGGCGACGCACAGAATGCGGCTGAGGGCAGTCATGGAAATCTCCCGGATTAATCCTCAATTAATAACTGAACAGCGTTATCATTGGCAAGGCTTTATCGGCCTCCATACCCCCTAAGGCGCGAAATTTCTTTGACGCATCAATGAAAATCCCATAGGTTCGATGTGGGAAGCCGCTCGCGTTCGGATGCGGTCCATGGGCCCGGCGACACGGTTTCGGTGCGTGTCATGCCGGCGGTTGCGTACCTGATCGCCGACGCGCAAAAAACCTGAAACAGAGGTGAGCCGCCCATGTCGCGCATGGCCACTATCGGCATTCAAGGCCTCCAGGCCGACAATCTGACACTCTATCGTGTTGTCTGTACGGAACGCCTGAGCACCCTCTCCGAAACCATTGTTGTCGTCGATTCGCGGGACCAGGTAATCGACTGGGCGAAAATGGTCGATGCCCCGGCGGTGGTGGAGATGGACGGTTCGTTCGATCCGACGCAAGGGCGCTATTTCGGCGGTTATATCAGCGAGGTCGTCCATACCGGCGATCACGACGCCGGCACGCGCTATCAGCTGACCTTGCGGCCGTGGTTCTGGTTTCTGACTCGCGATCTGAACACGCGCATCATCCAAAACAAAACCGTCATCGAGATCATTAATCTGATCGTCGGTGAATTCGGCATGTCCGCCCACCTGAACGTCAAGGTCAAAGACACCTACGTCACCCGGCCCTATACGGTGCAGCATCGCGAAAGCAGCTTCGACTTCCTGTCGCGCCTTATGGAGGACGAAGGGCTCTACTACTATTTCGACTATACGGACAGCGGCCATACCATGGTCATTGTCGACGACAAGGGATTGCATCCCGATTGCCGCGGGGCATCGAGCATTCAATTCAACGCCCTGGATACCGACGGTACTCAGGCGCGCAAAGGGCACCTGTGGCGCTGGTCCGAGCGGTTGAGCAATGCCGCCACCAAGACGTCGACACGCGACTATCTGTTCTACAATACGACCGCGCTCAACGACGCGAACGCCAGTAGTTCAAGCAGCCCCGATGCCTGGGGCGGGAGCTGGACCCAATCGAAGGAGGTTCTCGTCTACGACGCGCCGTCGGGCCAGATGATCTACAACATGGCCAAGCAGACAGATGCGCCCCAGGCCAAAAAGGTGAAGATGCGGCTCGATGCGGCGCGTGCACACAACGCCGTCTATTACGGTTATGGTGACGCCTTCGCGGTCAGCGCCGGCACGCGGTTCACCCTGACCGGATATCGTCCCACAAGCGACGCTTCGCCCCAGGACACGCGCCCGTGCCTGATCATCGCCACCACCCATACGCTCGAACTCGAAGGCTATCGCTCAGGGGCCGGCCATACCTTCCAGATGGAGGTCGATCTCGAAGCCATACCGGCGGCGACCCAGTGGCGGCCCCCCTTGCATACGCCCAAGCCCCTGGCCGGCGGGCCGCAGACCGCGGTCGTGGTCGGCCTGGCCGGCGAGGAGATCTATACGGACGAGCATGGCCGGGTGAAGGTTCAGTTCTATTGGGACCGCGACGGCAAGTCGAACGAAGACAGCTCCGTCTGGGTGCGCGTATCCCAGGGCTGGGCGCTCAACGGCTTCGGCATGATGACCATTCCACGCATGGGCGAAGAAGTGGTGGTCGATTTCATCGACGGCGACCTCGACCATCCGATCGTCACCGGACGGGTCAATAACGCCACCAACACGCCGGCCTATGCGCTGCCGGGAAACAAGACGCGGTCGTGGTGGAAGACCAATTCGTCGAAGGGTGGCGGCGGTTACAACGAACTGCGCTTCGAGGATCTGAAGGGCGAGGAAGAAATCTATATCCACGGTCAGAAGGATCTGAATCAAAAGGTTCTCAACGACCAGACCCTCGACGTCGGCCACGATCTGACGCAGACCATCGGCAATGACCAAAAAGATACGATCGGCAAAGATTTCACCGAAAGCATCGGTCAAAACTTCTCCACGACGATCGGCAAGAATCACGACGAAACCGTCGCCAGCAACAAGACTCAGTCCATTGGCGGTTCGGTTCAGACCACGATCGGTTCGAGCCGTAATGTCTCCATAGGCAGCTCCGACACCGAGATGGTTGCCAGCTCGAAAACGGTCACCGTCGGCGGCAGCTATACCCTGTCGATCGGCGGCGACTATACAATCCTGGTCGGCGGGGCCATGTCGATCATGGCTTCGTCGCTGACCATCACGGTTGGTGGCAGCCTGGTCACGGTCGGGCCGGCCGCGGTATCCATCGCGACGACGTCGGCAAGCGTCGCCGCCGCGGGCAAGATTTCCATGATGGCCGGTGGCATGACCGAGGTTATGGGCGGCGGCATGGTCAAGGTCCAGGGCGGCATAGTAATGATCAACTAGCAGATCGCCCATGCAGGCGGTTGGCAATTGGACAGTGGACGGATGACGGATACCTGGCACAGTGTGAAATGGAGCGAGCCTGTTCAAGTGCTCAGCGTCCTGAAGAAAAAGGATCTGAGCGAGGCCGAAGGCCATACGGTCGAGGGCTATTACCGCATGCTGGTCGAGGCCAAGCGCTATTTCGACGCCATCGATTACATGTCGCAGGCCTTGCCGCGGTATCATGCGGTGGTATGGGCGGCGCGCACGCTTAACGACCTGGCCGGCGACGGGCCGCGGCCGCAGGCGCTGAAAAGCGCGCTGCTCTGGGTCCAGGATCCTAGCGAAAGCCGGCGTCGCGCCGCTTATGACGCCGCCGAGGCCGCTGACGATTGCAGTGCCGAGGAAATGCTGGCCCTGGCCGTGTTCTTCTCCGGCGGATCGATCGCGCCCGACGGCCAGCCGCCCCTGGCCCCGCCGCGTCAGGTCGCCGGCACCTTTTCGGCGGCGGCGATCAAGATCGGCGTCACCGAAAGCAAGGATGCCGGCGCCAATTTCGACATGGCGTTGAAACACGCCGAAGCCCTGGCCATGCAACGCTCGGAAGGGGGCGCGCAGTGACTTTGACCTTGACCATTCAGGGGCTTGACCGGCTCGACAATGGCGAGCCGCCGCGCATCGTCTTCGACCGCCACGGCGGCATCGTTGGCCGCTCGCCGCTGTGCGACTGGTGCCTGCCCGACGCCAAGAGCTTCATCTCGTCGCGCCATGCCGAAGTCACCTATCGCGGCGGCGACTACGTGCTGACCGATATCAGCACCAATGGCACCCAGATCAATGGTCAGGCCGACCGCATGACCGGCCCGCACACGCTGCGCAGCGGCGATACCATCGTCATCGGTCATTACAAGGTCCGCGCCGACGTCGTCTCGTCCGGCCAGGCCCAGGCCGTGCCGATGGCGCCGGCGGCCGCCGAAACCGCGTCTGCGTGGTGGGGCGAAGAGCATCAGGCGCCGCAAGGCCCGTCGGCCAGCAGTTGGGACGAGCCGGTGGCGCCTGCCGCACCGGCGCC
>OUNJ011019587.1_pt1 | contig 10318 bp, 9 predicted proteins | sample 1755361 | NCBI WGS metagenome assembly OUNJ01 (sample SAMEA3914825, study PRJEB12502) | metagenome | biome: forest; material: soil | place: USA | collected 2012-03-12 | depth 0.1 m
GCGTGGGCCAGGGTCTCGACCGTCTCGCGGTAATGCGGATGCAGACCGCCCGACAGCACGGCCCTGTTGCGCTTCGTCACCCGGCTGGCCATCAGTACGGCCTCCGCCGTGGCGGTCGAGCCGTCATACAATGACGCATTGGCCACCGGCATGCCGGTCAGTCGCGCCACCTGCGTCTGAAACTCGAACAGCACCTGCAGCGTCCCTTGCGCGATTTCCGGCTGATACGGCGTATAGCTGGTCAGGAATTCCGAGCGCTGGATGATGTGGTCGACGCTGGCCGGAATATGGTGGCGATAGGCGCCGGCACCGACGAAGCACGGCACGCGCGCCGGCGACAGGTTCCTGGCCGCGAAGGCGTTCAGCTGCGCCTCGACCTCCAGCTCGCCGGCGAACTTCGGCAGGTCGACCGTGCCGCTGCGACGAGCGGACTGGGGCACATCGACGAACAGCTCATCGATCGAATCCACGCCGACCGTCGCCAGCATCGACCTGCGATCGGCCTCGCTCAGGGGAAGATATCTCATCACATCACCATTTTTCGTTCTTCAACTCCCCTGCTCTCAGGGAGGCCGGGTCCTCAGTCTTTAACTCCCCCTGATTTCAGGGGGAGGTGGCGCGCAGCGCCGGAGGGGGTTAAAGCCGCCGGAACCACCTGAAATCAGAAGAGGTTTAACCTACAGAGTATCCAGGTATGCCTCGTAAGCCGCGCGATCCATCAGCGCGTCCAGTTCCGAAACATCGGCCAGCCTGACCTTGGCGATCCAGCCCGCACCTTCCGGCGCCGCATTGACCGTGTCCGGGCTGTTCGACAGCTCGGTATTGGCGTCCAGCACCTCGCCCGACACCGGCGCATAGACGTCCGACGCCGCCTTGACGCTCTCGACGACGGCGAAGCTGTCGCCCTTCTTGAGCAGCTTGCCTAGTTCTGGCACCTCGACGAACACCACGTCGCCCAGCGCGTTGGCGGCGTAGGCGGTGATGCCGACCAGCGCCGTGTCGCCGGTGACCTCGACCCATTCGTGATCCTTGGTGAACTTCATGACGGGCTCCTTATTTAGGCTTGCGGTGATAGCCGTTCGGCACGAACGGAATGGAAACGATCTCGGCGGGGTAAGGCTTGCCGCGCACCTCGATATCGACCTGGCGGCCGATGTCGCTTTCGGCGGGCGGGACGTAGCCCATGGCGATGGAAATACCCAGGGTCGGCGACGGCACGCCCGACGTTACCTTGCCCAGCACAGCGCCGTCCTTGGCCACGATCGGCGCGCCTTCGCGGGCGGGCGGGCCGCTGAGCATTTTCAGCGCCACGCGCACGCGTTCGACATGGCCGTCCAGCTGCTTCTGGATGCGGTCCTGGCCGCGGATATCGCCACGCAGGAGGCGGGACTTCTGCATGGCGAAGCCGAGATTGGCCTCGACCAGCGTATAGGACGCATCCATCTCGTGGCCATAGAGCGGCATGCCGGCTTCAAGACGCAGGCTGTCGCGCGCCCCCAATCCGATCGGCCGCACCTGGGCAAAGCTCAGCAGTTCGTCCCACAAATCACCGACGCGCGCCGCCGGGAAGCTGATCTCGAAGCCGTCCTCACCTGTGTAGCCCGAGCGCGAAATGAACGTCTTTTCACCCAGCAGCTCGAACGTGCCGCAGTCCATGAAGTACATGGCGCACGCCTCGGGGCACAGCTCGGCCATGACCTCCTTCGCCTTCGGCCCCTGCAAGGCCAGCAGCGCCCGGTCGTCCAGGATCGCGGCTTCGGTATCGCCGATCAGGTTGCCGGCGATGATCTCGAAATCCTGATCCTTGCAAGCGGCGTTGACGACCAGCAGGAAACCCTCCGGCTCCGGCCGCGACACCATCCAGTCGTCCAGGATGCCGCCGTCGTCGTCGAGCAGGAGCGAATATTTCTGCCGGCCCGGCGCCAGCACGGCGAAATCGGTCGGCGTCAGGTTCTCCAGCGTGCGCACGGCGTGCACGCCGGTCAGGCGCGCCTGGCCCATGTGCGACACGTCGAACAGCCCGGCCGAGGCGCGCGTCCACTTGTGCTCGGCCAACACCCCTTCGTATTGCACCGGCATGTTGTAGCCGGCGAACGGCACCATGCGCGCGCCCAGCGCGATGTGGCGGCTTTCGAGCGGGGTCGATTTCAGGGTTTCGCTGGTCTCGGCTTCGGACATGGGGGCTCGCAGACTGTTTCAAGGCGTCTGCCCCCGCTGTCCTGGTGCCTGAGAGATTCCGGCACGTGTGCCTTGCTCCTTCGGCGGGGCCTGTTTGATGCTGTCATGTTGATCCCAAAAGTGGAGGACCACTTTTGGGCATGAGGCTCGCAACCCACTTTCCAGCGTGTCTTATGTCCTGCGGTCCTGGGTGCCTGAGCGTTTCCGGGGCGGTTGCGCCTTCGGCGTCGGAGAATCCGATCTCTCCCGCAAGTCATCTCGCTTGTGCGTTAACGAACGCCTGGAGTCAAGCCCGCCCCGGCTCATAAGGAAGTGAGCCGCAGATGCACGCAGATTTTAAATACCCCTCGCCCCTCGTGAGGGGAGAGGACGAGAGGCGAGTGTAACGAAGCCGATCGGGTGAGGGGCAGATTCCGCGAAAGATTTAGCCACGGATAAACACGGATGCCGCTTCGCGGCTGCACGGATATATCCCCTTGTATCTCCCCGCGTTTGGTGGAGCGTCTTACTTACCGACATTGCCAACGCCGTAATGCGCCCGTTACAATGAACCGGCATGAGCGAACCCATCTTCTCCATCGGCCACTCCAACCACGATTTCGACGACTTCGCGAGCCTGTTGCACGGAGCCGGCGTTACCGCCGTAGCGGATGTCCGGACGCAGCCGTGGTCGCGCTACCGCCCGGCCTTCCGCCGCGATGCCTTGAAGACCAGCCTCGAAGCCGCCGGCCTGGCCTATGTCTGGCTCGGCGACAGCCTGGGCGGACGGCCGCGCGATCCGGCCCTGCTCAGCAATGGCCGCCCGGACCATGCCAAGATCGCATCAAGCCCGTCGTTCCGGGCCGGCCTCGACCGGCTAATCGCCGGTTCGGCCAAACACCGCATCGCCATGATGTGCGCCGAGCAGCATCCGCTCAACTGTCACCGCTGCAGGCTTTTGGGGCGCAACCTTTTGCGCCGCGATGTCGATACGCGTCATATCCTGCCCGACGGCGGCCAGCTTTTACAAAGCGTACTCGAAGATGCTTTGCAGGCTTCTCTCTCACCCGCCCAGCACGACCTTTTCGGCGGCGAACATTGACAAAATCCCCTCTCCCCTCATGAAGGGAGAGGACGAGAGGCGAGTGTAACGAAGCCGATCGGGTGAGGGGCAATACGGCGCCCTCACCCGTTATTCACCACCAGCCTTAAATGCCCCTTGGCACGGATTTCAGGCGGGTCATACACCGGCGGCCGCTCGATCTTTTCGGGCCTGTCCAGAAACCGCTTCTTGTACTTGGTCATCGACGGCAGCAGCGACGCCTCCAGGTGCTGCGTCTCGATCTCGACGCAGGCATCGGCGAACGGGGCGATATGGCGGTTGTGATGCCGGCCGGGCGGCGTCACCAGCACCAATGTCTTCTTCGGAAACCGTTCCTTCAGATACCGCGCCGTCGCCGCGTGGTCGCCGTCGGCGGTAACCAGGTAGCAGACGTCGAACAGGTCATCCTCGGCGTCGGCGGCGATCGACAGGGCCAGGTTGACGTCGCCCTGCTTCTCGATCGACAGATTCCATGAATGGCCGCACGAATTGCAGTTGTCGGTCGCCTGGACGAAATGGCCGATGCGGCAGACGACACCCTGGACCTTCAGCGCCTTCATGTAATCCTCGTGGCGCTTCATCTTGTGCTTCGCCTGCGGCCGGAAGGCCGAACACCACACCACCCGCTTCAGCACCTCGCCGTCCCCCAGCAGCACCTTGCCCAGGGTCTTCAGGTTCAGCCATTTCAGGTAGGGCCGCTTGTAGGCGTCGACGGCGTGGTACAGGTTGAAGCCGTCGAAATAAAAGGCGGCGCGCCGGCGAAACAGCGGCAAACTCCAACCCGATTTCGACCTGCTCGCCATCTTCATGCGCCTCTTAACGCCTGAGTAACACTTAAACTCAAGTCCGGCGTTTTGTCAGCAGGATTGTGAAGGAAGGCCCCTCCACCATTTCGCCACGCTTGTGGTCTCCCTCCCCACAAGTGAGGAAGTATAAAAGGATCATACTCCCCCACTCGTGGGGGAGATGTCAGCGAAGCTGACAGAGGGGGGCCTTAACCCGCTCTACATCTGTTCCGGCGCGCTCAGGCCCATCAAGTCAAGGCCCAGTTCCAGTTGCTTCAGCGTCACCGTCACCAGCCCGATCCGCGAACGCTTGACCGCCTCGTCGTCGCCGGCCAGCACCGGACAGGCGGCGTAGAACTTGGAAAACGCCTGGGCCAGCCTGTAGACATGATCGGCCAGCAGGTTCGGCGCCCGCTTGACATAGGTTTCGCGCAGCGCGTTGTCGAACGCGTCGAGCAGCAGGACCAGTTCGCGCTCGGCCCCTTCCGTGACAACAATCTCTCCGGCCGGGAGCCCCTGCTCCGCCGCCTTCCTCAGGATCGATTTCATCCGCACGGCCTGGTACAGCAGGTACGGCCCGGTCTTGCCCTCGAACGACATGAAGCGGTCGAGGTCGAAGATGTAGTTGGTCATGCGGTGGTTGGAAAGCTCGGCGAACTTCAGCGCCGCCACCGCCACCTTGTGCGCCGTCTCGGCGAACTCAGCCTCCGACAATCCCTCGCCCAGCCCGGCCTCGTGCAGCCGCTCGGTCGCCTTGTCGACCGCCTGCGACACCAGGTCGTGCAGCTTCAGCGTCCCACCATCCCGCGTCTTGAACGGCGTGCCGTCCGGCCCGTTGACCGTGCCGTTGGCGGCGTGCTCCAGCTGGCCTTCCCGCGCATAGCCGGCCAGGTAGGCGGCGCGGAAGACCTCGGTGAAATGCTGCGCCTGGCGCTGGTCGACGATGTAGAGCACCAGGTCGGGGTCATACTCGGTCTTGCGCATCAGGACGGTCGCCAGGTCGGTCGTGCCATACATGGCCGAGCCTTCCGACGACACCACCAGCATCGGCTTGATCGGGTCGCCCTTGTCGTCCTCGCGCGCGACATGGATGATCTCGGCGCCCTGGTCCGGCACCAGCAAGCCCTTCTCGCGCAGCTCGGCCAGCATCGGCTCGAGATAGGGATCGGCGTCGGATTCGCCCTTCCACCAGTCGAACGCGACATTCAGGCTGCCGTAGTCGCGGATCAGCGCCTCGCGCGACACGCGCACGAAATGCTGCCACAGGGCGCGATAGCCCGGCCGCCCGGCCTGCAACTCCTTCGTCGCCTTGCGCGCGGCGGCCAGGAACTCGGCATCCTTGCCCTTGATGCGCGCCGAACTGGCCGGATAGATGCGCCCCAGGTCGGCCAGGGTCACCGGCGACTCGTCCGGATAAGGCCCGGTGTAACCTTCGTCGAAATAGGGCAGGTCCGGCTGTTCCTCGCCAAGGATGGCGATCAGTTGCCCCATCTGCAGGCCCCAGTCGCCGAAGTGGGCGTCGCCCATGACCTCGTCGCCTAAAAAGCGCAGGATTCGCTTCAGGCTTTCGCCGATCACCGCGGTCCGCAGGTGGCCGATGTGCATTTCCTTGGCGACATTGGGACCGCCGAAGTCGATGATCACCTTGCGCCGCTCCGCCACCGCGGGCGCCCCCAGGCGCGGATCGGCGGCGATCTCATTGATCCGCGCGGACAGCGCCGCATCGGCCAGTACGAAGTTAAGGAAGCCTGGTCCCGCGATGTCGAGGCTTTTCAATCGGTCGTCGTCGTTCAGCCGTCCGGCGATCCGCCCGGCGACCTCGCGCGGATTGGCCTTCGCCTGTTTGGCCACCGTCAGGGCGCCGTTGCACTGGAAGTCGGCCAGGTCCGGCCGGTCCGACGCCTGCACGCGGCCGGCGGCGGCATCGAAGCCCTCGTGGACGAAGGCATCGGCGGCGGCGGCGCTTAGTTGGGCGCGGAAATCACGGGACTCCTGGAAGGCTTCGGGCATGGGCTCTCGACTTACGGTTCGGGAAACCCCGCCGTATAAGCAGCCTCAGGCTTCCGATCAATCCTATTGTTGGGGTTGCTTCTGCTCGGTCGATGAAACGTAGCGGAAGTGCTTGCCCTCGCGGTTGAACTCGGCCATCTCCGGCGTCACGTCGAAGCCGACCAGGACCTCGAAGTTCGAACCCGACACGGTGATGTCGGCGCGCGGGATCATGATGTCCTCGATGCGCGTGTTGACGTCGACGCGCTCCTGGTCCTTTTCGAAGGTCACCGGCAGGTCGAACTCCTGCTTGGCCAGCACGGTCTTGTCGCGCTCCGTCACCGCCACCCAGTAGTGGTAGATCTTGGTCTGGCCGTCGGCCTGGGGCCCGCGGCCCAGCGAAAAGCTGACGTCCATGCCGACCTGGATCGGATCCGTGCCCTTGTAGGCGCAGTCGGAGGAGATGCCGTTGATCTCGCCGGTCCATTGCGCCGCCGAGGTCGCTTCCTTGTCGTCCTTGAACTCCTGGTAGCGGGCGGCGTCGTACAGCACCTTGACATAGGGGCACGGCCCCTCGGCGTGCACGGCCTTGAGACGCAGGTTGCGGTCTTCCCACTCGGCGTCCTTCTTGCCCTTTTCCTGGGCCTTGTCGGAATCGGACTGGTCGTCCTGGCCACTGCCGTCCTGATCCTGGTCCTGTGCATGGGCGATGGCAATCGCGCCCGTATTGAGGAGGACACCGAGGCAAAGGCCCGCCAGAGCGTTACGCAGGAAGGTGGACATGAACTTCGCTGATCCCTTGATAATGGCGCACGGCGTTGCGCGCCCCGCCCCGAATGGCCCTTGTGTAGCGCTTCGCCGGCGCTTTTCAAAGGCTTTTATCGGCCGACTTGGGCCAAATCACGGCGGAAGCGGATCACCTGTGACAATGTCGCCGGCCTCCCGCCTACAGGTTGGCGTCCATCCAGGCGATGCGCGCCACCATCCAGTCATGGAAGACCTTGACCTCGGCGTCATAGCTGCCGGCGACTTCGGAATTGGGCCAGACATAGGTGTTGAGGATCGGCCAACGGGTGAAATTGCGCTGCTGTGCGCCTTCCAGCGCCGCGGCGCTGGCGTCGATATAATCGGGAATCGTGTCCAGCTGCGATGCCTTAACGGCCGCCCACCGCGCCCGCACCCGCGCCTCGAACGTCGGGTCGACGGCTTTCATCTGGGCGATCCACACGCCGTTGGCGGTCTGGAAGCCCTGCGGCGTGGCGTCGAAATAGTCGGTGTTGCCGGCGCCCAGGTCGAAGTCCCAAACCGGGCCGTAGGTGAACTTTCCGCCCTTGTCCTTGTAGAAGAAATCGCTGGAATAGCCGGCGGAATCGACATTCTTGAACAGTTCCTCAACCAGGTACCAGTCGATCAGGGTGTCGACATCGAAATGGCTTTCATAGCCGGTGACCGGATCGGTCGGCGTGGTCGAGAACAGCGAATCCTCGGCTGTCTGGACTTCGGTCTTGATATAGGTCTGCTGGCCGGTATTGCTGGGGTCAGGGTCCTTCAGGCACACGGCGATGTTGTGCGTCGTGCGCCAGCATACCGGATCGTCCATGCGCTCGTTCATTTCCATCAGGTAGCCGCCATTGGCCGGATCGTCGGTGGAGGTGTCGTCGATGGAGGTGATATTGACGCGGTCGCTGGCCACCCTCACCTGCTCGAACAGGTCGTAGACGCCGACATAATCGCCGTTCAGCGTCACCTCGACCTGGACCGAACGCGGCGTCCACGGCATGCCCAGACGCCGGCTGACCTCCATGGCCACGTGGTTGCGCAGCAGCGTCTTGTCGGAATAGTTGGCCAGCAGCACCCAGTTCTTGTCTTTCGGCATCCCCAGCAGGGCCGCCTTGGAATCGAGCTTGATGCGATAAGGCAGCTTGGGGAACATCAGCGTGCTGTTGCCGTGCAGCTTGATCGACATGGTGCCGGAAAAGGCCGGCTGTCCGTCGGCCGCCGGGATACTGATCGTGCCGGTGACGTAATCGTCCTTGCTGGTGATCGCCGCGCCGCCATCGGTCGTCAGCGCCACGGACGGCAGGTATTGCGGATCGGCCGGGCTCGACGACGAACTGCTGGAAGAACTGCTCGACGAGCTCGAACTCGAACTGGCCGGCGGCGGGGTGTAGCCGCCGCCCGACGAACCTCCTCCCCCACCGCCGCCGCACCCCGCGGCAGCAAGCAGAACCGCCATCAGCGCCAGGCGCTGGATGTGACCCGAAACGCGAACCATGAACCTAAGCCCCCCGCAAACGCACATTTGTGAACTTTTTATGACAGATAACAGGCTCCGCGCCGCCATGCACGGCAATTCGGCTTTCCGGTGGAAACCGCGCCCGAAAGCGCCTATGTGAAGGCCATGGCCACAGCACTCAAAGTCTATCTCGCCACGCCGCGCGGCTTCTGCGCTGGCGTCGACCGCGCCATCCAGATCGTCGAAAAGGCGCTCGAACGCTACGGCGCGCCGGTCTATGTCCGCCACGAGATCGTCCACAACCGCCACGTCGTCGATCGTCTCAAGGCGCTGGGCGCGGTCTTCGTCAAGGAACTGGACCAGTGCCCGCCCGACCGCCCGGTCGTCTTCTCCGCCCACGGCGTACCGAAATCCGTCCCGGCCGAGGCGCGCGACCGAAAAATGTTCTACCTCGACGCCACCTGCCCCCTCGTCTCCAAGGTTCATGTCGAGGCCGAGCGCCACTATAATGAAGGCCGCGAGATCGTGCTGATCGGCCACGCCGGCCACCCCGAGGTCATCGGCACCATGGGCCAGCTGCCGCCCGGCGCTGTCGTCCTGATCGAGACGGTGGAGCAGGCGCAGGGTTTCACCCCGCGCGACCCGCGAAACCTGGCCTTCGTCACCCAGACCACCCTGTCGGTCGACGACACCGCCGAAATCGTCGGCGCGCTCAAGGCCCGCTTCCCCGACATCCGCGTGCCGCACAAGGAAGACATCTGCTACGCCACCACCAACCGCCAGGACGCGGTCAAGGACATCTCGGCGGTCTGCGACCTGGTTCTGGTCATCGGCTCGGCCAAGTCCTCCAATTCCCAGCGCCTGGTCGAGGTCGCCCTGCGCGCCGGGGCGAAAGCCGCCTACCTGGTCGATGACGCGGCCGGCGTCGACTGGTCGTGGTTCGAGGGCGTGAACACGCTCGGTATCTCGGCCGGAGCCTCGGCGCCGGAAGACCTGATCGACGGCCTGGTCAAGGCGGTCGCCGCCCGCTTCGACGCCGACATCATCGAAAACTCGGGCGTCGAGGAAACCGTGACCTTCAAACTCCCCCGCGTCCTGACGGAAGCCTAGGACGCGGCTTTCATACAGCGACGGTTAACCCACTTCTCCCCTTTCAAAGGGAGAAGGTGGCCCGCAGGGCCGGATGAGGGGTACTTTCTTCGAGCGGCTCACCGTCAAGAGGCGGTCGCCACTTTCTTTTCCTCCGCCCCTCGCCCTTGCCGGCGACTCCTCTATAACCGCCACATGACCAGACCGAAGGTGACGATCTATACGGATGGCGCGTGCAAGGGTAACCCCGGCCCCGGCGGCTGGGGCGTGGTGCTGCAATCGAACGGCCACGAGAAGGAACTCTACGGCTACGATCCCGCGACAACCAACAACCGCATGGAGATGACGGCGGCGATCTCGGCGCTGGAAGCGCTGAAAAAACCCTGCGATGTCACGCTCTATATCGACAGCCAGTACGTGCTTCAGGGCATGACCGAGTGGATCAGGGGCTGGAAGGCACGCGGCTGGAAAACCGCCGACAAGAAGCCGGTCAAGAACGACGACCTGTGGATTCGCCTCGATGAAGCCTGCAAACCGCACAAGATCAAGTGGCAGTGGGTCAAGGGCCACGCCGGCAACGAACTTAACGAACGCGCCGACGCCCTGGCCAACAAGGGCATCACCGAGGCCCGCGCCGCCGCCCCTCCCGCCTGACCACTGCATGCCTTCGGCATGATGATGGTGACGCCTTCCTTTCCTTCCCCTCTCCCCTCACCGAGGCGACCGTGTGAGTGGCTGACCGCCGCCAGCTCTAAACGCACAGTCTGCCGCACCCAAGGATTCAGCCGCACATGAACACAGATTTCTTCCCCCTCTCCCCTCACCGAGGGGAGAGGACGGGAGGCAAGCCGCTTAAGCGGCGCAGGCGTAAGGGCTGAGGGGCGTCTTATCCTCGCCGTCACCCTGCTCCCAAAGCGTATGGGCGTGCCGCAAGAAAATGAATCCACAGATTACACAGAT
>OUNJ010000223.1_pt1 | contig 10297 bp, 14 predicted proteins | sample 1755361 | NCBI WGS metagenome assembly OUNJ01 (sample SAMEA3914825, study PRJEB12502) | metagenome | biome: forest; material: soil | place: USA | collected 2012-03-12 | depth 0.1 m
CTGGTTCGACAAGACGCCCTATACCGAGTGCAAACTGGATTACTTCTCGCTCTCGGCCAATTACGACACCGGCCTCGACCACCCGGCCGACAACGAACAGCCCGCCCCGCCCGGAATACCCTGGTGGTTCGTCCACAAAAAACCGCCGCCGTGAGACCGAGTGCCCGTGCCCGGCCCGGACGATTGCCCTGAAAACCTCGGTGTCGCGCCTTGCTCCGCCCCAATGCCGCCGTTATGATCGGGCAGGAAAGACCGAACACAAGGAGTCTCCGGCCATGCGGCTTTGGCGCGCGATCTGTCTTGCGGGCGTTTGCGCCCTGGCCGCCTCATCGTCCCTGGCCGCCAGGCACGTCCGGCACACCGCCGCTCCGGCACCGGCTGCCCCCGCGGCGCATTATACGCTGAAGATCGTCAAGGTCTTCCCGCATGATCCGAACGCCTTCACCGAGGGCCTGTTCTACGACCACGGCACGCTGTACGAAAGCACGGGCCGCAACGGCACATCGTTCATCCGCCAGGTCAATCTCGACACCGGCAGCGTCATCCAGCAGACCCAGGTCGATTCGCAGTATTTCGGCGAAGGCATCGCGCCGTGGAAAGGCCGCATCGTCAGCCTGACCTGGCAGACGCAGAAGGGCTTCGTCTGGAACCAGGCCGATCTGAAGCTGAAATCGAGCTTCAATTACAAGGGCGAAGGCTGGGGCATGACCGGCGATGGCCACGACCTGATCATGAGCGACGGCACGCCGACGATCAAGTTCCTCGATCCCGACAGCCTCAAGGTCGTGAAGACGATCAGCGTCAACTACAACGGCCAGCCGCTCGATCAGGTCAATGAACTGGAATGGATCGACGGCGAAATCCTGGCCAATATCTGGCGCACGCGCGACCTGGTGCGCATCGACCCGAAGACCGGCCACGTCGATGCGGTCGTCGACATGGCGTCCCTGCCCGAAGTCGCCTCGCCGCCGGACGATCCCGACGCCGTCGCCAACGGCATCGCCTTCGACCCGGTCGGCCACCGCATCTTCGTTACCGGCAAGCTGTGGCCGCACCTCTACCAGGTCGAACTGGTCAAGCAGTAAGGCAAGCCGGCACGCGATGCGCCGGCCTCAATTCCCGTTCTTACTGCCCATAGATTGAGCCTGATCTCCCACGCAGGACCGTCGCCGTATTGGCATCAAAGCGCTGGCTGCCCTGAATAGTCGCGTTCCGGCCCGCCGGGCGGAAAGGCGTATCGAAGACGACGACCTGACCCCGCGTCGGGCTCAGACCGGGGTGCACACCGTGAACGGGCGCCATGGTCAGATCCTGCGTACAGACGACACGGCCGTCCGTATAGAAAATGGCATGGAAAGGAATCCCAATCACGTTGCCCTTGCTCGTTATGCAATAGGCCTCGCCATTTTTGTCGTGCTTGACAGTGTCGGCCTGGGCCGTCGCCGGCGTCACCGCCAGCAGGACGAGCGATAGGATGCCGCCGGTCAAAACGATGAAATCGCGAACGCCCGGTGTCTTTGCTTTGGATGGGGTCATCATAGCCTCCCTGGAAGCACCTGGGTGACCATTCACCTTGATGTGCCTTGTGACAGGGTTAACCGACACAACATGAACGTGTGGTGAGGCACGCGTTCATACCCGTTCAGGAAGAGTAAGGTCCCCGAGCGGACTTGAATGGAACCTGCTACAGACCCGGCCTTGTCCAGTGGCTCAAGCGGGCCCGCCTTGCCGCGATGGCCGTTTGGCCGTAAGATGGCGGCATGGGGGACACGGGCGACACGGCGGTTTCGGACGACTTCATGCGCATCCTGCATGAGACGGAGACGCGCGTCCGTCACAGCGCCCACGCCCACTGGGCAGCCACCAATACGCTCGATGCCCTCAACCGCATCGCCACCATCTCGACCTTGGTCGGCGGTTTCCTGGTCTCGCTGCTGGCGGCCCTGCCGGTGATGTTCCAGGCGGTCTATGCCCCCAATGCCAGCGTGGTCAATGTCAGCCTGTTCGTGCTGGGCGGTCTGGTGTCGGTGATCTCGATCCTCCAGGCCGTGCAGCGCTGGGGCGAGCGCTCACAGGCCTACCAGAACGCCGCCAGCGCCTATTCCTCGCTGCGGCGCAAGCTGGAGATCCTGCGCCTGAACCTGCCGGCCAGCGCCGGCGACCTGACCGGCATTCTGGAAGAGCTGCGCCAGTTGGGCGAAACCGCGCCGGCCGTGCCCGAGCATATCTGGAACCGCGCCGTGCGGATGCTGAAATAACCGCACCTAGGGATGCGGATGTTCTCGCCGCCAGGTCTGCGGGCTGTCGAAGCCATAGGCCCAGGCGCCCAGGCGGTGCGTCCGGGCATAGGTCTCGTCGTCCATATAGCGCCGCGAGAAATGACGATAATCGACGGCCAGGCCGCGCCGCACCATCTCGCGCCCCAGGTTGAGCCCCGACGACGTCCGGCAGATCGCAACCATTCGCCCGTAAGGATCCACATCCTGCTGATCGCACGTTACAATGATCGATTGCACAAGGCCATTCATTACGGATGTCGCTTGCTGACCACAAGCAAAGCCCCCGCAAGTCTGGTCGTGTTCGAAGGCATCGACGCCAAACAGCCGGATATGGCGGTCGTGGATGACCAGGGTGTCGCCGTCGATGACATAGGCATGGCCCGACAAACTGCCGGCCTGGGCCGCGCCGGCGGCCGCCCAGAGTGAAACCATGCAGCAAATCGTCAGCCAAAGTGATCGCATATTTTCGCCAAACCGTGTTGCGGCCGTTGCATTCGTTACGGAAACCCCGTATGCGGGCGCCATGATTACCGCTTTCGCCCGCACCCAGGTCGCCTTCCGCACCGACATCATCGCCCAACTTATCTGGGCGGTAAAGACCGTGCGCCTCAACCTGCGCAAACCCCGGGGCGAATAGGCCGCAAGGCCCGCGCCCTTCCTCTCCAAGGGCGCCCAGCATCACGACGAAGCGCCCGAAACCCGTTCAGGCCCGTCCGATGCCCTACGAAGCGCCCCCCTCTCCCTTGAAACGCCTCCTGGCTGCGCCGTGGCTGGCGACGTGGGGCGGCTATATCCTGGCGGCGCTGGGCGCGTTCCTGTTCGCCAGCAAGGGCATCTGGATCAAGCTGGCCTATAATTACCACGTCGATGCACCGTCCCTGCTGACCCTGCGGCTGATGCTGGCGACGCCGTTCTTCGTGCTGTTCGGCGTGCTGACCTGGCTCAACGCCAGACGCAAGAGCGCCTACGCCCTGCCCTCGCCGCTGCAGCGTCCGGAACTGTATCTGAAGACGCTGGGCGTCGGCGCGTTCGGCTACTGGCTGGCCAGCTATACCGACTTTGAAAGCCTGACCACCCTGTCGCCGCAGTTCGAGCGGCTGATCCTGTTCACCTACCCCCTGTTCGTCATACTGTTCGGAGCGGCGCTGTTTCATCAGCCGCTGCGGATCAAGGCCCTGTGGGCTTTCCTGATCGCCTATGCCGGACTGGGCTTCGTCTTCCTGACCGACCTTTCGGCGCACGGTTCGGGCATCATCCGCGGCGCCTTGTGGTGCACTCTGTCGTCGGTGTCGTTCGCGCTGTACCTGCTGCTGGCCAAGCCGCTGATCGCGCGACTGGGACCGTCGATGTTCACCTCGTGGGCGATGAGCGGCGCGGCGCTGGCGACCTTCACCCACTTCTTCATCGTCCACCGCATCAGCGACATCCACCTGAGCCCGCCCCTGTTCAGCCTCGTGCTGGGGCTGGCGATCGGGGCGACGGTCCTGCCGAGCTATTTCACCAACTTCGCGCTAAGCCGGATATCGTCCCAGGCCAATGCGGTGATTTCGTTCATCAACCCGATCTTCACCCTGGCGCTCAGCGCCCTGATCCTGCGCCAGCACATCAGCTTCGCCGACATCATCGGCACGCTGCTGGTCCTGCTGGGGGTCGGGCTCTACACCTGGCTCGACCAGCGCGCCGCGGCGAAAGGCGCATGACGTCCGATCAGTACCGGTCTTCCTGCATGGGATAAGCATCCACCCCTATGGTGATGCTTTTATAAAGATCTTCGGCGGTCCTCCCAAGCACCGGATGAACCCACCCCGGCCACACTTCCGCCAGCGGCCCCATGACGAAGCCGCGATCGGCGGCGCGCGGGTGCGGCAGGACAAGGCCGTCCTCGTCGACCACCCGGCCGCCATAGGCGACCAGATCTAGGTCGAGCACGCGCGGCGCATTCTTTTGTCCATCCCGGACGCGGCCGGCGTCGCGCTCGACGTCGTGTAAAAGCCTTAATAAATCACGTGGCGGTAGTGAACTTTTCGCCAGGATAACGGCATTCACATAATCCGGGTCCTGAGGATTTGGCCATGCGCGCGATCGCCATAAACGTGAAATCTTTGTAATGATCAGACCACGCTCCGCCAGCGTCTTGACAAGGTGGCCGAAAGCTTGCGATGCAGTTTTCGCACCCGCCGGCAGGTTGGAACCGTAGGCAATTACAACTGCCTCATCGCCGTCAGGTGCTTCGTAGACTGTCATTTCACCCGCGCATTTCTGAGAAAGTTATTGCCGACATGAGCTTCTATCCCACCGACCGCATCGCCCTGTTCATCGACGGCGCCAACCTGTACTCGGCCGCCAAGGCGCTGAATTTTGACATCGATTACCGCAAGCTTCTCGACGAGTTCAAGAAGCGCGGCATCCTGATCCGCGCCTATTACTACACCGCCCTGGTCGAAGGCGACGATTATTCGCCGATCCGGCCGCTGGTCGACTGGCTGGACTACAACGGCTTCGCCCTGGTCACCAAGACCGCCAAGGAATATACCGACAGCCAGGGCCGCAAGCGCTGGCGCGGCGACATGGACATCGAGATCGCCTGCGACATGATCGAGATGGCCGAACACGCCGATCACCTGGTCCTGTTCTCGGGCGACGGCGACTTCCGCCGCCTGATCGAGGCCGTGCAACGCAAGGGCGCGCGCGTCACCGTGGTGTCGACCGTCAAGTCGTCGCCGCCGATGACCTCGGACGAACTGCGCCGCCAGGCGGACACCTTCGTCGACCTGGCCGACCTGGCCAGCGTCGTCGGCCGTCCGCGCCAGCAGCACCAGAACACCGGCCCCAAGTTTGTCAATGCCGAGGAAGATTTCGACGACGCCGTCTCCTGACGGCTACCTTCCGCTGCCCGACTGCGCCCTCTGTCCACGGCTGGCGGCCTATCGGGCGGACAACCGGGTCCTGCATCCGGATTGGCACAATGCGCCGGCCCCGCCCTTCGGCGACATGCAGGGCCGGCTGCTGATCGTCGGCCTGGCGCCGGGACGGACCGGCGCCAACCGGACAGGCCGGGTCTTCACCGGCGACGCGGCCGGGCGCATCCTGTTCCAGACCCTTGCGCGGACAGGCTTCGCGACCGGCAGCTATGCCGACGACGGCCGTGACGACGTGCGCCTGCACGATTGCCTGATCAGTAACGCCGTGCTGTGCGCGCCGCCCGGCAACCGGCCCCTGCCGTCGGAGGAAGCCACCTGCCGGCCGCATCTGGCGGCCCTGACCAAGGCCATGCCGAGGTTGGAAACCCTTGTCACCCTGGGTGAAGTGGCGAGGAAAAACACCTTGAAAGCGCTGGGCTTTCCGGCTTCGACCCTGCTGCCAGGACATGGCTCGGAAGCGCAGGCCGGCCGCTACCGCCTGATCAACAGCTATCACTGCTCGCGCCTCAACCTGAACACCGGCCGCCTGACGGCGGAGATGTTCGAAGCCATCTTCCGCCGCGTTCAAAGCCCGTTCCGATAGGATCGGGATGCACCGACACGCCAGGTCAGTCCTGGTCCTTAAGGCGTCGCAACACTATGGACCCGAACACGATTCCCGCCCAGGACAGGCCGGAAAGCCACAGGCCCAGATTTAACCGGAAGGCTATATCCGGCGCCATGTAGCGGACGTTGGAACCATGTCTGACGGCAACCGTCTGCGTCGCGGTCGGAACGACCGATGCGTAGGACGTGCTCATGTTATAGGTCGCGACAAGATACAGTCCGACGCCGGTGGAGACGAGCAGAAGCGCAAATACCAGAGCGATGAGAACCTTGAAACCTTTGTGCATCGGCGCATCCTACCCCTTGTCGCGCAACAGTCGGGCCTTGTCGCGGTTCCAGTCGCGTTCGGCTGTCGCCTCGCGCTTGTCGTGGTTCTTCTTGCCCTTGGCCAGGGCGATCTCCAGCTTCACCAGGCCGCGATCGTTGAAGTACAGCCGGGTCGGTATGATCGTCATGCCCTCGCGCTGGATCGAGATCATCAGGCGGTCGATCTCCTTGCGCTTTAACAATAATTTGCGCGGCCGGCGCGGCTCATGGTTGAAGCGGTTGGCGTGGCCGTAGGGCGGGATGTCAGCATTGATCAGGCACAGCTCGTTGCCGTGCTCGATGCTGACATAGGATTCGGCGATATTGGCGCGGCCCATGCGCAGCGACTTGACCTCGGTGCCGGTCAGGGCGATGCCGGCCTCGGTATTGTTTTCGAGGAAATAGTCGAAGCGCGCCCGACGGTTGTCGGCGATGGTCTTGCTGGTGGAAATGAGATCGGCCATGGTCGGCGATACTTAGGCGCAGGCGGAGCCGGATGCAAGCATCGCGGCTCATTCCATCTAGCCATGAAATTTACGATAAAGCACATATGCGAAAAGAATAATGAAAAATGGCAACAAGACAATAGCAAGTATATTTCGTTTCTTGTTTAATTTATAGAGATCTCTTTCACGTTTATCGCCGACATAATTTTCACTATCTAGTTTAAAATATGTATTATGCCGTATGGCCGCAAAGATAAAACCCACTACAGACACTAATAAAAGGCCAATAATCTTTATGCCATCGCTGGGCATAAGGCATCGCTCCTGGCAATGCACAGGGAAAGAAATTTCCCTGGCAGCGCCTCCTTAAACCACTACGCCGGTTCCATTTCCAGTCCGGCCAGCGCCATGGCGGCGTCGACCTGCGGACGGACGGCGGCCGAGCACGGCGTGATCGGCAGGCGCACGTCCTCGGTGCACAGGCCCATGCGGCTCATGGCGTACTTGGTCGGCGACGGCGACGAGTCGGCGAACAGGACCTTGTGCAGGCGGATCAGGCGGTCCTGCCACTGGCGCGCCGTGTCGTAGGCGCCCTGGTGGGCGGCGTTATAGAGCGCGACCATGCCTTCCGGCGCGACATTGGAGGTCACCGAGATGACGCCGTGGCCGCCATGGGCCATGTAGCCGAGGAAGGTCGGGTCGTCGCCGGAAATGAACGAGAAGCCCTCGGCGATTTCGGTGCGCAACTGGCTCATGCGGTCGAGCGCGCCGGTAGCGTCCTTGATGCCGACGATGTTGGGCAGCCGGGCCAGCCGGACGATGGTGTCGTTGGACATGTCGACGACGGTACGGCCGGGGACGTTGTACAGCAGAACCGGAATCTGAACCTGATCGTTCAAAGCCTTGAAATGCTGATACAAACCTTCCTGGGACGGCTTGTTGTAATAGGGCGCGACACACAGGACGGCGTCGGCGCCGACGGCTTTGGCGTGGCGGGCCAGTTCCAAGGTCTCGGCGGTGTTGTTGGAACCGGCGCCGGCGATGACCTTGACGCGGCCGGCGACCTTTTCGACGCACAGCTTCACCACGGCGCGATGCTCTTCCATGGTCAGGGTCGAGGTCTCGCCCGTCGTGCCGACCGGCACCACGCCGTGGACGCCGGCGGCGACCTGGCGCTCGACCAGGCGCTCGAAAGCGGCGTAATCGACCTCGCCGTCGCGGAAGGGGGTGACCAGGGCGGTAATCACACCCCCGAACAGGGGGGCCTGGGCGCGCGCGTTCATCGTCGTCGTGTCCTGAAACTGAAGTCCGGCTGTGGCTTTCGGCCCATAATCCCGGGCAAATCACGAAAATGTAGCCTTAAGCCCGGCAGGCGTGACCTGCAATCTCTTTATAAAAAGAAACTATCGCCTATAGTCGTCCTTTACGCAGATTTTGCGGGGAGCGGTATGAGTACGGATCGACAGCGAATTTCCTGGCGCACGGCGTGTCTTGTGGGCGTCAGCATGGCGGCCCTGATGCTGACGGGCGCGAAGGCCCAGGACGACCCTTCGCCCCTGCCCGATCCGCAGACACAAGCCCCCCTGCCGGTCCAGGGGACGCAGTCCATCCAGGATACCGCCCAGCCCTATATCTCGACCGATTTGTCCGACCAGGACGCCGATACGCTGGAGGCCGCGCTGTCGGCCGCCAAGGCGCACCGCTTCGCCCAGGCCGATTCGCTGGGCGCTTCCCTGTCCAGCCCGGTGGCGCGCAAGATCGTCACCTGGACCATCCTCAACAACGACGGCGATATCTACAGCTTCGCCCAGCTCGACGCCGCCAGGCGCGACCTGTGGGGCTGGCCGCGCGACGCCAAGCGCCAGGTCTCGGCCGAGCAGATGATCGACCAGTCGGGCATGGGCCCGCAGCAGATCGTCGACTGGTTCGCCGGTTCGCCGCCCCAGACCATCGACGGCGCCACGGCGCTGATCAACGCCTATGCATCCTTGAACCGCAACGACGACGCGTCGACCCTGGCCAAGACGTGGTGGCGCACCGAGATCTTCGATTCCGGGCCGCAGGCCAATTTCTACCAGGCGTTCTCGCGCTACCTGACCGCCGACGACCACAAGGCGCGCATCAACTGCCTGGAACTGAACCCGCAGAGCGGCTCGTCGCAGGCCATCCGCGACATGACGGCCTATGTCGGCGCGACCGACGCCAGCGTGGCCAACGCCGTCATCGCCATGCGCGGCGGCGGCGCCTCGGCCGATGCCGCCTATACCGCTGCCCTGGCCGCCGATCCGCACAGCCCGGTGCTGGCCTTCGCCCGCGCGCGCTATCTGGCTGGCAAGGGTCTTGAGCCGCTGGGCTTTCCGCTGCTGGCCGACCTGCCGCCGGCGACGATGAGCCCCGACGCGGCGGGCCAGCTTTACAGCCTGCGCCTCGACTATTTCAAGGCGGCGCTGAAGGCGCACGATTACCACGCCGCCTACGACGCCATGAACGGCGGCGGCTTCGACAACGGCGAAAGCAAGGCCGAGGCCGAGTTCTTCGCCGGCTGGACGGCGATGATCAAGCTGGGCAACAACAACGACGCCATTGCCCACTTCCAGAACCTGGCGGTGGCAGGGACGTCACCGATCACCCAGGGCCGCGCCAACTACTGGCTGGGCCGGGCCTACGAGGCGCGCAACGATGCCTCGCAGAACGACGCCGCCACCGCGCAAGGCTATTACGCCAAGGGCGGCCAGTACATCTACGCCTTCTATGGTCAGCTGGCGGCGGAAAAGGCCGGGGTCAAGCAGATCGTGCTGGGCCACGATCCCGTCCCCACCCAGGCCGACCGCGACCGCTTCGAGAACCGCGACCTGGTCAAGGCGGCGCGCATCCTGGGCGGGCTGGGCGAAACCGACCTGTTCCGGGCCATCGTGCTCAACCTCGACACCGTCCTGCCCAATGCCGAGGAAGAGGCGCTACTGGTCGACCTGACCGCCAAGTATGACAGCCAGGTCATCGCCATGAAGGTGGCGCGCATGTCGATGCAGCGCGGCTTCTACCTGCCCGAACGCGCCTATCCGCTGCACGACATTCCCGACGTGCCGGCGCCGGAAAAGGCCTTCGTCCTGGCCATCACGCGCCAGGAATCTGGCTTCGACCCCAGCGTCAAATCGCGCGCCAACGCCCGCGGCATGATGCAGCTGATCCCGTCGACCGCGCGGGTAGTGGCCAAGCGGCTGGGCATGCCGTGGAACGAGGCCAGCCTGTACGACGCCAATTACAATATGAGCCTGGGCGCGCACCACCTGGGCGAGCTGGTCGACCATTTCGATGGTTCCTACATCATGGCGGCGGCGGGCTACAACGCCGGCCCCAGCCGCATGCAGACCTGGATCGGCGACTGCGGCGATCCGCGTGGCCAGAACGCCGACGCCCTTTCGTTCATCGAATGCATGCCGCTGCGCGAAACGCGCGACTACATGATGCGGGTGACCGAGAACATGCGCATCTACCGCGCGCGCCTGAACGGTGGCACGGCGCCGCTGACCGCCCTGGCCGACGTGACGCGCGGCACACCGGCGCCGTTCACGCCGGTCGATGTCGACGACCTGGGCGACGGCAGCGACGACGCCTCGGTCAACGACCAGCCGATCAACTATCTCGACTACCAGAAAGCCCAGGCGGTCGCCGACAAGGCGACGGTCGACATGCCGTCCTCGGCGCCGATCGAAGCCAGGCCCGCCAAGGCCGACAAGCC
>OUNJ010081367.1_pt1 | contig 10268 bp, 12 predicted proteins | sample 1755361 | NCBI WGS metagenome assembly OUNJ01 (sample SAMEA3914825, study PRJEB12502) | metagenome | biome: forest; material: soil | place: USA | collected 2012-03-12 | depth 0.1 m
CGGCGCAGGCGGTTGATGTTCTTGGCGTGCTTCTTCGGCACGTTGTTGTCCGGCATCTCCGCCGACAGGTCCATGGCGTAGGCGTCGTCCGTCTCGCCGGATATTTCTCCGAAAACACCGTGCGGGTCCAGCAGGCCGTTGACGTGCAGACGGTCGATGCCGGCCAGGGCCAGGGCCGGCCCGGCGCGCAGCTGCGTGTCGGGAAAGGTGATCAGGGCGCCGTAATCGGAAAACGGTGCGCCGGCGGGCCTCGCGAAACGGTTCGGTCGGCGGTGGTGAGCCAGGAAGCCCGTCGCCCGGTCGCCCTCGCGCCAGACGGCGACGCGGACATCGTCGCGCACGGCGGCGACGGCCATGGCGAACTCGGGCGAGAGCAGGGGCGAGGCGAATTCGGGCGTGGCGGCGGCCATCGCCTTCCAGGCGCCGATATCACGCGGGGCAAGCTCGTGCGGCTTGATCAGACTGCAGGTCGGCATGTACGTCTTTGAAACAGAAAGGCCCCGGTACGCCCGAACCTGCAAGGCGCGGGCCATTCCGTCTTAGCAAAACCTGGTCAAAATAAGGTTTTGCAACGTGTTTAAGCGCAGGTTGACAGGCAGGGTTAACGGAGCGCCGATGACAAGCAACCGCGTCATTATGACAAGGATGCTGGACATTATGCACTTGACGTACTTTCGTTGATTTGCTACAGTTTTCTCAATGGAGAGAGCTATGACCGCCTTAAATGATCCGATTTTCCACGATGAAGATGCCGCCCGCGCACATTTTGAAGCACTGCGGTGGCCGTATGGCCGTATATGCCCTCACTGTGGCACCATTGATAATTCCACACTGCTGAATAGTGGCGCTAGGGGCGGTACTACCCGTAAGGGCCTGTACAAGTGCAAGGATTGCCGTAAGCCCTTTAGTGCGACCATGGGGACCATTTATGAGTCATCCCACATACCGCTGCACAAGTGGCTGCTGGCCACGCATTTGATGTGTTCCAGCAAGAAGGGCATCAGCGCCTTGCAGTTGCAGCGCAACCTTGAGATTGGCAGCTACCGCACGGCTTGGTTCATGGCGCATCGGATCAGAGAGGCCATGCTCTCCAATGATACGTCACCCATGGGCGGTGATGGTGGCTCTGTTGAAGCGGATGAAACCTTTTATGGCCGTGACCCTGAGGCCAAGGACAGCCGCATGGCCATACGCAACATGAACAAGGTGGTGACCTTACTGGATCGTTCCACCGGCCAGACCCGCAGCATTGTGGTGAAGGACATAACCACGGACACTATTGCGGATATTTTGAACGCCAACTTGAGCGTCAAGGCCAATTTGATCACGGATGAAGGCAAGCACTACATCCGGCCCGGTAAGGCGTTTGCCAGCCATGAAAGCGTTAGTCACGCCCAAAAGGAATATGTGCGCAAGGGTGACCGCACCATTACCACGAACCAGATTGAAGGCTTCTTTGGCATCTTCAAGCGTGGCATGAAGGGCATCTACCAGCATTGTGGCTCCCATTACCTGAACCGCTATCTGATTGAATTTGATTTTCGGTATTCCAACCGTGAAGCTCTTGGTATCAATGATACAGACCGTGCGGCCATTGCCGTACGCGGTACAGTTGGTCGCCGCCTGATGTACAAAAAACCTGCTGGCCTTAAAGCAACCGCCCAAGCCCAAGCGTAAGCGCCGTAGAACGCGCTGGAAGTCCCGCAAGCGCTTTGGCAAGCCTAGGACGAAATAGGTCGTCCCACCTTACCCTGCCGGACCTTACGTGGCTGCTTGGCATGTGGCGTAGCCATCATGTGTTGCACCACTGAGTCACGCCGTTTGGCAGTTTCCTCAGGAGAAAACTGCTCAGATTCCTTGACTTTTTTTGGCATATCCAGTACTCCGACGCCATCAGGGAACGGCATGTTACTGCATGCCGCCCCGTCAGGCTAGATACCGTTATTTGACGGCTTGCCACATTGGGATGCTTCCTAACTCTCCTGGCTTTACGTGGGTTGCTACCGGGTTTGGAAGTTGACACTGGAAACGGTTGTGACGTTTCCAGCGACAGGCCGCCTTAGGGCGGCCTGTTTTGTTATCATCAGCGAGTCGGATGTGTTGAGTCAAGTCCTTTTAAGTATAAATTATACCCTTTAGTTACTCATTGAATCAATTGAACAATTAATACTTTAATATATACTATGCAATAACCAATAGTGCATCACTATACGAGTACGCAATCGTACCTTTGCATGCACAGCCAATCCCTGTTATGGTTGCCTTGAGGTTGGCCAATATGCCACCTTGGGGCGTGAGAACCCCGTCAATCAGCGGTCCGTGTGCGACCGTAATACGCACTCTCCGAACATGTGTCGGGGAGGCATTGGTGTATGTCCAAGGGCTTTGGCCCCAAAGACCAGTGCGGCCTTCCTGATTGACGGCTTCTCAACTCCCCGGCTGTGTCGTGGGGAGAATGAATATGCAATCAGATCAGATACTTGGCCTTATACTGCATGGTATTGCCGCTACATCAAACCATGACAATCAGCCGCCGCCACAAATACAGCAGATGCCAGTTTATCAAGCGCCGGTCTACAAAGACAATTGCTCTGATCCTCGCATGCAGTTGGGTTTGATCGATTGGATGAATAAGGAGCAGATTTTCCCAAGGTCAGTTGTTGACCTACAAAACATGGTCACGCCATCCTCAGTGCCATTGAATGACAATCCAGACCCAGCCACCGGCTTGATATGCCACGTCACGGTGGTTTTTCAGGGCAACATTTCTGAGGACGGCCTGATCAGCACCAAAGACCCCGGCAACAATGCGCCGCTGAACATCTTATGGAAAAGTGATGCTGGTGAACAAGCGCCCGTGACGCCTAACCCTCCGCCACCACCTGCGGCTCCCATCACACCGACTAAAACTGTGACTGCAATTCCAGCGCCTGCAACAACGATGCCCTATGTTGACCCAGAGATTGTCCATGAATGTGACCTTCTGGAAAGCTACGCAGCTACCGCTATCGCATATAAGAATATGCGCATTTCCTACGAACAAACATTCCAGCAAATTACATCACAGGCCTATGGCCCAAACGGTGAAGTTTTTAGGGGGTCAGATAGCGCCTACAACTTGCTGGCCACTGTGGTTGTTGGCGCGTGGAAATGGAACAAGAATGGATCAGCATATCCAACATATGTCATGAAGCAATGCATGGCTGGAAAGCCCTATGACTTAATTGTGGGCCAATAAGTCCACAAAAGTGCAAATTGTCGCATGCCTTGCTAAGGGATGGGAAAGCGCCCAGAAGTCGATTTGGGCGCTGCCGGAGCGGCTGTGTGATATGTTCGCCAAACATCCCATTGTCATTTTGATCTTGGTCATCACGGCCCTTTTCATTGTTGGATGGGTGCCACATGCAATCTCATTGGTTCAGCATGCTCATAGCAACGCCCCACAGTTGGAAGCCGTAATACAGTGCAATAACGCCCAAGCCACAACAAACGTAGGCAAGCCTGCGCAAACGGCGCTTAGTCAGAAATGCAGACTCATAACAGATATAGCCCAGAGCAAGCAGGAGGACGCCAGCACACCTGAAATACAGACCAACAGTTTCGATGGCGGCTGGGGTCAGCTTCTCACGTGGTTGACCTACAAGACCTTCACTGATCCCGTTGCCCTGTTCACCCTGTGCCTGACAATTGGGACTGTTGTCTTGGCCAGATATACGCTCAACTTGGTCAATGAAAGCCGGAAAGAGTATATAGCCAGCCATAGGCCAAAGATTATAGTCCGACAAGTAGCTATTTCTGGACTTCCAGAAGGACAAAGCACTGTTGTAACATTTGACATCGTCAATATAGGAGAGTCCACCGCAAGCCATATTATTGTAGAGGCTGAAATAATTCCAATTTTGGCTGGAAACAGAATACCTAGAAATATGGCCATGCATGTTGCCAATATTGATAGCAATTCTCTCGTGGCTGGCGAGACAACTAGAGGCACCCAGCGCTCCACTTTTGTCACAACTCACGACCAAGGAGTGCAATTGAGGGAAGGAAGGGCATTTTTGTGCATCATTGGGCGTATTGAATACAGAGATGGAAACAGCATCCCACGAAGCATAGGCTTTGCTAGACAGTGCGATTTTACTGACACCGGAAACGTATGGCTTGGCTTCGATAGAATGGCCGACGAGGATTATGAATACGCTGATTAACGCAGCAAGCAGTTTCATCCGTAATCATCTCCATAGTACGTCAAGTGCATAATGTCCAGGATGCTTGACACAGTGTTTTTGCCAATGTAAAGGAAGCTTGTCACAAAGCAGCGGCGGGAGGTTAAGTCATGGCGAAAACGCAATGGATGTTCGGTTTTGGAGTGGTCGGCCTGGCGTGCCTGGGCGGGCTGCTCGGCAGCACGGCGGTGTACTGGTCGCACCAGCCGCAGTTTCCGATGTATGGTTATATCTTCGATGCCTGCGTGGCGGCGGTGCTGGTGTTCGGCCTGATGCGCCTGAAGCAGTGGCAGAGCGAAAGCTGCGACGAATTCGCCGTCGCCAAGAAGCGCATCGCTACCCAGGTCGGCCTGACGACCGGCTTCATGTTGTTTCTGGCGATGAGCCTTTTGCCGCACCTGTTCCCGCAGGCCTATCGTGGCGTGCTGGCGCCGCTTACCGGCTACGAAGGTTTCAATCTCGGCCAGGCCTGCGGCATGTTGCCGTTCGCTGTCGGCATGGTGATCGGCCAGATCGTTGCCTGGATGAAATATCGATGAGCCCGCTTACCCCCCAACGCCGCCGCCGCGCCCGTATCGGTGCCCTGGTCGCTGTCCTGGCCGGCGGTTCGTCCGCCTTCACGGGCCTGGCGCGCCATCTGATCCATCCCGCGGCCCAGCCGATGTGGCACTGGATCTTCGACATCGCCTTCATCACCCTGATGATGTTCCTTCTTGTGCTGCTGGCCCTTGAAGGCGCCGGCGCCTGCCGTCCGGGGCCGCGATGAAGAACCGCATGAAGGTCCTGCGCGCGGAACGCAACTGGTCCCAGGCCGACCTGGCCGACCGGCTGGGCGTCTCGCGCCAGACCATCAACGCCATCGAGACGGAAAAGTACGATCCGTCCCTGCCGCTGGCGTTCCGGATCGGCGAGGTCTTCGCCTTGCGTATCGAGGACATCTTCACGCCGTAAACGGCGCGGCGTGTCCTTAACGAAACGTTAAATCCTGGCCCGCGACTTGCACGGTCCCCGCGACTATCACGCGCGGGACCGTCATGCCCTTTTCGACTCGAAAGTCCGAACCGCGCCGCCAGCCCCGGCGGCCCTGGCCCTTGCGCGCCATGGACTCGCTGCCGGTCTGCGCCGCCGTCGGCGCCTTCGCCGGATTCCTGATCTCGCTGCTCTTCATGTGAAGCTGTGCCAATTTGATCCTTAACGGAAGGTTAAGATTGGCCCCTGATTTGCACGCCGCTCACCGGGTTTCATTCGCACGTGAGGGAGTTTCAGGGATGCACGTCGCCAATTTCATCGAGAACACAGCCCCGCCGCCCAGGACCGGCCAGTTGAGCGGGCTGCTTGACGCCGGCATCATCGCGGCGGCGGCGGCCTGTATCGTCGTCACGGTCATACCGGCCGGCATGTTCGCCCACCGCGCCCATGAGCTGAGCACACCGGCCGTCTTTACCGCCACCGGCGATCCGGACACGGCCGAGGCGGCGGCCGGCCCTGTCGGCGCGCCGCTGCTGTGGCGCGTTCAGGATGGCAAGGCGACCGTCTGGTTGTTCGGCAGCGTGCCGGCGCGCCATCGCGACCTGACCTGGATGGACTCGCGCCTGTTCCAGGCCTTCGACGGCGCCGACGCCGTCTGGTTCGAAACCACCGGCGCCATGCCGGCCGAAGGCAATATCTGGGGCGATCGCGGCGCATCCGTGCTTCTGAACCAGCGCGCCGGCCGCCTGGGCAAGCCGGTGACGGCGTTTGGCAAGACAGCGGCGAAGATCGACGAGGACGTGGTGCTCTCAGGCTTGTGGCGCAGCGGCGACGAGCGCGGCCTGCTGGCGCGTCTGAATACACTGGGACGCCTGCCGTCTGTGCCAGGTGTCTGGCCCTCGCGTATCGAAGGCGCGCTCAAGGAGGACAAGACGACCTTTGTCGCCGTCGACGCTGCGCAGCTCCTGGGGCCTGACGGCCTGGTGGCGCAACTGCGCCGTGATGGTCACAAAGTCGAGCGCTTCGACCCTTAAAGTCGCGTCCAGCCCATCGTCTTGCACAGGACGCCGAAGACGCAGCCCGAGGTCGTCATGCTGTCGCCGGAAACGGTGATGGTCAGCCTGTAGCTCAGCTTGCGCTGCGGGTCATAGGCCTGGCCGGTCCATTTGCCGCCCTTGGCCGCCACCGTCATTACCAGCCTGTCGCCGACATGTTCGTCCGTCACGCCCGGCCTGATCCAGGTATTGATGGCGCACAGGTCGCTGCCGCACGATTGGATGACCACCCTGGCCTTGCCGTCACCACGCGACCAGTTGCCTTCGGGCGAGGCGGGATCGGCCATGGCCGGCGATGCGACGATCAGCGCGGCAAGAACGGCGGACAAAAGCTTGAACATGGCGGACTCCGGCCGGGGTGTGGATCGCTCCCGAAAGTGCATACGCCCGCCCGCGTCCGGCGGATCAATTTTCGCACCGGAGTGAACCGGCGGCCCGGTTCGTCCGTAACCAGGCCAGATCACTTACGGACGCCGCCATGGATTTCGCCCTCGTCTATATCGCCATCGCCCTGAGCCTGATCCTGGCCATGGCGTGGCTGATCCAGCAGATGTCGAAGTCGAGCGGCCTGGTCGATACCCTGTGGACGGCGGCGGTCGGCCTGGGCGGGATCGCGGCGGCGCTGCTGCCCGGTACGGGCGACATGGCGCGCCGCGTTGCCGTTGGGCTTCTGGTTGCCGTCTGGGCCGTCCGGCTGGGCACGCACATCGCGCGCCGTAACGCCGGTGTGGATGACGACCCGCGCTACGCCAAACTGACCCGGGACTGGGGCCGCGCCGCGCCGGCTTTCATGTTCATTTTCCTCCAGGTCCAGGCCTTCGCCGCCTTCGTTCTGGTGCTGGCGGTTCGGCTGGCCGCCACCCGTTCAACGCCGTTTCCGGGCGTGCAGGACGTGGCCGGCATCGCCGTCCTGGTTGCCGCCATCGCCGGTGAGACTCTCGCCGATGCCCAGCTCAGGCGTTTCGGCCGGGAACACAAGGGCGCGGTCTGTGACGTCGGCCTGTGGGCGTGGTCGCGCCATCCCAACTATTTCTTCGAGTGGCTGGGCTGGGTCGGCTGGGCGGTGATCGCCGTCGACCCGGACCGTCCCCGGACCTGGCTTGCCGTGGGGGCGCCCGCCTTCATGTACTACCTGCTGGTCCATGCCTCGGGCATCCCGCCGTTGGAGCAGCACATGCTGGCGACGCGCGGCGATCGTTTCCGCGCCTATCAGGCCCGGACTTCCGCCTTCTTTCCATTGCCGCCGAAAGGATAAGTCATGAACCTCGCGACCATAGCCGAACGCGCGCCGCTGCCTGACGGGTTGACCCTGGCCGCCATCGACCTCCTGTGCGGCCAGACCAGGCGGCAGTTGACGGGTATGGGCCAGGACGAAGCCGTCTTCGCCGCCGATATGGTCAATTACCCGATCGCCGCCCACACCGACGCCGCCAACACCCAGCACTACGAATTGCCGCCGGAGTTCTTTGCCCTGATCCTGGGGCCGCGTCGCAAATATTCCTGCTGCCTTTATCCGGATGCCCGCACGACCCTGGAAGAGGCCGAGGTCCTGGCGCTGGAGGAAACCTGCGTCCACGCCGATCTTCGCGACGGCCAGACGATCCTGGAACTGGGTTGCGGCTGGGGGTCGCTGTCGCTGCATATGGCCGAAACCTATCCCGGCGCGCGTATCGTCTCGGTGTCCAATTCGCACTCGCAGCGCCAGTTCATCGAGGCCCAGGCGGCGCGGCGCGGTCTCGCCAACCTGACGGTCGTCACCGCCGACATGAACGATTTCACTCCGGACGCCGTCACCTTCGACCGTATCGTCAGTGTCGAGATGTTCGAGCACATGTCGAACTGGCGCGAACTGCTGGCCCGCGCGCGGGGCTGGCTGAAGCGGGACGGCCGGCTGTTCCTCCACGTCTTCACCCATCGTTCGCGGTCCTATCGCTTCCGCAACGACGGAGCAGACTGGATCGGGACCTATTTCTTCACCGGTGGCATCATGCCGGCCCACGACCTGCCGCACCGTTTCCCCGACCTGTTCGAGGTCGAGGCCGAATGGCGCTGGTCGGGCGAGAACTACAGGCGCACCGCGCTCGACTGGCTCGATAATTTCGACGACCAGCAGGCGCGCATTCTGCCGATCCTGCGCGGCGTTTATGGCAAGGACGCCGAACTGTGGCGCAAGCGCTGGCGGCTGTTCTTCATGGCAACGGCCGGTCTGTGGGGCCACGCCAAAGGCTCCGAATGGGGCGTGGGTCACTATCGCCTAACGCCCGTCCGTCCTTGACATTCCGGCGCTTTTTCGACACAAGGCCCGCCTAAGCCCCAAAAAGCTTAGGCGTTCCCTTTCCCTTGCGTCATGCGCAGGGGATTTTGCCGTTTTGGAGTGCCGTCATGAGCCAGTCCGAGGATCATCTGTTCGGTGTTTACGCCCGCGCCCCCATCGAGGTCGAGCGCGGCGAAGGCGTCCGCCTGTATGATCGCCAGGGCCGAAGCTATCTCGACTTCGTGCAGGGCATCGCCACCAATGGGCTGGGCCATGCCGCGCCGGTTCTGGTCGAGGCCATGACCGCACAGGCGAAGAAGCTGTGGCACGTATCGAACATCTTCACCATTCCGGGCCAGGCCGAACTGGCCGACCGCATGTGCGCCGCTTCCTTCGCCGACCGGGTGTTCTTCACCAATTCCGGCACCGAGGCCATCGAGTGCGCGCTCAAACTGACGCGCAAGTATCACAGCGAAAAGGGCAGCCCGGAGCGTATCGACATCATCACCTTCGCCGGCGCCTTCCACGGCCGTTCCTACGCCGCCGTCACCGCCGGCGGTTACGAACCCTACCTGAAGGGCTTCGGTCCGCGCCTTCCCGGTTTTGTCAGTCTGTCGCTTGACGACCACGACGCCATCCGCGCGGCGGCCGAGGCGCCCACGGCGGCGGCCATCCTGGTCGAGCCGGTGCAGGGTGAAGGCGGCGCGCGTGCCCTGAGCGATGCCGAACTGCACATGCTGCGCGATCTGTGCGACCAGAACGGCCTGCTGCTGATCTTCGACGAGATCCAGTGCGGCATGGGCCGGTCGGGCAAGCTGTGGGCCTATGAGCATGCCGGCGTCACGCCCGACGTCATGTGCGTCGCCAAGGCGCTGGGCGGCGGCTTCCCCATTGGCGCCTGCCTGGCCACGAAAGAGGCCGCCGCCGGCATGGTCGTCGGATCGCACGGCTCGACCTTCGGCGGTAATCCGCTGGCCATGGCGGTCGGTCTGGCGGCCTTCGGCGCCATCAACACGACGGAACTGCTCGACAATGTCCGCGCCCAGGCCGGCTATCTCAAGCAGCAGCTCGAAGGTCTCAAGGAAGCGTGGCCCGACATGATCGAGGACGTACGCGGCAAGGGTCTGCTGATCGGCATCAAGCTGAGGCCCAACAACCGCGAAATCATGGCTGTGGCGCGCGACAATGGCCTGCTGATTGCCGGTGGTTCCGACAACTGCTGCCGTCTCCTGCCGCCGCTGAACGTCACCCAGGACGAGGCGCGTGAGGCGATCCAGCTGCTCGAAAAGACCTTCGCCGCCGTGCGAGCCGCCGCCAAGACCAGGGAAACCGCTTGAATTTCAACGGGGTCGTTGCAAGGACCCCATTCACTTTGTTTTGCCGCGCAATTTATCCGAAAAGTGCCTAAGAGGCTTTCATGGCACTTTATCGGATTGCGCTTAGGGGGCCAGACATGACCCGTCATTTCCTCGATATCTGCGATCTGTCCGCCGAGAGCCTTCGCGCCATCGTCGACGACGCCCACGCCCGCAAGGCCGCCCGTGCCGGCTGGACAAAAGGCCGCGTCGACGCCGATGCGCCGGCCCGCGATCGCGTCCTGGCCATGATCTTCGAGAAGAACTCGACGCGCACGCGCTTTTCGTTCGATGCCGCCATTCGCCAGCTGGGCGGTGACGCCATCATCTCGACGGCCAGCGACATGCAGCTGGGGCGCGGCGAGCCGATCGAGGACACGGCCCGCGTCCTGTCGCGCATGGTCGACGCCAT
>OUNJ010934325.1_pt1 | contig 10099 bp, 9 predicted proteins | sample 1755361 | NCBI WGS metagenome assembly OUNJ01 (sample SAMEA3914825, study PRJEB12502) | metagenome | biome: forest; material: soil | place: USA | collected 2012-03-12 | depth 0.1 m
TCGCGCGCCTTGCGGGCGGCTTCGCGGGCCGCTGCAGCCTCGACGATTTTACCGATGACCATGCGGGCTTCCGAGGGATGCTCTTCGAACCATTGACCGAGCTTGTCGCCGACGATGTTTTCCACCACCGGTCGCACTTCGCTGGAGACCAGCTTGTCTTTCGTTTGCGAGGAGAATTTAGGGTCCGGCACTTTCACGGAGATGATCACGGTGAGGCCTTCGCGCGCGTCGTCGCCACTCAGGTCCACCTTCTCCTTCTTGGCGATGCCGGATGCCGTGGCATAGTTGTTGATGCAACGCGTCAACGCGGCGCGATAGCCGATCAGGTGGGTGCCGCCGTCGCGCTGACGGATGTTATTGGTAAAGGTGAGCGTGTTCTCGTGGTAGGAATCGTTCCACTGCATCGCCACTTCGACGCTGATGCCGTTTTTCTCGCCGCTCATCAGGATGGTGGGGTGCAGGGCCACCTTGCTGCGGTCGAGGTATTTCACGTAAGCCTCGGTGCCGCCTTCGTAGAAGAATTCGGTTTCCTTCGGCTCCTCCCCGCGCTTGTCGGCGAGGATAATGCGCACGCCCGAGTTCAGGAAGGCCAACTCGCGGATGCGGTGCTCCAGCGTGCCGTAATCGAACACAATATGCGAGAAGGTTTCGCCCGACGGGAAGAAGGTGACTTGCGTGCCCTTCTTGCCTTTGGCTTCGCCGGTAACTTTCAGCGGTGCGGTGGCAACGCCATGCTCGAAGCGCATGCGGTGCTCTTTCCCGTCGCGCCAGATAACGAGTTCCAGCCATTCGGAAAGCGCGTTCACGACCGAGACGCCGACGCCGTGCAGACCGCCCGAGACTTTATAGGAATTCTGGTCGAACTTGCCGCCGGCATGCAGCTCGGTCATGATCACTTCGGCAGCGCTGCGACCTTCTGTCTTGTGCATGTCGACCGGAATACCGCGGCCGTTATCTTCCACCGTTACAGAGCCGTCCTCGTTGATGGCGACATAGACGCGGTCGCAATGGCCGGCGAGCGATTCGTCGATCGCGTTGTCGAGCACTTCATAGACCATGTGATGGAGACCCGAGCCGTCATCCGTGTCGCCGATATACATGCCGGGGCGTTTGCGCACGGCCTCCAGGCCCTTCAGGACCTTGATGGAATCGGCGCCGTATTCGCCGGCGTTGGCAGGGCTACCGGTGATGTTATGGTCTTCGCTGGTGGCTTCGTTTTTCATTGCTTGATTCGCGCTCATTTTGTTACCGTTTTTTCGGCTTAAATTTCTACTTTATTTACCACGCTTCCGCCAGCGATTTCGAGGTGGGTGGCAAAGCCCTCCAGCCCTTGGAAAACCGCGGCATCGGTGCCGGTCATCCATGGTTGTATCCGAGCGCTGCGGATGAGGTCAAAAAGGGCTGCCCGCTTATCCACATCCAAATGCGAAATAACTTCGTCCAACAGCAGGATAGGCGGCAGGCCGCACCAGTTCGCCCGCGCCAGCGCCGCCGCGATGATGGTGGCCAGCAGGATGGCCTTCTGCTCGCCGGTCGAACAATCCTCAGCCGGCATATTTTTACCGAGGTGGATAACCTCTAGCTGGCTGCGGTGCGGGCCCTCGCTAGCGCGGCCACGCAGCGCATCAGTGGCACGCAAATCCATTAAACGTTCAGCAAACTTAGTTTCGGCATCCAGCGCTCGCATCCCCTCGCCCAGCCAGCGCTCGATGGCGCCTTGCAGGGTGAAGGCGGCCTGGGCGAAGGCTGCCGGCACGGCGGAGAAGGATTCGCGGATGCGCTGCAGGGCATCAAGCCGGGCCAGGGTCATGGCCACGGCGTGCTCGGCCATCTGTTGTTCCAGCACGGAGAGCCAGTAGGGGTCGGCCCGGCCGCGGTCGGCAAGCAGGCGGTTGCGCTCGCGCATGGCGGATTCATAGGCGGTGACACGGGTGGCATGCTCGGGGTCGAAACTGTAGGTGATGCGGTCGAGCAGTTTGCGGCGCGCCGTGCCGCCCTCGATGAACACCTGGTCCATACTGGGGGTGAGCCATTGCACGCTGAGAAATTGCGTCAGCACCGCCTGCTTGCGCTCGCGCTGGCCGTTGATTTTGAGGATGCGTTTTTCCATCGCCGATTCGGGGTCGCGCCCAGTGCCGATCTGGTGCGTGGCCTCGCCGGCCAGCACGTCCGCCGCTACTACCCAGGGCGCGCCCTGATGGTCGATGTTGCGCAAGGTGGCGCTGCGCAGCCCCCTGCCCGGCGCCAGCAGCGAGATGGCTTCGAGGATGTTGGTTTTCCCCGCCCCGTTATGGCCGGTGAGAATCACCGCGCGCGGCGGCACTTCCAGCGAAAGCTGCGCATAATTGCGGAAATTCTCGAGGGTGAGTTTGGTGATGGCATGGGGGGCGGATGGCATAGGCGCAGCCTAACGGAATCGGCCGTGCGCCACAAACAAAAACGGCGCCCAAAGGCGCCGTTTCAATAGATGCTTCAACCCATTATTTATGATGTTCGTTCGTATTAGGAGCCGCGCCCGTAGCCGTAGCCGCACCACCCAGGTCATTCTGGTCGTAATGCTTACTATCGGTTTGAATGGGCGTGCCCTGATTGATCACCTGCTTGCGGTTGAGCAGACCGGTGATATCATCGGCAGAGAGGTTAGATTTTTTCCAGTCCGCCGGCGTCATGGCGGCGGCGGGGAAGTCCACCTTCGGCCCATGCGCCATGGTGACAGTAACGGCTTGAATCGGCTGTGCAGGGGGGAAAATCAGGTCCTCGATGTCGCCAGATATCGCTTCATAATCTGCATCGGTGAGCTTGCCGTTCGCTTTATACTTCTGGTCGATGGCATTAAACAATTTCGATGCTTTCGCGGCATCGACAGCTGTAACCGGCTCGCTCGAAGTATCACCTTGCTGTGACGACATGCTAGTGCGTGTCCCGCCATCCGGGGAAAGTTCCAAGTCATAGTTGGCGCCATCCTGTATGGTGATGATGTAATGCCCGTCATCCGTTACGTTGATGGAGGTATATCCTTCATTGGTGCTGTAAATTTCTTTGCTACTCATGACTTGCTCCTCGTTGATCAGAACAGCTTAGGGAAATAAGATTAATTTATTCTTAATCGTGACCTAAACGCTCGCGACGCGGATGCAGATGACGCCCGGGCGGGTGGGCGAGCGGAAGACGACCATTTTCTCCTGCGTGCCCCAAGGTGACACGGCATGCGGATGGCGGGGGGCCATGGCCGAGCGGATTACTTTCGGGGCAGCAGGCGCTTCCCTGGTAGAGGCCGGCATCGTGGACAGACTGCTCACCAGGGCGCAGGCGACGACGAGCAGCTGAATGAACACCTCACACCCGCATGGGCATGATGACATAGAGCGCGCCGACATCGGCCGGGTCGCGGACGATGGTGGGGGAGTTGCTGTCGGCGAAGACGAACTGGGCGGTGTCGCCCTCCACCTGGCCCATCATATCGAGCAGGTAGCGGCTGTTGAAGCCGATTTCCACCGGGTCGGCCCCGTAGGAAACCGAAAGTTCTTCGCTGGCGGTACCCTGCTCGGCGCTGGAGGCGCTGAGGGTGATTTTGCTACCGGAAAGCGCCAGTTTGATACCGCGCGACTTTTCAGAAGTGATGACCGAAACACGATCCACCGCGCGGGCGAATTCCTTGCCGTCGACTTCCATCACCTTGTCGTTGCCGGTGGGAATCACGCGCTCGTAATCCGGGAAGGTGCCGTCAATAAGTTTGCTCACCAGCACGGCATCGCCCACCGCGAAACGGATTTTGCTTTCGGACAGGCTGATTTCCACTTTTTCACCGCCCTCTTCCACCAGCTTATAGAGCTCGCCGACGGTTTTGCGCGGGATGATGACGCCGGGGATCTGCTCGGCGCCCTCGGGCAAACCCACTTCCATGCGGGCCAGGCGGTGGCCGTCGGTCGCCACGGCGCGCAGCACGGCGGCGCCCTGGTTGTTGGCGGCATGCAGGTAGACGCCGTTCAGGTAATAGCGGGTTTCCTCGGTGCTGATGGCGAAGCGGGTTTTTTCCAGCAGCGCCTTGCATTCGGCGGGGGTGATGGCGAAGCTATGTGCCAGGTCGCCCTCGGCCATGACGGGGAAATCGTCGATCGGCAGTGCCGCCAGCGAGAATTTCGACTGGCCGGCCGAGATGGCCAGCTTGCCGTCCTTACCGCCCAGCGACAGCTGGATGTTGCTGCCATCCGGCAGTTTGCGGACGATTTCGTAGAACATATGCGCCGGCACGGTGGTGCTGCCGGGCGTGTCGATGTCGGCTTTCACGCGCTCGACGATGGCGATGTCCATATCCGTCGCGGTGAGGCTGAGCTGGCCGGCGGCCGCATCCAGTTTCACGTTGGCGAGAATGGGGATGGTGCCGCGGCGCTCGACCACGGATTGGATGGGGGCCAGCGCTTTCAGCAGCACGGCGCGTTCGATCACCAGTTTCATCGGGGACTCCTTCTTATGGCTTGCGGGAGCGGATTCTTCCAACTTGCGCGCGGCTTCTGGCATCGACCCCTCCATCGGTTTTGTGCGTATTTTATAGGGGCCGCCCCCTGCCCCCTTCAAGCGATTTCGGGGGTTATGCACAGAATGCTGCGGCTTCTTTGGCACCGTCCAAAGGTTTAGGGGCGGACATATTAACGATTCCTTAGCAATCGGCGGTCTATACTGCCGGAAAGATAGGAGTATCCGGCATGGCTAAGGTGAAAATCGAGAACGACGGCAACAAGATTGTCAGCGATTCGATCGACTTCGGGCGCAACCCGGATGGCAGCTATACCGCCAGGTTTTATATTCCGGATGAATCCAGCCAGATGCGGGTGAGCGGCGGCGGCCAGAACCACACCGAAGAATTCAACCCCACCGCGACGGTGACTTTTTACCCCGATGGGAAGATGGTCACCACCACGAATGGCGTGCGGCCCGTGCGCTCGGCTGAGCATATCAGCCATGGCGACCCGCATCAGCTGCAGGCGCTGATCGCCAAATTCGAGGCGGCCCGCAAGCAGCCGGAGCTGCAGGATGAGCAGACGGTGCCGCTGAAGGATGCGGCCATTCGGACCGTGGGCATCGGCACGTTGCGCGAGGCCATCGGCGACGGCATGATCGTCAAGCCGCAGGGCGCGACGTTGATTGCGCCGGCCGCGCTGGAAGCGCATGGGGACATGGTGGTCCGCCATGGGGATACGACGATTTTGTACCTCAATGAGGACGTGACGCAGCGCGGGGACGAGCACAAGCAATATGTCATCGAATATAACAGCAAGGGCATCGTGTATGCGGGCATTGCCGACCCCCATCGCGTGCCGGCGAAAGAGAGCGCCGAGAGCGTGCATTATAACACCCTGTTCCGGCAGGCGCTGCCGGAAGCCGTGGCCGATATCAACCAGCGCTGGCCGGATAAGAAGATGGCCGCGGACACCCTACAGGCGGTCGGCCAGGAAGTGCGTTACGAAGATGTGACGGCCAGCTTCACGCCGGAGAAGCTGCGTCTGTTCAGCAAGCTCGTGCAGGGCCATGTGGGCAACGCACAGTTTTTTGCCCTCGGGAATGTGCCGGAGCTGACGACGGCATTCGAGAGCAAGACGTATGATACGGCCAGCACGCAGGTAGCGGCGAAAGCCGCGCTGCCGGTGGTGAAGGACGATAAGTCCTCCGAATATACGGTCGAACAGCCCTTCTCGCCGCTTAGCGGCGGGGCGCTCCTGGGAGATGGGGTTAAGGTTACTTACGATAAGCAAGGGGACTATCAGATCGCGTATAATTATGTAACGAAGGATGGCGGCAAGGAGACACTTCGCTTCACTCTCCTGCCCGGCCAGACATATGTGCGTCCAGAACATACGGGTATGGAAGACGGGCTATTTCTCACCGGCGATGTGAGCGATGACCAGATAGCGGCCCTCAAGAAAACCTGCGATGCCATGCTGAAGCCCAATGCGAAACACGAGATCACGGTGAAGGCTGTTCCCGCCGCGGCCATGGATGCGTTGCGTGCGCAAGTGCAGGGTGCCATCGGCATCAACCGGCTGCGCGCCCTGGCAGGCGATGGACTGGACGCCACGCAGAATGGTTCCATCACAACGCCGGACAGCGCTGCCGATCAACCGCTATCATGGAACAATCATGATTATTCCCGTTATCAGGATCTCGCGATCCTGAACCAAGGCAAAGCGTTCCAAATGCATGTCGATGGGCCGGGCCATTCGCACTTTGAAGTCGATGTGAATGCGGATGGCACGCCGGGCCGTGTCGAAGGCTTCGGCAATAACCATCTGCTGAAAGCAGCCGATTACAAGGCGCTGGCCGCGGCCTATGCGCAGTTCAAGGCGAATGATGGATTCCTCGACATTAAAGAAATCGGCCAGCTGCAGCATATGGCCAGCGACGACATCGCGCGGAATTCGGTAATGAGCAATCTCATGCAGCCCAAAGAACGCGGGAAATAGGGAGCGGATACGGATAAAAAACGGCGCCAAGTGGCGCCGTTTTCATTTGCGGATCACGCGGGCGGTTACGCCTGCGATTGCAGCATGCGCATCAGCAGTTCGACATCGTCGGCGAATTCCTTGTCGCCGCGGGCCAGTTCGTCGATACGTTTAACGGCGTGCATGACGGTGGTGTGGTCCTTACCGCCGAATTTGCGGCCGATTTCAGGCAGCGACTTGGTGGTGAGTTTTTTCGCGAGGTACATGGCCACCTGACGGGGGCGCGCGATGGCGACCGAACGGCGAGCGGAATGCATATCGCTGACCTTGATATTATAGTGGGCGGCCACTTTTTTCTGGATGTCCTCGATGGTGATGCGGCGGTCGTTGGCACGCAGAATGTCGTGAAGAACTTCCTGGGTGCTTTCGAGCGTTACATTGGTGCCGACCAGCGTGGCGTGGGCGACGACGCGGTTGAGGGCGCCTTCCAGTTCACGCACGTTGCTGGTGATTTTGTGGGCCAGGAATTCCAGCACACGGGTGGGCACATGGGCGTTCGGCATTTTCTCGAGTTTCGACTGGAGGATGCCGAGGCGCAGTTCGTAGGTGGTGGCGTGGATGTCGGCAACCAAGCCCCAGCCGAGGCGGCTGCGCACGCGCTCTTCCATACCTTCGAGATCGGCAGGCGAACGGTCGCCGCTGATAATGAGCTGCTTGTTCTGGTCGACCAGCGCATTGAAGGTGTGGAAGAATTCTTCCTGCGTCGAATCCTTGCCGGAGATGAATTGCACATCATCCACCATCAGTACATCGACGGAGCGGAAATACTCTTTAAAGGCCATGGTATCTTTCGAGCGCAGGGCGCGGATGAAGAGATACATGAATTTCTCGGCCGAGAGGTAAACCACCTTGCGCGCCGGGTCGGTCTTGCGGATGTGCCAGGCGATGGCGTGCATCAGGTGGGTTTTGCCGAGGCCGACGCCGCCATAAAGGAACAGCGGGTTGCCGCCGGGGGTGACGCTGCTGGATTCCGACACGCGGCGGGCTGCTGCGTGTGCCAGTTCGTTGGGCTTGCCGACGACGAAGTTATCGAACGTGTAGCGCGGATCGAGTGGAGCGCTGATGGCATCGGGGTTGATCGGCTTGTCCTCGTTGGCGGCGCTGCCGAGCATGGCGGCTTCCAGCCCGGCGGGCGTCTGCTGCGGCTGGGCGCTGGCGACATTCATCGGCTCGGCCTTGACGAAAATATCGACTGAATGGACGGACTGGTCTTCCTGGCACCAGAAGCGCAGGATGTTCTCAGCGTAATGCGAGAGAATCCATTCACGCATAAAGCGGGTGGGCACGGTGATCATCACCTGGCCGTTTTTCACGTCGGCCAGTTTGAGGGGCTGCAGCCAGCTCTTGAAAATCGCTTCGCCATACGACGTGCGCAGACGCTCGCGCACGCGCTCCCAACGGGCGAAATGGTCAGGGCGGCGGGTTTGGATAGAGGAAATCTCGTTCATGTGTTTTTTCTTCTCTTGTTATGCTTGCTGCCACGGGAGGCTGGCGGCTTTCCAGCCGCTCAGTTTACCGCGTTGGTGGAACGAATCAGAAGTTCCCTCGAACCCGTCAGACACATTATAGCAGGTTGTGTAACCTGCCGACGTCGCCGCGATCGCGGCATCGGTCGAGCGTCCACCCGTCTTGCACAGGAAGTACAACGGCGTGCTCTTATCCGGCACTTGTGCTTCCAGCTGTTCCAAAAATTGCGGGTTGAGATCGTAGTTCGGGTAGAACTTCCAGGAGAGTGCCTTCACGCTTTTGCCAATGGTTTCCAAGTTAGGCAGGCCCGAGAACATCCATTCAGCATGGGTGCGCACATCGACCAGTTGGGCGTTCGAGTCGGAGGTCAGCGCCTGCCAGGCTTCCTGAGGGGTAACGTCACCCGCATAAGAAACGTGAGCATTGCGCATAGCCAGGACCATTGCGAACCCATACATGGGATGTGAAAGGGACTGCCCGAGAATTCAGGCAAAGGAGAAGGGTTTGCGAACCCACGCGGGCCGCGACACACAAAGTTAGGACTAATGTAGTGGAGGCTTCTTAGGCTTAAGCAGCGCCCAGCGACTTGATGCGCTGGTGCAAACGGCTCACCTTACGCGAAGCGGTACCGAGCGACAGAACGCCCTTGCTAACACCACGCATGATTTCAGGTTGAGCGTTCTTGAGTGCTTCTTGCGCAGCCGTCTGATTGCCACCTGCAATTGCCGTCTCGACCTTCTTGATGAAGGTACGGATACGGCTCATGCGCGAACGGTTTACGTCCGTACGGCGTTCAGTTTGGCGGATGCGTTTTTTTGCCGACTTATGTTGTGCCATGGTTTGACCCACTTACGTTTTTAAAAGTTGTTGTCTCGTTATCGAGGCTGCGGAACCTAGTGGTGTGATCCATTAGGGTCAAGCGATTTTCGAGGGGTTTTTGAAAGAATTTTTCTTGCCCAAGAAATCGCTCATTTTTTCGTCTTTTTTCCCCGTGTTTCTTTTCGACGCGATTCTTTCTTTTGACAATGCGGACAAAAGAAAGTAGCGCGCCCTGCCTGGGTGATTTCTTCAATCTCGGCACCGCACGCAACGCAAGGCTGGCCGCGCCTTCCATAAACATTGAAGTGATGCTGAAAATATCCTGCCTCACCATTCGCGCCGGAAAAATCGCGCAGTGTCGAGCCACCGGATTTGAGTGCCGCGCGCAGTGATTTTCGGATCGCTGCGATGATCGCTTCCGAATCCCCGGCAACGAGGTGTGCAGGAGTGGTCGGATGGATACCCGCCAGGAACAAACTTTCACTCGCATAAATATTGCCGACACCGACCACCAGTTGCTGGTCCATCAGGGTGGGTTTGATGGGGCCTTTCCGCTTCAGCAAAGCGGTCTTGAGATAGGCCGGCGAAAAGACCTTTTCCAGCGGTTCTGGGCCGAGATGCGCCAATAGATTATGCTTTTGTAAATTCTTTGTTTTTTCCAGAAGCATCAGGCCGAAACGGCGGGGGTCGTGAAAGGCCAGCAATTGGCCGTCTTCCAGGGTGAAAAGCACGTGATCGTGCGTGCGCGGCTTGTAGCCTTTGGCCGGGGCCAGCCGGAAGCTGCCGGACATGCCCAGGTGGGCGATGATGGTCTCGCCCGAATCGAGGTCGAAAAGCAGGTATTTGGCGCGGCGGCGGATGGCTGAAACACGGCAGCCAGACACGCGTCTGGCGAAATCGGGGCTGAACGGCACCCGCAAATCGCCCCGGCGCAGTTCCACCTTGGTGATTCGTTTACCTTCCACCCCCGGCAATAGCGACAGGCGGGTGGTTTCGACTTCGGGTAATTCGGGCATAGGCACCTCCTCCATATATATGGCACGTGGTGCACGGGAATGCCATGGGAGCTTGTATCCTAAGGAGAAACCCGCTAGGCAGGCCGCCATGAACGAGCAGCAGAAAGCATCTTTCGGCTTCAAGGAAGTGGACGCCAGCGCCAAGCAGGGCATGGTGGGCGCCGTGTTTTCATCGGTCGCCGGCAGTTACGACATCATGAACGATGTGATGAGCGCAGGTATGCACCGCCTCTGGAAGGATACGTTCGTGCGGCAGGTGAATGCCGGGCCGCAGGCGGCTATCCTCGATCTGGCGGGCGG
>OUNJ011005544.1_pt1 | contig 10094 bp, 6 predicted proteins | sample 1755361 | NCBI WGS metagenome assembly OUNJ01 (sample SAMEA3914825, study PRJEB12502) | metagenome | biome: forest; material: soil | place: USA | collected 2012-03-12 | depth 0.1 m
CGGTTGATTTCGTCGGCCAGCAACAGGTCGCAGAAGATCGGCCCCTTGGTCAAGGTAAAGCTCGAGTTCTGGAAGTTGAACAGGTTCGACCCCAGAATATCGCCCGGCAGCATGTCCGGGGTGAACTGGATGCGGCCAAAGCGCAGCGACAGGCTCTGGCAGAAGGTGCGCGCAAGCAGGGTCTTGGCGGTACCCGGCGGCCCTTCGAGCAGCACGTGGCCGCCCGAAAACAATGCCGTCAGCATCAGGTCGACGGTGTCGGTCTGACCTATGATGACCTTGCCGATCTCGGCCCGCAGGCTTTTCGCGATGGTTTGAATGTCAGCGATTTGCACGTTACGTCTCCGTCTTCGCGATCTGGTTTTTCCACGTGTGCAGGTCGCGCACCACGTCGATGAGTTGGTGGACCGTCAGCACCCGGCTCGCCTGGGTCTTGAGGTCGGAATAGGTCTGGGTGGACTTGTAGATTTGGCTGATCCGATCGGCCAGGGCGTCGGCCGACTCACGCGCATCGATCTGGCGGTAGCCGCGGATCTTGAGCACCTGGTCGCGCATCAGCTGGGCATAGGCCGGGCCAAGTTTCGTTTCCTTTACCGTCACCGCCATCAGGCGGGCGGCGTTGTCGGCCAGGACGCGCACGCCACGGCCGAGCGCCGGTCCCGAAGCCTCGGTCTTGGGCGGACCAAAGCGCGAGAAAGCCGCCCAGATCAGGCCAAGCCCGGTGATCAGCAGCGACAGCGGCACGCCGATATAGGGCGGACGACTGAGCGCGTGAACCAGGTCGTGATCGAAGCCCAAGCTGTTGAAGGTCAGGTTGAAAACGTAGGCCGGCGTCTTGGTGGGCGGCGTCAGGGCATGGACCAGGTCGAGCGCCGTCGCCGTGCGTTGTGGATCGGACAAAACCGAATTGTCGAGCAGGTCGGGATCGCTCAGCAGATAGACCGGCGTCGCCGTCGCGCCGCCGCCCGGAATGATCACCTTCGACAGGACCGGCCGGCCGGCGTCGTCGCTTATCACCGGCACCAGGTTCGGCCCGGTGATGCTTTGCAGCTGATCGATCTTGCCGGCGTTCAAGGCCGCGGCGACCGGGCCGCCACCAAGCGGCCGCAGAGTGACTGCAGAGGCACCCGTGGCGCGGACGATGGTATAAGGCGGATGATCGACCGTGACGACCGTACTGCCGTCGTCGCCATTATTATCATCATCGTCGTCGCTGCTATTGGCGGTCTGCCGCGCGGTCTTCGGGGCGACCTTCGGTTTGATGATGGTGTGACGTTTGACCGGCGCCAGCACCGCCAGGATATTGGCGATGGCATTGGGATCGGTCAGGCTGGGCCCCTCGCCCCAGCGGCCCTGCGGTCCGGTGGCCGCGGTCACCGTCCATTTCGGCGCCACGACCAGAACGGCGCGACCGAGCGGATGGTGCAGAAGATGATCGACGCGGCGATCATCGGGGATCTGGTAGCCGCCACCGAAGCGGCCGAGGCTGCGCAGCAGTTTCCGCTGCGCCGGGGTCAAGGACGTGCTTTCGCCGGAAGACGACGCGGCTTCGGCGCTGTCGTCGGCCGATGCCTGGTCCGCGGCGCTGGCCTGATCGGCCGAGAGGCCGACGCCGGATGAACCGCTTGCACTGGAACTGGCGCTCGACCCGGGGGCGCCGTCGAAATCACCGGCAAAGACGCCGTTGTCGTCTTCCAGCGTGATGATTTCGAGATCGCCGCGATCGACATCCTTGTTGCCGTCCTCAAAGCGGTTGAGCGCGACGGTGGCGCCGTCGGCCTCAAGCAGGCGGCGCAGGCCGGTGAAGCCCTGGGCGGCGATGGAGGTCACCGTGCCTGACGGCGGACTCTTCGGCTCGGTATTGACGTCGAACAGGGTGACCGCCGCCATGCCGAGCATGGCCAGGCACAGGAAGGCGGCCAGGAACGGCAAACCCTGCGCCGCGCGCTGGGCGAAGTCGGGCTTTTCCGCCGCCGAAATCTTGGACGCGGCCTTGGTCGCGGTTTTTGCGGGGGCTTTAGCCATCAGGCGATCCCCTCAGCGCGAACAAAATCCATATAGGCGGCGCGGCAGGCGTCGAAGCCCTCCTTGCCGACGGGGATGCCGGCGAAGAAGCTCTTTTCCACCCAGGCGACGATCTGGCGAAAGGCCGGGCGCGCCGCTTCCGGCAGCAAGGGATGGCTCAAAATATCGCGCGACGAATAGTGCGGCCGCACCAGGTCAGGGCGAAAGGCGTTGATGTCGGCGACCGAACGCATCAGCAGCAGGTGCACGGCCTCATCGTATTCGCCACGCGCCGCCAGGGCGTCGATCTCGGACAACAGCGACGCCACCGCCTCTTTCGACGGCCGCCACGCCTCGTCGGCAACCAGATGATGACGCTGAAACAGACGCTCGAATCGCGTCGTCAGGAACAGGCGCACGACCGGCGACAGCAACAGCGCCACGGCGGCAATGGCCAGCGCATAGAGAAGATACGGAACGATCGGCGCCAGCGGCGCGAAGACCTTGCCGATCGCCATAAAGACGTGGCCGATGGCGTCAAAGATCCGGCCCCAGAATTCCAAGGCCTTCTTGTCGGGCACCGGCGCCTTGGCAAAGGCGGTTTGCAGGTCGTGCTTGGCATTGACCTGGGCGATCAGCCGGCGCGCATGGTTCAGGTCGACATGCGCCACGGGCGGGGCTGCCACGACGGACGTCGCGGACCCTGTCGTTCCGGCTGGCGCGGCAAATAGCACGAAAATGAACTCCCCCCGGACAGACCGGGGCACGCGGCTTGTCCACTGCCACTTAAGGGGGAAAGTCGCGTCAGGTCAAGCCGTCGCCAGGGTTAAGCTCGGCGATAGGGCGCTAGAGGATTTGTCACTCCATCCAGCCGCGCCTGCGGCCGGTAGGTGACGGCGGCGATCGGCGGATGCGGCGCCTCGGCCAGGCGGGCGGCGTCGCGTGGACGCATGTCGAGCACGGGATAGGCGCCAGGGGTGTCGTCGTGGGGCGGCATGCGAACCTCATACTGAATGAATCGGATATGTTCACCATGAGTCGCCGATCTTGCCAGTCCCCTCCGCGCAAAAAGCCTGTGGAAAATCGGCCCGCCCTATTCACCGGTCGGCGCCGGTTTGACGCGGTCGTAGACGCGCGTCTCAAGCGGCTTGGGATAGAAGCCCGGATCGAAGTGGCAGGCTTCGCCATAGGTTTGCCGCGCGGCCTCACACCGCGCGGCCAGGCTCTGGATCGTCGGCTTTTCGCCCTTTTCGATCCACGCCATCATCGCTGAAAACAGCGCCGCATATTCAGGCGTCGCTTCCTTCAGATGTTCATGCTCGTCGGTGAAGCTCTGCACCAGCAGCGCGTCGGCCCCGGCCTTGACCACCTGGGCGTGGAAGGCGTTTTCCAGCTCGACAAAGGCCGTCGGATCGTCCTCGGCGTGCAGGGTCAGAGTCGGCAGGGTCAGCTTGCCCGACAGATCGGCATCATAGGCCAGGGCATCGACCCCGGCCTGGGTGGCGGAAAAGCGCGCCACGCCCTTGTTCAGCGCCGCGTCGTCATCGGAGCCCTTATAGACCACGCCCTCGTTGCTGAACGGGTTTTTGCCCTTCAACTGGCGCTGCACCAGGTCGCGGAAGGTGAAGCTCGACCAATCGACGTGACTGACCAGGGTGCGCTCGGGGATATGGATGACATTGACGATGTTGCTTAGTGCCCTCTGCTGCGACTTGCTGCGCTCCGCGGGCTTCAGGTCGACGCCGGTGCATTGATTGATGCGGGCGACGACGTCGTCGTGCTTGAGCCGGTTGTCGGGCGCCAAGCCTTCCCACAACGGATAGCTGACCTCGCCCGGACCCGGCAGGTTATTGCAGTAGTACTGGTAGACGGCGCGCAGGTCGGCGCGGAAATCGTAGGACTTGGTCCCTCCCCCCAAGACACCGGAGGTCAGGACGACGCCGTCATAGTTCTTGCCGTAAAGCTCGGCGGTCTTGGCGGCGACATTGCCGCCCCACGACTGGCCATGCAGCAGGGTGTATTTCGGCTTGCCGAACTTGGTCCAGAAAATCTGGCGCAGATTGTCGCTGTCGGCGGCGGCATCGCGCACGCCGAAGCCGGAATGGCGATAGGAGGAGCCGGCCCAGGCAAAGCCTTCTCCGACGGTCACCGCAAAGCGTTGCAGGTCGGCGACCGGATCGTCCTGTTTCGGTGTCTTCAGGCTGGGCCCGCCGTGGGTATGCACGACGAGGACGTGGTTCCAGTTTTTCGGGACGGCGATCCAGTAGAAGGCGCCGTTCTGATCCTGGCCGTCATAGCAAATGGTATCGGCCGGCAAGCCGGTCGGACAGGTAGCGGTACTTTGGGCGTGGGCGGCGGACGCCCCTGCCCCCGTCATGACCAGTCCCGCGAGAAGGGGGAGGAAAAGGCGGATACGGGTCATGACGGGAACTCCGGAATTTTCGGTAGGCCGCGCCCAAAAGCGGTTGTGCTTCGGGCGCGGGGCTTTTTAGAAAGACCTGCCGATATTGAGGTACAGATAGCGGCCATAGGGGTTGTAGAGGGCGGCATTGTAGCCGTCCGATTCCAGCGGCGGCTGGGCGTTGAACAGGTCACGCGCCCCGACCTTGACGCGGATGCCGTTGAGCGGACCCGTGCCGAAGGTGTGCTGGACATAGAGATTGACCGTGGTCAACGACTTGACGTTCCACGGTACGCCGGCCGTCGACAGGAAGTTGGTGTCGAGCGTTTCGCCGGTATATTGCACCGAAGCGCCGACCTGCCAGGCCTTCAGCTTCCAGGTCATGGACGCCGTCCCCTTCCAGCGCGGATTGCCGAGCACTTCGAGCTGGTCGCCCGGATTGGTCAGCGGGGTCGCGGCATCGATCTTGCCAGCGCCACGGGCATCGTAGAGCGCCTGGACTTCCGGTGCCGGCGGCTGGAAGAACTTGTCGAGATGCGTGGCGTCGATGTTGAAGTCGACGGTACCGGCATGGTCGTAACGCTTGCGCCAGTTAAAGCCGATATCGATACCGCGCATGATCTGCGGCTGCAGGTTCTGGAACTTGTCATTGACGGCGGTCGGCGCGCCGACGGGCGCCAGGCCCGAGCCGGCGAAGGCGGCGATATCGTCGGCCGTCGGCGCGGCACGGACCAGATTGGCATTGCCCGTCCCGCCGGTGATGCGGCTGAGATAGTCTTCGACCGCGATATTGGTGTAGCCGATGACGCCGACGATACCGACCTGCTTCAACTGCCAGCGATCGATCGTCAGGGTGTAGCGGCCCAGGCTTTCCGGGATGAAGGCCGGTTGGAAGACCACGCCGTAGTTATAGCTTTCGCTGGTTTCCGGCTTCAGGTCGGGATTGCCGCTTTCGAAGTAGGTGATGCCGTAGGTGTCCTTACAGGCGCTGAAGGTGGCGATCTGGTGGCTGAGCAGACGCGCTTCGCAGCGATAGTAATCGGTGACCGTCTGAGCGCGGGCATAGGTGAACGGATTGGTGGTTTCCAGGTTCGGCGCCTTGAAGCCCTGCTCCCACGACGCGCGCAGGCGCACGCCGTCGACCACGTCCCAGGCCGCGGCGACCTTGGGCTTGGCGACATCGCCGAAGTCGGAATAGTGCTCGTAGCGGCCGGCCAGCTGCAGATCGAGCGACTGCATCAGCGGGATGTGCATCGACGGCGAGACCAGCGGCACGGCAAATTCGGAATAGGCCGAAAAAACGGTGCGGTGGCCCGAGGTCGACGGTGTCACGTTGACGCCGGTAGCCGAGGACAGCGAGACCAGGCCGCTGACCGGGTCGGTGAACGGCTCGGAGCCATCGACGTGCGGATCGCGCATGTCTTCGTGGTCTTCACGGCGCATTTCGACGCCGAGCGCCACGCCGACATTGCCGGCCCACAGGTTGACCAGATCCGAACGCGTTATCTTGAAGTCGGCGTTCCACAGGTCGGTCGTCGAATGCCGGCGCAGGCGGATGCGGATGGCATCGAGCGCCGCCTTGGACGACGGGGTGCAGTCGCCCCCACCCGAGCCGTCGAGGCACGAGCCGTTGAACGGGTTGTAGGCATCGGGCGTGGACAGGGCGAGTTGCGCCGCCAGCTTGTTCGAATCGATGCCGTCGGACAGGTCGGTCGCCGCCGCCTGGCCGTACAGGAGCCCCGAATCCCAGTCCCAGCCGTATTTATGACCCTTGGCGCCGACCAGGAAGCGATCCTGGAAGCTGTCAACATCGACGTGGTCCGGACCCATATCGTTGAAGCGATAGGTGGCAAAGGTCACCGGCAGGCCCGCGGCCGGCACATTGGTCAGGCCCGGCAGGCGGTTGGGATCGACTGTGCCATTGGCAAAGGTCACCGGCCCCAGTGGGTTCCAGTAGTTCGACGCCGGCACGCCGATGGCGACCAGGGCCGTCGGCTGGGTCGTCAGGCCGTGCGAGGTCGAATGGTAGTAGTCGACTTCGCTATAGACCGTCAGATCGTCGCTCAGATCGTAGTGGAAGTTGAACGACAGGTTCTGGCGGCTGACGGCCGGCGCCACGGTCAGCATATTGTTGGCCACGGCGTTGTATTTCAGGTTATTGGCCGTGGTCGAGAACGGCACAGACCCCGTGCCGATGCACAGGCCGTTGCCGACTTCGGTGACGCAGCCGGTCAGCGTATCGGGCTGGATGTGGAAGGCACCCGCCGCCGTGGTGATCGACTTGGTGCCCTGCTTGATCGCCGCCGTGGCGCCGATCACGGTCAGAGCGGGCCAGCCGCCCTGGTTGCCGCGGCCGTCGGGCGCGGTAGACGCGGCATAGTCGGGATAGCCGGCAAAGAACGAACGCAGGTCCTGATTGGCGGTATAGGGCTCGTCCGACGGCAGCTGCGCCGTGCGCTGGGTCAGGTCGACCGACAGCGAGATATTGCCACGGCCGTGGTCGAAATTGTGCCCGGCGAACATGTTTTCCGTGTATTCGCGGCGATGCGTGCCCATGGCCTGGCCCATCTGGGCGTTGACCGTGATGCCGTCATAATTGGTGCGGGTGACGACGTTGACCACCCCGGCCACGGCGTCGGAGCCATAGATGGCGCCCGCACCTTCACGCAGGATTTCCATGCGCTCCATGCCGACCGTCGGCAGGGCCTGGGCATTATAGCTGATCAGCGGCACATTGCCCTTGGACTGCGAGGTCGGATAGCTGACCATGCGGCGGCCATTGACCAGAACCAGGGTATCGCCGAGGCCGGCTGAGCGCAGGTCGATCGAGGCGATGTCGCCGCGCGCCGAGTTGTTGGTTTGCTGGCCGTTGGCGGCGTTGAACTGGACATTGCCCATTTCCGGGACGGTGCGCAGCAGGTCGTCGCCGGTGACGGCGCCGGTGGCGGAGATTTCATCGGCCGAAAACACGGTAACCGGCAGGGCCGCGGTCGTCTTGGCGCCCTTGATGCGGGTCCCGACGACGACGACGGTCTGGCTGTCGTCGGCCTTGGCTTTCGGCGGATTGCCGGTCGAGTCGGTGGCGGCAGCCGTCTGGGCGTGGGCCGTGCTCGCCGCGGCGAGCAGGCCCAGCAGGGCCGCGCCGGTCATTAATTTGGCATGTGTCCTGGCACTTTTCATGTTTGTTCCCTCTTTTTTGCTTTTGCGCGTTTTTATGCGGATACGAGACGGGTCTTTGGCTATTCGGCGGGCTCGCCGACGGGCGGCGGAAGATCGGCGGCATTGCCCTTGAGCTTGCCGGACAGCGCGAGTTTGAGGCGGTCGCGGTCGAGCCCCCTCTCCCAGCGACTGACGACGATGGTGGCGACGGCATTGCCGATGAAGTTGGTCAGCGCCCGGCACTGCGACATGAAGCGATCGACGCCGAGAATAATGGCCATGCCGGCGATCGGTACGGTCGGCACGACCGACAGGGTGGCCGCCAGGGTGATGAAGCCGGCGCCGGTAACTCCTGCCGCCCCTTTCGACGACAGCATGGCGACGGCGAGCAGCAGCAATTGGTCCTGAAGCGTCAGATGGGTATTGGTCGCCTGAGCGATGAACAGGGCCGCCAGCGCCATGTAGATATTGGTGCCGTCGAGATTGAAGCTGTAGCCGGTCGGCACGACTAGGCCGACGATGGGCCGGGCGCAGCCGGCGTCCTCAAGTTTTTCCATCAGGCCGGGCAGAGCCGATTCCGATGACGAGGTGCCGAGCACCAGGAAGATTTCGGTCTTGATATAGGCCAGAAGCCTCAGGATATTGAAGCCATGCAGCGCCGCCACCAGGCCCAGCACCACCAGGATGAACAGGCCCGAGGTCAGATAAAACGCACCGACCAGCGAGGCCAGGTTGACGATGGCGCCGATGCCGAACTTGCCGATGGTGAAAGCCATGGCGCCAAACGCCCCGATCGGCGCCGTCGCCATCAGGATATCGACGACTCGGAAGACCGCCATCGACAGCCCTTCCAGGAAGACGATCGCTGGCCGCGCCCGCTCGCCGGCCAGCGAAAAGCCGATGCCGAACAGGATCGAGACGAACAGCACCTGAAGGATGTTGCCGTCGACGAAGACGCCGGCGATCGACGACGGGATAATGTCGCTCAAAAAGCCGACGACCGTCGTGGCGTGGGCCTTGGCGACGTAGTCCTTGATGGTCGAGGTATCGAGGCTGGCGACATTGATGTTCATGCCGGCGCCCGGATGCAGTACGTCGGCCGCCACCAGGCCGATAATCAGGGCCAGGGTCGAGAAGAACAGGAAATAGAGAAAAGCCTTCAGCGCCACGCTGCCCAGGCTTTTCAGCCCGCTCATGCCGGCAATGCCCGTGGTCAGGGTGAGGAAGATGACCGGGGCGATGATCAGCTTGACCAGCTTGACGAACAGATCGCCCAGCGGCTTCAGCTGCACGGCCACGTCGGGATCATAGTGACCCAGCGCCACGCCGCCGATGATCGCGATGATCACCCAGACGTAGAGCCAGCTCCCCTTTTTCCGCGGCTTGTCACGCGTATCGGCGTGCACGGCGATGGCCATGTCCAATCCCTTCCCGCCGCCCGGCAAACGCGGCGACCATACCCAAAAGCATTTCCTTGCGCGTTTTGCAGTTCGCGCTTAAGCTTGAAGATACAGGGCCTAGTCGTGCAAACAATGGTTTTTTCAAGAACCGCGCAAATCAATGAAAAATAAAGATAAAATGGCAAAACTTGGGGAAGGCATCGGCCATTTTGTCACCTTTTCCGCACATTGTGAGCGTTATCGCGTGCCGGATTTCGCACAATGACGGCGCGCACGCACTGGCCGAGGCTGATCATTCTCGTCCTGCTGACCCTGGCGGCGGTCAGCCTGCTGGTCATTCATTCCCTGACCCACGACCGTGCCCTGAACGATCTGTCGCGCGACGCCCGCACCACGGCGCAGCTGCAGGTCTCGGTGCTGCAGAGCGAGCTCGACAAGCAACGTTCGGTGCCAGTCATCCTGGCCGACGACAGCGACGTCATCCATAGCCTGACCGATCCTTCGCCTGAGCGATCGCTGGCCATCTCGAAGAAACTGGAAAAACTCGAAGCCGAGACCAAGAGCGCGGTCATCTATCTGCTCGACACCAAAGGCGTCGCCCGATCGGCGTCGAACTATGCGCTGGCGACCAGCTTCGTCGGTTCGGACTACGCCTTCCGCGACTACTATACCGATGCGCTGAAATCGGGTGAGGCTGAACAGTTCGCCCTGGGTACCGTCAGCCGCCGCCCCGGCCTTTATCTGGCCCATCGCGTCGAGGACGACGGCAAGCCGGTCGGCGTCGTGGTCGTCAAGGTCGAGTTCGACGCCATGGAAGCCGCCTGGGCCCACGCCGGCCAGGAGACCTTCGTCAGCGACGCCGCCGGCCATGTGCTGCTGACCTCGAACCCGACCGTGCGTTTCCAGCCCGTGCCCAAGCCCGGCAATACGCGCATCGACACCACCCTCCCCGCCCCGGCACCGGGCTGGCAGCTGCATCTGTTGAGCTCACGCCGCGGTGCCGACCGCCTGGCCCAGGCCGCCACCGTCATGGCCGGCATGGCCGAGCTTCTGGTCATTATCCTTATCGCCTGGCTGTGGCGGCGCCGCGCCATCAGCCGCGACCGCGCCGCCGCCGAAATCGCCTATCG
>OUNJ010000120.1_pt1 | contig 10073 bp, 7 predicted proteins | sample 1755361 | NCBI WGS metagenome assembly OUNJ01 (sample SAMEA3914825, study PRJEB12502) | metagenome | biome: forest; material: soil | place: USA | collected 2012-03-12 | depth 0.1 m
GGTGGTGGTGCCGTCACCGGCCTTGTCGTTGGTCTTGGAGGCGACTTCGCGGATCATCTGCGCGCCCATGTTCTCGAACTTGTCTTCCAGTTCGATTTCCTTGGCGACGGAGACGCCGTCCTTGGTCGAGCGCGGAGCGCCGAAGGACTTTTCCAGCACGACGTTGCGGCCCTTGGGGCCCAGGGTGACCTTCACCGCGTTGGCGAGGATGTTGACACCGCGCAGCATCTTTTCACGCGCGTCGGAGCCGAAGAGTACGTGTTTGGCAGCCATTGTGGATATTCCTATCTTTTGGCGTTGAATTTCAAAGGGTTTGGATGGCGTTTGGAAGGAAGCGAGAAACCCCTCCACCACCCTTCGGGTGGTCCCCCTCCCCGACAAGCGGGGAGGTGCAGGAGGGGCGGTGCTTACTTCGTGATGATGCCCAGCACGTCGGATTCCTTCAGGATCAGCAGGTCTTCGCCGTCGATCTTGACTTCCGTGCCGCCCCACTTGCCGAACAGGATGCGGTCGCCGGCCTTGACGTCCAGCGCGACGGTTTCACCCTTGTCGTTGCGGGCGCCGGGGCCGACGGCGACGACTTCGCCTTCCTGCGGCTTTTCCTTGGCGGTGTCCGGGATGATGATGCCGCCCTTGGTCTTGGTCTCTTCTTCGACACGCTTGACCAGGACGCGGTCGCCTAAGGGGCGAAAGCTCATGATGTCTCTCCAGAAATTAGGGTTTGAGAAAGTTGTTAGCACTCAGCACACGCGAGTGCCAGCGACGCGGCGGAGATAGGCGCGGGGGCAGGCCGAGTCAAGCGCGCCCCGGCGAAATTTTTATGACTGGCGACGTCGGCGCGGCGGCTCAGGAGCGGCGTTGCGGCTCGGGCGGCAGGGCGTGCTTCTTGCCGGTCGTGCGGGCGCCCAGCCAGGCGTCGAGGTCGCAGGCGGGCGGTTGCTCGCGCCCGGCGTCAGCGGCCAGGGGCTGAGGCGCCTCCGGCAGTGCCGGCCATGCCGACGAGCCGCGACGCCGCTGTTTCGCGCGATGATCCATCCGGACGCCCCTGAGCCTTGCCATGGCGCCAGTGTAACGCCAAGCGGCCGCGGAAGGCGCATGTCAAAGGCCGACATGAGGCGACATGAAGCGGCGTCGGGACCTGTGGCGGCTCGAGAGTATGCAAAAAGGACGCGGTAGCCGGAAACTGGATCGTCATGGCCGGAAATACCGCATTTTGCACTGCGTCATTAAATCTTCCTCAACCTGTTAACGATAAATCCCAGCAAGGGTGTAAGCGGTTTCACGGGCAAGGTTGAAGGGTGTTTAAATACCACTCAACGTCCGATGCGCAAGGGGCGCGTCATGCAGGCGACAGGCACGGTCAAGCGCGATTTCAGGAACCTGGCCAACATCACCGAGTCGGCCTCGACCTCGCGCATCCTCAACCTGGCCCTGGTCCATACGCTGAGCGCCGGCGAGGAGGACTATGCCGCGCGGCCGTTCTTCACCCACCTGAAGCTCAACAAGGCCATACTGATCAAGCACACCCTGCGGCCCAACGAAATCGAGCTGTTCCGCAAGGGACGCCGCACGGCGACCAAGATCATCCTGCCGTTCGACACCGGCGAACTGCGGCTGGGCGGCGAATCGATGTTCGTCGAGCAGATCGGCTTCGACCGTTCGCTGCTCGGGCTTTACGGCGGCGACCCGATGGCCATGCAGCGCGACCTGGACGTGCTGCGGCTGCTGGACGTCCTGCCGTCGCTGGACCCGTTCATCGTGCGCGAGGCCATGGCGCGGCGCGGTTTCGCGCCGGCGCCCTGCTACCTGAAGATTTCCGCCAACGATATCAGCAACATGATCGCCTTCGCCAATGACGAGATCGCGCGCCTGGTCGGCATCGCCTTCGCCGATACCAAGTCGGTGGCGGCGCTGCGCTTCACCGGCAAGATCCTGTCGGACGAACTCGACAACGAGCTTGACCCGCTGAAGGCGACGCTGCGCCTCAGCCGCAGCCAGTTCGCCGAGGGCATCTTCTCGTGGCGCGGCTTCCTCTATTTCAAGTGGCGCTATCTCGACCTGCAGTCCGAGCTGCGCAGCGTGATCGAGGCCCTGGCCAAGTACCAGCCGGCCGGTTTCATCGACGCCGACCTGCGCGATGTCCTGCAGCAGGTGCGGCCGCGCCTGGCCAAACGGATCATGTCGGCGCTGGGTAATGTCGGGCGCATCATCGCCTTCTACGACAACGCCTACGGCCAGCTGATCGACGGCCACAACCCGCTGCCGTTCCGCGAATTTCTGCTGGAGGGGCCGAAGATGTTCTACGAGCTGGGCGAACACGTCGGCATATTGACGCATATCGCCTCGTTCTGGGCCTATCGCGTCGGCAATCCGCGCACCGGCCGCCTGACTCCGGTCGATTATGCCGACACTCTGCTCGATTTCGAGGACAGCCTGGCCGGGACGGGTGTCGAGGGTTAGGCCGCCAGGCGCTTTTCGTTGACCAGCAGCAGGAGTTCGGCGGCGGCGCGGGCGTCGGCCATGGCGCGGTGGTGGTTGTCCAATCGGATGCCGTATTCGCGCGACAGCGGCGCCAGACCGTAGGAGCCGTGGCCGGGATAGTATTTGCGCATCGAGGCGCAGGTGCACAGCTTGGGCAGGCGGAAGGGCAGGCCGGCGCGGCGGAACTCGGACGCGATGAAGCCGTAGTCGAAATTGACGTTGTGGGCGACGAAGACGGAGCCCTTCAGAAATTCAGCCAGGTCCGCGGCGATGTCGGTGAAAGCGGGGGCATCGCACACCATGGCGTCGTCAATGCCGGTCAGCCCGGTGATGAAGGCCGGGATATGGCGGCCGGGATTGACCAGGCTCTGCCATTCGCCGACGATCCGGCCGCCCTGGATCTTGACGGCGCCGATTTCGGTGATGCGGTCGTTGGGCGGCCTGCCGCCGGTGGTTTCAACATCGACGACGACATAGGCCTGGTCCGGATCGGCGCGATAGGCGACACGGCAGATGCCGGCATCGAAGCCTAAGTCGCGCAGCAGCTTCATGCGGGCCAGCTGATTGCGGCGGACCTGGTCGCCCTCGCCCTTGATCTCGATGAAGCGCAGTTCGCTTCCGCGCGTCAGCATGAGGTCGGGAAAGCCGTCGCGCAAGCCATACCAGTCGCGCGCCATCATCTCCAGAAGGCCGGCCAGGCCTTCGCGCGGGGCGGCGGCGGCCAGGCGCTCGACCAGGCCGGGCAGGGCCGCCGACCACCAGAAGAGCGCGTTGTCTTCGCCGGCGTGGCGGCGGATGGTTGTGTCGATCAGGCCTTGCGCCCGGCCCGACCGGACGGCGTCGAGCTTGCGGGCGATCCCGGCGGCGTAACGGACGGCGAAGCTCCTGTCCTTCAGCGCGCGCGGCACGAAGTCGAAGGCGCTGGCATAGGCGTCGGGGGCGCCGAACAGCTCGTCCCAGAACAGCAGGCCGAACAGGGCCGACCACAGGCCATTCTCGACGTGGTGGCAGGTGTACCCTTGCGCCTCGAAATGCGGAAAGGCGGCGTATTCGGGGTGGCCGCGATAGAGGTCGTCGACGACGATTTCCTCGGCCTCGCGCAGCAGGCCGGTGAAGACGCCGGTCCTGGCGTGGCCGAACTTGCGGGCATGGAAATCGGCGGCGAAGATGTACTCCTCGTCGTGGGCGGGGGCGTCCATCATCGCCGCCAGCCTGGTTTTGACCGCGTCGTGGTCGCCGGCATTGTAGAGGAGGCGCACGATGCGTTCGTGACTCTCGAAGGCGGCCGAGCGGCCATAGACGGCCAGGGCGGTCGCGTGGTCGCGGGCGCGCTCGTAATGCAGGCCGGTCAGGTGCAGGGCCTGGTCGCGCAGGGCCGCGGTAAAGTCGCTGACCGCCGGTGGCAGGGTGCCGGCGGCGACGCGTTCGAGGGCCACGGGATCACCTGCCTTGACGGCGCTCAGGGCGCGGCTCCACGCGAAGCCCGAGCGCGCCTCGGCGGCATCGGCGAAGCGGGCGGCGAAGGCTTCGCGCGAGCGCACCCCGACCACGCCGAGGTCGCGCAGGGTGAAGCTTTGCAGATTGGTCGAAAGCTTGCCGAAATAGAGATAGAGCAGGAAGGCGACCGCTTCCTTGCGTGCCGGGACGAAACGGTCGCCCAGGTCGCAGGCGAATTCGTCGAAATCGAGCGTCTCGTAAAGCTGGACGACGAGCGCGCTCTTGGCCTGGGCGGCGCGGATGGCGATGTCGTGGCTGCGCGCCAGTTCGACCAGTTCGGGTTTGGTCATGCACCCGAGCAGGGCCAGGTGGTCGCCGCGTTCGAGCGGCCGGATGAAGCCGGCGGCGCGCAAGGCGTCCAGCCCGTCCTCGATACGCTCAAGCTCGCCGTAGCGCAGGTCGTCGGCCGTGAAGACCACCATCTTGCGGTTGCTCATGCGGACGTAAAGGCATTGCGCCGTTTCGTCGAGGGCCTCGAAATCGGCGATGAAGCCGTGCTCGGCCTCGCCCAGCACGTCGTTGTAAATCTCACGCACGAAGGCGATCATTTCGCGGAAATGATCGAGGTAATAGAGCGGCGGCAGGACGGGAAAACGGGACATGGCGTGGAATTGGTTCTATATATGTTCCGAACAAAGCTGGCAAGGTGCCCCAACCCGGTTCACCATGGAATCGGGGGCAGGTACTTATCGATTCCTGACGGCGGGCCGGCCTAACGTGACGGGCTCAGGAGTTGCGTCATGGTCAAGTCGGTCACCGACAAGCACGATACCGGTCACCACGGCTTCGACGAAGCGTGGGACCAGGTCAAGCTGCGTGCCCGCCAGGCCTGGGACTGGCTGAAGGGCCGCGCAGCAGCCTTCTGGGCCTGGCTGAAAAGCCTGCCGCGCGCGGTGGTGTGGATCGCGGCGGCGGTGCTGGTCGTGCTGGTCGCCATCATCGTCTTCCTGGCCCAGCCCAACTGGGACTGGGCGCGGTCAACTGTCTCCTCGTTCGCCTCGGGCAAGCTGCACCGCAAGGTGACGATCGGCGGCCACCTGCGCGTCCACGCCATCAGCCTCCATCCGCGCGCCTCGGTGACCGGCCTGACGATTGCCGAGCCATCAGGCGGCGTGACGGGCGCGCCGAAAGAGAACCTGGCCGTGGTCGACGGCGCCACGGTGACGGCCGAACTGATGCCGCTGTTCGTCGGCCACATCGTACTGCCGCGCCTGGAAATCACCCGTCCGGTCGTGACCGCCTACCAGGACGCCGCCGGCCACGCCAACTGGGATTTCAGCGACGGCAAGGCGGCGGCCCAGCCGCTGAAACTGCCGCTGATCCGCAACTTCATCATCAATGACGGCCATATCACCTTCACCAGCCTGCAGCGCCGCCTGACCTTCACCGGCACGGTCGACGCGCACGAACGCGCCGGTGCCGGCCGCACGGCCTTCGCCCTGACCGGCCAGGGCAGCCTGAATGGCAAGGTCTTCCGGCTGAACGCCACCGGCGGGCCGCTGCTCAATGTGCGCTCGACCACGCCCTATCCGTTCGCCCTGACCGCCCAGGCCGGCGACACGGTGATGAAGGCGACCGGCCAGGTGACGCATCCGTTCGATCTCGGCCGGCTGGCCGGCAACGTGTCGGTCAGCGGCAGCAACATGGCCGACCTCTACTACATCACCGGCCTCAGCCTGCCCGACACCGCGGCCTATCGCGTGTCGGCGAAGGTGACGCGCGCCGGCATGGTCTATCATATCGACGGTATCAACGGCCGCGTCGGCGGCAGCGATCTGGAGGGGGCACTGAAGGTTCAGATCAGCGCCGCCGGCCGGCCGGACCTGACCGGATCGCTCAGCTCGCGCAGCCTCGACTTCAAGGACCTGGGCTCGCTGGTCGGCGCCACCGCCGCCAATGCCCCGTCCGCGCCGAAACTGGCTGCCGATCCGACGGCGGCCCAGGCGGCGCGGCGCCTGCTGCCCGACGTGCCGCTGGACGTCGAGCGCGTGCGCGGCATGGACGCCCACGTCCGTTATCGCGCCCTGTCGGTGCAGACCGGGCCGCACATGCCGCTGCGCCAGGTCAGCCTGGGGGTCGACCTCGACCATGGCCTGCTGGTCCTCGACCCCGTCGATTTCGCCTTTCCGCAGGGCCACCTGTCGGGCACGGCGCGCATCGACGCCCGCCAGGCCGTGCAGCGCGACGCCATCGACTTCCGCCTCACCGGCATCGCCGTCCAGCAGTTCGTGCCGCAGATCCAGGGCGCCACGCCGATCGAAGGCAATCTGAGCGCCCGCGTCAAGGCCGAAGGCATCGGCAATTCGGTGCACAAGGCGGCTTCGACCGCCAATGGCGAACTGACCGTGGCCATGCCGTCGGGCACCATGCGCCAGAGCTTCGCCGAGCTGCTGGGTGTCGATGCCAGCAAGGGTCTGATCCAGCTGCTCGGCAAGGATGCGAAGCAGACCGGCGTGCGCTGCGCCGTGGCGGATTTCAACGTCCGCAACGGCCTGATGCAGTCGCAGTCGATCGTCTTCGACACCGACGTGGTCCGCGTCGACGGCTCGGGCAGCGTCAACCTCAACGACGAGAGCCTGAAGGTGGTGCTGAAGGGCAAACCGAAAAAATTCCGCCTGGTGCGCGTCGATGCGCCGATCGTCATCGGGGGACACCTGGCGGCGCCGGCCGTTGGCATAGATGCTGGCCCGGTCGTCGCCCAGACCGGGCTGGCGGCGGTGTTCCACACCCTGATCCCGTTCCTTGGCTTCGACCTGGCCAGGGACGCCAACTGCCAGGGGCTGCTGGCCGACGCCCAGGCCCAGGGCGCGCCGGTGAAGGCCGGGCGTTAACTTTGCAGATGGCGGACGATGTCGTCGTATTCGGCCGATCCGGCCAGCGACACCAGGCTGCGGTCGACGCGGATATAGATGATGCTTTCGTCGTGCTGGTCGTAGGCCATTTTGAGGTAGCTCAGGGCGCGCGGCTTGTCGTTCAGTTCGGCCGCCAGGCCGGCGATGTCGAAGGCCGAACCGACGCCGTATTCGTACTGCTTCTGCCGCCGGTCCAGCATGGCGCGCAGCATACCCTCGCGTCCGCCCTGGCGCAGGCCGTCCGCCGCCGCCTCGGCCAGGCTCTGGCCGTAGAGGTCGTTGGCCAGCTTCGCCGCTGTAAGGGCCTCGCGCACGAAACCTTCGTTGTCGCCTTCGTCGAAATAGATGTCGCGCAGATAGGTGTGCGGCGAGCGGAAGGTCGGATCGGCGGCCGCCATGCCGGTCAGGATGCGTATGCCTTCGGCCTTGCCGCCGTCGCGGTAGAGCAGCACGGCGCGGTCGGCGATGATCGAGCGCGAGGACGGATCCAGCGCCAGGGCCTGGTCGATCTGGCGCATGGCCTCGGCGTAGCGGCCCTGGGTATAGAGGAAGGTGGCGTACCAGTGGCGCGTATTGGCGTTGTCGGGCTCCAGCCCCAGCGCCTTGTCGTATTCGCTCTGCGCCCCGCGGATGTCCCAGAAGCCGTAGAAACGGGCGAAGGCCAGGGCGGCGTGGGCGCCGGCCAGGCGGTTGTCGAGCGCCAGGGCGTGCTGGGCGTTGTCACGCGCCAGCGGGAAGGCCTTGCTGGCCGGCATGGAGGTGAACTCGCTGGCCAGGTCGTAGCAGTTGGCAAGGCCGGCATAGGCCTCGGCATAGGCCGGCGCGATGCGGATGGCGCCGTTGAACTCGTCGATGGCGCGTTGCAGCGACTGCGGCGTGCGCTGCGCCCAGTCGGCCATGCCACGGACATAGAGGGCCTGCGCCGCCTCGGGCACCGGCGGACGTGCCGCCGGCTGCAGGCTGAAGGCCACCGCCACCGTGGCCGCCACGGCGACGATTGCGGCCGCGATGCCGGCCGGCATCAGCCAGCGCGGCGGGGCGGGACGGGGTGGTAAAGGCGTCTCCGCGTCCTCGGCCGGGCCGCCGCCTTTCAGCCAGGCTTCAAGCTCGCTGACCTCGGCATAGATGCGCCCGCCCGCCTGGCCGCGCAGGCGATGCACCGGCAGGCCGCGCTCGCGTTCCCAGCGCATGACGGTGCGTTCGGTGCGGCGGAAGAAGTTGGCGACTTCCTTCCACGACTCCAGCCGCGTCTTCCTGGCGCTGTCGTTCCCCATCGCGGCTTTTACCCCTCCCCGGCAGTGTGCCCCCGTGCCTGTGAAGCGCAGATTAGCAACGAATGCGTTTAACGGCAATGGCTTGCGCAAAAACAACGCACTTCCGTGCGTCGTGCCATGTCGGCCTTTGTCGTACTTTGTCGTGCCGTGTGGCGCAGGCAACCGGGGTAGGGTTGCCGCTTCCTGATTTCATAGTTCCCGCGTTACCCTCATCCCACCGGGAGATTTCCATGACCACCTATACATCCTCGGCCGAACTTCCGGTCAATGCCGTCACTTTCGGCGGACAGACACCCAACTATCACGGCCACACGGTCGCCGGCCTGATCGGCGGCGGCTTTGTCAACGTCTGGGAAACCTATGCCGCAAACGCCTCGGACGGCACGGTGATCTACGACATCGTGATGCAGAGGTTTGACAACTTCGGCAATGCGGTGGGCGCCGAAACCCAGGTCAATGCCGTCAGCGGCGCGACCAACAGTGAAAACCACATTCTGCCCCAGGTCAATTTCCTGGCGGGCGGCGGTTATGTCGTGGTGTGGACGTCCTACGGCCAGGACGGCGGTGGCGGCGACAATGGCGGCGGCGGCATCTATTTCCAGCAGTACGACGCCAGCGGCAACAAGGTCGGCGGCGAGACCTTGGCCAATACCACGACGAAAGACGAACAGGATACGCCCAGCGTCATCGGCCTGCCCGACGGCGGCTATGTCATCACCTGGGACAGCTTCGGCCAGGACGGCGACCGCTACGGCGAATATGGCCAGCGCTTCAGCGCGACCGGCGCGAAGGTCGGCAGCGAGTTCCACATTTCGACCAGCACGGCGGGCACGCAGGATTCGTCTTCGCTGTCGCTCTATGATGGCGGCCTGGTCGTGGTTTACAACAGCGCCACGACGTTCGACACCAACGGCAACGCCACCAATTACGACATCATGATGCAGCGCTTCGACGACACCGGCGCGCCGGTCGGCACGGAGACGCGCGTCAACACCACCACGGCCGGCAACCAGTATTTCTCGTCGGTGACCCCGGCCGTCGATCTGAGCGGCAAGGCGGGTTTCATCGTCGCCTGGGTCAGCAATGACGGCGCGACCAGCCAGATTCACACCCAGCGCTTCGATCACACCGGCGCACCGCTGCTGAGCGAAGCCACGGTCAACACCACCTCGACCGGCGATGCCGAGGGCGTGAGCATCAGCGTGCTGAGCGACGGCGGCTATGTCGTCGCCTGGTCGGAAGACGACGGCACCGGTACCAATTACGACGTCTTCGCCCAGCGCTTCGATGTCTTCGGCAACAAGGTCGGCACCCAGACGATGATCGATACGGTCACGGCCGGCAACGAGGTCTATCCGTCGGTGGCGCTGCTGTCGGACGGCAGCTACGTCATTACCTATCGCGGCCCGGATGCCTCGGCCAACGGCATCTACCAGAAGATCTTCTATATCGACCAGACGATCAACGATTCGACCGCCGGCGGTCATAGCCTCACCGGCGGCTACGGCAGCGACGTCATCCACGGCAATGACGGCGATGACACGCTCGATGGCGGCGGTGGTCCGGGCCTCGACACGCTTTACGGCGATGCCGGCAACGACACCATTTTCATCCAGGGCGGCGACAAGGCCTATGGCGGCGATGGTGACGATGTCATCAAGCTGACCCACCTCAACGGCCTCAACATCTACCTGGAAGGCGGCGCCGGCTACGACATCCTCGACGCGACGGCGTCCGACTACGCGCCGGGCTGGGGTCTTACCAACGGGCAATCGATCGAGGAATACCGCGCCAGCTCGCACGGCGATACTGTCGACGCCAGCACGGTCACCAATGTGCCCGTCTTCACCTTCACCGGCGGTGCTGGCAACGACACGGTCAAGTCGGGCAGCGGCGCGGACATTCTCAATGGCGGTGGCGGCAACGACTATATCGACGGCGGTACAGGCGCCGACACCATGACCGGCGG
>OUNJ010000987.1_pt3 | contig 9923 bp, 10 predicted proteins | sample 1755361 | NCBI WGS metagenome assembly OUNJ01 (sample SAMEA3914825, study PRJEB12502) | metagenome | biome: forest; material: soil | place: USA | collected 2012-03-12 | depth 0.1 m
CTTGCCGGTCCCAGTCTTGCCGGTCCCAGTCTTGCCGGTCCCAGTCTGGCCGTGTTAGCCGTTGTCCATGTCGAGACGTCCTTTTCTCACCCGTCGCCACATGATCGCCGGCCTGACCGCGGCGCTCGCGGCCGGCGGCCCCGTTCGCGCCCAGGCGCCGGGCGGCCGATGCGTCGCCATCACTTTCGACGATCTGCCGTTCGCCAATGCCTCGGACGGCACCACTCTGGGCGAAGTCGCGGCGCTGAACCGGACGATCCTCGACACCTTGCGCGCCTTTAAGGCGCCGGCCACCGGCTTCGTCATCGAAAAGGTGGTCGAAGCCTATGGCCGCGACGCCTCGCGCGCGGTGCTGAGGCCGTGGACCCAGGGCGCGTTCGCGCTGGGCAATCACACCTATTCGCATGCCGACACCAATACGCTCGATCTGGCGGGGGTCGAACAGGAAGTGGTCGGCGGTGAAGCCAGCATACGGCCGCTGATGGCGGCGGCGGGCAAGCCGTTACGCTTTGTCCGTTTCGCCATGAATCACACCGGCGATACGCTGGACAAGGCCCGGGCGATCGAGGCGATTCTGAAGCGGCACGGCTATCAGCCGGCGGCATCGACCATCGACACGTCGGACTATGAATTCTAGACCGCTTACCGGGCGGCGCGTCTGGCGGGCGATGCCGATCGGATGAAGCGCATTGCGGATGCCTATGTGACCTATTCGGCGATCGAGATCGACTATTACGCGGCGCTGGGGCGGCAGGTTCTGGGCTATGAACCGCCGGAGGTGGCGCTCATGCACCTCAACCGCATCAATGCCGACACCTTGCCGCGGATCTTGGCGCTTTATGCCGATCGCGGCTATCGCTTCGTGACGCTCGAAGCGGCGCAGGCCGATCCGGCCTATGCGGGGCCTGTGACATTCGCGACGAAGTTCGGGCCGATGTGGGCCTATCGCTGGGCGAAGGAAAAGGGCGTGACGGTGGATGGGACGCGGGAGCAGGATCCGCAGGCGTGGATCACCAAGGGCGAGTGAGACGTGTCTTCTCCTATCCGCCCCTCTCCCACCCCGGCGGCAGAAGCGACACGGTCGCACAGGCCGGGGTGCCGTCCTTGCCTTTACCGGCAATGCGCGCGGTCAGCGGCCCGCCGCCGGAAACATCGTCCAGCGTCAGCGCGCCAAGCGGCACCTTGATGCGCCGGCTCCATGCGCTGTCGATCTGCCCGGCTGCCTGGCCGACGCAGATATAGACAAAACGCCCGTCCGGCGGCCCCTGCACGCATGGCCCCAAAAAGCGCGGCCGGCCGTCGCCGATCGTGCCGTCAACGGTCACCGTGAAGGCAAACACGGTCTCCGCCTCCGACGCGCTGACCGGCGGCACCAATTCCGCTTTTCCGGAAGCGCCGCGTTGCAAGAGCAGTCGCACACCCGGCACCGGCTGATCGACGACGATGCGCAAGCCCAGTTCAAATCGCTCAGCCATGCCCGGCCTCCATCACATCCGCCGCCTCGTAGAGCTCACGCGCCTGAGCGGCATCCGCGGCTGTTTGGCCCTTGGCGTTCTTGATCTTGGCATGAGCCCCGGCGGCCAGTAGCAGACGCGTCACGTCCACCGCCTTGGCTTCATCGTCGGGCAGGCAGAACAGCAGCGACGGCGCCTCGCCGTCATCGAAACGCTCACGTGCCCGCGATGGATCCTCGGTCAACAAGGCCTGCAAGCGCCCGGTCAGCCCGCACCACGCCATGGCCCGCGCGTCGTGCGACAACGGCGCCAGGTAAGCGGTCAGATGCGGATGCTTGAGCACCACCGACCAGGTCAGGGCCGACCCGCCCCAACGCTTTTCGCGCCGGTCAATCTCGGCGCCGGCGGATAACAGCCGCTCGACCGCCGGCAAGGAGCCCGACTGCACCGCACGATGCAGCGGCGTGATCGCGTCCTTGTCGGCCGCCCGTGGATCGGCGCCCAGGCGTAGCAGCAGATCAACGGCCACCGCATCGCCGAACTCGGCGGCGCTGAGCAGAGCCCGGGGATGGCGGATCAGGCCGGGATCGCCGCTCAGCACCGCCCGCGCCGCCGCTTCGTCATGACGCAGCACCGCCGCCTGAAACGCCTCACGCCCCGTCAGCTTCACCGGCCGTGCGCCATGGGCCTCCAGAAGCTTCACCATCTCCAGAAACCCGGAAAGTTGCGCCATCGCGTGCACTGGCTGTTTGCTATAGGCGTGCGGCGTATTGGCGTCGGCACCGCGCGCGAGCAGCCAGGTCGCACGTACGAGGTGGTTTTGTCCGACCGCATTGCCGAGCAGATAGTCGAGCGTCGTCTTGCCCATCCCCGCCCCTAATCGCCCCTCGCCGATCACCCGCCACGGCTCAAGCTTGTCCTGGGCGGCGCAATAGTCCCACAGCACGTCGTACCAATAGGTGTCCGCACCGACGATCGAAACATTGTAGAGCGTCTGGTGGTCGTAGGGTTCAGCGCCCGAAGCGATCAGCAGTTCGACCAGGTCGCCGACCTGCGGGTGGCTTGGCCGCGCGCCTTCGCCGAGGCGGATGGCGCCGCAAAGGACAGTGAACGGGCTGCCCCAGCCATCGTCAAAACGCGCATTGAGATCGGCACCGGCGGCGATCAACATCCGCGCAATGGTCACCGCGTTGACGGCGTCCAACCGGCCATAGGTGACGCAGGTCAGGGCCGTCCATTTCAACGACCCCGTGGTGGCTTTGGCGGCCTGCGGATCGGCGGCCAGGAAGCGCTCGACGGCGGTGACATCGCCGCAGGTGGCGGCGGTGAACAGGCTGTCGGCCGCCAATTCCGGATAGCGCGCCAATAACCGCCGCGCCTGATCGGGATTGCCATCCCAACCGTGATGCAGCAGCCGTTCGACCCGCGCCTGATGGCCTTCGCGGGCGATGGCGGCATCATCGATGGCCGCTTTCAGCGCGATCCAGTTGTCCTGCCCGTATTCGCGCGCCACGGCGTGCTGGACGTCACGCAGGCCGGGCTCGGCCGGGGCACTGGGCCAGGCTTCGGCCAGCCGCGCGCGGGCGGCAGCATCATTAGCGCGCAAGGCCTTGAGCCAGCGTTTGGCGTCCTTGCGCAGGGTTTCAACAGAAGTCTTTTTTGTGATTTTTGGGGCCGTGAGTGTGCGGCGCATCGGAAACCGTCCTTCCAAATGGCCAGACGTCCGCTTACGAAAGGCCGGAAGACGGGTTCGTAAGATAGGTATCGAGCTGAATGGGAGGAACTCCCTTGCCGCGGACAGGCGGCGCTTCAGTGGCGCGCTGGCCAAAATCTACGGCAGGGTGGCCGCGTTGTCAAACCGTTGTCGCCTGCTATTGTGACACGATGACCAAGTCCGGCCTGCCATCACGCCTCAACGATATTCGCCTGTTTTCCGGCTCTTATCACCACTATCTGGAAGGCTTCGAGGAAGAGGTAGCGTTTGCTCGCCGCCTGGCACGGTGGCTGAACGGCGAAGGCATGAGTGTTGGGGCTCATATGGCCATCTACGTCATGTTCGACCGCAGCCGGCCACCGGGTCAGGTGCTCGTTACCGAGTTCGGTGGCGATTGGTGGCAACGGTATGTCTTGGTCGGTGTTGCCGACGGCTTTCTGAACGATCCTCAAGCAAAGAGTATTATCACTCAGGGCATTATCGACAGTGTGATCGCCTCCGCGCCCGATCAGGCAGCCGTCGTAAAGGACGCCGCGAATGTCGCCTTAACTCACGGCGACAAGCTCCGTTTCCGGATGCTGACACATACCAGCAAACGGTACGTTGCCGAGGTCACGGCCACGATAGGACAATGGCCCGGTCCATCACACCTTGTCGTATCACTGACCGATCGGGAAAGCGGCATCTACATGGAAGCCCCATCCGTTCCGCTTCGTTGGTACGACGACGTCCGCTATCTCGTCGGCAGGCTGATGCTGACCGGCGAAGACGTGATACTAAAGCCAAAAACTTCGTTCACGGCCAGCCTCACTGCAAAGCAGTACGACATTTTACAATGGGCATTGCCGGCCTTTTCGCCGTCGCCCTCCCCCATCGTTTCAGGGTTGATCAAGCTACAGGCCTGATACGGCCTATTGCCAATTTGCCCGGGCACCCCGACATTGCGGGCATGGCGTCGAAATCCGTCCTCAATTCCGAAAACCTCAAGGCGCTGGGCGCCGAGCGTCTGGCCGACCTGCTGATGGAGGTGGCCACCGGTGATGCCGCCACCAAACGACGATTGCGCCTCGAACTGGCCGCCGCCGAAAGTCCGCGCAAGCTGGCCGCCGACCTCAGCAAACGCCTGGCCGCGCTGGCGGCGGGCAAGACCTTTATCGGCTGGCGGACCCTCAAGGGGTTGGTAGCGGAGCTGTCGGCTCTAAGGCGGCTGATCGAGGAGCCGTTGGCGGCGGCCGAGCCCGGCGAGGCGCTGGAGGTGATGTGGGCGTTTCTCGACCTGGCCGATGGGCTGCTTGAGCGCACCAGCGACACCTCGGGCGCCGTGCTCGACATTTTTCGCGAGGCGGCACGCGGTTTGGCCACCTTGGTCGAGCGGGCGCAACCGTTGCCGGAGCGGCTGGTTGCCGATCTCGGCCGCGCGGTGTTGGGCAACGGGTACGGCCAGGCCGACGGGGTGATCCCGGAACTGGCCTCGGCGCTGGGTCCGGCCGGTCTCGATGCCCTGCGCCAGTTGCTGACCGAGGCGGGCGCCAAGGCCGAAAAGCCGGCGTTACGGGTGCGCAAGACCTCGCGCTGGCGGCGCGGCCGGCGGCTGGAGCGCGACCTGGTGGCCCGGCGCGTGCGCACCGATATCGTGCAGCGTGCCCTGCTCGACATTGCCGACGCCACGGGCGACGTCGACGCCTATATCGCCTTGCAATCCAAGCGCAGCGATGCGGCAAGCGTGGCGGCGATCGCCCGACGCCTGATCGATGCCGGCCGGTTCGAGGCGGCATTGAGCGCCATCGACGGCGTGCGCGGGCAGCCGGCGGCGGAACTGCTGGGGCTCAGAGCCGAGGCGCTGGACCGGCTCGACCGGGCGGACGAGGCGCAGTCGTGCCGGCTGGCGGGGTTTCACCGTGCGCTCGATGCCGGTCTGTTGCGGGCCTATCTGAAACGCTTGCCCGATTTCGACGATATCGAGGCCGAGGAGGCCGCGCTCGATTTCGCCTGGCAAAGCGGGGATGCGGATCGGGCGTTGGATTTCCTGGTGCGCTGGCCGGCGCTGGAACGGGCGGCGGCCCTGGTGGTCGAGCAGTCGACGCGGCTGACGGCGGACGACGATTTGTTTTTGCTGGCGGCGGCAAAGCTCGGGCCGCGGTATCCACTGGCGGCGATGGTGGTGTTGCGCAAACTGATCGATGCCATTTTGATGCAGTCACGCTCGCGAGACTATGGCCGGGCGGCGGAGCATTTGTCGGAGGCCGAGCATCTGGCGGCCCAGGTGGAGGATTTCGGCGGGTTCGAGAGCCACGCGCAGTATGTCGCGGGGCTGCAGAGCCATTTCCGGCACCGGCGGGAGTTTTGGGATTTGGCGGTATAGCACCCGCCCAACTTCGGGGTCTGGGGCCTGAGGCCCCAGTCCTTCCTGATTTCCTTCTCGACCACCGCCCTTTAAGGGCGGATGGGCGAGAAGGAAGTTAGAAAAGAATGCGGGGTCACGGACCCCGGGGGCGCCGAGCCGCGCCCCGACGTGGGACAGCGCTATTTCCGCACCCCCCGAATATCCCGCCCGTTCTGATGCAGCACCATCCCGGTCACCTTGCCGTTGGCGTCCTTGACGAACTCGACCTCGGCATCGACCACCCTGGCGAAGAACATCGTCTCCGACTCGGCAAACACCGGAAACTTCCCCTGCCCCGTCGCCTGGGTCATCAGCTGATCCCCCTCCAGGGTGAAGGTAATGCTGAAATTCGGCGTCAGCTCATAGGTCCCGACATAGCTCTGCAACACGTCGTGGCTGACGTGAACCTCCTTGCGCTCGGTCGGCAATACCACCGCCTCGCCATGCACCAGTTGCAGCAGCTTGCCCTGCAACACCCCCGCCGTCGGACCGGCGATATTGTCCAGCACGATGATATTGACGTCGTCGTCCGGGAACCACGCCATGTCCGAATTGAAGCCGTTGATATTGCCCCCATGTTCGATCGCGCGGCGACCGTCCTCGGGGTGAATCATCAGCCCGTAGCCGTAATCCGCCTTGTACGGCGTCGTCATCTTCTTCAACGAGGCCGCAGACACCACCTTGCCGCCGAACAGCGCCTTTTCCCAGGTCAGCAAATCATGCGTCGTCGAATAGAGCGCGCCCGCGGCAAACGGCGTGCTCATATCGACGAATTGCGCGTTCTGCAGCCCCTTCGACCCCAGCGCATAGCCCTGCGCCCGATGCGGCAGAATGTCGGTCGAGCTGTCATAGCCCGTGTCCTTCAACCCCAGCGGATCGAGCAGATTGGCCCGGATGAAGTCGTTATACGACTGGCCGCTGGCCTTTTCGATGATCAGACCCAGCAGATAATAGTTGGAATTGCTGTAGGCGAACTGGCTGTCGGGCGCGAAATCGAGCGGCTTGTCGCGAAACAGGCCGATAATGTCGGCGGGCTTTGACGGCTGGCGCATCATCGCCTCGAAACCCGGCTGGCTGGTATAGTTGGGCAGACCCGAGGTATGGGTCAGCAGGTTGTTGATGGTGATCGTGTCCCAGCTTGCCGGCGCGTCCGGCAGATAGGTCTTGATCAGGTCGCTGGTCTTCAGCTTGCCGCGTTCCTCCAGCAGCAGGATCGCCGCCGCCGTGAACTGCTTGGTCATCGAGCCGATGCGGAACTTGGTGTCGGTCGTGTTGAGCGTCTGCCACTCGACATTGGCATAGCCATAGGCCTTGTCGAGCACGACCTGGCCGTGCTTGGTGACCAGCACGGCGCCCATGAACTGATGGCTGGTAACATAGGCCTGGATGATCGCGTCCATGCGTGCCGGATCGGCCGGCCCGTCGGCTTTTGCCGGCGCCGCCGGATCGGCCATAGCCGCGCCGCCCGCCAGCACCTGAGCCAGCATCGCGGTTGCCAAGGCCAGAACGCCTATCGTCTTCATGATGTCCCCCTGATCGCCCGCCTGTTTCGGCGGCCGCTCGAATGTACGCCGAATTCGCCACGCGTCCAGCCACTGTGAAACAGCCAAACCGCCCTTTGCCTATTTCCGCCTCACCGCCTAAAGCAACATATGTAGACTTTTTGATTGACGCCTAACTCTACGTATGATTTCCTCACCCTATGCCTCGCTCTCCCAATGCCTCGCGCCAGACCCGCGCCGTCCTGTCCGCCCTCGCCGCCCAACCCCAGGCCTGGCGCCACGGCTATGACCTGTCGCGTGAAACCGGGCTGAAATCCGGCACACTTTACCCCCTGCTCATTCGCCTGGCCGATCAGGGCTTGCTCGAAGCGCAGTGGCGGGCGCCGTTGCAACCCGGCCGCCCGGCGCGCCACGCCTATCGCCTGACCGAAAGCGGCCTCGCCCTGGCGGCGAAGCAACGCCCCGAGGCCGAAGCCGTCCCGTCATCCCAGACCAAGGAAGCCCGCACATGAGCCACGCCGCAAGCCGCGTCCTCTTCCGCCTGGCCCTGGCCATCGCGCCGAAGCACCGCCGCGCCTGGATGGAAGCCATGGCCGCCGAGGCCGAAGCCACCGGCCGCGACCGCATGGGCTGGGCGCTCGGCTGCGTGACGACGGCCATGGGCGAACGCGCCGGCGATCTCGTCGTCTCCGGCGACCTTTTGCGCGCCGTCGGCGGCAGTTTCGTCGTCCTCATGGGGCTTTCGTTGCTGGCCATCCTCATCAACATGAACCGTTACGTTCAGGGCCACTCGCTCGACGCCAAGACCGCGACCAATATCGCCACAAGCGCCATCCTGGTCGGCGGGGCGATGATCGGGCTGATTACCGCTGGACTGAGCGTGCTGTTCGCCGCCAAAAGCCGCGTGGCGCGGATCGGCGGCCGCGCCCTGTTCATCCTGATCGCCCTGGCCTATGCGGGATTGGTCACCTGGAGCGCCGGCGGCGGTGTGGCCGCCGCGATGCGTCATGCCAAACCCATCCACCTGGCGACGTGGCTGTTCCTGGCGACCGTTCCGCTCTACCTCGCCATGGCGCTTGGCCTGCTGCTGAAGTCCACGCGCCTCGTCACCACTGCGGGCGGCCTGGCGATCGCCGTATCCCTGGCCAATCTGTGTCTGGCTTTTGCGCACATGCACGGCGCAAAGCCCGAAGTCATCTGGATATCCGCGCTGATGTCGGCCGTCCCCGGACTGGTCGTGCTGTCCGGCTGCGGGCTGATCACCGGCCGGGCGCTGAAGCCAACCGCCTAGGCCGCCCGGACGTCGCCACTATCCTCGCGCCCCGTCCCGGCCACGGCATCGAGTTGCCGATACAGCGCCGCCGCCAGGGCCACGTTGAGGTCCGCCGCCAGCTGTGTCTCGCCGGCCTCCAGCGCCAGGGCCTGAAGGCTCTCAAGCTCTTTGAAAATCGTTGACAGGGTGAACTCGGCCGCCGCCGCGTGGGTCATGGTGATACTCCAGGATACAGGTTACGCCCCAAACAAGGGCGCCGATAAACCATCGTTCGCCCAACGCGCCAATCGGGCAAACGCATGAGGTATCGTTGCCCCTACAGAGGCCCCTGCTACAGCGAAACATAGCCCGCGCGGATGCCGTTGAGCACCGCCGTCAGCCGGTTCGATGCCTTCAGCTTGCGGAAGATGTTGCGCAGATGGCTGTCGACCGTGCTGCTGCTGATCGACAGCGCCCGGCCGATATCCTCGTCGGTCCTGCCGTCGCGCAGCCAGCACAGGATCTCGCGCTCGGTCGGCGTCAGCGGCTGCATATCGCCAGGGCCCGCCAGCACCGTGCCGTTTAACCGCCTGAAGCTGCGATAGAACTGCGTACCGATGGCACTCAGCAAGGGCAGGTTCATGTGCGGATGGGCCTGCACGTCGACGGTCGACACGCCGAGCACCGCGGTGCGGTTGCCGAGCGGAACGGCGACGCCATGATGCACGCCGATATCCTTCATCCCTTGCAGGAAGTCGATCTGGGCCCGGCTCAGGTGGCGCCAAGCCGTCATACCTTCCCAGGCAAAGGCGCCGGCGCCGGTCCTCAAGGCTTGAGCGACCGGATCGATGCGGGCATGGTTCTTCTGGGCGTAAAAGGCGTCCCACTGGTCGAGATTGTGCCGGTGCACGCCGATATGGTGGACATAGGCCGGCAAGACCGGATCGGCGAAGACCGAAAATATGACGCGTTCGAACCCCAGCCGGCCGGTGGCGCGGTCAAGCGCCGAGAACAACGCCGCATCCGTTTGCAGCGTCTCGGTTTCATCGACAAAAGTCTCGAAACTGTAGTCTTGAAAGACGCTGAACATTGCGGACCCAGGTTACAGGGCCGCCCCGCGGACACCCTATGCGCTTTTGTCACGCTTTGCCACCAATGCGTACGCAAAGAGGACCTAAGGTAGCGCCAGCGCTGATCATATATTTATCGCTGGGCGTCACGAAAAGGTGAGGAATTTGCCGTCAAGGGTTTATGTTTACGGGACTTGCTGGGCGGGGGCTTGCCTGTGAGGTCCCCATGTCCAGACGCTTTTCCTGTGCGCTTATCGTTGCCATAACCGCCGTGACGACGGCTGTGCCGCTGCTCAGCGACGCCCAGATTCGCCCGCGCGCCCACGTGCCCACGACAGGTGCAACCACTTCGAGCAGCAGCAGCGATTCGAGCTGCTCCGCCGCCACGCCGTCCGGCGCCTGCCCGCCGCCACGTCCGGGATCGAGCACGGCCGGCGCCATCGCCAGCGCCGCATCCTCGGCCGCGACATCTTCCGACGGCGGCTGCACAAAGCCGCCACGTTCGACGTCGCCCGTGCCATCGGCCGACCGCACCACCTCGTCGTGCG
>OUNJ010000660.1_pt2 | contig 9894 bp, 13 predicted proteins | sample 1755361 | NCBI WGS metagenome assembly OUNJ01 (sample SAMEA3914825, study PRJEB12502) | metagenome | biome: forest; material: soil | place: USA | collected 2012-03-12 | depth 0.1 m
CGGGGGAAGGGCTGAAAGGGTCCCAGCTCAGAACGTGAACTCGGTGGTATAGAAGTACGGGTTGTAGTAATCCGTAATCCAGATTTCGCCGTCAACCTGCCCATCGATGCAATAACCCCAACCTTGTGAAACCCGGTGGGAGCCCGTGCCAGTCGAATCGGCGTAGAGCCAATCGTTGTAGATCTCGTCGCGGCCGGCCGTTCGCAACGTATTCAAGCTCTGGGTACTGTCATAAGCGTCGACCCAGTACTCAATAGACATCGGACCGTTGGCGCTATAGAAACCATAACTGCGCTGAGTCCAGGTGGGAGTAGGATCTGCCAAGGCAGCGACGCTGCCTGCGAGGAAGAGTGCGACGGTAGCCGCAAGGATTGGGGTTCTCATGGGGTTAACGCCACCAGACTACAATTCGAGCAGGGGCGGACAAGTGCTCGAGAGCACTTACACACCTCAAGCGTGCCCCGGAAAAATTCGGCGAAGCTACCGGAGAAATCCCGGCGGGCGTAAGTTCAGCGCGTAGTGATGTTTCCCTATCCTAACGAAATGAGTCGGGACGCGGAAATCACTTTCGACGTGGCTCCTTGGTACTCTTCTGGTTGGAGCTCTGAGTGTTAGTCCGGTTGCTGCTCTGATTGATTGCTTTACTGCCGCTCATTTTTTCCGAAGCAACGCTGTTTGGTTCAGCGGAGCGTGGTTGCGCCTGCTGAGAAATCGGTGGCTGGTTGCTCGCTGCGCCTGAGGTCGAGCTTGGGGGAGTGCTAGCGGCGCTGTTGGAAAGAAGTTCTTTCGCTTCGTCGTAGAGCTGCTGCTCTGCCTCCAGCCAGATCTGTTCGTCTTGGCCGCTCGGCGTGCCTTTGGCTTTCCAGAGCAGTTCGGCGCGGAGCGAGATTTGTTCGTGCGAGGGCTTTGCTTCGGAGGTCGATTGGGTCGAGTTCATTGATGAAAGTATGTCCATTTGCGCCGGTTCGCTATCCGGCTTTCGCCCCAACTAAAAGTAGTCTGGCTACCCTCACTTTAAGGATCGCCTCAAAAGATTGGTCAGCGTGTTGGCTTTCGCGCCCTTGGCGGCTCGTTGCAGGCGCTGCTGCACGAAGGCGAGCACCGCAGCCTCTTCCGAGCTAAGTTTCCCGATTTCTGAGCGGAGTACTTTTTCGGTTTTCGATTTCAGAACCTGGACGGTCGCTCCGTCGAGGTAACTGTTGAGGATGATCGGATGGATATAGCATTTCTTGCAGACGGCAGGCGTGTTTCCGAGTCGCTCGGCCACGTGCTCGATTGCGCTGACGAGATTTTTTTTCGCCTGCGCCTTGGTATCGAATTTTTCGAACTGACCGAGTGCCATCGCGGCGAGAACCGTGCCTGACCAAGTGCGGAAATCTTTCGCTGAAAATTCTTCTCCCGCGATTTCACGCAGATAGCTATTCACGTCTTCAGAAGAAATTTTCTGCGGCTGGTGATCCTCGTCGAGGTATTGAAAGAGATCTTGGCCCGGCAAATCCTGAGCTTGGCGAACAATTGAAGCCAACCGGGCATCGTGCAGATCGATTTCGTGCTTCACGCCGCTCTTGCCGCGAAATTCAAAATGCAGATCGCCGTGCGCAATTTTCACATGCCGGTCCTGCATCGTGCTCAGACCAAACGAGTGGTTGGTTTTTGCGTATTCTTCGTTGCCGATGCGGATGAGCGTGGTTTCCAGCAGACGCACGACAGCGGCGAGCACTTTGTTTCGCCCTAATCCGCGCGAGCGAAGATCCGCGGCGACGCGGCGACGAATTTTCGGCAGGGCTTTGCCGAAGCCGACCATGCGTTCGTACTTATCTTCATCACGCACCGCGCTCCAATCCGGGTGGTAACGATATTGTTTGCGGCCTCGCGCGTCGCGTCCCGTGGCTTGAATGTGGCCGTTGTCGTAGGGAGAAATCCAGACCTCGGTCCATGCGGGCGGAATTACCAGCCGTTTGATCCGGCCCAGAATTTTTGCATCGCGTATCAACTTTCCGGAGACGTCGCGGTAGCGAAAATCCTTTCCTGGTTTTTCGCGGATGATCCCCGGCGTCGTGTCGACGACATAGCGAAGACCGGCGGACTTGGCGCTCTGGATTGCTGCGGGGTCGGCATGAGGCGGCGGGGTGCGTTCGGTGGACGTGGCAGTGCGCTGAGCCGAGGGATTGGGTTTTCTCACAGAGCTGGAGTTTGTGGATTGGAGAGGCGCTATTTGATCTTTCTCAGGTCGTCCAAGAAAAGTTGAAAATCACGTTCGCGGTCGGCTTCAGCGGGAGCGCGCAAAAGGGAAGAAGGGTGCACGGTGATCAGCGCGGGTACTTTCCATTCTGTATCCAGAAAGTCACCACGGACTTGAGTGACCTTGACGTCGTGGCCAACCACCTGTTTCGCAGCGGTGGCTCCAAGGCAAACGATCAATTCAGGGCGAAGACTTTCGATTTCCGCCACGAGCCAAGGTCGGCACGCGGCCATTTCGCGCGCGTTCGGTTTTGCGTGGAGCCGGCGTTTTCCCGAGGGCGTCCATTTGAAATGCTTCACCGCATTGGTCACGTAGCCAACAGCACGGTCGATCTTCGCGGCCTCGAGCGCGCGATCGAGTAGCTTGCCAGCGGGGCCGATAAAGGGGTGACCAGCGCGGTCTTCTTGGTCTCCCGGTTGCTCACCGACGTAGATGATTTTTGCGCCGAGGGGACCTTCGCCGAAAACGGTGCAGGTAGCGTTTTTCCAGAGCGGGCAGGCCCGGCATTTTTTCGCCGCGCTGCGCAAACGCGCGAGATTCCGCGTGGCCGGAACGGGCGCCGGCACAATCGGCTCCGGAGCCGTGGCGGAGACGCTTTTCATTCTGCGAATGACCAATCGCCCCGAACTTCGCTCCGCCGCTCAGCGGAAAAAAACGCGAAAATATCACCGGCGGCCGTGCAACGGTCTCCTCTCAACTGGGTCCACCCAAAGATGAAGCTCATTCCTACTTCAGATGTTGATACGAAACTGATTCTCCAAGGCATCCACTTGCAGCTCACTGATGCGTTGCAACAAATGCTCCGTGAAAAATTCGGACGGCTTCTTTCCCGGAACGAACACATCGTGCGTATCGAAGTGCGCGTTCGTCTCGACCAAACCTTAGGCAGCGAGCACCAGTACACGGTTATCGGACAGATTGTCATTGGGGGTCCGGATTTGATCTGCTCGGAAGAAGGCAAGGATGTCTATGCACTGATCGACGCGGTGGCGGAGAAACTCGATCACTTGCTCGAGCGCCGTCACGGAAAACGCAAAGATCATCGCAACCATCCGCAAGGCATTGAAGTCGGCGGAGGCATTCCGAAAGCGGAATCGGTCGAGGATGACGACGAGTCCGCCTAAAGTTTTCGCGTAACCGAAATCCGAATACAAAAAGCGCGGCCCGTTTGGGCCGCGCTTTTTTTGCAGAAAAATATTAAGGCGTATCTACTTCGAGGGACGTTTTGCTGCGCCGGCTCGACGGTCCGGAGGGGTTCACTACTTGTTCTGCGACCTTGGTTGCAAGTGGCGCCTCGGAATCAAAAGCACTGTAGGGGACATCTTCGCGGGCAGGAGTGAGATCGGTTTGGCGTGGATCGCGATTGATGCGGTCGCGGCGAACAACTCGGTCTTGTGCTTGCGTGTCCCGAGCAAGCGGGTCGCTGCTGACCCTGGAGGATTCATCTGCAAGCTGTTGCTCAGCAGTTAACCAATTGGCGACGTCGTTGCCATGGAGACATCCCGACTCGAGCCAGAGCTGGTGAGCGCGCAAAGCGATTTCGTCTTGGGTAGGCTGCGTGCGGTTTTGTTGAGAGCTGTTCTGGGAGTTCATAGCACAGTTTACCGCAGTTCGATTCGATTCTCTATCGGACCGAAGCCGAGACTAGCGCCAGGGAAAATTTCCTACTCAGCCATGGCGCGAGGAAATTCACGGCGGCGGCACACGCCGCGAGCTAACTTTTAAAAAGAAAAGCCGCGCTTCCAACGTGGAAGCGCGGCCCTGCTTTAGTACTATTATCGTCCGTTCAATGAACGGAAATTTAGCTCTTCACGCTGTAGGCGACACTATCGCGGAGCGATTTAACCCGGTCATGCGCCGCTTGCACAGAAGCGTATTGACGGCTGACGATGCCGCGAGTGATTGGGTCGAGATTCTCCTCGAGAGCTTCGCGGTAAGCTTTTACCGCAGCATCTTCACCGCGTTCCGCTTCAGCGAGAACCGCATGGGGCTCATTGGAAGAAAGCGCGGCTTTCAAATCAATCCAACCGCGGTGCAAGGAACCGCCCACGCTGCCTGACTTGTCAGCGTCGCCGCCCAAAGAACGCACGCGATCCTGAAGCTCAGCAATGAACGTAGTACGCTGAGTCGAAAACTCGGTGAACACGCGGGCGAGTTCAGCGTCTTTCGCGTCTTCGGCTGCGGTGCGGAAGCCGTGCTGACCGTCGCGATTTGTTTCGATCAAATCTTGCAGGACGCTGATGGCCTTATCGTTGGTGACTTTCATGCTCATAATAAGAATGGGTTGAGGGTTAAAGTAGAAGGCTGGCGAAACCCTCTTCGCGAGTTTCGTGCCAGCTTGCCGATTGGTATCTAACTTGGCACTACAGCGCGACTAAGAGCGAATAGAGCATCTGACCCGTAGCACTGCAAAGTTTGCACGGTGCACAGGCGACCAGATTTCGCCGGTCATTTTGCAACGGACTATCAGGCTAACGCGAAATGCGAACGGAGATCCGCGGGAGATGTGTTAACCAAGTCTTTTGAGACAACTTGGTTGAGCCGGCGGCGCACGCCATCGGGTAGGGATTCGAGGAGCGCATTGCGCAAACTAGAACCTGCGGCGAGATCCCAAGTGGAATTGGGATTGCTTTCCATAAACGAGCTAATCCGCTCAACGATGAGATCGACGGAGCGGCGATGAACTTCTTCTTGCAGCGGCAGACGCTCGTCGGACGACATGCCCGGACTGCGGCCATGCGAACCCGGAAAGCGTCCCGAAATGTCGGCTTCGCGACTCGTGTAGGAGTGTTTTCCATCGGGGAAATCAAAAGCGTCAACGGGCTGCAGGCTCGGCGTGAACTGGCCCGGCTCCTGAGAGTAGCGGTAGATTCGCAAGTGAGCGAGATCGGCGGCGATGATGTATCTGTCGGCCATAAAATTCGTAGTTCGAGATTCGTGAAGAGGCGCGGTTGCTCCAACGCCATTGCCCTCATTTTCCCCTTTTCCGGACAATTTGTCTATCGGAGCGACTGCCGGTGGCGACTCGGACTTTCCCTGATATTATTGCACACGAGGTGTAGTGGAAAACGCACTACGTTAAAACTCGCGGCGGACTCGCCGGGAGGAAAACGCGCTAGGAAAATCTCCGGGGATGTCTCAAGGCTAATCGAGGCAAAGGCGGTCGGACGCCGCGGCCGTCGCCCGCTGGAACCTTCAGTCTCGCGGAGTGACGAGGGGCACAGCTCCAAAACGTATCCTCACTTATGAAAATTCTTTCTGTTCTTGTGCTCGTCGGCGCGGCTTTGCTCGCAGGTTGCTCCAGCGAGACCGAAGCGGTTCATGTTAAATATCCTGTTACGTACACGGTGCAGGTTGGCGAGACTAAGGCGGTCTCCGACTACGGTCCGCAAAGTGTTAGCAACCAAGCAGTGCAAACGCTCACCGTCGAACCGGGGCGTCCGCTCTACTACAGTGTTTCCTCGTCGTTTGACGTACTTGTGACCGTGGCCGAGGTACCTACGCCGGACGAGCGCCATCAGGTCAGCCAGATGCAGGGGCAGAACTTCGCCACCTCGATTACGCCACAAGCCGCAAGTCTGGTCGTGACCTTCACCGCGGCGAAGCCGAACACCGGAGGAACTTTGAAGTTCACGTTGTCGGATCAGCCAATTGCGCAATAGTAGAAGCCTATGCCCGACCATCGATCCATCCTCTATGTCAAAGATGGCTGTCCTTATTGCGACGAAGCCATGGAGTTCCTCGACGACCACGGTGTCCCCTACGAGTTGAAAGAAGTGCTCAACGATCCGCGCGCATTCGAAGAAATGCGTCGCAAGTCTGGTCAATCGAAAGCGCCCACGCTCGAGCTGGATGGAAAAATTCTCGCCGACTTCGGGGTGGATCAACTCCCGCAATTTTTGCGCGAGCAGAACGTAAAGCTCGAAGATAGTTGACCTTTTCTCGCGCGGCCGCACGTTCCGGCCCAGCGAGCCAGGCTCCTGCTCTATTTGGAGCAGGAGCTTTTTTTCATCATGAGCCTCTCGCTTCGCAAACACTGCTTGATTTGGTCGGTGGCGATCGTCGGCCTGTTGGCCTCCGCTCGCGTGGCGGCACCCTACGTGATTCAGTCGCAGATCAATCACCGGCTGCAACGCATTCCCGAATTTAGCGGCCGCGTCGGCGCGATTCACCTCGCCCTTTTTCGCGGCGCTTACCAAATGCGCGATCTCACGATCACAAAACGCGATGGCGATCCGAACGAGCCGTTCTTCGCTGCGAAGCGCATCGATTTTTCGGTCGCGTGGCGGAAACTTTTTGCCGGCCAGCTCGTGAGCGATATTTATGCCGAAGACGTCCGCCTAACGTTTCTTAATGCGCCATCACCGCAGGCTAGTCAGCTGCAGGCTGATCGCCGCTGGCAGGACGTGATCCAAGATATTTTTCCCATCGATATCACGCGCTGCCAAATTTATCGTGGCATGGTGCGCTACGTCGACACGACGCGCACGCCGAAGGTGGACATCGCGATTCACGACTTGCAGGCGATTGCGACAGGCCTGCGCAACCGTCCGTCAAAGTCCGAGCAAACGTTTCCCTCCCACATCACGGTTGAAGGAACGGTCCTCGGCAGCGGCCACCTTAGTGTGGATGCACAACTGGACGCGCTCGCGGCGCAACCGCATTTCATGGGAAAACTCGACTTAACGAAGGTTGATCTCACGCAGCTGGACGATTTCCTGCGCGCTTACGGCCACGTTGACGTATCCAGGGGCACCCTACAAATCTACGTCGAAGCGAAAGCTGAAAACGGCGCTTTCGACGGATACGTGAAACCGTTCCTGCAGAACATTAAGTTCACCAATGAGAACATCGAAAATGACAATGTGGGAAAACGGATTTGGCAGGCATTCGTGAGCGGGTTGGCCACGGTCGTGAAAAATCATGAACGCAACCAGCTCGCTACGCAGGTTCCCTTTTCCGGCCGCTTTGATGACCCCAAAGTGGGCGTGCTCGCGACGATTAGAAATCTATTTTCCAATGGTTTCGTGCACGCGCTCAGCGAGGGGTTTAACTCGGATAAAAAAGACAACGCGCATCAGCCCGAGAAACTGTCGCAGACGAAAGGGTAGCGCGGCCGCGAGGAATTCCGAACAGCGAGTAAACGTTTCGCGGCGGTGTGATCTATATACGGGCCGAGTGCTCAAATTGGTCTTCCGGCAAGGCGATGACGTTGGTTAGAATGAGGGCGCGCTTGCCTATCTTCGGCAAAGGTGAGCCAAATTCGACGTGATCGAAGTCGACGGCCTTTGCAAAAATTTCCCAGACCGTAAGCGAGGCGACATTCGCGCGGTCGAAGGGGTTTCTTTTCGGGTTCAACCTGGCCAAGTCTACGGTTTGCTCGGTGCCAATGGTGCGGGCAAAACCACCACGCTGCGATTGCTCGCGACATTGCTCAAGCCGACCGCCGGCTCCGCGCGCGTGGCCGGCGCAGACATCGTGCGCGAGCCCGAGCGCGTGCGCGCGCAGGTCGGTTTTCTCGGAGCGGCCACGGCTCATTACGGGCGGTTAACCGCCCGGGAAACGATGCTCTATTTCGGCCGGCTCAACGGCATGCCAGACGAGCTCATTCGCCAGCGGATCGGCGAGCTCGCGGATCGCCTCGATATGCATGACTTTCTCGACCGCCGCGTCGAAAAGTTTTCCACCGGCATGAAACAAAAGGTCTCCATCGCACGGACGCTCGTGCACGATCCCGCGGTGATGATTTTCGACGAGCCGACGCTCGGCTTGGACGTGCTGGCTGCGCGCACGATCGTGCGGTTTATTCGCGAGTGCCGCGATCGCGGCAAAACCGTGGTTTATTCCACGCATGTGATGAGCGAAGTGGAAAAGCTCTGCGACGTCATCGGTATCGTGCACGGGGGACGTTTGCTCGCCGAGGGAACGCTCGACCAGTTGCGCGCTCGTTTTCACCAAAGCGAGATGGAAGAGATCTTCGTCCAAGCTGTCGGTGGTGAGCAGCAATTGCTCGCAGCGGAGAAAAATCAATTGCCCGGAAAACGCTCATGAGCGCCCTTCGTTGTCGTCAGATCTGCGTCGTTTATGGGAAAGAGCTGCGCGATATCTTGCGGGATCGGCGCACGCTCATGTCGATGCTGCTGATTCCGGGGGTGCTGATTCCCCTGCTGATCGTCGGTGGTTCCGTAGTGACGTTCAAAACCGTCCATCAAGCCGAAACCGAACGCGCCTCCGTCATGGTGGTGGGGGCGGGAGACGCGGCTCCACGGCTGCGTGCGGCGATCCAAGCGGATCCAAAATTGCGCCTGCTGCCCACCGGCGCCGATTTTGCCGCGCGCATCGCCCAGAAGACGCTCCGCGCCGCGATCGAAATTCCTAACGATTATGATGAGTCAAACCTGAATGTTAGACCACCGCGTTTCAAAATTTACGACTACGAGGGCGAGCTTAAATCCGGCTTCGCCGCCGCGGAACTCGAGCGGTTGACTGCGGAATACCGCGATAACCTAGTGCAAGCGCGTCTTTCTGGACGTGGGCTCGACCGCGCGTTTATTCGGCCGTTCGAAGTGGTTCGGCAAAACGTCGCGCCGCCCGAGAAGGTTGGGGGCAACCGTTTCGGTGGGATCATCCCGTACTTGCTGATTATGGCGTGTTTTACCGGCGCAATGTACCCCGCGATCGACTTGGCAACGGGAGAGAAGGAGCGCGGGACGATGGAGACGATTTTGTGCACGCCGGTCGGCCGCCTTGAATTGGCGCTGGGCAAGTTTTTCACCGTGCTGACGGTCTCTCTCGCGACCGTTGCGACTGCACTGCTGGGCTTGTTGTTAACCGCAGTGACGCTTGCGTTTGTGGTTTTGCCCCACCTGCAGGGCCCGGGTCACGGAGCAGTCATCTCGGCCGATCTTCCCACGCTTAATCCGTTCGGGCTGCTCTGCGTTTTGGTGGTGATGTTGCCGCTCGCGACGTTTTTCTCCGCGGTGATTTTTGCGATCGCGTTGACTGCCAAAACTCAAAAGGAAGCGCAGACTTATATCTCTCCGCTGATCGGCCTGCTGGTGCTGCCGGCCTTTGCGCCCATGTTGCCAGGAGTTGAGTTAAATACGAAGTTCGCGCTGATCCCGATCCTCAATATTTCGTTGGTGAGCAAAGAGCTAGTTTCGGGGAATTTTCCGTGGCTCATGATAGCGGTTATTTTCGGCTCTTCGCTTTTTTATGCGCTGATCGCGATCGGCGTGGCGGTGCGGCTGTTCAAACGCGAGACGATTATCTTCCGCACGTGAGGGGCCGGCCGGCGCCGAGCCGCTCTCGCGACTCATAGGGAAAGTTCCCCGGGGCGGCGGTCAAAAATCCGTGAAGCCGGTGAAGACCCGCCGCTTATTTGCGGCAGCGGGTAAACAACGGGTAAATTGAAACGCAGTCGTTTCAAATGCGTCGCGAAGGCGTCTATGCGCGTGCTTCCTTACATAAAAGAAATGCCGCGACCCCTGCGATGAACCTGGTGAAGAAAATTTTAATTGTCCACGCCGACGCCAAAATGAAACGTCGGCTCGTCCTGCTGCTGGCCGACGCCGGCTACGATCTGCGCTCGTACGTTAAAACTGAACCTGCGCTTGAGACGGCGCGCAGCGAATGGTTCGACCTCGCGCTCG
>OUNJ010002036.1_pt1 | contig 9878 bp, 5 predicted proteins | sample 1755361 | NCBI WGS metagenome assembly OUNJ01 (sample SAMEA3914825, study PRJEB12502) | metagenome | biome: forest; material: soil | place: USA | collected 2012-03-12 | depth 0.1 m
TCGGTGACCAGGACGTCGGCACTTTCGCCGCGCCGGCGCACCGAAAAGGCCGTACCGACCGCGCGTACGCGGACATCACCGGCCTCGACGATGAACGGCTTTTGCTTGTTGGGCGCGACGCGGAACCACGCCTCACCGTCAGCCAGCTTTATGACGCGATCCTTCTGGCCGAACTGAACCACGACCTTGCTGGCGGTATTGACGGTGGCCACCGAGCCGTCGGACAGCGGCACCTGGCGCACCTCGCCCAACTGCGTTGTGATTTTCTGGGCTTTCGGCAGAGCGAAATAGATCCCCGCGACCAGTGCGGCCGCAACAGCGCCGCCGGCCACGGCGATAAAACCGCGACGATCGACCGGCCCCTTCATTCGATCGTTGACGCCCCCCAATGCCCGGCCGCGATCAAGATAAGACAGCATCGCCTGCGCCCGCAGAAGCGCCCCTTCGCGGCGGGGATCTTCCGCCAGCCAGGCGCTCAGCTCGGCCTCTTCGTCAGAGGTCAGCGTTCGGGCATCCAGCCGGATCGCCCAGCGCTCGGCGCCATCGTCGCCCCCCGCGCTAGCTGTCATGTCCGGCTTCACGGCTCGTCTCCATCTTCTGCTTCTTGTCGTTGTTCCCGAGGCCTTGCGTTTCCAGCGCCTTGAGTATCAGTTTCAGCCCGCGCACCGCCTGCATTTCAACGACGTTCTCGCTGATGCCCAGTTGCCTGGCGATCTCCTTTTGCGGCAGGCCATGGATCCGCCGCATCTCGAAGATCGCCCGGCATTTGTCGGGCAAGGCCTTGATCAGCCGGCGGATATGTTCGAGTTCCTGCCGCGCGCTCAGCCGCCGTTCGGGGCCAGGATCGTCGTCGCTCAACTTGAGCATTTCCAGCTCGGTCAACTGGCCGATTTGCACGATTCGCGAGCGCTTGATCTTGTGAAAAAACACTGACTTCGCGGTCTGAAACAGATAGGCCCGGCCGTTCTGGATATGCGCCACGCTCTTTAAGCGAGCGATCTCGACATAGGCGTCCTGCACGATATCGTTGATGTCCTCGTCCGGAATCATCATGCCGCGCAGCCAGGCGCGCAGATGTGCCTCGTGGGGAACGATATGGCTCCCCACCCAGGCGACAATCTCGCTCCTGGTCTGCGTCAAGACGCCTCCAAAGACTGATCCTCTACAAACTCATACAGCCATAGAGGATCGAGACGCGCATTTCCGTTGGATTAGGCCCAAAATTTTCCATGATGAGAATGAAAAACCATCGGCCAATGCAAGCCAGCTAACGCGCCATTTTGGCGTTCGCCGGCCTCGTCTGATCGCGCATGGCTCGCCAGCGCTTGTACTGTTCAGCCTTGGCTGGATCTGGGTCTTCTTTGTCTTTCAGCCAGAAATCGAACCAATCGAGATTTTGCTCCATCGCGATGGCTCGATTTTGTGGATAGTGAAAAAGGTGCGTCTCGCTATGAAAGTCGACGTACTCGGTCGGAACATTGGCTTCCTGAAGAGCCCCGAAAAAATCCTGCATCCCTGCCTTGTTTTGCGCGGCCTGGAATAGGACCGCCGCCGACACTTGATCCGCCCTAAATGCCGGAGACAGGCTCCGCCAAAGTTGGTCCGTCCCGACATGTCCAGGGGCGCCGCCAAAAAGACCCCGATAGGAGATCTGATTGTCTCCCACCCAATAGCTGGAAGGGGCAAAATACGAACCGTCCCCACTTGAAGCCGCCTTAAACAACTGGCTTTGCGACACCGCGACGTTGGTCATCTGAGAGCCTCGACTGTAGCCAACGATACCGACGCGCGCAGGATCGATGGTTCCATTAGCCGAGAGTTCGGCAATTGCTCGCCTGTAGATTTGCAGTTGGTCCAACCACACGACCTTCGCGACTTCGGCTGGCGTCATATTTCCGACCCCGGTGTCCCATTGAGTATAGGCGGCCTTCCGGGCGGCCGACTCCGTCAGGGGAATGTCGTTTACACAGATCACGACGTAGCCGCGCTCTGCCCATAGCTGGACCGGATAACTCCACTGCAGAGCCCAGTATGCGAACGTATTATCGGCATCGTATCCATGCGTCAGCAAAATCGCGGGGTATTTGCTCCCCGCTTTTTGGTTTCGCGGCAATACGATGAAGCCGCTCGCCGAGAGATCGCCCACGGTCCATACGCGCGGTCGGTACGACAGTGGCGCAATCTGGGTGTAACGATCATCGATGTAGCCCAGTGTATCGGCGCGCCATCGACGAACGTCAATCGCGACAACGACCGGCGGCGCATCCAAACTCTCCCGAATACAAACACCGGCGGGGGCTTCATCAGCGAGTGCGCAGTGTGTAAGGCTTTGTGTTGCCTCTAGAGACGTTACAGTCCCAGACCGATCAAGCTTCACCAAGTCTGACCGGTACGGCAGGCCGTGACGAATCGGCAAAATCGAAACGCCGAGAGTCGGATAATACCAAGCCCTTGGTGACCAGAACCCGCCGATCGGAAAATCGACGCGACCGTAGAGCTGTTTCTTTCCGTTCGGAAGGTCTTCCGATAACTGCCAGGCCTCGTCCTTCCAGACGTCGTGAAGGACGCCGCCGTCACTGCCAGTAAAGAGAGGCGTCGATGGCGAATTTCCCTCCGTGACACTACCGGATTTTACATCAAGATGTTCAGGCTGGATTTCAAAAGGGGTGCCGTCTTCGCCCTTCGGCGCAGAAAAATTGAGCCCCGCCGCCCCATCCACACCAGGTGCGTCCCAGTAGGCGGCATGATCTTGAAATGCCACGATTGTATGGGGAATGGACCGACTTGGCGCTGAGGCGACAACCCGATCGCTGCCGGCCAATGTGGCCAGATGCAGCTCCGAGACATTGGGCTGAAATGTCGTGTACGGAACAAAAGCGGCCAGTTGCACGGACGGCGGTCGGTAACCCTTCGACACAGCCTGCGCGGTGGAATACCAGAACGACTTTCCGTCGGGCGACCATCCGTAGTCAAATATGCCGAAAGCTTGATCAAAGTCATATACCGATTGGGTTACCGCAACGGCAGTGTCAGTACCTACGATAACCGCAGGTGTCCGCACCAAGAGCGGCGAAACTTTGAAATCTCTTGTTAGGCGGTACAATTGCACGCCTTGCCCCAGATCAGCCAGCATACTCCAATCTCGGCTGCCTGGAATATTGTCGATCCGGGAAATCCACCTGGCGGAGAGGCGCTGGGTCACCGACCGTTTGACGAGATCGGCGCTCAACAAGCGAAACTCCCGGCTATTACTTTTAAGGTCGTCGGCGCGTACGACGACAAGTCCAGCCTCGCCGTCGCGGGAGACTACCGTTTCCGTGACCACGGGAACTTCCACCTCATCCCGGATCGTCCAAGTGCGGCTAGCCCCTGCCGCCGCGAACGCGCAGCCCCCCGTGGCTGCGGTGCTGCCTATCGCGAGCGCCGCAGCCAAAGCCACGTAAAGGGCTTTCATTACCAAGCTTTCGAAATCGTCAAGTTGACGAAGCGTCCGATAATCGACGCATTCGTCGGATCAAATTGTGGTAGCGTCGATGCTTGGCTATGGGTTCGAGGCGGCACCTTGTCGAAAAGGTTGGTTGCCGAGAGTGCCAACTTTACCCTGGACAATGCGCCGGAGCCCGAACCAAACGCGTAACTCACCGTCCCGTCGACAGTCGTCCAAGACGCAACAGGTTGTAGAGGCGTGGCCGCGGTGTCGGTTTCCGCCGAGATGAAATTGACAATGCTCGACGCGGAAAGTCCGTCCCATCGCCAAGACAATCCTCCACGTGCGCGGAATTTCGGCGCGTAATAGATCTTGCCGGACAAAGTCCGCATTGGCTGAGTGATCAAGGTCTGTTGTCGTAAGTTCAGCCATGTCGCATTCGCAAATACACTCAGGTCGCCCACCTTGACCGGAAATGTGTCCCGCACCGACGCATCGACGCCCTTTGCGGTCTGAGCGGTTGCGTTGGTATACTGGTCGTAGAGGATGGCGATGACCTTCGTGGGATCATATGTGCCAACGTCGTTGTAGAAAAGATTGGTATTCGCAATCAACGCCGATTGGGCCACTGCCGATGGAGACATGGCGAAGAACGGTGCGTACTGCGGGTCGTTCAGGGCCGTCGTAAAGTCCGGGACAGGCGTGACGACGCGGTCCTTATAGTCAATATCGAAATAGGTCGCAGAAACCAAAAGGCCCTTCACCGTCGCTGGCGAATAGTCAAAGCCGGCCGTCCATGATCGAGACTTCTCGGGCTTGAGGAGACGATTCCCCCCCGTGCTGACCAGCGCCGTAGCCGACGCCGATCCGCCCAATTGTGACGCCGGATAGAGAGTGGTCGAACTCGCGCTGTACATCTGAAGCAACGAAGGTGCTTTGAATGATTGTCCCCAAGTCGAACGCAAGGTAAGGTCGGACACCGGAACGTATCGAATCCCGATCTTTGGATCGGTGCTGGTTCCGAGATCGTTGTATTTTTCCCCCCGCGCAGACATGTCCAACGACAACTCCTGCAGCCCGGTGCGGGTTAGAGACGGCGCTACGAGCGGAACGCTGACCTCACCATAGGCATAGGTGACTCGCCTTCCCGCGAGGACAAAGTTGCTCCCCGAAAAGCCCTGTTGGAACGTCTCGTGACGATATCCCGCACCGAATGCCGCCTTGACATCACCAGACGGCAATTGAAACAGTCTGCCGTCGGCGGTCGCCTCGAAAGAATCCAACGCATTTTTGTAAATGGTGTGAGCGTTGAGATTGTAAGCCGGGTAGCGAACAAAGTAACTATTCCGGCTGCCCGAGCCCAGCGCCGATGCCCGCAAATGCCAGTCAGCCGGCAAGGACACATCCAGCGTCAAGGCGGCGTTCAATGATGGGGTCCGCTGGGTCCCGTAGCTCAAGACTGAAGTCGGGGATAGACGGGTCGTGCTGTCCGACTGCCGCTCGCTATAAAGCGCGTCAAACGATAGCTTCGCAACATCGCCGAAGTCATGGCCCGCGCTTAGGAAGGCGCTGTGCTTATCTTCCCCCCTCAGCAAGGTCGTAATAGGATACATATTGGCTGTGGCCCTGCGAGACCCGGCGTGTACCGGATTTTGTTCAGACAGATCGAGATCGAGAACAAGGTAGCTATCATACCCGGCAATTCCGGTAAGGGCACTCGCCCCTCTCTGATCGCCTCCGCCCTGACTTGATGTACCGCTACGGGCACTGACTTCCGTCCCCCGAAAGTCGCGACGCAGAACCATATTTACGACCCCAGCGACAGCATCGGAGCCGTATAGCGCCGACGCTCCGTCAGGCACGACGTCTACCCGTTGAATTGCCGAAACCGGAATGGCCGAGATGTCCGCGCCCTGAAAGAACGCATCGGCCCCAATACGGTGCCCATTCAACAACACCAGGGTGGCATCGGAGCCAAGCCCCCTAAGATTGACCGTCGAAGCGTTGGAAATATTCTGATTGTAGAGATCGCCGCCGGCATAGGCGACACCCGGATTTTGGCCACCGTTGAAGTTCTCGGGCAAGCTTCGCATCACATCGCCAATCTGCGAGTAACCCGATTGCTCGATATCGCTGCGTGTAACGGTGTGCACCGGCGAGGTCGGATTGGCACCTCGAATGTGCGTGCCGGTGACGATAACCTCAACGGCTGGCTCGCTCGCCGATGCCGATTGAGCGGCTTGGTGCCGGATGACGTAACCTCCGGAAGCTGTCCGATCAAACGTTAAACCCGTCCCTTCGAGCAAAGCCGTCAACGCCGCATCGTCGCCGAGATCGCCGCTCACGGCGTGGGCGCTTTTACCGCGCGCAAGCTCCGGATCGAAAACGACGTCCTTACCGCTGGCGATGGCGAACTTGCGCAGTGCGTCCCCAAGGTCCTTGTCCGTTATCGCGAAATGGTGCGTGGCGACCTGGGCCATGGCGGCGTGCGGCGCGGCCCCGAGCGCGATGGCGGCACACCCGGCCAGAAGGACTTTGCGCAGTGTCAGCTTGATCATCTTATACACCCCTAAATCGGCGGACCCACCGTCCGTTTCATTGCCAGGGACGCAAGGCCGCTCAGACACCCCACCAACTCATTCAAGAATTCGTCACAAACGATATGGGTGGTGCACAATTGTCACGAAGCCTTCCGGGTCAGGACGATTTTCTGATCGTCCTGATAGGTTACCTTCACGGGGAACGCCGCGACGATCGAATTGACGAAGGTCGCCGGGTCACCGGTATGGAAGACACCACTGACCTTGATGCCGGCCAGGGACGGGTCATCGAGCACGATCTGCGGGCCGCCATAGCGGTTCAGGTCGGCCACCGTGTCGCCTAGCGGCGTATCGTCCAAGATGAGCCGGCCATAACGCCAGGCCTGAACGGCTTCGAGATTGACCGACTGAACGCTAACCGCCGCCTTGCCCGATACGATCGCTTGCTGCCCGGGCGTCAGCACGGCAGACGGCCTCATAGCCAGATCGGATTTCGCTGCCGCAGATGATGTGAGCGGGGCAACCTCTTGCGGCACCGCATGGCGATAGATGGCGACCTTGCCCTCCTCCAGCGTCACCCGCGCCGTATCGTCGATGCGCCGGACGTCGAAAGCCGTACCCAAAGCGCGGACTTCGTCAGTACCGACGAAGACCCGGAACGGCCGCGCGCGATCCTTGGCGACCTGGAAAAACACCTGGCCGCGATCGAGGACAATTCGGCGTTCATGATCCGACAGGTGCACCCGGACCTTCGACGCCGTATTGACGACCAGATCGGACCCGTCGGCCAGGCGAATATGCTTCTGCTCGCCGGGCTCGGTTTCCACGGTCTGCTCGGCGAACATCGGCGCGAGGACGAGCCCCGCCATACCGGCGGCAAGGGCCGCGCCCGCCGCGATCAAACCGCGCCGGCTCAGCCTTGGTCCCGCCATGCGATCGGCACGTGGCAACAGGATGTCGCGCGCCTCGTCGTCGTCGCTCAGGTGTCTCAGCCCGGCAAACAACGCCGAATGCTCGGCATAGGCCATGGCGTGGGCCTCATCCGCTTCCAGCCACTCGCGGAATGCCTCCCTTTCCGACCGCGTCGCCTGATCGGAATTCAGCCGCACCACCCACGCCGCCGCCTGTTCGTTGATATCGTCGACTCTTTCCATCAGCGACGCTCCTCGATGGGGAAACGCGTGCGCAGGTGGGCCAGGGCTTTACTCATATGCTTTTCGATCGATTTGACGTTGAGCCCGTAGCGTGCGGCCAACTGCGTGTAGCTCAGCCCTTCCAGGCGATTAAGCAGAAAGATTTCCCGCGTCCGTGAAGGAAGTTCCTCCAACACAGCCCGCAACCGAATCAACGATTGACGCCCCTCGAACAGGCGCGCCGGGTTGAACTCGGAACCTTCCAGGCTTTGGGTCTCGAACGGATCGTGGCGGTCTTCGTGGCGCGACTTGCGCCGGCGCGCATGGTCGACGACGACGCTGGCGGCGATGGTGAAAAGGTAGGCCTCGGCGTTCTCGATTTGCGACTGATCGGCGCGGGCAATACGCAGGAAGACGTCCTGAGCGCAATCCTCGGACGCCTCGGCGTTCAGACCGCGGCGGAGAAAATAGCGGACGACCGGCTCACGATAGCGCGTGGCAAGCGAACGCAATCGCGCATTGCGATCGCCGTCGTCCGCCGCCCGTAAGCTGGTCTCCATCGATCCTCCGCGCGAAAACGCGACCGGACTCTTTCATCCGGCCGATCAAAGCAGAAGACGCACGCGCAGGCAAACACCCTACCTTTTATTTTCAAGCGCCCCGACACAACGTATCAATGTGTTGGCGCGGCGGTCGAATTGGCTTGCTGTTTGGCTCGCATTGCCTCCCAGCGTTTGTATTGCTCAGCCTTCGCCGGATCCGGATCTTCCTTGCCTTGAAGCCAGAAATCGAACCAGTCGAGATTCTGCGTCATAGCGGTTAGTCGATTTACCGGTCTGTGAAAGCCATGAGTCTCACTTTTGAAAAGAGCCGTTTCCGCCGGCACGGAAGCGTCTCGAAGCGCGTAATAAAAGTCAACCTTGCCGAAATTATACTTCGCATTCTGGAACAGGACCGCAGTACGGACCTTATCGGCTCGAAAGACAGGTGCGAGCTCTTGCCAGTTGCGAACCGTCCCTTCGTTATTTGGATAACCGCCAAAGAACATTTTATAACCAAGACTGTTATCGCCCATCCAATAGGCAGAGGGGGCAAAATATCCCCCATCTCCCATAGACGCCGCTTTAAACAAATCCGTCTGGGTAACCGCGATGCTGACCATTTGGGAACCACGGCTATAGCCGGCCATGCCCACTCGGTTCAGATCGACCTTCCCCTCGTCATTGAGCTGATGAAGGGCTGCCACGTAAATCTTGAGTTGGCTCAACCAGATAAGATTGCTGGCCTCTTGACCAGTTAACGGCCCTGATCCGCTGATCCACTGCTGATACGCTACTTGGCGATCGGCAGATGTGCCCACGGGGATGTCGTTTACGTACAGAACGAAATATCCCCGCTCAGCCCAGACCTGCGCGGGATAACTCCATTGAAAGTCGGCGTTCACAAACGAATTGTCCCCGTCGACCCCATGGGTCAGGAGAATTGCCGGATAGTGTTGTCCCGCTTTGAAGTTACGGGGATAGACGACAAAGCCGCTTGACTGGAGTTCGTCTACGTTCCAGGCAACGGGTTCCACTTTGAGCGGGGCTATCGCGGCATAGGCCGGATCGATATCTGTAAGTTTAGTCTCCGTCCATTTGCCAACATCGACTCGTACGACCTCCGATGGAACGTTGATCCCTTGTCGAATGCAAATCCCTTGTCCACTTTGCGTGGAAAATACACAATTGGTGAGACCAACACTGCGATCGAGATCAATCGCGTTTCCGTCGCGCTCAAGTTTGACCAATCCACTCCTGAGATTTGGCCCTGAATAGCGAACCGCAACGACAGCGGCATTGCTCTCCGGGAATTGCCAATTACCCGAGGCCCAATAGGTATTTAGTGAAAAAGCGGCCGGGCCGAAGTCGATCGTTCGGCCACCGCTGACCGTTTCGATCAAGTGGCGAGCCCGCCATGCGCCTTGGATGCTGAGTTCACCGCCGTTTGGCCCCATCAGTGACAGTTCGTGAACTGCAACACCTGGAGTGGAACGTGTAGCGTCGAGGTCATACTGCATTGGCACGAAGGTGCCGTTTCCCGAAGTATCGAGGTCAAACCTAGAATATGCCAAGGCAAGTCGACCAGACTGCGTCCTCGTCCATTTCGCGGCACCATTCCAGTAGACAATGTAAGGCAGCGGATCGAGCTGTCCCTTGGCGGCCGCGACCATATGGTCGTGACCCCGATTGACGACGTGGAGCTGCGACTCGCTCGGTGGATAATTGAGGATAGTGACTCTGGGATGATCCGTGATCTCAATCGCATTGGGTTCAGCCGGGAGCCTTCGAGCGGTCGTGTACCAGAAGGCCGTCCCATCGGGCGCCCATCCATAGTCAAAGACGCCAAAAACCTGATCCTGTTCCTGGACCTCCGCAATTGCTTCTGGCGTTTCCGCGCCGATGGTGACGACGGAAGCGCCAATTTTCAGCGGCCTCATTCGGGCGCCTTCAACCCGATAGAGCTCGACCGCGCCGCTGATGTCGGCGAGTACACTCCACTCCCTCGTTCCCGGAATTGGCAAAATCCGGGATATCCACGGCGACGTCAGAACTTTTTGGACGTTGCCTGTCGGGATATCCACCCTGAAGAGGGTGAACTCGCGCTTATTGGTCGCCAGGACGTCTCGCCGGACAATGTAATAGGCCGTACGGCCATCCGGCGAAATTGCCGTCTCCAGCACACGCGGAGCCTGGACAATGTCTTGCAACGTCCATGTTCGCGCTGACGGTGCGGGTT
>OUNJ010000086.1_pt1 | contig 9856 bp, 10 predicted proteins | sample 1755361 | NCBI WGS metagenome assembly OUNJ01 (sample SAMEA3914825, study PRJEB12502) | metagenome | biome: forest; material: soil | place: USA | collected 2012-03-12 | depth 0.1 m
GCTCGACGCCCTGCGCAAGACAGATGTCGCGGCGGGTGAATCCGGCGGCATCACCCAGCACATCGGTGCCTATCAGGTGCGCACGCCGTCCGGCGACCGCATCACCTTCCTTGATACGCCGGGCCACGCGGCCTTCTCGGCGATGCGCGCGCGGGGCGCCAACGTCACCGACATCGTTGTGCTGGTGGTGGCGGCGGACGACGGCGTCATGCCGCAGACGATCGAGGCCATCAACCATGCCCGCGCCGCCAAGACACCGCTGATCGTCGCCATCAACAAGATGGACAAGCCGGGCGCCAAACCGCAGAACATCATCAACGAGCTGCTGCAGCACGAGGTGGTGGTCGAAAGCCTCGGCGGCGAAACCCAGGTGATCGAGGTCTCGGCCAAGACCGGCCAGGGCCTGGACAACCTGCTTGAGGCCATCCTGCTGCAAGCGGAAGTCCTCGATCTTCGAGCCAATCCCGACCGTACCGCCGAAGGCGTGGTCATCGAGGCCAAGCTCGACAAGGGCCGTGGCCCCGTGGCCACCGTCCTGGTCAAGCGCGGTACGCTGAAGCGCGGCGAGATCGTGGTCGCCGGTTCGTCCTACGGCCGCGTCCGCGCGCTGATCAACGAACGCAACGAGCAGCTTGAAGAAGCCGGTCCGTCCATGCCGGTCGAAATCCTCGGCCTCGACGAAGCGCCCAGCCCCGGCGACGCCTTCGCCGTGGTCGAAAACGAAGCGCGTGCCCGCGAAATCACCGAGTATCGCGAACGCGTCCGCCGCGAAAAGACGATCGCGCCGGTTGGCGCGGTGTCGCTGACCGACATGATGTCGAAACTGGCCGACAAGAAGGCCAAGGAGCTTCAGCTCATCATCAAGGCGGACGTCCAGGGCTCGGCCGAAGCCATCGTGTCGTCGCTGGAAAAGCTCAGCACCGACGAGGTGCGCGCCCGCATCATCCATTCCGGCGCCGGCGCGATCACTGAGTCCGACGTCCAGCTGGCCAAGGGTTCGGGATCGCCGATCATCGGCTTCAATGTCCGCGCCGGCAAGCAGGCGCGCGACCTGGCCGAACGCGAAGGCGTGGAAATCCGTTACTATGCGATCATCTACGACCTGCTCGACGACATCAAGGGCGTCATGTCGGGCATGCTGGCGCCGATCCAGCGCGAAACCTTCCTCGGCAATGCCGAGATACTGGAGGTCTTCGACATCTCCAAGGTCGGCAAGGTCGCCGGCTGCCGCGTTACCGAAGGCCGCGTCCAGAAGGGTGCCCGTATCCGTATCCTGCGCAACGATGTCGTCATCCAGGAAATGGGCGTCCTGTCGACGCTCAAGCGTTTCAAGGACGAGGTCAACGAGGTGGTGGTCGGCCAGGAATGCGGCATGGCCTTCAACGGCTTCCAGGACCTCAAGGCCGGCGATTTCATCGAGTGCTTCACGGTCGAGGAAATCAAGCGCACGCTCTGATCCTTTGAACTTCATGAGAAGACAATCGGCCGGGTTGATCCCGGCCGATTTGGTTTTGCCCTCGCTTTGCCGTTTTTGCGTTACTATATGCGAAGGACGTCTTTCGGGGTGGACATGCTCAAGCCCATAGTCTTTGCCACGGCCCTTGCCACTATTGCCCTTGCCGCCCAGGCCCAGGACGGTCCGCCGCCCGCCGCGCCAGAGGCATCGTCCGCACCGGCGTTATCCCTGGTGGGATCGTCGGACGTATCGTCATCTGCATCGTCTTCCGCTACACCCGACCCCGGAACCGAGGCCACGCTCGACCTTCCGGGCGCTTCCGCCTCATCCTCCAGCGGTTCGGTGCCCTCCAAGCCTGTCGTGGCTCCACCCGACAAGAAAACCCTGCAGCGGATCAATGACGCCATCGTCGCCTATATCCGCGACCAGCGTGGCTGGATGGACGGCACCTACAAGATCGGGTTCGAAGGCTACGACAACGGCCTTGTCATCATGCGCATCGACCTGACCCAGGGCGACAATGCCTACAATTTCGTCGGCGCCGAAGGCCAGCCGTTCAAGGTCGAGATCGACCCCCAAAGCCTGAAGATCGAAGACGAACGCTACTGATTGCGATTGAAACCTTAGCGGGAGCCCCGTTTTGGTGCTAAAGCGGCGGCCCGCAACTTGCAATCAGCTCATTTGATGCCCGAAACGACCGAATTCGACCCTTCGCACCACGTCCTGATCGTCAAATGTCCCGACACGCGCGGCATCGTCGCCGCCGTTTCGGGTTATCTTTACGACAACGATATTTCCATCGTCGAATCGAACCAGTTCAACGATTCCGAAGGCGACATGTTCTATGTCCGCGTCGTCTTCAGGCAGGCTGGTCCGAAGATGCCGCCCATGGCCACCCTGCGCGACGGCTTCAAGCCGATTGCCCATCGCTTTGCCATGCAGTGGGACATCTTCAATCTCGGAACCCGGCCGCGCGTTGTGATCGCGGTATCGAAGTTCGGGCATTGCCTTAATGAACTGCTCTATCGCTGGCGTTCAGGCCTGCTGCCGGTCGACATTGTCTGCGTCATGTCGAACCACGATGACATGCGTTCATTGGTCGAATGGAGCGGCATCCCCTATGCCTGCTTTCCGACGAAAGGCATCGACAAGGCCCACCAGGAGGCCGAGTTCGTCAGGCTGATCGAGGATTACGAAGCCGATCTTGTCGTCCTCGCCCGCTATATGCAGATCCTGTCGGATGATCTGGCGCGCCGATTGAGCGGCCGCTGCATCAACATCCACCATTCGTTTCTGCCCAGCTTCAAGGGTGCCAAGCCCTACCACCAGGCCCACGCCCGCGGCGTCAAGATCATTGGCGCCACCGCCCATTACGTTACCTCCGACCTCGATGAGGGTCCGATCATCGAGCAGGACGTACAGCGCGTCCACCACGGCCACACGCCGGAACAACTGGTCGCCATCGGCCAGGACATCGAGGCCCGGGTGCTGGCCCGCGCCGTCACCTGGCATGCCGAACGCCGGGTCATCATCAACGGCGGCAAGACGGTCGTGTTTTCCTGACCGTTTTCGCCACAGCTTGGCAAAAATAGCCGGTGCGTTGGATTTATCCCCAGATTGCGCGCGACTCGTGGCCGTTAAGCCTTGCTTAACCACGTTTCGCACCGCAATATGACGGCGATTCCCTTATAGCGTAAGCCTTTCGTCATATATCCGTCACATAAGCGGGCTCCGCCATGTTCGATCTTGCGCGCAATACTTCCCCTGAAACGCGAAGTGGCCGCCGAAAAAACGCCCAAAAAGCGAATACGGAACCGACCGTAGCCGCATACGGTGAAATCGATGGGGTCGGCATGGGCACATTGTCGACAGGCGAAACCTTCGTCACCCAGCGGGGCCTTGCCACATTGTGCGGTGTGCAGAACGCCCACATCGGTACCATCAGCCGCGACTGGGACTTGGCCAAGCCGCGCGTCCTGGCCATCCGGGCCCGCCTGGGTTTCAAGCGTGCCGCCGCCCACCGCGTCCTGACGTTCGAAGGCCGCCGTCTCTACGCCTACGACATGGCCGTCGCCAATGCCGTCCTGGGCTACTATGCGGAAGATGCTGGCTTGCATATCCAGCCCGAGGCCGCGCGCACCCGCGCCCGTTTCGGCGATAATGGCCTCAAGAGTTATGTCCTGGCGCAGTTTTCGGCTCTGACGCCGCCGGCCGAACCGATCCGTTTCGTGCCGACCGAAGCCGGCGAATCGGAAGATACGGGCGCCATCGCCGCTTTCCTGATCCGCATCTGGTCGCTTTACGTTCTGTCGTTCTGGATGGCGATCAACCATATCGAGGAACTGAGAAGCCGCTGGGCCAGGGCGCCGTGGAACCGTCTTGGTCTCTACCTGCCGATGAAGGCGGTCCTGGAAATCCAGGCCGAGGTGGTCCGGCGCAATGCCAGTCTGGGCCTCAGGTTTCCGCCGGTTTGAGCCTTCGGAACGGCACCTTGGTGCTCAGATAGGTCGCCGCGCGCCACAACCACTCCAGCGGACCGTAGTAGAAGAAGCGGAACCAGATGTGCGCGAAGGCCATCTGCAGCAGGAAAAACGCAATGCCGAAAGTCAGGGCGCGCGCCTGGCCGATCGTGGCGTACCAGCCCAGGCCATAGCCGTAATAGAGCGGCGTCAGCAGCACCGACTGCGCCACATAGAGCGTCAGCGTCATCCGGCCCATCGGCGCCAGCAGGCGCTGCATGGCACGCGTCAGCGACCACTGGTAAAGCTCGACGAAGCCGAACACCCACAGGAACATGGCGGCCAGGCTCTGGTAGCTGTCGATCAGTGCGTCTCGGCGGTCCTGCACCAGGAAATGGACCTTGTCGCCGGTGATGGCGCCGTCGATCCATGGCCTGGTGAAATGGATGCCAAGGGCAATGGCCAGTGCCACGACGAAGCCGATCCGCCGGGTGATAGTGAATTTTTCCGGCCGAATGAAGAAACCGGCGCGCCCCAGCATCAGCCCGGTCATGAACAGGCCGAGAATCTGGAAATCGCGGCCGTAGTCCCACATGAAATCCCACTTGTTCGACGGCCACAGGTTGGTGCGGAAGACATCAAGCATGGTGCCATGAGCGTAGATATTCAGCGCCGGATAGCTCCACGCCCCCAGCCGGTAATTGCCGGCGACGCTGGTCAGGGCGTGCCACAGTTGCCACAGCATCAGAGGTTCGGCGAAGAGCAGCACCGCCAGGGGCAAGAGCCATTTCCAGCTGAGCCTGTTGAGCGGCACCAGCACCAGCCCGCACAGGGCCAGCACCTGCAGCACCTCGCCACCATAAAACAGCGCGTGGAAGAAACCGATAATATACAGCACGACCAGTCGCCACAGGAACCGGCCGCTGAAATCCGTGCCACGCTGTGCCGATCTGTCCATGATGATGAAGAAGCTGAGGCCGAACATCATGGCGAACATGGCGAAGGCCTTGCCGGCGAACAGGCCGAACACCCAGTCGTGGATGGCATCGTGCGCCGGTGGATTGAACCAGTACAGCTCGTAATATTCGACGGCGTGGACAATGAACAATCCCATCAACGCGAAGCCGCGCAAGGCATCGACCATGTCGATGCGTGGCTGGTACTGGGCCTGAGCGCTCATACTGTCCCCCTTATCGTCAAACCGCCCGCCTGACGAAAGGCACCTTTATACTCATGTAGGTCGCCGCTCGCCACAGCCATTCCAGCGGTCCGTAATAGAAGGCGCGGAACCACAGGTTGGCGAACACCGCCTGCGCCGCGAACACGGCCACACCCAGCATCAGGGCCTGCGGCTGGGTGATGGTGGCGAACCAGCCGAGGCCGAAATGGTAATAAAGCGGCACGCAGATCAGTGATTGCGTAACGTACAGTGTCAGCGTCATACGTCCCATCGGCGCCAGCCAGCCGAGAAGCCACGGCGCCGCCTGATAGAGCATGACGAACCCTAGCAGCCACACCGCCATCAGCGCCAGGTCGGCCCAGCCGCCGATAATGGCGCGGGCCGCGACATGCGCCATCGGGCCGTGGGTCGATGGCACCTGCGCCACCAGCCAGTTCTGGGCATGGAAAAGGACCAGCCAGGCGATGGCGGCGACGATAAGGGCAATCCACCGCGCTTTACTGAAACGCTCCGGCTCGGCGAAGAAGCGGATGCGGCCCAGGGTCAGGCCGATCAGGAACAGGCCGACGATCTGAACCAGCCGGCCGGATTCGATATAGAACCACCACTTGCTGACCTGGCCATGGACCAGGTTGTCGCGCAGCACATCGCCGGCGTTGCCGGCGGCGTAGATCTGCAGGTCCGTCGGATCATAATAGTGCGGGTTGGCGTTGGCCCACGCGTCGCCGCGCACCGCGCTGACCACCTGCCACAGCAGCGGGAGTTGCAACAGGATCGGCACGGCAACTGTAATCAGCGCGGCGTTGGACTTGACGCGCTGGAGTGGAATCAGCACTAGCCCGGCCGCCGCCAGCACCATCAGCACGTCGCCGCGATAGACCAGGCCGTGCAGCCACCCGATAAAACCGAGCAATACCAGCCGCCAGACGAACCGTGCCGTGAAGTCGACGCCGCGCTGCGCCGTGCGGTCCATGATGACGAAGAAAGAGAAGCCGAACAGCAGGGCGAACAGGGCGAACGCCTTGCCGGAAAACAGACCGAACACCCAGGCGTGGACCGGGTCCGTGGCCGGCGGGTGGAACCAGTACATCTCGAAATATTCGCTGACGTGGACGATGAACAGTCCGAACAAAGCGAAGCCGCGCAAGGCATCGACCATATCGATGCGCGGCTGATAGAGGGTTTGCGCCCCCGCTTCGGCTTTTGTCATGTCAGGCCGCCTTGCGCACGAACGGCACGTTGAGGCTGAGATAGGTCAGGGCCCGCCACAGCCACTCCAGCGGCCCGTAATAGAAGAAGCGGAACCACAGGTGTGCGAAGGCCACTTGCGCGATGAAAAAGCCAATGCCGATCCACAGCGCCTGCGCTTGGCTGAGGATGGCGTGCATGCCGAGACCGAAACCGTAGTAGACAGGCACGAAGACCAGCGACTGCATGATATAAAGGGTCAGCGTCATCCGCCCTACGGGAGCGAGCAGGTTCAGCACGCCGCGGCCAAAGCCTTGGTAAAGCTCGATCAGGACCAGCACGACAAACACCATCTGCGCCATGCACATTTGGTCATCCACCACCGTGTTGAACAGGCTGCGCGCCATGCCTTGTCCCTCCGCCTGCGGAATCAGGCCGATCAGCGGCGCCCGGGCGAAATAGAGGACCAACCAGGCGGCGACCGCCAGAACCATGGCGACGTAACGCTGCGTGCGGAACTTTTCGGGTGCCGAGAAGAAGCCGGTTCGCCCCAGCACCAGTCCGATCAGATAAAGTCCGGCGATCTGCGCCATCCGGCCGGATTCGATATAATACCACCACTTGCCGAGCTGGCCCTGGAAGGCGTTACGCTGGATGACATCGGTAAACGAGCCGTGGATATAGACGCCGAGCGGGTTGGCGGTAAGAAAATGCGGCGGCTGGTTGGCCCAGGTTGCACCCGCGATGGCCTCGTGCATTTGCCACAGCAAGGGCAACTCAGCCATGCATAGAAGACCTAGCAAAACCAGTATCCCGTTCGCCTTGATGCGGTCAAGCGGGATGAGGATCAGGCCCATCGGCGCCAGGATCTGCAGCACTTCGCCCATGTAAAACAGGCCATGCAGCCAGCCGAAGACAAACAGCAGGACCAGACGCCAGGCAAACCGGCCGGAAAAATCGACGCCGCGCCGCGCCGCCCTGTCCATGATGATGAAAAAGCTGAGGCCGAAGCACAGTGCCAACAGCGAAAACGACTTGCCTTCAAACAAGGCCCACAGGGCGTCGTGGATCTTGCTTGGCGTCGGATGGGCCCAATAGAGTTCGAAATATTCGATAGAGTGATTGAGGAATAACCCCATCAGCGCAAAGCCGCGTAACGCATCGACCATATCGATGCGCGGCTGGTAGGTGGGTTGTGACGCCATCTGTAGTTCCCCTGCCTTTTGGTCTTTTGCAGCAGGTTAAGCGCATGAAAGCGCTTTCATCCAGCAAAAAATGGAAATCGGGCACGCGCTTGTCGAATTCCTGCAAACCGCCGGCATGCATTTGGCTATGGAAAAAACGTTCAAATCGCCTATATGGGCGGGATGAAACGACCCTCTTTCAAAGACAAGGCGCACGGCCGCGGCCATGCCGAACAAGGACCGACCCAGCGCCAGTTGCGCGCCGGCGAACTGGTGCGCCACGCCCTGGTTGAGATCCTGCGCGAGGAAGACATCCATGACGAGGCGCTGGAAGGTGTCTCGATCACCGTCACGGAAGTGCGCGTCTCGCCCGATTTGCGCCACGCCACCGTCTTCGTCGAACCGCTGGGTGCGGGCCTTGGCGGCGTCACCGTCACTGCCGATGAGGTTGGCCCGGCAATCGCCGCGCTGAACCGCCACACCAAATTCCTGCGCGGCCTGCTCGGCAAGGTGATCGACATGAAGTTCACGCCCGACCTGCGCTTCGTGCACGACGAAAGCTTCAACGAGGCCGCCCGCATCGACGCCCTGTTCCTGCGTCCGGATATCGCGCGCGACCTGCGGCACGATGATGAGGACCGGGACTAGGTGGCGCGCAAGAAAAAGGGCGATCCCGTCCACGGCTGGGTTTGCCTCGACAAACCTTACGACCTGACCTCGACGTCCGCCGTGTCGAAGGTACGCTGGCTGTTCCAGGCGCAGAAGGCCGGCCACGCTGGTACGCTCGACCCCCTGGCTACCGGCATCCTGCCGATTGCCCTGGGCGAAGCGACCAAGACCGTGCCGTACCTGATGGACGCCGACAAGGTCTATGAATTCACCATCGCCTTCGGCAAAACCACGGACTCGTACGACGCCGAGGGCTGCGTCATCGCCGAATCTGATGCCCGCCCGACACACGACGCCATCGAAGCCGCCCTGCCGCAATTCATCGGTATTATCGACCAGGTGCCGCCGGCTTTTTCCGCCATCAAGGTCGACGGCGAGCGCGCCTACGACCTGGCCCGTGCCGGCCATGAGGTCGAGCTGCAGGCCCGCGAGGTCGAGGTCTTCGACCTGGCCCTTGGTACTTTCGACGGCGAGACGGCCACCCTGACACTGCATTGCGGCAAGGGCACCTATGTCCGTTCGATCGCCCGCGATCTGTGCACGATGTTAGGCGTCTGCGGCCATGTCAGCGCCCTGCGCCGGACGCGCGTCGGTGCATTTGCAACAAAAGACGCAATAACACTGGAAATGCTGAGCGATTTGGTGCATAGAGGCGCCGCTTATGAGGCTTTACTTGGCGTAGAGACGGCGCTGGACGACATCCCGGCCCTGCCTGTGACGCAAGAGGAGGCTTCGAAGCTGAAGCAAGGCCGTGACCTTGCCCTTCTGCCCCGTCAGTTCGCGACTGTTGCCGAGGCCCTGAAGGTCCGCCGTCAGGCTGGACCCGAAGCGTTTCCGGAAACGGTCCAGGCGGTGTTGAACGGCCAGGTCCAGGCCCTGTGTCACGTGCGTGACGGGAAACTGTTCCCGGTGCGCATCCTCAACCTTTGATCCTTTCAAGGAGATACCCGATGTCGATTACTGCTGATCGCAAGACAGAAGTCATCAAAACCTTTGCCCGTGCCGAAAACGACACCGGCGGCCCGGAAGTGCAGATCGCGATCCTTTCCGAACGCATCGCCAACCTGACCGAGCACTTCAAGGAACACAAGAAGGACAACCACTCGCGCCGCGGCCTCCTGAAAATGGTGTCGCAGCGCCGTCGCCTTCTCGACTACCTCAAGAGCCGCGATGCCGAACGGTATCAGGCCATTATCGGAACCCTCGGCATCCGCCGTTAAGTTTCAAAACCAGGGGCTTGGGACCAATCCCAAGCCCTTGTTCTATGTCCGAACGCTTCGCTTGCGAGGCGATTGTCCACCCCGCGGAACATTCGGTTCCGCTGATCCCACGGGCCGGAAAGACGGCTCCCATAACGCCGCGCATCGAAAAGCGGCTGCCTCCGCCGGAACATGGGGTTTTGCCGGAGCTGAACGAAAGACGAAAAATGTTTGACATCAAAAGAAAATCCATCGACTGGGCCGGCCGCAAGCTGACCCTGGAAACGGGCCGTGTCGCCCGTCAGGCCGATTCCGCCGTGCTGGCCACCTATGGCGAGACCACCGTGCTGGCGACCGTCGTCTATGCCCGCTCGCCCAAGCCCGGCCAGGACTTCTTCCCCCTGACCGTGAACTACCAGGAAAAGACCTTCGCCGCCGGCAAGATCCCGGGCGGCTATTTCAAGCGTGAAGGCCGTCCGTCGGAAAAGGAAACCCTGGTTTCGCGCCTGATCGACCGTCCG